>Ga0114921_10000185_pt1 | contig 25599 bp, 22 predicted proteins | sample BentaG_FD_87016 | JGI IMG/M metagenome (GOLD analysis project Ga0114921, IMG submission 87016) | Deep subsurface microbial communities from South Atlantic Ocean to uncover new lineages of life (NeLLi) - Benguela_00093 metaG | ecosystem: Environmental > Aquatic > Marine > Oceanic > Sediment ... | reverse complement strand
GACATAGGTCATGGTGTCCGGTGCCGGGCGGATGGTCACACAGCGGTCTGTGGCGGCGTGGGCGCTGCGGTCCACCACCGCAGCGACGTCGAGCTCGCAGGCGATCTTCTTGGCCTCGGCGGCCACCCGCTTATCGCCCCAGCCTCGCAGCCGGGACGTCTCAGCGCACAGCTGGGCGTCCAACTCCCGGCGGTGGGGCACCGAAAGGCATGCCGATTCCCGCACGATCAGCGTGGCCCGCCACTCCGAGAGCACCCCGGCGGCCAGCGCCGCCAGCGTGTGGGGCATCTCGTGGACCAACGCCTGAGCCAACCCGACGTGTCGTCCGCCGCGGGCCGGGCCATCCCGGCGCGCCAAGGCCACTTCGGCGGCCAGACCGCGGCCCCGACGGGCCGCGGGCACCCCGGCGGCCGCTTCGGCGGCACGGCGCTTTTCGGCCCACAGCGCAGTCGCCCGCGCCTGGGCGGCCGCCGCCGCGGACTTCAGTTCTTCGAACTGCTGGACCCGGGCCCGCAACGCGGCCTCACCCGCACCAGCATCAATATCGAACATATTTTCGAACATGGCCCCGACACTACGCACGGCGTCCGACAAGTCGGCTCAGCCCTCGAGGTCTCCCTCGGTTTCCAGAAGGACCTGCCTCAAGCCGTCCAGCGTGGCGGACTCCGGGTGCTCCCACATGCCCCTGCCCGCGGCCTCCAGCAGACGCTCGGCCATGCCGTGCAGCGCCCATGGATTCGATTCGCCCATGAACTTGCGGTTCTCGTCGTCAAGCACGTACTCACCGGCAAGACGCTCGTACATCCAGTCCGCAACCACACCTGAGGTGGCGTCGTAACCGAAGAGATAATCGACGGTGGCGGCCATCTCGAATGCGCCCTTGTAGCCGTGCCGCCGCATCGCGTTGATCCATCGCGGGTTGACCACGCGGGCGCGGAAAACACGTGCCGTCTCCTCCGACAACGTTCTCGTGCGAACCGCCTCGGGGCGCGTGTTATCGCCGATGTATGCGGCTGGTTCCTTGCCCGTCAGCGCCCGCACGGTGGCGATCATGCCGCCGTGATACTGGAAGTAATCGTCGGAATCCGCGATGTCATGCTCGCGGGTATCGGTGTTCTTGGCAGCCACCGCGATCCGGCGGTAGGCCTTATTCATGTCGTCCGCAGCAGGTGCGCCGTCCAGCCCGCGCCCGTAAGCGAACCCGCCCCAAGCGGTGTACACCTGCGCCAGGTCGGCGTCGTCGCGCCAATTGCGGCTGTCGATCAACTGCAGGAGCCCAGCTCCATACGTGCCGGGCTTGGAACCGAAAATTCTTGTGGTGGAACGGCGTTGATCACCGTGCTCGGCGAGGTCAACCTCGGTGTGGGCACGCACGTAGTTTTGTTCGGCAGATTCTTCGAGGCCCGCGACCAGCTGGACTGCGTCGTCGAGCATCGTGACGACATGCGGGAACGCGTCGCGGAAGAAGCCCGAAATGCGGACGGTGACGTCGATGCGTGGCCGACCGAGTTCGGTCGGCGAGATGGCCTCCAGGTCAACGACGCGTCGAGACGCATCGTCCCATATCGGCCGAACCCCCAGCAATGCAAGTACTTCCGCGATGTCGTCGCCTGCAGTACGCATGGCCGAGGTACCCCAGACCGAGAGCCCGACCGACTGAGGCCACTCTGCGTGATCCGCGAAGTAGCGCTCGAGAAGCGACTCTGCCAGGGCCACACCAGTTTCCCAGGCAAGTCGGGACGGAACCGCCTTAGGGTCGACGGAATAGAAATTGCGCCCGGTGGGCAGTACGTTGACCAGGCCGCGCAACGGTGACCCCGAAGGTCCGGCCTCGATGAAACCACCGTCGAGCGCCCGAAGGACCTGAGTTATCTCGCAACCCGTCTGACGCAGACGGGGAACGACTTCCTCGGCAGCGAAGCGCAGCACCGCCGCGACGTCAGGGTTGTCGGCAATATCGTCAACGGCTGCAACATCCCAGCCAGTCGACTGAAGTGCGGCCACCAGATCACGCGCCTGCTCCTCGGCGACGTCAACGGAACCACGCGTGTCCGAGCCGTCCTCAGACAAGCCGAGCGCCTGACGCAGGCCAGGTACCGACTGCTCGCCACCGAACAATTGGCGCGCACGCAGGATGGCCAGCACGAGGTCGAGTTCCACCGAGCCCTCCGGTGCCCGACCGAGTACGTGAAGGCCGTCGCGGATCTGGACATCCTTGATCTCGCACAGCCAGCCGTCGACGCGCAGCAACATGTCGTCGAACACGTCCTCGTCGGGCCGATCCTCCAAACGCAGGTCGTGGTCCATTTTTGCGGCCCGCATCAGCGTCCAGATCTGCTGACGGATCGCGGGTAGTTTGCCCGGGTCGAGCGCGGCGATGTTGGAGTGTTCGTCGAGTAACTGCTCGAGTCGGGCAATGTCGCCATAGGTCTCGGCCCTGGCCATGGGCGGGATGAGGTGGTCGACCAGGACTGCATGGGCGCGACGTTTGGCTTGGGTGCCTTCACCGGGGTCGTTGACCAGAAAGGGATAGATCAGGGGTAGGTCGCCGAGGGCGGCATCGGATCCGCAGGCGGCCGACATACCCAACGTCTTGCCCGGCAACCATTCAAGGTTGCCGTGCTTTCCCAAGTGCACCACGGCGTCGGCGCCGAAACCCTTGTCCAGCCATCGATACGCCGCGAGATAATGGTGGCTGGGCGGCAAATCGGGGTCGTGGTAGATCGCGACCGGATTCTCGCCGAACCCCCGCGGCGGCTGGACGAGAATCACAACGTTCCCCGACTGCATTGCCGCGATGACGATATCGCCGTCGGGGTCGCGGCTGCGGTCGACGAAAAGCTCACCGGGCGGCGGGCCCCAGTGCTCGATCATCTGGTCCGTCAGCTCTGCTGGAAGTGTCGCGAACCACTCCCGATACTCTCTGGCCGACAACCGAATCGGGTTGCCGACCAGTTGACCCTCACTCAACCAGTCCTGGTCCTGCCCGCCGCGTTCGATCAGCGCGTGCATCAGTGCATCGCCGTCGCCGGAGGCGACAATCGTGCCGAGGTCGCCGGGCGCCTCGGCTTCGCCGATCGCGTACCCGGCCTCCCGCATCGCACGCAACAACGCGACCGCACTTGCAGGAGTATCCAATCCCACGGCATTGCCGATGCGGGCATGCTTGGTCGGATAGGCCGAGAACACCAGGGCCACCCGCATGTCGGCGGGTGCGATATGACGCAGCCGGGCATGCCGCACGGCGAGTCCGGCGACCCGCGCACACCGTTCGCGGTCTGGAACGTAGGAGATCAGTCCCTCGTCGTCGATCTCCTTGAACGAAAACGGCACCGTGACGATACGACCGTCGAACTCCGGAACGGCGACCTGGGTGGCTACGTCCAGCGGAGACATCCCGTCGTCATTGGAGTGCCAGTCGCTCCGCGAGGACGTCAGGCACAACCCCTGCAGGATGGGCACGTCCAACGCTGCGAGGTGGGCGACGCTCCACTGGTCGTCACTGCCGCCCGCGCCAACCGAGGCCGGGTTGGCCCCCCCGGCGGCCTATACCGTGGTCACCAACGCGTCCGCGGTGCCCAGCAGATCGAGCAGTTCGGGTTCCGCGGTACGTAGCGATGCGCAGAATACTGGAAGCGCCACGCCACCGGCGGTCTTGATGGCCTCGCACAGCGCCCCGACGTATTCGTAGTTGCCTGCCAGATGCTGTGCGCGGTAATACAAAACCGCGATGCGCGGGCCACCACCGGTCGCTACGCTCCTGCCCGCCGGGCGATCCAGCACCCCCCACGTCGGGGTTGTCACCGGTCGGGCGAACCCGAAACCAGTCATCAGCAAGGTGTCGGACAAGAACGAATAGAGATTCGCCAGATTCTCCACCCCTCCCTGCGCGAAATACACATGGGCTTCGAGCGCTACACCCGCCGGCACGGTCGAATGGCTCATGAGGTCGGCGTCTGGAGCCTGCTCGCCGCTGATCACTACGGCGGGTAGGCCCGCCGCCACCACCTGATCGATGCCGGTCTCCCAGGCGCGGTATCCGCCCAGGATCCGGACCACCACCACCTGCACGCCATCGAGCAACTCGGCCAGCTCACCGTCGACGAGTCGGGACGGATTCGCCCAGCGATAGGGGGCACCAGTTGCACGGGCAGCGATGAGGTCCGTGTCCGAGGTCGACAGCAACAGCACGGTCGGGGAACTCACGGATTCGGGCACCCACCATTCGTACCCCACCACGCCCGGCGCGGGGCATCCGCCCGGCGCCGAGACGACGCCGACTCTGGGACACGAGACAGAACCAGCCGCTGCGGTAAGTGACCTTCGTCACAGCGATGCGGCGCGCAACCCGGAATGGGTCACCCGGGGTTTACCCAACAAACCCGCGTACGCTCCAAATCTCAAGGAAACAATTCGGGTAAATCCGGTTGCTCGTAATTCTTTTCGACAGCGCAGCCCGTGGCGCAAGGCGATATGTTTCCATCGCGCCGCCGGCCGAATTGGCCCGGGTACCGTGGACAGATGGAAAGGGCGCGGGACGCAGACGCCTGCCCGGGCGCGCTGCAGACCCACCACGCCGCCGATGGCGAACTAGCCCGGATCCGGCTGCCGGGCGGGATGATCACCGCCAGACAAATGGAGGCGGTGGCACTGGCAGCCACCGAGTTCGGATCCTCGGCACTGGAGTTGACCTCCCGTGGCAACCTACAGATCCGAGGGTTGCGCGACACAGCCTCGGTCGCCGAACTCCTCGTGGACGCCGGGTTACTGCCATCGCGCACCCACGAGCGGGTCCGAAACATCGTGGCCTCCCCGCTGTCGGGACGTAGCGGCGGCCTCTGCGATGTCCGCGGACTCGTCGCAGCGTTGGATTCCGCGGTGCAGCGCGAACCACAGCTCAGTCAGCTGCCGGGCCGTTTCCTGTTCGGCCTTGACGACGGCCGCGGCGACATCTCGGGCCTTGACCCCGACGCGGGCATCTACGCCCTCGACGAATCAACCTTCGCCCTCCTGCTGGCCGGCCGCGACACCGGGGTCCGACTGAACGTGACCGACGTGGTCGCCGTCCTCCTCGCGACCGCAGTGCGATTCACCGATTTGCGCGGAAATTGCTGGCGGATAGCTGAACTCGACGACCCGCTGGCAATTCTTGGGCCGCTGACGCCGACAGCACCGACGCCGACAGCACTGACGCCGACAGCGTCAGCCGGCAGGACCTGGCCCGCACCCACCCGTCCCCCCGTTGGCTGGATCGAGCAGACCGACGGCCGCGTCACGCTGGGGGCCGCGCCACGACTGGGAGTCCTCGACGCCGAGTCGGCGCTCTACCTGGCGGCCCTCGGCGCACCCATGGCCATCACCCCGTGGCGCTCAGTGCTGCTCTTCGATCTCGAGGAAGGCGCCGCAGACGCCGCACTAAGGGTTCTCGCCCCCCGAAATCTGGTATTCGACCAGAACTCCGGGTGGCTGTCGTTGTCGGCCTGCACCGGCAGCCCCGGGTGCGAGCACTCCGCTGCCGATGTCCGTGCAGACGCCGCGGCCGCGGTCGATGATGCTGTATCGCTGTCGGGAGTGCACCGCCACTTCGTCGGCTGCGAGCGGGCCTGCGGCAGCCCCACCCACGGAAAAGTCGTGGTCGCGACCGGAGACGGCTACCGGTCACGCAAATCCCACCCGTAGGGTGAGCAGGTGCTCGACTACATCCGCGACCCGGCGGAGATCTACCGACAGTCGTTCGCGATGATCCGCGACGAGGCGGATCTCTCCCGGTTCCCCGAAGACGTCGCGCGAGTGGTCGTCCGACTGATCCACACGTGCGGTCAACCCGACGTGTCAGAGCACGTGGCCTTCACCGACGACGTCGTCCCGCGGGCACACGCGGCGCTGGCCGGCGGCGCCCCGATCTTGTGTGACTCCTCGATGGTCGCAGCCGGCATCACCCGGTCGCGATTGCCGGCTGACAACGAGGTCCTGTCACTGGTCGCCGACGCCGGGGCGCCCCACCTGGCCGCCCGACTGGGCACCACCCGCTCAGCAGCCGCCGTCGACCTGTGGGCCGACCGACTCGGCGGCGCGGTGCTCGCCATCGGAAACGCACCCACGGCGCTGTTCCGGCTGCTCGAACTCCTCGACGAGGGCGCCCCGGTACCGGCAGCGGTGCTCGGCGGCCCGGTCGGGTTCGTCGGCTCGGCGCAATCGAAACAGGAGTTGGTCGACACCCCGCGCGGCATGTCCTATCTGGTGGTCACCGGTCGGCGCGGCGGCAGTGCGATGGCGGCCGCCGCCGTCAATGCGATTGCGACAGAGGCCGAATGAGCGAGCCCGCCGGGACTCTCTGGGGCGTCGGCCTGGGACCGGGCGACCCCGAGTTGGTGACCGTCAAAGCGGCCAGGGTCATCGGATCCGCCGATGTGGTGGCCTACCACAGCGCGCGACACGGACGCAGCATCGCACGGTCGATCGCCGAACCGTACCTGCGTGCCGGCCAGATCGAGGAACACCTGGTCTACCCGGTGACCACCGAAACCTCCAACCATCCCGGGGGCTACGCGGGCGCGATGGAAGACTTCTACCGTCAATCCGCCGAGCGCATCGCCACACATCTGACCGCGGGCCGCGACGTCGCCCTGTTGGCCGAGGGCGATCCCCTCTTCTACAGCTCCTATATGCACATGCACACCCGACTCACCCAACGTTTCGACGCGGTGATCGTGCCAGGCGTGACGTCGGTCAGCGCTGCGTCGGCCGCGGTGGCCACTCCCCTGGTCCAGGGTGACCAAGTGCTCACCATCGTGCCCGGCACACTGCCTGCTGATGAGCTTGAGCGCCGCCTCGCCGACACCGACGCCGCCGTGATCCTGAAGCTGGGACGCTCATATCCCGCGGTGCGAAAGGCCCTCGCAGCGTGCGGGCGATTGAATGAGACGTTCTATGTCGAGCGCGCCAGTACCCCCGGACAACGGGTGCTTCCCGCTTCCGACGTAGATGACGAATCGGTACCCTACTTCGCGCTGGCGATGATGGCAGGGCGCCAGCATCCGCCGGCGCCGGCCGGAATGGTGTCGGTCGTCGGGTTGGGCCCCGGTGACAGCGATTGGATGACTCAGCAGAGTCGGCGTAAACTCGCCGCTGCCACCGATCTCATCGGGTATGCCCCCTATTTGAACCGCATCGGCGTCCGCGCGGGACAACAACGGCATCCCAGCGATAACACCGATGAGCCGGCCCGGGCACGACTGGCGTGCACGCTGGCCGAGCAGGGTCGCACCGTTGCGGTCGTATCCTCAGGAGACCCGGGAGTTTTCGCGATGGCCACCGCGGTCCTCGAGGAGGCAAAGCAATGGCCGAGCGTCACGGTACGGGTTATCCCGGCCATGACGGCCGCTCAGGCTGTGGCGAGCCGGGTCGGCGCTCCGCTGGGCCACGACTACGCCGTCATCTCACTGTCTGACCGCCTCAAGTCCTGGGATGTCATCGTGGCGCGGCTGACGGCCGCAGCACAGTCCGACATGGTGCTGGCCATCTACAACCCCGCATCCAAGACCCGAACCTGGCAGGTCGGCGCAATGCGGGACCTCCTGCTGGAACACCGCGACCCCGGAACCCCGGTTGTCGTCGGCCGTGATGTTTCGGGCCCGGCCGAGAAGGTCAAGGTCGTTCGGCTGGCTGACCTGAATCAAGACGATGTAGACATGCGGTGCCTGCTGATCATCGGGTCCTCACAGACGCAGTGGTACGCGGGTGGCTCCGGTTGTGCTGACGATTCGGGCACGGATCGGGTTTTCACGCCGCGCAGCTATCCGCGGAGTTGAATCGAACAGCAGGCCCCCCAGAAGAGAGCAATGTCGTGAGCATTCCCCGCAATCCGTCAGACATCACCGCCGAATGGCTCGGGTCGGTGCTCGGCGCCGAGGTCAGCGACATCGAGGTGACCGCCATCGGCACCGGACAGACCGGCGCCACCTACCGGGTCACCGCAACCCGTGCGACCGAGACGGAATTGCCACCCCCACCGTCGAGTTTTGCGATCAAGCTCACCGCGCAGGACGACACGGTCCGCGAGCGAGTCGCGCTCGCCTACCGCTCTGAAGTGGAGTTCTACTCAACGGTCCGTCAGCATGTCGCCATCCCGGTGCCGGAGTGCTTTCACAGCGAAATATCCGCCGACGGAGCTGACTTCGTTCTCCTACTCGCCGATATGGCCCCCGCCGTCCAGGGTGACCAGATCGCCGGTTGCAGTCCGGCCGAAGCCGCACTGGCCGTCCAAGCACTGGCGGGATTACACGGCCCAAGCTGGCGTGACCGGCGTTGGTTCGGCCTGCCGTCCATCATCATGCCCAAGCCCGGCGACGCCGAGGCGGCCAAGGGTCTCGGCGACATCGCAGTCATGGCAACCGACATCACCCTTGAGCAACTCGGGGGGTCGGTCAGCGACGAGGACCGCGACACCCTGACCACTGCGATGGGCCTGGTGACACCCTGGCTCCTGGCCGAGTCGGACCGCTTCTCGCTCATGCACGGCGACTACCGCCTCGACAACCTGCTGTTCGATCCGGATCGCGCCCGGGTGACAGTGGTCGACTGGCAGACCCTGGGACTCGGTCTGCCCGCCCGCGACCTGGCGTACTTCAGCGCGACGAGCCTGCTGCCCGAGATTCGCCCGACCGTCGAGCGTGACCTAGTCGAGAAATACCACCGGGCGCTGCTCAGCTACGGCGTCACCGAATACGACGGCGAAACCTGCTGGAGGGACTACCGTCTCGGGGTCCTGCAGGCACCGCTGATCACCACGTTGGGCTTCGCGTTCGCGGCATCTACCGAGCGCGGTGACGAGATGATGCTGACCATGCTGCACCGGGGCTGCCGGGCGATCCGCGAACTCGACACCATCGAACTGATCAGGTCCTATCCGTCGTCTTGATCACTGCCCACTGAGTCACTGGCATCGCGGGTCGCCAGCCGGTGAATGAGCCTACCGGTTCACCGCGAGAATGTTGAAAGCGCCGAAGCTCCCCGCCGAAACGGGAAAACCATTGTACAAGAACGGCTTCGGATTCTACCGTCACCACATTGACCACCAGACGGCCGCCGACCGGAAGCCTCTCCCAGCAGGCGTCCATCAGCCCGGGCTGACTGACGCCCCCGCCGATGAAGATCGCCGCGGGCGGCACCGCAGCGGCGAACGACTCCGGTGCCGCCGGCTCCACCTCGACATGGACACCGAACGTGGCCGCGTTCTCGACGATCCGTCTGCGACGCACCTCATCGCGTTCGAATGCTATTGCACGACAACTATTTCCGCTGCGGCACCACTCGATCGCGATGCTGCCCGAGCCCGCCCCGACATCCCAGAGCAGCTCTCCCGGTCGCGGCCCCAGCGCCGCCAGCGAGACCGCGCGCATGGCCTGCTTCGTGATCTGGCCATCGTGGGCGAACGCGTCGTCGGGCAGCGTCGCGTACCGACGCTCGTCGGGCAGGTACCGCACGGCCATCACGTTGAGGTCATCAACCTTGCCAGGCGGACGGGCTGCCCACTCCCGCGCCGTGGACGAACGGCGCAACTCCCTTGGTCCCCCGAGTTGTTCAAGCACCGTCAGTTCCGAGTCGCCGCGCCCGGAATCGGTCAACAGTCGCGCCAGCGCGGCAGGACTCAGGCGGTCGCGGGACAACACGATGGCCTGACCTCCGCGCCGCACCGCCTCATGCGGTTCCGCGGTGACGAGGCTGATCACCTCCGTGTCCTGCACCGTCCAACCGACTCTCGAACAGGCCAGCGTCACCGACGAGACATGGGGCAGTACCGAAACCCGACCGGGGCCGTACAGTCCGATGAGGGTGCTGCCGACCCCGTGTAGCAGCGGGTCCCCGCTGGCCACAACATGAACGTCCCCGTCGGCATCGGAGACGCCGTCCAGCAGCGTATGCAGCGCAGGCAACATCGGCGACGGCCACGGTCTCCGGACCGCGGGTACGCTCCCGTCAAGCAGATCGAGTTGGCGTTGCGAACCGTAGACCACGGTCGCACGGGCCAGTTCGGCGCAAGACGTGGGCGCAAGCCCGGCCATGCCGTCGGCACCGATGCCCACCACAACAATCATGCTCATCGCCACAACCTGCGCCACATCCACTGCGGCATCAGCTTCATTCCGGAAAAAACCGGCTTCAGGATCCACGGCACCCAAACGGTACGGCTGCCCGTACCCCGATTCAGCGCCCGCACCGTCGCCTCGGCCACCTGCTCCGGGCTATTGGAGAAAGGCGCCGGCGACATGCCCTGCGTCATCCTTCCGACGACGAAGCCTGGCCGCACCAGCACTAGTCGCACATTCGAGCCGTGTAAGGCATCAGCGAGTCCGCTGCAGAATCCATCCAGACCCGCCTTCGCCGACCCGTATACGTAGTTCGCACGACGCACTCGAACACCTGCGACCGACGAGAAGACGACGATGTCAGCTATTTGCGCAATGTCCGCTCTTCGCGCAACCGGTTCATCGCCAATCCCGTGGGCTGCCGATCGCATGGTATCGGCCAACACTGTCAGCAGGCTGACCTGCGCCACATAGTCGGTGTGCGCGATCGCCGCCGCGTGCCCGGCATCTTTTTCAGCACGGGCCTGATCGCCGAGGATGCCGAATGCCAGCACTGTGGTGTCTATCGGCCCGTGCTCGGCGACGATGGCCTCGACCACGCAACGGTGCGAAGCCAGATCGTCAGCATCGAAACCCCGGGTGTGCACGGCCTCGGCGCCGGCCTGCTCGAGTATGGCGATCTGCGCGTCGAGGTCGGCGGGCCGGCGGGCCGCCAGCACGACGACGGCGCCGGGCGCCAACCGCCGCGCCACCTCCAACCCGATCTCGCTGCGACCGCCGAAGATGACGAGAAGCTTGCCCACCGTGACTAATCGACGGCCACCGCCGTCCGTGTCCTCCACGGTAGTGATTATGTCCTGCGCTAGCGTGTTCATCGATGGCTACATCTGGTGGAAAGCCAACCACGCGGTTGACCAACGAGGCTCTGGCGTTCCTGACCGAACGGCACCTGGCCATGCTGACGACGCTGCGGGCGGACCAATCCCCGCACGTGGTGGCCGTGGGGTTCACCTTTGATCCCACCACCCACATCGCCCGGGTCATCACCTCGGGCGGTTCCCAGAAGGCCGTCAACGCCGACCAGCGCGGCATTGCCGTACTCAGCCAGGTCGACGGCGCCCGCTGGCTATCGCTGGAAGGCAAAGCCACGGTCCACACCGACGTGGAGGCCGTTCGCGACGCGGAACTGCGCTACGCCCAGCGCTACCGCACCCCGCGGCCCAACCCCAGGCGGGTGGCGATCGAAGTGCGCGTCGCGCGGGTGCTGGGCTCCTCGGATCTGCTCGACCGCGGCGATGCCTGAGTAGTTCCTAGGGGCGGTTCGGGCCAACCGGGACTGCGACGAGGTCCCGGGGGCGTTTGTTCACCGAAACTGCCCCGTTGGCGGTGACGATCACGATGTCCTCGATACGCGCACCCCACTGCCCCGGAAAGTAGATGCCGGGCTCGACCGAGAAAGCCATCCCCTCCTGCAGCGGCAGCGAGTTTCCAGCCACAATGTAGGGCTCCTCGTGAACCGACAGACCGATGCCGTGTCCGGTGCGGTGCACGAACGCCTCCGCCAAACCCGCTGCGGCTAGTACGTCGCGAGCGGCGGCGTCGACCTGCTCGGCGGTCACACCGGGCCGCACCGCGTCAACCGCCGCACGCTGCGCCCGCTGCAACACCGCGTATCGACTGGCGACCTCGGCGTCGGGTTCGCCCAGGCAGTAGGTGCGGGTGGAGTCGGAGTTGTAGCCCGGTTCGTAGGGGCCGCCGATGTCGACGACGACGACGTCCCCCGCCTGAAGTTCACGATCCGAGCATTCGTGGTGCGGATCCGCACCGTGCGGACCCGATCCGACGATGATGAATGCGACCTCCGAATGCCCCTCGGCGACAATCGCTTCGGCGATGTCGGCGGCCACGTCGGCTTCGGTGCGTCCCGGTGCCAGGAATCCCGGCACTCGGGCGTGCACCCGGTCGATCGCCGCACCGGCCCGCAACAACGCGTCGACCTCGACGGGATCCTTGATCATCCGTAGCTTGCGCAGCACGTCGGTGGCCAGCACGGGGACCAGCCCCAGGACTTCGGCCAGCGGAAGCAGGTGCAAAGCCGGCATCGAGTCGGTGACGGCGGTTGCGACGCCCGATCCGCCGAGCGCGTCGGCTACCAGCTGGTACGGATTCTCCCCATCCACCCAGTCACACACCGTGACGCCGAGTTCGGAAACTGCGGACTCCTTGAGCGAGGCGAGCTCCAAGCGCGGCAGGACGATCGTCGGATCGCCGGCCGACGGCAGCACCAGCGCCGTCAGCCGCTCGAAGGTCTGCGCGCGCGATCCGACCAGGTACCGCAGGTCATAGCCGGGCGTGACGATCAGGCCCGCGAGCCCGGCCTTGGCGGCCGTGCGGGCTGCGGTAGCCAATCGCTGTGCGTACACATCGGTGCTGAAACGACCCTGCGTCATAGGTTTCAGGCTAATCCCGGCCAACCTCCTGGCGAATTCTGCCTGGCAGGATGACGGGTATGGGCCCAATGAGGAGCGAGCGGATCTCGCATGAGTGAAGCTCCATTGCTGCTTCTGGACGGCGCCAGTATGTGGTTCCGCTCCTACTTCGGGCTTCCGTCGTCGATCACCGCGCCGGACGGGCGACCCGTCAACGCGCTGAGGGGCTTCCTCGACGCGGTTGCGACGGTGATCACCCGCGAAAGACCGCACCGGATGGTGGTGTGCCGCGACGAAGCCTGGCGCCCTCAGTGGCGGGTCGACCTGATCCCGTCGTACAAGGCGCACCGCGTCGCCATCCCCGCCGAGCCCGGGGACGAGCCTGACGTCGAGGAGGTGCCCGACGAGCTGACCCCCCAGGTCGACATGATCACCGAGATCCTCGACGCGTTCGGGATCGCCACAGCGGGGGCACCGGAAGCCGAGGCCGACGATGTGTTGGGGACCCTCGCAGACCGAGAATGCCTCGACCCGGTCGTGGTCGTCAGCGGTGACCGCGACCTCCTACAGTTGGTGCGCGATCAGCCGGTGCCGGTCCGGGTCTTGTATATCGGCCGCGGGCTTGCCAAGGCGCGGACTTTCGGGCCCGACGAAGTCGCGCAGACCTATGCGGTGCCCGTTGAGCGCGCCGGGCCCGCCTACGCGGAACTCGCGCTGCTGCGCGGAGACCCCTCCGATGGACTTCCCGGCGTAGCAGGCATCGGCGAGAAGACCGCGGCAAAGCTGCTGGCACAGCACGGCTCGCTGGAACAGATCCTGATCGCCAGCCGAGACCCGGGCTCCACTCTCGCCACGGCGCATCGCACCAAACTTCTGGCAGCGACTGACTACATCGACAAGGCAGAACCGGTAGTGCGGGTTGCCACCAACGCCGACGTCACGATGTCCACGGAGACCGACGCGCTTCCGCGGGTCGCCGCGCGGCCTCAGGAGGTCGCCGAACTCGCTCAGCGCTACGGCGTGTCGTCGTCGATCGGGCGATTACAAAAGGCGCTCGACGGGCTGCCAGGCTGACCAGACTATCTCGGCCGGCCGACCTCGTAGGTTCCCTTGTTGTCCTGGAACGTCACCGTCACCTGACGTTTGGTGCCGTCGATGCTGACCTCGCAGCTGAAGGTGTCCCCCTTCTTGACTGTGGGGCTCACACCGTTGTTGCACTTGATGGCGTTGACGTTTTTGGCGCCGTAGCCGTTGGTCTCATCGGTGAGGATCTGCTGCACGCCCGATTGAGCGGCGTTGACGTCCAGCTTGGTCGTCACGAAGAAGCCTGGCTTCCAGAACCCCAGCACCAGAACGACGGCGACGATGACGGCGGCGAGCAAGCCGACCACACCGCCGATCACGGCCAACGAACGCTTCGAGCTCTCCTCCGAACCGGTCGGGGAGAATCCACCGGCGGGGTACTGGCCGGGCTGCTGGCCGTACTGGCCGGGCTGCTGGCCGTACTGGCCGGGCTGCTGGCCGTACCCGACGCCCGGCTGCTGGCCGTACCCGGCGCCCGGCTGCCCGTACTGACCCGGCGGCGGGTAGTTGGCGGGGTTGTATTCCGCCGGCTGCTGGCCGTACTGATCACCTTGCGCGTACTGCTGCGGCGGGTACGGCGGCGGGGTGGGCTGTTGGTACTGCGGATACTGCTGCGGCGTATACGCCGGCGGCTGCCACGACGGCTGCTCACCCTCGGGGGATTGCGGCTGCTCAGACCCTGGGGTGGGCGGCTGCCACCCTTGATTACCGGCCGATTCGTCCTCCGGCTTCGTCGGGTCGGATCCCTGCGGTCCGCTCATTTCTCTCCTTGGTCGTCCGCGGCTGATATGCCGGTTTCTGGCCTGCTGCCACACACTACCCCGCATCAACAGCTACGACGCCGCGCCGAACGTCGTTGATGGTGCGTTTCGCCGTCGCCCGCAACGCTGGTGAGGGCGCAGCGTTGCGAACCTGGTCGGCCAAGTCCAGCACCTGACGGCACCACCTCACGAAGTCACCCGCCGACATCGAGGATCCGCCGGCTCCGCCTGCCGTTGTGCCAGCGGCCGCCAACGCGGAGGCCAGGTCGCCGGTACTCGCCCACTTGTGGATTGCCGCGACGAAACGGTCATCGGGTTCACGGCTCTGCGTGATGCGGTGCCGCTGTTCATCAGCGCGCAACTCGGTCCACAACCTGCGGGTGTGATTCAACGCGCGGCGCAGTCGGCCACTGGGCACGTCGGAGCCGTCGGCTGTACCCAGTCCGTCACGACGGGACTCGTAGAGCACCGATGACAGGGCCGCGGCGAGTTCGGCCGCGTCCAGTCCATCCCACACACCGGCGCGCAGGCACTCGGCGACCAGCAGGTCGCTCTCGCTGTAGATTCGGGCCAGCAGCCTGCCATCGGCGGTAACGGTCGGGGTGACGACACCACCGTCCGGCCCGTGCGGGTCCCCCGTGTCGGCGATGAATCCACGCTCGGTGAGCAGCACCACGATTCGATCAAAGGTCAGTGCCAGCGAATTTGTCGCTGTCGCGATCTTCCTGCGCAATTGGTCGTTGTCGCGTTCAACCTTGAGATAGCGCTCGGCGATCCGGGCCCTGTCTTCCCGGTCAGGCAGCTGGTGAGCACGATGAGCGCGCATTCGGTCACGCAGTGCTGCCAACTCGGGGTCGATGTCGGGCTCGGGCGCCGGGCCGCTCCTGCGAACCCGGGCCGGCGGGACATCGTTGCGGTCAGCAGCGGACCGCAACGCCGACGCCAGGTCACGTCGGGCTCGCGGATTGCGATGTTCGACTCGCTTGGGCAGCGACATCGTGCCCATCGGCCCAGCGGCGCCCGGGTAGTCGGCGGATGAGATTCGACCTGCCCAACGATGCTCCGACAGCACCAAAGGCCGTGGATCGTCGCTGTCACGCGCGGGTTCCAGCACGACGGCCAGACCGCCGCGGCGCCCGTGGGTGATCGTGATGATGTCGCCCCGGCGCAGCGCGGTCAACGCATCGTTGGCTGCCTGACGACGGTGTAGCCGCGACGCGCGCGACTGGGCGCGCTCCCGCTCGGAGATCTGGGCTCTGAGTCGGACGTAGTCCAGGACTGCCGAGTCGGATCCGCCGAGCTCAGCGGCCAACTCGCCGAGGAGCCGCTCGCCACGCTCCACCCCGCGTACCAGACCGACGACCGACCGGTCGGCCTGATACTGCGCGAAGGACCGTTCCAGCAGCCGGTGCGCCTGCTCGGGCCCCATCTGGTGCACCAGGTTGATGGTCATGTTGTATGTCGGCGCGAACGAACTGCGCAGCGGGAACGTCCGGGTCGACGCCAATCCGGCGATCTCGGCCGGGTCGGCGGTGTTCTCATGCGGGGTCCACAACACCACCGCATGGCCCTCGACGTCGATGCCGCGACGCCCGGCGCGGCCGGTGAGCTGGGTGTACTCCCCTGCGGTCAATGGCATGTGCTGCTCGCCGTTGAATTTCACCAGCCGCTCCAGCACTACAGTGCGCGCTGGCATGTTGATCCCCAGTGCCAGTGTTTCCGTGGCGAATACGGCTTTGACCAGACCGGCGGTGAACAACTCCTCCACGGTATGACGAAAGATCGGCAACATGCCGGCATGGTGGGCCGCCAGGCCGCGCAGCAGCGCCTCACGCCATTCGTGGAAGTCCAGCACGACCAGATCGGAGTCGTTGAGATCGGCCGTGCGGCGGTCCACGATCTCAGCGATCCGGGCGCGCTCCTCGTCGGTGGTCAGCCGCAGCGAGGAGCGCAGGCACTGCTTGACCGCGGCATCGCATCCCGCGCGCGAGAAGATGAAGGTGATGGCCGGCAGCAGTTCGCCGCGCTTGAGCACGCCGATCACGTCGGGCCGCCCGGGGCTGCGGTATAGCCTGGGGCGGCCCGCCCGGCCCCGGCCGCGCGGCTGCCAGTCCGAGAGCCGTTCGGCTTCACGCCGATGCGCAATGTGGCGCATCAACTCCGGGTCTACCCGCAGATCCGGGCCCGCCTTGGTCGGTCCGGACGCCCGATAGTCGAACAGGTCGAGCAGTCGCTTGCCGACCAGTACGTGCTGCCACAGCGGCACCGGGCGGTGCTCATCGACCACGACGGTGGTGTCCCCGCGGACCGTCTGGATCCAGCCGCCGAACTCTTCGGCATTGCTCACCGTCGCGGACAAGCTCACCAGCCGGACGTCGTCGGACAGGTGCAGGATCACCTCTTCCCAGACCGCACCGCGCATGCGGTCGGCCAAGAAGTGCACTTCGTCCATCACGACGTGGGAAAGCCCTTGCAATGCGGGGGAATCCGCGTAGAGCATGTTGCGCAGAACTTCGGTAGTCATCACCACGACATCGGCGTCGCCGTTGACAGCCTGGTCACCGGTGAGCAGACCGATGCGCTGCGGCCCGTAGCGGCGCATCAGATCGTTGTATTTCTGGTTGCTCAGCGCCTTGATCGGTGTGGTGTAAAAACACTTTCGGCCCGCAGCCAGTGCGAGATGCACGGCGAACTCGCCGACGACCGTTTTGCCCGCACCGGTCGGCGCGCAGACCAGCACCCCGTGGCCCTGTGCCAGCGCCTCGCAGGCGCGGCGCTGGAAGCCATCCAGGGTGAACGGCAGTTGCGCGGCGAACTCGGTGACTTCAGCGACCTCGGTGGGGGCGGGCACCGGCGGCTCAGGTCGCGTCGTCATCGATCACGAGCCGCGACGGGGCGGGAGCGGCCGCCCGCGCCTCCACGGTCTCCGCCACACCGATCGGTGCCGCCTCGTCGTCGGCCACCTCACTGAGCCTGGCGCGGCGCGCCTTGCGCCCATCATTCAATCGCGCGATCTGGATGGCGACTTCCAACAGCAAGGTCAATGCCAGCGCCAGCGCCAACATCGAGAACGGATCCGACCCGGGCGTGGCGAAGGCCGCGAAAACGAAGAGTCCCATGATCAAACCTCGGCGCCATGCCTTCAAACGTTCGTAGGTGAGGACGCCGATGAGGTTCAACATGATGATCAGCAGCGGAAATTCAAAGCTGATACCGAACACCAGCAGCAGGTTGATCAGGAAACCGAAGTATTGGTCACCGGACAGCGCAGTGATCTGCACGTCGCTGCCGACGGTCAGCAGGAATCCCAAGGCCTTCGACAACACCACATACGCCAGTACCGCGCCCGAGACGAAGAGCATCGCCCCCAGCGTGACGAACGCCACGGCGAAGCGGCGCTCCTTGTTGTACAGCCCTGGGGTGATGAACGCCCATAGTTGGTACAACCACACCGGGCAGGCCAGGACCAGACCCGCCGTGAGCCCCACCTTCAGCCGCAACATGAACTGGTCGAACGGTCCGGTGGCCAGCAGTCGACATTGCCCGTCCGGGGCGATGGTCGCACGCGCAGACTCCGGAAGCGCACAGTAGGGGCCCCGCAACCAATCTCCGAGGCTGGGCATTCCGAACGCGCTGTGGCTGAACCAGATGAACCCGAGGATGGTCGTCACCACGACGGCGAACGCCGCTATCAGCAGCCTGCCGCGCAGTTCGGTGAGATGATCGACCAACGACATGGTGCCGTCAGGATTGACCCGTGAACGTCGCCGCCGCGGATCGAGCTTGTTGAGGAATCCGGGTATCTGCACTTCAGGTTGCCTAGATATTGCTCACAGGCGGGGCGCTGCTCACAGGCGCGCAGTCACGTCGCGAGCGCGAGACCCGCGGTTCGCGTTGCCCGGTCAGGCCGGGCGTTTGTCCGACGACGGATCGGTGGGGGCCTGGGTGGCGGCACCCCCCGTGGGGTCTGCGGCCCGGTCCGAAGCGATCTGCTGCGGCGGTGCCGGCTTGTCGGACTGAGACTCCGACTGCATCTCCTTGATCTCGGACTTGAAGATGCGCATCGACTTACCCAGGGAGCGCGCGGCGTCGGGGAGCTTCTTGGCGCCGAACAGCAGCACGAACACGGCGATGACAATGACCCAGTGCCAGGGTTGTAGACCACCCAATTTGGTTACCTCCAGACGTCTAGGGCGAGTCTACCCGCCCGGCGACTCGGTACCGACCCGATACGCATCCAGCGCGGCAGAGGCGGCCTGCCGTACGCGCTCAGCGAGATGCTGGGGCTCACGCACCCGCACCGCGGAGCCGAAACCCAGGACGAAGCGCGCCATCCACGGGTCAGAGGCATAGGTCATCGCCGCCTCACACGAACCGTCGGGGAACTCGCGCAACAACCGGAGCGGGTAGTAGTCGAACATCCACCCCGCCGACGGCTCCACGAGAAGCGTCGCGGTCGGTAGCGATGGATCGGCTGTGTCGGGATCGAACAGCGAGGTGTCCGGGCTTGCCTGAACGGCCGGCGGCGGCGGCGCCGAGGGCTCGTCGAGCACCCTCGCCTCGACGATCCGATCGAGCCGGAACAGCCGCACTCCCTCGGCCGACCGGCACCACGCCTCCAGATAGCTGTGGTCCGCAACCAGGACGACGCGAATCGGGTCGACCACACGGCTGGACATCGAGTCGTGTGATGCCGAGTAGTAGTCGATGGCCAGCGCCCGGCCGGCGCGCACCGCGGTCCGTACCGCCGCGGCCGCCTCGCTCTCGGTCGGTGCAGGCTCATCGGCGGCCGCGCCTTCAGCACTGTGACCAGCTTTTCCCGTCACGGACTCGATCTTGGCGATGGCACTGCGCGCGGCCTCCGGATCCACTACCCCGGGCACGTCAAGCAGCGCACGCAGCGCCACCAGCACACCCGTGGCTTCCGGGGACGTCAGCCGCAGCGGCTGGTCGATGCCCGCGGTGAACGTGACTTCAATGGTGTCGCCGGAGAATTCGAAGTCGATCAGATCCCCTGGTCCGTATCCCGGCAGACCACACATCCACAGCTGGTTGAGATCGTCGCGGAGCTGGCTGACGCTGACGCCGAGATCTGACGCCGCCTCCAGATAGGTGATCCTCGGGTTGGCCTGGAAGTAGGGCACCATGTTCAGCAACCGCACCAGTCGCGTACTGATGTTCGTCATGCGCGCTCCGCCTGGGCCTGCAACCGGGCGATGACGTCCTCGCGCAGCGCGGCCGGTTCCAGCACCACCGCGTCGGCGCCATAGCCGGCGATCTCACGGGCCAACCGGTCGAACATATCGATTTCCACGGCGACCACTTCTCCCGCTCGCTCCCCCAGGGGCCGCCGACACGCCTCAGCGGCCCGGCGGCGCAAGGCGGTCGCCCGGCCGTCGGCAACCCACACTCTGGCCTGACCTGCGGTCGGCCAATCACCGACCACCCGGTCGACGATCTGACGCAGGTTCAATCCCGCGGGCCTGCTGACCGCGCCCGGCTCCCCGACTGTCGTCACCTCGGCACCGATCCGCGAGAGCCGGAACGTGCGAACAGCGTCGCGGTCGCGGTCGTGGCCGACCAGATACCAACGGCCCCTCTCGGTAACCACCCCCCACGGCTCAACGGTGCGGAGCACGTAGCGTTCGGTTCTCGATGGCCGGTGCGGGAACTGCACTGCATGTCCAGAATCAATGGCGGACAGCAAGATTCCCAGGACATCGTCGGAGCCGCGCAGTCCGGGCAGCGCGGCGGTCGAGCTGATCGTCACATCGCCCACCCCGGCTTCAATGTCTATGCCGGCGGCCCGCAACTTCAGCAACGCGCCCTGGGTGGCGGTGATGAGTTCGGGCGACTCCCACAGTTGGGTCGCCACCGCCACCGCGGCCGCCTCGTCGGGTGTGAGCTCCACTGCAGGAAGCGCGTACGCCTCACGGCTGATTCGGTAGCCCTCGATCGGATCCATCTGCGAAACCCGACCCGTCTCCAGCGGGATGCCCAAATCCCGCAATTCGTTCTTGTCGCGCTCGAACATCCGCGAGAACGCCTCGTCGCTGGCCCCCTCGGAGTACCCGGACACGATTTCGCGAATTCGGTCAGCTGTGATGAAAGTACGCGTGGACAGCAACGCGATGACAAGGTTCATCAGCCGTTCGACTTTCGAGGTCCCCACGGGTTAGAGCTTAAGGGGCATCGGGCCTGGGCCAGAGCGCTGATGCGGCGCGGCCGGTCACATACTGGCGATGAGTCGGTTGACCCGCTCGTCGACGGATCGGAACGGGTCTTTGCACAACACCGTGCGTTGGGCCTGGTCGTTGAGCTTCAGATGAACCCAGTCGACGGTGAAGTCGCGGCCGGCCTCCTGCGCCGCGCTGATGAACTCACCCCGCAACCTCGCCCGGGTGGTCTGCGGCGGCGTGTCGACCGCGGCCTCGATCTCCTCGTCGGTCGTGACGCGCGCCGCCAGGCCCTTACGTTGCAGCAGGTCGAATACGCCGCGACCCCGTTTGATGTCGTGATAAGCCAGATCGAGCTGGCTGATCTTCGGATCGGACAACTCCATGTTGTAGCGGTCCTGATACCGCTGGAACAACTTGCGCTTGATCACCCAGTCGATCTCGGTGTCGACCTTGGCGAAGTCCTGGCTCTCCACCGCGTCGAGTTGACGGCCCCACAACTCGACGGCCTGCGAAATCTGCGCGTTGGCCTCGCGCGTTTGCAGGTACTCCACAGCGCGGGCGTAGTACTCACGCTGAATCTCCAGGGCACTGGCCTGCCTACCGCCGGCCAGCCGCACCGGCCGTCGGCCGGTCAGGTCGTGACTGACCTCGCGGATCGCGCGAATCGGATTGTCCAGCGAGAAGTCGCGGAAAGCGACGCCGGCCTCGATCATTTCCAGGACCAGCGACGCCGAGCCCACTTTGAGCAACGTGGTCGACTCACTCATATTGGAGTCGCCGACGATGACGTGCAGGCGGCGATACTTCTCGGCGTCGGCGTGTGGCTCGTCGCGGGTGTTGATGATCGGACGCGAGCGGGTGGTCGCGCTCGACACGCCCTCCCAGATGTGTTCGGCCCGCTGGGACAGGCAGAAGACCGCCGCCTTGGGCGTCTGGAGCACTTTGCCCGCACCGCAGATGAGCTGGCGGGTCACCAGAAACGGCAGCAGCACATCAGAAATACGGGAGAACTCGCCGGCGCGCACGATGAGATAGTTCTCGTGACAGCCGTAGGAATTGCCCGCCGAGTCGGTGTTGTTCTTGAACAGGTAGATGTCACCGCCGATGCCCTCGTCGGCGAGGCGCTGCTCAGCGTCCACCAGCAGGTCTTCAAGCACCCGCTCGCCTGCGCGGTCGTGGGTCACCAGCTGGATGAGGTTGTCGCACTCGGCGGTCGCGTACTCGGGGTGGCTGCCGACGTCGAGATACAGTCGGGCGCCATTACGGAGGAAGACATTGCTGCTGCGGCCCCACGACACAACCCGCCGAAACAGATAGCGGGCGACCTCGTCGGGACTCAGCCGACGATGGCCATGGAACGTGCAGGTCACACCGAATTCAGTCTCGATGCCCATGATTCGTCGCTGCACCCTACCGAGACTACTTGCTGCGCGGTGGGCGCGGTTGCAGGACCACGCCGAGGAGCACTCGCGCGGGCAGGAGACGGCGCCGTCGGGTCAGGGCCGCCCTGAGCCCGGCGGCCATCTGGGCCCCCTAGGGGCCGTCGCCCTCTTCAGCGGAAGCTTGAGCGACCACGTCCGAATCGCCCTCGGGCAGCAACGCTTCCAGGGCGGCACCGGTGACGCGGCGAAATGCCCGCCGGGGCCGGTTGGCATCGAGGACTGCGACCTCCAGCGTGGATGGTCCCAGAACACGCGGCTCCCGGCCGTCACTGCTGGCGCTGAGCGCACCTACTGCGATGGACACCGCGTCGGCCAGGCTGGCGTTCTCGGTGTAGGAATCGTTCAGTGCCGTGGCGATCGGCTCGGTGCTACCGCCCATCACAACGAAATGCGGTTCGTCGGCGATCGAGCCGTCGTAGGTAATGCGGTACAGCTCAGGCGCTTTGGCCTCACCGTGGTGAGCCACCTCGGCCACACACAATTCCACCTCATAGGGCTTGGCCTGTTCGGTGAAGATCGTGCCGAGCGTCTGGGCGTAGACGTTGGCCAGCTGACGACCGGTCACATCCCGGCGGGAGTACGCATAGCCCTGGGTGTCGGCGAAACGGATTCCGCCGCTTCGCAGGTTGTTGAACTCGTTGAACCGGCCGACGGCGGCGAATCCGACCCGGTCGTAGAGTTCGCTGACCTTCTGCAGCGACCGGGAAGGGTTCTCCGCGACGAACAACACGCCGTCGGCATAGGCCAGCGCGACCACGCTGCGCCCGCGTGCAATGCCCTTGCGTGCCAACTCTGAACGCTCACGCATCGCCTGCTCGGGCGAGATGAAATAGGGGAAGCTCACGAATCCGCACCCCGGGGTTCCGCGCCGACGCCGAATGTATCAGCCCGCGAACGACTCTCGATCACTTCTCGGCACACCGCCGCAATCTGCTGCTCAGCCACCTCAACGGCGCCCTCGGCGCCGATGGCCACCGCAGTGGGATAGATGCCTCGGACCAGATCAGGGCCACCGGTCGCGGAGTCGTCGTCGGCGGCGTCGTAGAGCGACTCGATCGCAACCCGCAATGCGGAATCCGAGTCGGCCACCCGCGAGTAGAGCTTCTTCATCGACGACTTGGCGAAGACGGAGCCGGAGCCGACCGACTGGTAGCCCTCTTCCTCGACGTTCCACCCACCGGCGGCGTCGAAGGACACGATCCGGCCGGCGCCGTCGGGATCTGGGTCGTCAAGGTCGTATCCCGCGAGCAACGGCAGCGCTACGAAACCCTGCAACGCGGCGCCGAGGTTGCCGCGCACCATGGTGGCCAGCCTGTTGACTTTGCCGGGGAACGTCAGCGCCACACCTTCGAGCTTCTCGTAATGTTCGAGTTCGACGGCGTACAGGCGGGCGAACTCGAACGCGATTGCAGCAGTCCCCGCGATGCCCGTCGCGGTGTAGTCGTCGGTGATGTACACCTTCTGCACATCGCGACTGGCGATCATATGACCTTGGGTCGCCCGTCGGTCACCGGCCATGACCACTCCGCCGGGGTACTTGAGCGCCACAATCGTGGTGCCGTGTGGCACTGCGTCCGTCGGCACCGGACCTGAGCCGGGCAACAATTGGGGTGCCTGGTGACGAAGGAAATCGGAGAATGACGACAAGGTCACGCCGCCCTGTGACACGCCTTGTAAGGCACTAAACGCTCCGGGTAGTGATGACGGAATGGTCGACTGTTCGCGGTTCGGCCAGGTCACTGGCCACCCTTCTGGACGTACGCGCGCACGAAGTCCTCGGCGTTCTCCTCCAGCACATCGTCGATCTCGTCGAGGAGGTCGTCGGTTTCCTCAGTCAGCTTCTCACGGCGCTCCTGGCCGGCGGCCGTGCTGCCGGCGGCGTCATCGTCTTCTCCGCCCCCACCGCCACGCTTAGTCTGCTCCTGAGCCATTGCTGCCTCCTGCGTATGTCTTGCCCCGTCGCGGGCAAGCCGTACATTGCCTGCTTTGCCGCGGGTTCCTCCACACTACCGGTCGGCAGCGGGATTGCTGGCTCAGGTCGTCAGCTGCTCGACGAGTTCTGCAGCGCTGTCGACGGAATCCAGGAGTGCGCCAACGTGGGCCTTGCTGCCGCGCAACGGCTCGAGAGTGGGGATCCGCACCAGTGAATCGCCGCCAAGATCGAAGATCACCGAATCCCAGCTGGCCGCGGCGATGTCCGCACCGAACCGACGCAGGCACTCGCCCCGGAAGTACGCACGGGTGTCGGTCGGCGGATTGTCCACCGCGTCGAGTACCTCTTGCTCGGTCACCAGCCGCTGCATCGACCCCCGGGCGACCAGCCGGTTGTAGAGGCCCTTGTCCAGACGTACGTCGGAGTATTGCAGGTCGACCAGGTGCAGTCGCGGCGCCGACCAGCTGAGGTTTTCACGGTGGCGGAATCCGTTGAGAAGCCGCAGCTTGGCCGGCCAGTCGAGCAGGTCGGCGCACTCCATCGGATCGCGCTCGAGTAGGTCGAGAACATTGGCCCAGGTCTCAACGATGTGGGAGGCGCGCGGGTCAGGATCGCGGCTGTCTACCAGCTTGGCGACCCGGTCCAGGTAGATCCGCTGCAACGCCAGACCGGTCAGTTCGCGACCGTCAGCCAGCGCAACCGTGGCACGTAGAGACGGGTCTCGGCTGATGACATGCACGGCGTGCACAGGACGCGCCAGCATCAAGTCGCTGAGGTCGAACCCCTCTTCGATGAGGTCGAGCACCAGCGCCGTTGCGCCGACCTTCAGGTAGGTCGAAGTCTCGGCCAGGTTGGCGTCGCCGATGATGACGTGCAGACGCCGGTACTTGTCGGCGTCGGCGTGCGGTTCGTCGCGTGTGTTGATGATGCCGCGCTTGAGGGTGGTCTCCAAGCCGACCTCGACCTCGATGTAGTCGGCGCGCTGGCACAACTGGAAGCCGGGCTCATCGCCAGATGCACCGATACCTACCCGACCGGACCCGGTGACCACCTGGCGAGACACCAGGAACGGCGTCAGGCCGGCGATAACGGCCGAGAACGGCGTCTGGCGCGACATCAGATAGTTCTCGTGGGATCCGTACGACGCGCCCTTGCCGTCGACGTTGTTCTTGTAGAGCTGCAGCTTGGCCGCGCCGGGAACGCTGGCGACATGGCGCGCCGCGGCTTCCATCACCCGCTCGCCGGCCTTGTCCCAGATCACCGCGTCCATCGGGTCAGAGCACTCCGGCGCGGCGTACTCGGGATGGGCATGGTCGACGTAGAGCCGCGCACCGTTGGTCAGGATCATGTTGGCGGCGCCAACCTCGTCGGCATCGACTACCGGCGGTGGACCCGACGAGCGGCTCAGGTCGAATCCCCGCGCATCCCGTAGCGGGGATTCCACCTCGTAGTCCCAACGCGTGCGCTTGGCGCGCTGGATTCCTGCGGCTGCCGCATACGCCAACACCGCCTGGGTGGAAGTCAGGATCGGATTGGCGGCCGGGTCGGAGGGCGATGAGATGCCGTATTCGACCTCCGTTCCGATGATCCGTTGCATACCGGCCAGCGTAGAGGGACGACGAAGGGGCCGAGGCACGAGGCCACGAGGAACCGCTAATGGGCCGCCCATACGTCTTCGAGATAG
>Ga0114921_10000184_pt1 | contig 25694 bp, 14 predicted proteins | sample BentaG_FD_87016 | JGI IMG/M metagenome (GOLD analysis project Ga0114921, IMG submission 87016) | Deep subsurface microbial communities from South Atlantic Ocean to uncover new lineages of life (NeLLi) - Benguela_00093 metaG | ecosystem: Environmental > Aquatic > Marine > Oceanic > Sediment ... | reverse complement strand
TTTGATTTAGGAATTATGAAACATACTGGGGTTAACTTAGATGCTAAGTTTATTGAGTTTAAAAACTCAAGAGTTGATAAATATTGGCAAAAGAGAGTTCAAGAAATACAAAGCAGAAGAGATCATTGCAAAAAAGGAAGTAATAAATACAATATACTAAACAAAAATCTTAAAAGAATGAAAAGAAAATGTGCTAATCAAATGAAAGATTTTCAACATAAGTTATCAAAAAAGATAATAGATAACACAAAAGCAAATACAATAATTATTGGTGATTTATCTGTAAAGGATATGTCAAAGAAAAAGAAAAGTAAATCAAACCATAGAGGTACAAGAGGACTAAATAGAGCAATACAGAACACAGGAACTCTTGGAAGATTTGTTGGGTTTCTAACCTATAAGGCTGAACTTATAGGTAAGAGAGTAATAGAAATCAACGAAAAAGACACTTCCAAACAGTGTTATGTATGTGGTAAGAAACACGACATGCCATTGTACAAAAGAATTATGAAATGTGATTGTGGAAACCATATAGATAGAGATATAAACTCTTCTATAAATATTATGTCTCGTTTCCTATCACAGAATGCCAAGTGGACAGGCTATCAGCAATTTGTTGGTAATCTGCGAAAAACAGGCTTGTCAATTAAGACAATACACTCGCAGGAAGCCCTTTGCGAAAGCTGAGGGTAGTTCACACCTCTTTGAATTTAAGATCAAATGAAATATGCTCTGGAATAATACCAGAGCATACAATTTATAAATCCAGCTAATTTAATTTTATTATATTTATGTCAAGATATCAGATTTTGTTATTTATCTATTAAAATTTATAATTATTTATCTTTTATTTCTTCTGATTTATCTTCTTTAACTTCTTCAACTTCTTCTTCGACTTCCTCCTTAGTAGATTCTATTACATCTTTAACTTCTTCTTCAGCTTCTTTCTTAATCTCTTCTTTAGCTTCTTCAACTGCTTCTTTAACTACTTCTTTAACTTCCTCCTTAGTAGATTCTACTTCTTCTTCGACTTTTATTTCCTTTTTAATAGGTTTAGCTTTTTCTTCAACCTTTTTCTTCTCTTCAATAGGTTTAATTTCTTCTTTGACTTTTATTTCCTTTTCAATGAGCTTAGCTTTTTCTTTAGGTTCCTCATCCTCTTTTTTCTCTCTTGGAGCTTGCCTTATACTCAAACCAATTCTTCTTTTATCAAAATCTATATCAATAATTTTTACTTTTATTTTATCATCAATATTTACAACTTCTTCTGGTTTTTCTACACTATAAACAGCAATTTCTGAGATATGAACCAATCCCTCAATTCCTTTCTCAATCTGTACAAATGCTCCAAATGGTACTATTTTTATAACCTTTCCATCAACCACATCACCCATAGCATATTTTTTTGTTAATTCCATCCAAGGATCAATCTGCGTTTGTTTAAGTCCCAAAGCTACTCTCTTTTTTTCCTTGTCTACCTCTAAAATAACCACTTCAACTTCGTCTCCGATCTTTACTATCTCAGATGGATGGTTCACATGTCCCCATGAAAGTTCTGAAATATGTATTAAACCATCAACTCCACCTAAATCAACAAATGCTCCAAAATCTAAAATATTAGAAATTACTCCTTTTTTAACTTGACCTACCTTCACACTCTGAATAAAAGTATCTCTTACTTTCTTTTTTTCAATTTCAAGATAGGCTTTTCTAGAGATGATAACATTATTTTTTTGTCTATCAATATTAATTACTTTGCATGTAACTTCTTTATCTAAATATGCATTGAAATCTGTTACCTTTTTTAAATCAATCAAAGAACCTGGAAGAAAGGCTCTCATGCCAATATCTACAATCAATCCACCCCTTACTAAATCTATAACCACTCCTTTGATTAACTTATCTTCTCTATAAGCTTCTTCTATCTTTTCCAGAGCTCTTCGAGATTCTGCCCTTTTTTTTGAAAGGATTAATCTTCCATCTTGATCTTCCTTTTGAAGAACAAGTACTTCAATTGTATCATTCACGCTTATAATTTTATTAGGTTCCAAATCATACCTTACTGATAACTCCCTTGGCGGGATTACTCCTTCAGATTTATATCCAACATCAACCAAAACTTCATCTTTATTAACTTTCACAACTGTCCCTTTTATAATATCTCCCTCTTCAAGAGATACCATTGTCATTTCATAATTAGGTACAATTTCACCTTTCTCGTTAACAGTCAAATACTTTTTTTCTTCTTCAGATAAGTCATTTAATATTTTATTTTTCTCCACTAATAATTCCTCCTAAAAAATTTTTCTATAATATACTACTAACTATAAAAAAAATGCAAGTATTATTGCAATATTTATTTAAAAAATCTTAAATTTTTAAGATAGATAATTATATATCTAAAATTTTAAATATACCAACTGGTTCCAGTTTTTATATCTACTTTCAGCTTTACTTTAAGTGGGTAAGCATTTTCCATTTTCTCTCTTACCATATTAATAATTTTTTCCTTTTCATCAATTGGTACTTCTAACAAAAGTTCATCATGAACCTGTAATACGATTTTTGATTTATAATTTTTATCTAATATTTCTTTATATATAGCTATCATAGCTATCTTTATAATATCTGCAGCACTACCTTGAATTGGTGCATTAATGGTAAACCTTTCTCCAAGTTGTCTAATTTTAGGATTTCTTGATTTCAATTCTGGAATGTATCTTCGCCTACCTAAAATTGTTGTAATATATCCTTTATTTAATGCTTCCTCAATAATATCATCTATATATTCTTTAACTCTTGGATATCGATTAAAATATTGCTCTATATAATTTTCTGCTTCATTTTCTAAGATGTTAAGTCTTTGAGCTAAACCGAATTTTGTCATACCATAAATTATTCCAAAATTTATTGCTTTTGCTGATCTTCTTAATGCAGGAGTAACCTCATCCATTTTTACATTGAAAAGTTGAGAGGCAGTAAGTTTGTGAAAATCAACATCTTTTTCAAAAGCATTAATTAGATTTTCATCTTCAGATAGATGAGCAAGAATTCGAAGTTCAACCTGTGAATAGTCAGCTTCCAATAAAATATGATTCTCATTAGCTATAAATGCTTTTCTTGTCTCCCTCCCCAGTTCTGTCCTTATAGGGATATTTTGAAGATTGGGATCGCTGCTTGATAATCTACCAGTAACAGTACCAGTTTGATGAAATGTTGTATGAATTCTTCCATCAAAACTACTAACTGACGAAGGTAAGGCATCTATATATGTCGATTTCAATTTTGATAATTCTCTATAATTAATTATTTCTCTTATTATTGGGTGCTTTTCCACCAATTTTTTTAAAATTGGAAAACCTGTTGCATAACCAGTTTTTGTTTTTTTAAATGATGTAAGTTTTAGTTTTTCAAAGAGAATTTTTCCTAATTGTTGAGGAGAATTTATATTAAAATTTTGACCAGCAAGCTTATAAATTTTTCCAGTAATTTTTGATATTTTTTTCTGGTAACTATTTGTTAACTTATTTAAATAACTAACATCGACCTTAATACCCCATAATTCCAACCTTACCAAAACCTCTATCAATGGAATTTCAACTTCATAGAAAAGTTTCTCTATATCTTGAGAAATAAGTGCAGTTTCTAATATTTTTTTTAAAGCAAGTAATGCACTTGTTCTTCTTCCCTCTACCTCCGACATCTTTTGAATCCAATCTTTATCCTGAATTAATCCTAACTGACCAGAAGTTTCTACTCTTTCAAAATCAGATGCACTATAACCGAAATATTTTTGAATAATTTCTGAAAGTTTATGCTCTCTAAAGTGAGGATTTAATAGATAAGATGCAATATAACTATCAAAAATGAGTCCTTGTAGCCTAATACCTTTTTTAAATAATATCTTTAATTGGTACTTGGCATTATGCATTATTTTTTTAATATTTTTATTTATTAAAATCGGTTTTAATAAATTAAAAAATCTATCCTCTTTTTCCTTACTATCAATATGAATATAAAAGGATATATCTGGTTTAATAGAGATAGAAATTCCAGTACAATCATTATTACTACCTAAAAATTGAATTGAAATTTCTTTTAAATTTTTTATCTTATCAATTAAATTTATAAGTTCGCCTTCCTCATCTATAAGTTTAACTCTACTTTTAAACTTATTTTCATCTTTTAATGATTTTTTTATTAAATTCATTCTTTTAATTTTCTCCCATAATGTTCTAAACTCAAGATACTCAAAAAGCTCATAAACTTTTTTTTCATCAAATTTTTTTAATTTGCATTTTTCAATATCTATTCTAATAGGGCTATTACAATCTATTGTTGCTAAATTCTTACTTAAAATAGCCATTTCAGAATCTTGTTTTAGTTTTTCTTTAATCTTCTCAGTTCTTATTTCATCTACTCTATCTAATATCTGCTCTAAAAAACCAAATTCATTTATAAGCTTAGCTGCACTCTTTTTTCCAATACCAGAGATGCCTGGAATGTTATCTATTTTGTCACCAATCAAACCAAAATAATCTGTAATATAGTTTGGACCTATACCATATTTATCAATTACTTCATCGGGACCGTAAATATTAACTTCTGAAATTCCTTTTATAGTAAATATTACCTTTACATTCTCAGATACTAATTGAAGTGCATCTTTGTCTCCAGTTACTATTAAAACCTCGATTCCTTTATCCTTAGCTTGTGTAGCTAAAGTACCAAGTAAATCATCTGCTTCATAACCCTCTACTTGATATTTAGGAATATTGAAAACGTCTAATACTCTATATATTAAATTAAACTGACTTGCCAAATCCTCTGGCATTTTTTCCCTATCAGATTTATAGTCTTTAAATATCTTATGTCTAAATGTTGGTTTTTTACTATCAAAAGCAACTGCCAACATAGTAGGTTTTTTATCAGTTATTATTTTAAGCAACATATTTGTAAAACCATAAACTGAATTAGTTATAATGCCAGATTTTGTAATAATGCTTTCAGGAAGGGCAAAAAAGGCTCTGTATGCTAAACTATTTCCATCTATAATTACAAATTTATCTTTCTTTTTCATAAATGTGAAAACAATTGCTTGATAATTGTTTCTCTACTGTATAAAATTTAATAAATATAAAAAATTAATAATGCCGAAGTGGCGGAATTGGTATACGCGCTGGATTCAAAATCCAGTGAGTTTTAATACTCATGTGGGTTCGATTCCCACCTTCGGCACCAAGGTCAAACTTTTTTTAGTAATGCGAAGCACCACCCACCAATATTAACTTCGGTTCCATTTTAGCTTTCCATTTTAACAATTCCCTTTTCACCCAAAAAGTTATTAATTTCATCCAAAAATTCTTCTGATTGAGTAACGCTTAGAGAACTACCTAATTTAAAGGCTTTTAAAGATTTATCAGATTTCAATCTGATAATAACATTAGATGGACCTGGGTTATTTAATAGAATCCTTCTAAGCCTATGCAAAAAATCATCATTTATACTATTTAAATTCAACTCTATAACCAAATTTGGTTTAACCTTTTTAGATGCAGGTTTCTTATGTTTTAACTCTATTTCTTCAATTTCACTTGCTATCAACTTCGCCTGGTCTTCTTTTATATCAATTTTACCCTTGATTCCTATTATCATATCTTCTTTAAGAAATTGATGAAATTTTTTAAGTAAAGAAGGAAAAATTATAACTTCTATAGAGTTGCTAATATCTTCTAATGTTAGAAAGAGCATTGTTTCTCCTTTTTTAGTTGTAATTCTCTTAATCTTGGAAACAACTCCTGCAATTTTTATTAAGCTCTTATCCGTAAACTTTTTAATTTCACTAATCTGACAATCACTGTATTTATTCAATTGATGCTCATAACCAATTAGTGGATGGTCTGAAACATATAATCCCAACATCTCTTTCTCGTATGCTAACAACTTCTTCCGAGGAAATTCTGTTCTTTTCTCAGGTAAAGTTGTAATTAGTGCATCCTTAAGAGTTTTGTCAGCATCAAAAAGAGAAAATTGACCTATTTCTCTATTACCTCTGATAGTAAGGACATGAGAGACAATTCTTTTATAATTTTTCATAAGTGATTGTCTTGTTAATCCCAACGAGTCAAATGCTCCAGCCTTTATCAGGCTTTCTAATGTCTTTTTATTTAAAACAACAGGATCTACCATACTACAAAAATCTACAAATGATTTAAACTTTCCTTTATCTTTCCTATTAGATACTATATTTTGAATAACATTATCTCCCACATTTTTTACTGCAGATAATCCAAACCTTATTTTATTTCCCACCACTGTGAAGTTAGAAAAGCTTTCATTAACATCAGGCGGTAATATTTCAATTCCAAGTCTTCTACATTCATTTATATACTGAGCTACTTTTTCCTGATCTGCCATCCTGACAGTAAGTAATGCAGCCATAAATTCAACAGGATAATTTGCTTTTAGATATGCAGTTTGATAGGAGATTAAAGAATAAGCAGCAGAGTGTGATTTATTAAACCCATACTCCGCAAATAATAGTAACAAATCAAAAATTTTCTGAGCTGCTCCCCTGCTTATCCCATTATTCAAAGCCCCATCCAAGAATTTATTTCTCTGTTTGGATAATACTCTTCTCTTCTTTTTACTTATGGCACCTCTTAAAATATCAGCTTCTGCCATCGTAAAATCTGCCATTTTTGATGCAATTTCCATAACCTGTTCCTGATAAACAATAATTCCGTAAGTTGTATCCAAGATAGATTCTAATGATGGGTGTGGGTATCTTATTTTTGTTTTTCCCTTTTTTGCTTTTACAAAATCTTTAACCATTCCACTTTGCAGTGGACCAGGTCTATAAAGTGCAAGTAATGCAATCAGGTCTTCAATGCAATTTGGCTGTAAATCTATCATCAGATTTCTCATTCCTGAACTTTCAAGCTGAAAAATACCAATTGTTTCTCCATGACTTATCATTGAAAATGTCTTTTTATCCTGTAAATCAATCTCATTTAAGTTAATTTCTATCTCTTTGGTATGCTTTATTATTTCAAGGGTTTTGTCAATAAGTGTTAAGGTTCTTAGTCCTAAAAAATCCATCTTTAAAAGTCCAATTCTTTGCACATCATCCATTTTATATTGAGTAACAACTTCACCATTTCCTTTTCTTTGTAAAGGAGTGTACTCAGTCAAATCCTTGTCAGATATCACAACACCAGCTGCATGAATAGAATCTTGTCTTGAAAGTCCCTCCAAAGCCATAGCTGTATCCAATATTTTCTTAACTTCTTCATCTTTTTGATAAGAGTCTCTTAATTCCGGAACAGTATTAATAGATTTATCAATAGTTATTCCTATTCCCATAGGAATCATCTTTGCTACTTTATCAACCTTTCCATATGGAACACCAAAAACTCTACCTGCATCACGAGTTGCTGCTCTTGCAGCCATTGTCCCAAAAGTTATAAGCTGAGCTACTTTATTTCTTCCATACTTACTAACAACATAATCAATGACTTCATTTCTTCTTTCATAACAGAAATCTATGTCAATATCCGGAAGACTTTTTCTATGCGGATTCAAGAATCGCTCAAAAAGCAGACCGTATTCTATTGGATCAATATCAGTTATTCCGAGACAGTATGAAACTATACTTCCAGCTGCTGACCCTCTCCCAGGTCCTACTCTTATACTACTCCTTTTAGCGTAGTTTACAAAATCCCAAACAATTAAAAAATATCCAGAATATCCCATATCTTTTATAACAATAAGTTCTCGTTTCAATCTATCTTTTATCTCATCTGTGGGATCAGAATATCTCTTATTAAATCCTTCTCTGCAGATTTCTTCCAAGTAACTATCTAAATTATAATTCTCTGGAACTTTATAGGCTGGTAGTAAATCTAAATTTAATGGTATTTCTAAATTACATTTTTCTGAAATTTCTATGCTATTTTTTAGAACCTCGGGAATATCTTTGAAAATATTAAACATCTCTTCTTTGGATTTAAAGTAAAATTCGGGAGTGGAAAAACGAAGTCTTTCCTTATCATCTAAAGTGGTTCTTGTTTGAATACAGAGTAAAACATCATGAGCAGTATGGTTTTCTTTATTTAGGTAGTGAGCATCATTGGTTGCCACTAAAGGAATATTTAATTTCTCTGACATTTTAATTAACTTTGGGTTTAAAATCTTTTGTTCTTCTAAACCTTGATCCTGAATTTCCAAATATAAATTCTCTTTACCAAAGATCTCACAAAACTTTGAAGCAGATTCAATTGCTTCATTAATTCTATCTTCTAAAATCAACCTCGGAATATTACCTGAAATACATCCAGAAAGTGCAATAATTCCAGAACTGTATTTACTTAGTAGCTCAAGATCAACTCTTGGTTTGTAATAAAATCCCTCAAAATAACTTAAGGTAATAAGCTTCATCAGGTTTTTATAACCTTGGATATCTTTAGCTAAAAGAGTTAGATGATTAGACTTTTCCTCTCTTTTAGATTTATTAAATCTGGAATTTATTGCAACATAAAATTCACATCCAATTATAGGTTTAATATCTGCTTCTTTTGCTAAGTTGTAAAATTCTATAGCACCATACATGTTGCCATGATCAGTTATAGCTACCGAGTGCATATTAAACTCTTTAGCCTTTGAAATTAAATTTGGTATCTTTATTGCTCCATCCAGTAAAGAGAATTCTGTATGAGTATGAAGATGAATAAAATCTGGAATATTTTTTGCCAATTTAAGCACCTTTTAAAAATCTAAATTAAAAGTCTCACTTTTTAATTTAGTGAAGTTATAAGTTAGTTAAAAATTAAATTACATTTAAGAATTAAATTAGTACAATATTTTCTTAATAATAATACAATAAAAAAAGCATTTATTAGAATTTTTAAATCTTATTTATCAGTGTATTCTTTGCAAAAATTTATGCTCCTCTTAAGTTTTTCTCTTACTCTTTTTTTGTTCCAGAAATTAAGTGCTAAAGGTGAGATCTCTAAAGTAACAAAATTATTATATTTTTTATTTAAAATAAATTTTAAAAATTCTTTTAGTGGGATTTTTCCAATATAAGGTGGTTCATGTTTCCTTCTTCTGGTATTACTTAAATGAATGTTTATAACTCTGGATTTAAGAATATTAAAGCTGTCTTCAATATCATAGTTTCTTAATCCATGGTGTGTCGTATCGAAAGTGATAAATAAATTCTGTTTCAAAACATAGTTCATTAGAACTTTTGGATCGGTAAAATGTCTCTTTCCAAAATTAACTCTTCTATCTAAAACAGTTTCAACTGTAATTAATGGTTCTAAATTGCTTTCTTTAAATTGTTTATTTAAATTTTTACTTTTATTTTTTATTTTTTCAAATTTACTTAATTTATAAAATGATTCCTGTTTAATATTTAAGATAGCTTCAAGAAACTGTTTTGAATAATTATCCCACCATGGATATGAATTATCAGGTCTTAGAAAAATAGGTAAATGTATAGTTACTAATTTACATCGTAGCTGACTTGCAATATTAAAGGTTAATTCTAAAGTTCCCCTGACTCCAAGTTTCCAATAAACCATAAAAAGAGGTTGATGAGCTGTATAGACTGGCAAATTATAGTGATTTATAAGATTATTAAGTTTAAGAATATTTTTATCTATATCCCCTTTTAAGCAATTACTGTTTATAACTAACTCTAATCCATCAAATCCCACATCCTTTGATATAGAGAAAATTTCTGTATGTGAAAATGGAGCCAAAGAAGCTGTAGATAGAAGAATTTTTATCATAATTAATAATTTATTTTAGTTTAAATTTAATATTTTTAAAATCTAAGAGTTTTAATAGATTTGTGGCATGGTTTCGAAGACATTTTAGTCAAGAAACTATGCCCAAATCTTCCAAAAGTTATTTATTTTAGTTTTTTCTTTAGTAATTCATTAACTAATTTAGGGTTTGCTTTACCTTTTGTTTTTTTCATAACCTGACCTACAAGAAAAGTAAAGACCTGCATTTTTCCTGATAAATATTGTGTAACAATCTCTGGATTCTCTTTTAAAACCTGCTCAATGATATCTGTTAATTTATCAATATCACTTATTTGTTCAAGCCCTTTTTCCTGAACAATATCTCCTGGCATCTTTCCTGTTTTAAACATTTCCTTAAAAATAGATTTAGCGATTTTACCACTTATTGACCCTGTATCGATCATTTTTAACATATCTACTAAGTGTTCAGAACTTATCTTACAATTCTCTATCTGAATTTGCTCCTGATTTAGCAAATATAAAAGATCTCTTATAATCCAATTGCTAATTATCTTTGGATAAGGATAAATTTTTGCACAGGATTCAAAGAAGTCAGCCATGCTTTTGGTGGAAGTTATAATTTCTACATCATTATCAGAGATATCGTACTGCTTTTTAATTCTATCAGTTCTAATGGATGGAAGTTCAGGAACTGTCTTTTTTATTTCATCTACCAATTCTCTGCTTATTTCTATTGGAACCAGATCAGGTTCGGGAAAATACCTATAATCCTGTGCTTCTTCTTTTATCCTCATGGATTTAGTTGTCATTGTTTTTGAGTCAAAATGTCTTGTTTCCAAATATAGTTTTTCACTCTTGTTGAGAATTTCACTCTGTCTTTTAATTTCATAACTTAAACCTTTTTCTAAAAATCTAAAGGAGTTGAGATTTTTGAGTTCTGTTCTTGTTTTACTATATTCATCTCCCAATTTTTTTACTGATATATTAGCGTCAATTCTAAATTTACCTTCCTCCATATTACAATCACTTACTTCAAGATATTCAAGTATCTTTTTTAGAAGCATTACATAAGCTTTTGCCTGTGTTACATTTTTTATATCAGGAGCAGAAACAATTTCTAAAAGTGGGATTCCACATCTGTTAAAATCAAGTCCACTTCCGGTTGCTTCACTTATTCTACCAGTCTCGCCAAAATGTAATAACTTAGCTGTATCTTCCTCCATATGAACACGGCTTATTCCTATCCTTTTTACTTTACTGTTTAATTTGATATCAAGATACCCATTTAAACCTATCGGTAAGTCGTATTGTGATATTTGATATCCTTTGGGTAAATCAGGATAAAAATAGTTCTTACGATGAAATTGAGTAAAATTAGCAATTTTACAATTCAAGGCTAATGCTACTTTTATTGTATAATCAAATGCTTTTTTGTTTATAACTGGAAGAGTTCCTGGATGACCAAGGCATATGGGACAGGTCTGAGTATTTGGAGCAGTACCAAATTTAGTGCTGCATCCACAGAACATCTTAGAATCTGTGAGTAACTCAACATGCGTTTCTAATCCAATTTTAATTTCAAATTCCATATTTATTCCCTAAATTCCTTATTAAGAGATATCAATTAAAAGTTATTTTTTAAAATTTATATGACGTAATATTTATATTAAAATTTCCTATAAAGTGGTTTTAATTTAAAATTAAATTTTTTTTCGAAGTTATAAGCTGTCTTTATTAATAAGCCTTCTTCGAAGTGTGGTGCTATTATTTGAAGACCAATTGGTAGATTATTTTTCAATCCACATGGTATAGAGATTGCAGGTATCCCTGCTAAATTAACTGGTATAGTGCAGATATCTGATAAATACATAGTCAAAGGGTCTTCAAACTTCTCACCAATTTTAAAAGCAACTGATGGAGTTGTTGGTGATATTAAAACATCAAACTTTTTAAATACTTTTTTAAAATCATTTATGATTAATGTTCTTACCTTCTGAGCTTGTAAATAATAAGCTTCATAATATCCCCTGCTTAGAGCATATGTTCCAAGCATAATTCTTCTTTTAACCTCATCACCAAAGCCTTGAGACCTCGTTTTTCTATACATACTTCTAAAACTTTTTACTTTTTTAGCTCTTAAGCCATATCTTATTCCATCATATCTTGCAAGATTTGAACTGGCTTCAGCAGGTGCAATAATATAGTAAGCACTAAGTGCAAACTTTAAACTTGGAAGTGATATTTCTTCACAAAAGGCACCGAGTGATGAAAAAATATTTATTGCTTTATAAACAGCACCCTTAACATAATTTGATATCCCTTCACCCATCAGTTCCTTTATTATTCCTATTTTTAACCCACTTATATCCTCTTTTAAATATTTTGTATAATCCTCTTTGTCCTTAAATACTGATGTTGAATCAAGTGAGTCGTGACCAGCAATTATATTTAAAAGTAATGCACAATCCTGAACATTTCTTGTTATTGGTCCAATCTGATCAAGAGATGATGCAAAAGCAATGAGACCAAATCTTGAAACCAATCCGTAAGTTGGTTTTAATCCAACAACTCCACAGAGTGCAGCTGGTTGCCTTATTGAACCTCCTGTATCTGTTCCCAATGCTAATGGTGTTTCTCCAACTGCCACTGCTGCTGCAGACCCCCCACTAGATCCACCTGGAACATTATTTAGATTCCATGGATTGTGCGTTGTCCAAAAACTTGAATTCTCAGTTGAAGAACCCATTGCAAATTCATCCATGTTGGTCTTACCAGTTAGAATCATATTCGATTCTTTAATTTTATTAATGACTGTAGCATCATAGATAGGCTTATAGTTGCCAAGTATATTAGAGCCACAAGTTGTATGAATTCCCTTAGTAGTTATATTATCTTTTACTGCTATTGGTATTCCTGTTAAAGGTTCAATATTTTTTGTTCTATAAATGAATTTGCCACCTCTTATTCTTTTTTTCTTGTAAATAAACTTATCTATTTTTCTCGCTGCTGCAATAGCTTTATAGATATTAGTAGTTATATATGATTTAACAATAGTTTCAACTTCTTCCATTCTTTCAGCAATATCCTTTACAGTTTCGTAACTTGATATCTCTCTTTTTGACATTAAATCTGATAACTCTTTTGCACTTAATTTATATAATCTTTCTTTTACCATCTTTATTCCTCAATTATTAAAGGAACTTCAAAAAGATCTTCAATTGTTTTTGGAGAATTTAATAGAGCATCTTTCTTACTTATACACTTTTTAACAATATCATCTCTAAAAATATTAATAATATTTGTGGCATGAGAAGTTGGTTCAACATTAGTAGTATCGATCTCATTAATTTTTCCTGCATGTTTTAGTACAATATTTAATTGATCTACAAATCTGTCTATTTCATCTTCTCTAATGTCGAGTTCAGCTAATTTTGCCACATGTTTCACATCTTTTTTGCTGATTTCTTCCATTTAGAAATATAGCTCCCAGACTCCTTTTATAATCAAGGAAAGCGAGCTTTTCTCCTTTCTTTTAATAATGTATCTTCTCACTCTATTAGAATTAATTCAGTTAATAGTTAAAATTATTTCACAGACTTTTTAATTTTTTAATAGAAAATTTTATAAACTTAAAAATTAATTTATTTTGATGTAACCTTAAATTATATTTCATGATGTATATCATCAACTATATTTTATAAATTGAAACAAAATAATTATTGCAATTAAATTATTTAAAGAATGCAATAATATTGATGGAATTAGTGATTTAGCCTTCTCATATACGAAGGCTAAAATAAACCCTATGCCAATTAAAGGAATTAATTGTGTTGGTTCAAGATGAAAAACTGCAAACAAAATTGAGCTTAAAAACATAGCAGAAAAAGTGGTCATTTTCTTTTTAAAAGCAGGAAATAAAAATCCTCTAAAAAATAGCTCTTCACAAATTGGAGCAATTATAACAGCAACTATAAAAAGCATTGTTAATGATATATTTTTATTTTCAATTAATAACCTGATTTTATCCTTGTTTATGTCCCACGGTATAAAACGAAGGAAAATTGTATAAACTATATCTATAAAAAAAATTGCAGTAATTCCAAACAAAGTTAAAAATATTCCTTTTAAAAAACTTAGTGGTTTAATTCCCAAATCATACCAGGTTGCTCTGTTTCTATAAAATACAAATAACCATAGGAGAATAAGAAGCACTACAGCCTGTATAAAATATGCTATAGCAAATCCAAAGTTAGAAATTTCAGAAGGTGAAAAAATAACTTCCCCCATATTTCTTTCAAGTAAAAAAGCTATTGGTATAGTTAAAATTAAGATTAGGGGTATAGTTAAGAAAACAGCTACAACAGCTTCCCAAAAATTCCAGGGACAATAATTTTCTTCATTATAAAAATCTATTTTATTACTCATATTTATGTTTTTTTTAATATTGTTATTTTGTTAGATTCTATGATATATCTAATGAAATTACATAACTTGTTCTGAGTAGGTCCTGGTTGTCATTGCGAGCGAGGTTCCTCTCTTTCGCTCGGGATAAATTGCGCAATCTAATTTTGAGTAGATTAAATATTATATCTTATTTGAGATTGCCACGTTACTAACGCTCCTCGCAATGACATAGTGCTAAAATTTATTTTATTAATTCGTTGAATTCTTCTTCGCTTATTATTGTTAATTTTAACTTTTTTGCTTTTTCGAACTTACTTCCTGGCTCCTCACCAACAAGTACATAATCAGTTTTTTTACTTATACTTGAAGATACTTTACCTCCTAAACTCTTAATTAACTCTGTAATTTCATCTCTTGTATAACCAGTAAGTTTTCCAGTAATAACAAAACTCTTTTCTTCAAACAATTGAGGTAATTCCTCTATAACTTCCCGCTCCATCAATAAACCAGCTCTTTTCAATTTCTCTATAATTTTTTTGTTACTACTCTGTTTGAAAAAATTTACTATACTTTGCGCAATATGAGGTCCAATCTCATATATAGATAACAGCTCTTGTTCACCTGTTTTTGACAATTGTTCTATTGACTTATAATTCCTTGCTAAAATATCAGCAGTATGTGAGCCAACATATCTTATTCCAAGTGCATATATTAACCTTTCTAAAGGTCTTTTTTTACTTCTCTGGATTGCATTTAAAAGATTAGTTGTGGATTTCTCCTTAAATAGGTCTAATTGATATATATCATCGAATTTTATATAATAGATATCAGCTACATCTCTGATTAGTTTTTTTTCTAAAAGCTTTGAAATAATTGAAGGTCCTAAACCATCAATATCCATTGCTCCTCTACTTGCAAAATGAAGTATTTTTTCAAATTGTTGTGCAGAACATGCAGCATTGATACATCTATATGCCACCTCATTATGAAGCCTTATAATATTCGACTTACAAACTGGACATTTTTTTGGCATATCAAATATCTTCTCATCTCCAGTTCTTTTTTCTGTAATTACTTTAACAACTTCTGGAATTACCTTTCCTGCTTTTTGAACCAATACTGTGTCTCTTATTCTTACATCCTTTCGTCTTATCTCATCTATATTATGTAAAGTTGCTCTGCTAACCACTGACCCTGAAATTTGAACAGGTTCTAAGACAGCAACTGGGGTAATTGTTCCTGTTCTACCAACACCCACCTTTATATCAAGAACTTTTGTAGTTTTTTGAACAGAGGGAAATTTGTAAGCAATTGCCCAACGAGTATTTCGAGTAGTTTCACCCAAGGTTTTTTGTTGCAAAAAGGAATTAACCTTTATAACAACTCCATCTACCTCAAAATCTAGTTCATCTCTTTTATCTTCCCACCATTTACAAAAATCCCATATTCCATTTAAATCTTTTACTTTTCTAATATATGGACTAATTCTAAATCCTAATTCCTTTAGATATTGCAGAACCTCAAAATGATTCTCATATTTAGATACTGGCCAATGTCCGACCCCATAAATGAAAATATTAAGATTTCTTTTTGCTACAACATGAGGATCTAATTGCCTTAATGAACCAGCAGCTGCATTTCTTGGATTTGCAAAAAGGGGGAGTTCTTTTTCCTGCCTTTCTTTATTAATCAATTTGAAAGCAGAGATGGGTATATATACTTCACCCCTTATCTCAATTTCACCCTCACCCTCAGGATATGATGATAACATTCTAAGAGGAATAGATTTTATAGTTTTTAAATTTGAAGTTACATCATCACCCCTAAACCCATTACCCCTGGTTGTACCTCTTATAAAAATTCCATTAATGTATGTCAAATTTGTAGCTGAACCATCTATCTTTAGTTCACATACAAACTCAACTTCCTCATTTTTCAAACCTTTGTAAACTCTGCTTAAGAAATTCTCAATTTCATCTTTTGAAAAAGCATTTTCCAAACTAAGCATCTTCTCCCTGTGCTCAACAGATTTCAATTCATCTACTGGAGCACCAACCCTTTTAGTAGGTGAATCGGGAGTTATAAGCTCAGGATACTTTTTTTCAAGTTTTACAAGTTCTCTCATCAACTTATCATATTCTTCGTCACTGATTACTGGCTGGTTTAAGACAAAATAACAGTAATTATGCTCTCTTATTTTATCCCTTAACTTCTCAATCTTTTTTAATATTTCCTTAATTTTTTTCATTTAATAGAAGTCTAAAATTAATTTTTTATAAAATGTATACTAATTGTGAATCTTCTAAAATTTTTTTGAAATAATATTAATTTTTTAAATAAATTCATTATAAACAAGTTGGATTAACACCCAGATAGAAGTATTTTTAACTAATTTTTCCATTTTTACTGATTATTTTTTTTAGTAAATTCTATTTAATATTTTTTAAAGAGCAAACTATAAATCGAATTTGTTAATAGTATGTTAATTGTAAGGATTTTAGTCCAGATATGAATGAGCATAAAGAACCTTGTTAGTTAAAATATCATATGTCTTTAAAACAGTCATTAGCTCTTTATCTAACGAATCAGCTATAGCAGCAGATAGTCCATTACAAGCCAACATAATAAGCAGGGTTCTATTTAACAAACTTCTAAGCTCAGGAGGAGATGACTGAGAAATATTTGATAATCCAACAATAGTTTTTGGAGGTGGATCAGATAATTGACTAAACATTTTTATGGACTCAATTGCGTAATTTACTTGGTTTTGCATTCCAGAAACTGGTAATATAATAGGGTCAATATATAAATCTTCTGGTGAAATTCCATATTCCATTGTTTTTGTTACAATATTAAATGCTATTTGAAATCGTTCATTTTCATCCCTTGGAATACCACTCTCATCTAAAGTTAATCCTATTATTGCTGCATTAAACTCTTTAGCCAGTGGCATTACTTTATTCATCTGCTCTTCAGAACCATCTGTTGAGTTTATTATAGCTCTTCCTTTATGAACCTCTAATCCAGCTTTCATAGCCTCTATATTTTTTGTGTCAAGACAAAGTGGAATATCAACCTTTTCTTGAATTGATGTTACTAACCATTTTATTAACTCGGGTCCACCCTTTGTTCCTGGACCAATATTTATATCCAAATAGTTAGCGCCAGCATCTTTCAAACTTTTTGCCAGTTCAATTATTGGTTCACTATTACGTTCTCTCATAGAAGTACCTATTTTTGTATTTCTTATATTAACATTCTCAGCAACAATTAACATCATTCCCTCCTTCCTAAAATAAAAGTAACTTTAAATATTATTATATTTAAAATCGTAGCCAAATATCTTTAAATTATTAACAAAAATAGTAATAAATATTCTAATATTAAAAAATATAAAAATACAATTCAATATTTAATTTAAAATTAGCTTTATATTGATACTTAAAAGCTTACTCGAGAAATTTGTGCAGCAAATAGTTCAAAAACATAGATTTAATTTATAAATAGTATAAACTATTTTTACCAATTCAAAAAAATATTAAGGTTATTTATTTTAGAAAAACATATTAATATCAGAATTCTAAAAGATTTTAGAAAATTTTAATAATTATTTTTTGAGTTAAATTTAGTTTACGATTTTATTAGCTTTCTGTATAATTTAATGACGTTGTCTTAAAAATTTTGAATTTGTATTTTTTAAAATTATTTTTAAGTTTCCTTCTTTTTTAAAGTAAAATTCAGTATATATATAAATAAAATTAATAACCTAAACAAAGGCTTCAGATTGTTATTACAAAATGAGCAAAATTTGACAAAAAAAATATCCAAAACTGGCGCAGTAATGGTTATAGGTGCTGGTGTTTCAGGAATTCAAGCTTCACTGGACTTAGCTGACTCTGGATATAAAATTTATTTAGTGGAGAAGGGACCATCAATTGGTGGAAAAATGACACAGTTGGATAAAACATTTCCTACCAATGACTGTGCCACCTGTATACTTGCTCCCAAATTAGTTGAATGTATAAGACATCGAAATATCGAGACAATGACACTTTGTGAAGTAGTAAAGGTCGACGGTTATGCTGGAAGCTTTAAGGTTACAATTAAAAGAAATCCAAGATATGTTGATTTAGACAAATGTACTGGATGTGGTCAGTGTGAGAAAGCATGTCCAGTTAAATTACCAAATGAATTTGATTTGGGACTATCTCAAAGAAAGGCTATTTACAGATTTTCTCCACAAGCAGATCCCAATGTTCCAGTTATAGATGCACCTAATTGCAGATATTTAACAATGGGAAAATGTGAAGCTTGCAGTAAAATATGTCCAACGGGTGCAATAAACTTTGAGGATAGGAAAGAATTAATTAATTTAGATGTTGGTGCCTTAATTTTAGCAGTAGGATTTGAACAATCAGATATAAGCAAATTAAAAGAACTTGGTTATGGAAGATACCCTAATGTGATTACGGCTCTTCAATTTGAGAGAATAATGAATTCATCAGGTCCATTTTTAGGTCATATTCAGAGATTATCCGATGGTAAGAAGCCAGAAAAGATTGCTTTTATTCAATGTGTTGGGTCAAGAAATAAAGAAAAAGATTATTGTTCCTCTGTTTGTTGTATGCAGGCAACCAAAGAAGCAATAATGATTAAAGAACATATTCCTGAAATCGATGTATCAATCTATTATATGGACATAAGGGTATATGGGAAAGAGTTTGACCAGTACTATAATAGAGCCAGGGATAAATACAAGGTAAAATATATTCGATCCATGCCATCATCTATAGAAGAAGATCCATTAACTCATAATCTATTTGTAACTTCTGTGCAAGAGAACTCATTGAAAACCGATGAGTATGATTTAGTTATTCTATCAACTGGAGTAGAACCATCAGTTGATGCTCAAGTAATATCCAAAAATATAGATTTTGATTTAAATAAGTATGGATTCTGTAAAACAGATAGATATTCACCTGTAGAAACTACAAGAGATGGAATATACGTTTGCGGTCCTTTCTCAGAACCAAAGGATATAGCAGAATCTGTTACACAGGGATGTGCTACTGCTGGTTTAGCTGGAGCTCTCTTATCATCAAAAAGAGGGACATTGGTCAAGAAAAAAATATTTCCTGAAGAGTTGGATGTTATTGGTCAGGAACCAAGAATAGGTGTTTTCATATGTCATTGTGGAAACAACATTGCTGGAGTTGTAGACATCAATTCTGTAAAAAAATATAGCGAAAAATTGCCAAACGTGGTTTATTGCGAGGACATGAAGTATGCTTGTACTCAAGATAGTCTGCAACAAATATCTCAAATCATAAAAGAAAATAATCTTAACAGAGTAGTTGTTGCCTCATGCAGTCCAAGAACTCATGAATCATTGTTTAGAGAAAGTTTAAGAAATGCTGGATTAAATCAATTCTTGTTTGAGATGGCAAACATCAGAAATCAATGCAGCTGGGTTCATTCTAATCAACCAGAAAAAGCGACAGAAAAATCAAAGGACTTAATCAGGATGAGCGTAGCAAGAGCAGCCAGTTTAGAATCTTTAGAATTATTTTCTATCCCCATTAATAAAAAAGCCCTTATTTTGGGAGCTGGAGTTGCGGGAATGACTGCTGCTCTAACAATCAGCAAACAAGGTTTTGAAGTAGTGTTAATTGAAAAGAAAAATGAGCCAGGTGGTCTTGCTAAGAGAATAGAATATGATTTTGAAGGAAAGCAACCAAAAAAATTTGTAGAAGAACTTATAAACAAAATAGGAAAAGATCCAAATATAACTCTTTTAACAAATTCTGAATTAACTCATATTGCTGGTTTTGTTGGGAACTTTAAGTCAAAAATAAAGCGCAGAATTAAAGATGGAGAGTTTGAACAGATTGATATTGAACATGGAGTACTAATAGTAGCAACTGGTGGTGAAGAGTATCAGGGAACTGATTATGGTTATGGAGCAAATAATAAAATCTTAAGTCAATTAGAATTTGAGCATAAATTAGTAGAAAAGGAAATTAACCCAGAGCAATTAGAGAAAGTCGTTATGATACAATGTGTTGGCTCTCGAACAGAAGAGCATCCATATTGTAGTAGAGTTTGTTGTGGAGAAGCTATAAAGAACGCTCTCAAACTAAAAGAGATTAACCCTGATATAGAAATAGTTATATTATATAAAGACATTATGACTTATGGCTTTTTAGAACAATATTATACCAAAGCAAGGGATATGGGAATTGTCTTTCTACGCTATGACGATAATAATAAGCCAGAAGTATTACCTGAGATGAATGGTAAAGTTAGAGTAAAAACTATTGACCTGAGTTTGAGAAGAGAATTTTTAATAGATTGTGATCTTCTCTTATTAAGTAGAGGTATAATTCCCTCCCCCAGCAATGAGGAACTATTTAAGATTTTAAGAGTATCATTGATAGAACAGGGATTTTATGAGGAAGCGCATCCCAAATTGAGACCAGTTGATTTTGCTTCAGAGGGTTTCTTCCTGTGCGGATTAGCTCATACTCCAAGACATATAGGAGAAGCCGTAGCACAAGCACAAGCAGCTGCTTCAAGAGCAACAGTTATACTTTCCCAAAAAGAACTTCTTGCTGGAGGAGAAGTTTCTGTTGTTGACCAGGACAAATGTGTTGCTTGTCTTAACTGTGTAAGAATATGCCCATATCAGGTTCCATTTATAAATGAAAATGGAGTAGCTCAGATTGAGGTTACTAACTGCTATGGATGTGGCATTTGTGTAGGAGTTTGTCCAGTTCGTGCTATTAGCCTGAAGAATTATAAGGATGAACAAGTTATACCAAAAATTGAAGCTCTTTTTAAGAAGGAGTTGGTATGAGTAATTTTGAACCTGAAATAATAGCTTTTTGTTGTAATCAATGTGCATATGCTGCAGCTGACCTTACTGGTTCTATGAGAATGAATTATCCTCCAAATGTTAAGATAATTAAACTACCTTGTGCTGGAAAATTTGAAACAATATATATGTTGAAAGCGTTTGAAATGGGAGCTGATGGAGGAATCGTGGCGGGATGTTTGGAAGGTTGTTGTCATTATAGAACTGGAAATCTGCAAGCAGCTAAAAGAATTAAGCAGGTTAAGAGGATATTAAAAGAGTTAGGTTTGGAAGAAGAAAGAGTTGATATATTTTATATGTCTTCAGCTATGGGACGTGAATTTGCTGAAGCTGCTACTAAAATAACTGAGACGGTTAGAAAGTTAGGTCCAAATCCAATTAAGCGTAAAATAAAACTTAAAAATAAAAAATGAAGGTTATTAGAAGATTTTGTTTTAAAATTGTTTAAGTATTTTTATAATGGATTCTTATGGAAGATATCTCTAAAATAAGTAAAGAATTAGAAAAGATAGGCTCAGTATTAGTAGTAGGTGGTGGTACTGCTGGAGTTCAAGCAGCTTTTGACCTTGTTGAGTCTGGCTTAAAGGTCTATTTGGTTGAGAAATCATGGACTCTGGGTGGTAAGATGGCTCAACTTGACAAAACATATCCTACTCTTGATTGCTTTTTCTGTGCAATAGCTCCTGAACCATTGGGTTGTCTACGTAATTTTGATGTAGAAACTATGGCTTTTGATGATGCACTTGTTGATATAAGTGAAAAAAGAATGTGCAGAGCAACAATAGTGAGAAAGCCTCACTACATTGATGGGAAACATTTTAATTTAGAGATTTTATCTTCAGTTGAGGTTTCTAGAGTACGTGGATATCCTGGCAACTTTGAAGTGGCATTATATAAAACACCTAACTTTGTAGATATAAATAAATGTACTGGATGTGGAAAATGTGCTGAGGTCTGCCCAGTAAAAATTCCAAGTGAGTATGATGCCAGTCTGGTTGAAAGAAAAATAATCTATCGACCTTACCCACAAATTATGAAAAATATCTTTAGAATAGATAAGATAGATTTGAAAGAAGAGGTTCAGAAATACCATCCAGAATTAGACATAAAAAGTTGTCTTTCATGTAGAAAATGTGAAGAAATCTGTCCTGAAGGTGCCATAAACTTTAATGCTGTTCCTGAAATGCAATACATCCATGTAGGGGCGATAATATTAGCTCAGGGATTTGAACTTATTGATCCATTTACTATAACTGAACTTGGTTTTGGTAAATTTAAAAATGTTATCACTTCTCTCCAATTAGAAAGAATCATGACTAAATCTGGTCCTTCGGGAGGAAGACTTGTCAGACCATCCGATGATAAAGAGCCAGGAAAAATCGGTTTTATTCAGTGCGTTGGAACGAGAAATAAGAAACATGATTATTGTTCGACTGTATGCTGCATGCATGCTACAAAGGAAGCAATCTTAGCCAAAGAAAATTTGCCAGAAATAGAAGCTAAAATTTTTACACTTGATATGAGGGCATACGGTAAGGGTTATGAGGAACTATATCAAAAAGCAAAGAATTTTTATGGGGTTGACTACATAAGAAGTAGACCTTCCTTTATTGAAGAAGACCCAGAAACTCAAGACTTAATTATTACCTATGTAAGTAAAAATGGTAAATTAGTGAAAGAAAATTTTCAAGTGATTGTTCTTTCTATGGGGTTTGTTGCTCCAAAAACAACCAAAAGAGATAGTCAAATATATCAAATAGAACTGAACGAGCATGGATTTATCAAAACTACTGATTTTAAACCTCTAAATACAAGTAGAGATGGGATATTTGTATGTGGTTCCTTCTCTGAACCAAAAGACATACCAGATTCTATCACTGAAGGAAGTGGAACTACTGCTTTGGCATCAGCATTGTTAGCAGATCAAAAAGGCAGTCTTATTGAGAAAAAGAAATATCCTATTCAAATGGAAATTGATTATGAAAATCCAAGAATTGGTGTAATTCTTTGTCATTGTGGAAATGAGATTTCCAGAGTAGTTAAGATGGCAGAGTTGGTAAAATTTATAAGAACTATCAGCGATGTAGTTGTTGTGGAGAATGAATTTTATGCTTGCTCACCCCAAATTGAGAAAAAAATAGAATATATGATGACTCAGTATAATCTAAACAGATTAGTTGTAGGTGCCTGCTCTCCAAGAACACATGCTCCGCTTTTCAAAGAAATTCTAAGAGATATTGGAATAAATTATAATATGGTTGAGGTTGTTAATTTAAGAGAACAATGTAGTTGGGTTCACTATAGTTCTCCCTATAAGGCGACTCAAAAAGCTATGAGCTTAATTCAGATGGCAATAGCTAAAATAAAGAAAGCAAAACCACTTCTGGAAAATTATGTAGGTATTAATTCTCGAGCACTTATAGTAGGTGGAGGAATGGCAGGAATGGTAGTAGCCTTGAACCTGGCAGAGCAAGGACATCCTGTAACCTTAGTAGAAAAAGAGGATGAGTTAGGAGGGCATTTAAAAAAGATAGTTTTTACCCTATCAGGAGATGACCCACAAAAACTTTTGACTAACTTAAGAGAGAAGATCGTCTCAAACACTAATATAGAAGTTTTAGTCAATTCAGAAGTTATAGATGTGAAAGGATATGTTGGTAATTTTCAATCAAAAGTAGTTATAAAAAAGCCAGGAGAAAAAGAGGATATCAGAAAAATTATGCATGGGGTTACCATCATTGCCACTGGTGGAGATGAGTATAGGGGTAACGAATACCTGTTAGGTGAAGACAAAAGGGTAATGACACAAGTTGATTTTGAACAAAAACTTACTGGTAACCAGGAGAAACTAGGTACAATAGATAACCTGGCTATGATTCAATGTGTAGGATGTAGAAATGATGAAAGAACTTATTGCAGTAGAGTTTGTTGTGGTAAAGCCATAAAAAATGCAATTAAGTTTAAGGAAAAAAATCCTGACTCAAATATATTTATTTTTTATAAGGATATTAGAAGCTACGGATTTATAGAGCAATATTATACGAAAGCACGAGAAATGGGTATTGTTTTTATGAGATTTGAAGATGATAAAAAACCTGAAGTGCAAAAGTATGATAACAAAAAACACTTAGAGATTTCGTTCTTTGACCTTAATTTAAGAAAGAATCTTAAAATTAAAGTAGATTTAATTGTTCTTTCTACAGCAATTATTCCTCTTGAAGGAAATAAAAAATTAGCAAATATGCTGGGAGTGCCTCTGGATGAAAATGGATTCTTTTTAGAGAAACATTTAAAGGTAAGGCCAGTTGATACAAAAAGGGATGGAATATTTGTTTGTGGTCTTGCTCACTCTCCTAAGTATTTAAGAGAGACTATAGCTCAGTCTTTAGCTACCGCTTCTCGCGCAAGTACAGTTTTATCTAAAAAAGAAATGAAAGTTGGTATTAAAATTTGTAAAGTAGATGAGGAGAAATGTATAGCTTGCTTAACCTGTGTAAGAGTTTGTCCTTCAGGAGTACCAAAAATAAATGAGCAAGGAGTATCTGAGATAAATCCATTTGAGTGCAAAGGTTGCGGAATATGTGCCTCTGCTTGTCCAGCTGGTGCTATAGATGTAATTAATTACCCTCATGATCAGATGATTGCTGCAGAATTATCACTAAGAGAGGAAGTGTTAGTTTAATTATGTTTGAACCTGAAATAATAGCTTTTTGTTGTGAATATTGTGGTTACTCTGCCGCTGATTTAGCCGGAGCGATGAGAGTTGAATACCCTCCAAACGTTGTAATAGTTAGAGTTCCATGTGCAGGATACTTAACACCTGTTCATATACTGCGAGTATTTGAGGAGGGTTATGATGGAGTCTTTATCGCCAGTTGTCTTGAAGGAAGTTGTCAATATAGAACCGGGAATGAAAGAGCAGAGAAGATGGTGTCAATAGTAAAAAAGTTGTTAGATGAAGTCAGAATAGGTGGAGAGAGATTGGAGATTTATAAAATGGCTTCCTCTATGGGAAAATATTTCGCTGATATTGCCATAAATATGACTGAGAAAATTAAAAAATTAGGTCCTAATCCTATAAAATTAATAGAAGAAAGATTTGAGGAGGAAGAACACAAACAGTTAAAAGAATTGGGAGTGGGAATCTCAAATATTTAATTAAAAAAGATTGGATTAATAATAAGTTCGCTTTATTAGGAGGTAAAATATGATTGTAGCAGAAAGAAAACCCTTCGACGAAATAAAAGAAATAATAAAAGATAAAAAAAATATAATAATTATTGGCTGTGGAACTTGTGTTACCATAAATCAGACAGGTGGAGAAAAAGAAGTTGCTATATTAGCTTCTGAGTTAAGAATTGCTAAAAAGCTTGATGGGGATAGTGTTAATGTTAAGCAATTAACAATTCAAAGGCAATGTGAAAGGGAATTCGTAGAAGAAATAAGTCAGAAAATTGAGCAAGCTGATGTAGTTCTTTCTATGGCTTGTGGAGTTGGAGTTCAGACAATGTCAGAGATATACCCAGATAAATTAATTTTTCCTACGCTGAATACAACATCCATGGCATTTCCTGATAAACCTGGTTTCTTTAAGGAAATGTGTATAGGTTGTGGAAATTGTGTCCTTTATGAATATGGGG
>Ga0114921_10000183_pt1 | contig 25792 bp, 22 predicted proteins | sample BentaG_FD_87016 | JGI IMG/M metagenome (GOLD analysis project Ga0114921, IMG submission 87016) | Deep subsurface microbial communities from South Atlantic Ocean to uncover new lineages of life (NeLLi) - Benguela_00093 metaG | ecosystem: Environmental > Aquatic > Marine > Oceanic > Sediment ... | reverse complement strand
TTCATGGCGGTCCCTTACTCCTTCTTCGAGGTGTACTTGGCGGTTCACCCGAAGACCTACCATCAGGCAGGCCTCAGGTGAGGGACCGCCACCTCAAATTCCACGAAGCCCGGGACAACCTCCTCCAGGTGTACTGACCTGGATTATGCTTCCGCCCAACTGCGGCGAGAAGAGAGATAACTCCATATGAGCGACACGACAAAAACTGAAGGGAAGGCTGGGAAGTCGGGTCGTCACATCCCAGGATTCGCGCAGCTGCAGCGACTGGGCAAGAGTTTGATGCTGCCAATCGCGGTCCTGCCGGCCGCCGGCATCCTGCTGAGACTGGGGCAGGACGACCTCCTGGGCCGAATCGAAACCCCGGTCATCGGACCTTTCTTCGATGCCATGAGCGCCGCCGGCGGTGCCCTCTTCGCGAACCTGCCGCTGTTGTTCGCGGTCGGTGTCGCGATCGGATTCGCAAAGAAGGCAGACGGTTCCACCGCCCTGGCTGCTGTCGTCGGGTATCTGGTGATGGACGAGGTTTTCACGACGATGTCGCCGATCGTGCTCGTCGGTGAACTCGACAAGGCGGGCGAACAGGCGCAGATCAACTACAGCGTCTTTGCCGGCATCGTTGTGGGTTTGGTGACCGCGGCGCTATTCGATCGGTATCACACCATCCAGTTGCCCTCTTACCTAGGCTTCTTCGGCGGCAGGCGGTTCGTGCCCATTGCGGTGTCGTTGGCCTCGCTGTTCATCGCATTCGGCATGAGCTATTTCTACCCGCTGTTCGAGATCGGGCTGACGTCGCTCGGCCAATTCGTCGGCGGTGCCGGTGCGCTCGGGGCATTCGTCTACGGATTCGCCAACCGAATGCTGATCCCGATGGGCCTGCACCACATCATCAATTCGTTCGTGTGGTTCCTTTACGGGGACTACCAGACCCAGGACGGCACCGTCGTCACCGGTGAACTCACGCGGTTCGCCAGCGGGGATCCCACGGCGGGGATTCTGACCGCCGGGTTCTACCCGGTCCTGATGTTCGGCCTGCCGGCCGCGGCGCTGGCCATGATCCACGTCGCCAACAAGCGACAGAAGAAGGTCGCGGTCGGCATCCTGTCAGCCGCCGCGCTCACCGCGTTCCTCACCGGTGTCACCGAACCGTTGGAGTTCGCGTTCATGTTTGTCGCGTTCCCCCTGTATATCCTTCACGCAGTGTTGACCGGGCTCTCGCTGGCCATCGCCTACTTGCTCGACATCCATCTGGGATTCTCGTTCTCCGCGGGCCTGATCGACTTGCTGCTGTACGGCACAGCGCCCGCTGCTAAGAACATCCCGTTGCTCATCGTCATGGGAGTGGGGTTCTTCGCTCTCTACTATGTGTTGTTCCGGTTCGCGATCACGAAGTGGAACATGCCGACTCCCGGACGCGAGCCCGCTGCGGAGTTCGAGGCTGAGGAGCAAGCCAACCTCGGCGAGGGCGCCGACGCGATGACCGCCGTCGCGGCGAGCGGGCCGACCATGACCGATACCAAGCCTGACACGAAGGCCGAGCAACTCATCGCCGCGTTCGGTGGGCGGGAGAATCTGGTGCGCGTGGACGCATGCATCACCCGACTGCGCATGGAGGTTGCCGACACGGGCAAGGTGGACCAGGCGCGGTTGAAGGCGCTGGGAGCAGCAGGGGTGATCCAGGTCGGCAGCAGCGTTCAGGCGGTCTTCGGTACGCAGGCTGAGGCATTGAAGAATGAAATCCAAGACGCCCTGTAGACCCGCTGATCTGGTCGGCCGTCAGGTCGATCACCTCTGAAGGTTGCGTTCAGGCCATGATGGGTTCATGGATGCGACCCGGGTGGACCGGTGGTTGTGGGCAGTGCGGCTGACCAAGACCCGGCCCGACACCGCGGCCGCCTGCCGGGGCGGACGTATGCGAATCAACGATCGGCCGGCAAAGCCGTCGAGCATGGTCTCCCCCGGTGACGAGGTTCGCGCGCGGGTCGGTGAGATAACCCGGATCGTCCAGGTGCTGCGGGTGATCCAAAAGCGTGTCGGCGCAGCCGATGCCGTGACCTGCTACCTCGATCGAACACCTGCGCCTCCGCCGACTTCCGCCAATCCGGTGGCGGCCCGTGATCGCGGTGCCGGGCGGCCGACCAAACGGGACCGTCGGCAACTGGACAGGTGGCGAGCAGGCCAGCGGTGAGTTTGACAGACCTGCCTAGCGTTCAGGCGGCGCCTCTGCGGGTAGCCGGTTGCGTTGGTCCTTGCTGGCCGCCCAGGTGTATCTCTGCTCGGAAACGGCGTGACTGTCACCGAGCATGAAGGCGCGGTTGTAGCGGCTGCCCCGGGCGATGGTCGCCAGCCATGTCGTCACCGTACCGGCGCGATTGCGCACCCCGGTGAGTACCGCGATGTGGATGAAACCCCAGGCCAGCCAGCCCAGGAAGCCCGCAAGCTTGACGGGGCCAACCTGCAACAGCGCATTTCCGCGGCTGATGTAGGCCGCTGAGCCGAGGTCGCGGTATCGGTAGGGTCGGCGGGATTTGCCCTTGAGATCGCGGCGGATGCAGCGGGCGACGTGCAAACCGCCCTGCATTGCGTTCTCGGCGACGCCCGGCAAGCCGTCACGACCGACGAGATCACCGATGACAAAGACCTCGGGATGGCCGGGAACTGACAAGTCGGATTGGACGTGGATTCTGCCGCAGCCGTCCGACGGGGCGGCCAGCACATCGGCGATATGTCTTCCGAAGGGCACCGCTTCGACGCCCGCTGTCCACAGCACGGTCCGGGCCGCGTACTCCTGGTCCGGGCCGCCGGCCTTGGGGGTGACCGTCACTCCTTCTCGGCAGACATCGGTGACGTGCACACCCAGCTGCAATTCCACGCCGAGCCGGTGCAGTGTCCGGGTGGCGTTGCCCGTCAGGTCCGGCGCGAAGGCCTTCAGTACGCGATCCCCGCCGTCGAACAGCAGCACCCGGGCGTCCTCGGGATCGATACTGTGGAATTCGTTGGCCAGCGTGCGCGTCGCCAGCTCCCGGATCTGTCCGGCGAGTTCGACGCCGGTGGGACCGGCACCGGCGACGGCGAACGTGAGCCAGCTGTCGCGCTCGGGCCCGGGTGGCAGCGTCTCGGCGATCTCGAACGCGGTGAACAGCCGCTGACGGATGCGCAGCGCGTCGTCGAGAGTCTTCATCCCGGGCGCCCACTGCGCGAACTGTGGATTCGCGAAGTAGGACTGCTGCATCCCCGCGGCGATGACGAGGACGTCGTAGTCCGTTGTGAAGGTGGTGTTGTCGGGTCGGCGCGCTGTCACCCGACGTGAGGCCGCATCGAGCTCGGTCGCTTCGCCGAGCAGCGTGGTGACGTTGCGGTGCCGGGCGAATTCTTCGCGCAGCGGTCGGCTGATGTGACCGATGCTGAGCGTGCCGGTGGCGCACTGGTAGAGCAGCGGCTGGAACAAATGCCCCGCTGCGCGATCGAGCAGGGTCACATCGACGTCGGCGCCGCCCAACCTGCGCGCACAGAACAAGCCACCGAACCCTCCGCCGATGATCAGCACTCGTCTTCGGCGATCGCTCATGAGTGCGACGCTAGCCCGCCCCCGGATTTCCCGACAACCGTTCTGGCAATCGCGTTCATGCCAATCGCGACAGTCGCCCGCGCCGCGGCGGAATGTCTCCAACCACTGCGTGAGGCCCTAGCCTCGAGGTCGTGTCCGAAGACGATCGCGTCCGCTGGGATCAGCGGTACGCCGACCGCGCTGCGGTGTCCTATGACGACGTTGGGCTCCCCATCGTGTTCCAGCCCTTCGCCGACACCTTTCCCACCGCCGGGTACGCACTTGATTTGGCCTGTGGGCGTGGTGGAGCCGCTGTGTGGCTGGCTCAGCGCGGATTGGACGTCTGGGGGTGTGACGTGTCCCCGGTGGCGGTCGCGCAGGCTCGCGAGCTCGCCGAAATCGGCGGCGTGGCTGCCCGCTGCTACTTCGAGATCGTCGACCTCGACGGTGGCCTGCCAACGGGTCCACGCTCGGATATTCTGATCTGCAACAAGTTTCGCGATGATTCTCTTGACCGGTCCATCATCGACCGGATTGCCGGTGGTGGGCTCCTGGCGATCAGCGCGCTCAGCGAAGTCGGAGCCTCCCCCGGCCCGTTTCGGGCCAAGGCGGGCGAGTTGAGACAGGCATTCGACGGTCTGGAGGTGATCACGGCAGGGGAATCCAACGGCGAGGCCTGGCTGCTGGCTCGCCGCGGGCGATCGTAGCGGTGTTTGGCTGGCCGTGGTGACAGGATGGTCGACGTGGCAGAGCGCATAACGTTCCCCAGCAGCAGCGGTCCGGCCCTGGCGGGTCTCGTCGACCTGCCTCGCGGCGAAGCGCGGGGGTGGGGGGTTTTCGCCCACGGGTTCACGCTTGGCAAAGATTGCCCCGCGGCCAGTCGTATCTGCAAGGAACTCGCCCGCGAGGGCATCGGCATGCTCCGATTCGACAACCTTGGGCTGGGTGACTCCGAGGGTGATTGGGGCGACGGTTCCTTCTCCCACAAGGTTGCCGACACCGTTCGGGCGGTGGGGTTCATGAACGACTCGGGCCGCGAGGTGCGCCTGCTCGTCGGCCACTCCTTCGGCGGCGCTGCGGTAATCGCGGCCGCGCACGACTGCCCGACCGTCGCCGCGGTGGCCAGCGTCGGCGCACCTTTCGACCCCGCTCACGTCGAGCACAGCTATGACGCCCTCGTGCAACGGATCGAGGCGGAGGGCGAGGCGCCGTTCCTGATCGGCGGCAAGGCCCTCACCCTCAGGCGACATTTTATCGAGGATGTCCGTGCGGTGGATCTGCGTAAGAGGATCGAAACCGTGCGCCGAGCCCTGCTCATCTTGCACTCGCCTACCGACAACACCGTGGGCATCGCGAATGCCAGCGAGATCTTTCGGGCGGCCCGGCACCCTCGCAGCTTCGTCTCTCTCGAGGGGGCCGATCACCTACTCACCGGGAAGAATCAGGCGGCACGAGCGGCCCGGATCATCGGCGCCTGGGCCGACCCGTACCTGTGAGCGAGCGCCCGTCTTCGTCCTGCACTCAGCCAAGAGTCAGCTGCCGCCCACCTCGGCGGGAAGCGGCGGCGGTAGGGGTGTGGTCCGTGTCGGCACCGCGGTAGTCGGCGCCGCGGTTGTCGGCACCGTGGTGGGCGCTGTGGTTCTCGGCGCCGTTGTGGGCGCTGTGGTTGTCGGCGCCGTCGTCGTGGTCAAGCCCGGGCGGTGGAAGTCGAGCATCGTTTCGTCGCGGATCACTCGTTCCCCGGTGCTGATGACCAACGCACTCGAGGTCACCATGTACTCGATTCCGTCGTTGTCGGCGGTGAAGGCACCGTCCGAGGATCGCGAGGCTGAGGTGATGAGCTTGGCGCCGTCACGTACCCGCACGCCCCGGTACTGGTAATCGCCGTCCGAACTCCGGCAGATCGCCACCCGCGACGTCTTTGTGCTCCCGAAGACGACCGCCGTAGCAGGTGAAGTGCATCGCGCGGTCGAGTCGACATAACCCTGGCTGTCGAACGCGGGTGCCGGCGAGGCCGTGGGCACTACCAGTATGAAGAGGGCCGAGAACGCAGCCGTGACGAACGCCGCCCGGCGAGGAAGTCTGCGGTAGGTAGGCATCACCATTCACCAGAACACATCCTGGCCTACCGCGAGCATGGCGGCGGTCGTTGCCCGCCGCATCGTTCGCGGTTCGAGACCGGAGCGTAATAACTCGGGGTGGTGTGGCGATGAACTTTACGATGACTACAACTCCGGGGCAACGACGGGGCGCCGTACCCTGGTTCAGGGCGGTGTTCGTCGCGTTCGGGACGGCGCTGGCCCTGGCTGCCGCTGTTCTGGTCGGCGGAGTGCCGGCGGTTTCCGCCCACGCTGCGCCACCTCAGTTGGTGGCCAAGGATTTCTCGAAGCCGGCGATCGTCGTGCTGGGCTACGGGCTCAAACCTGACGGCACGATGCGCTGGATTCTGCACACTCGCGTTTTGGCCGCGCTGGCGGTCGCGCAGATGTTCCCGCAATCGCCCATCATCGTGACCGGTGGCAACCCGCGCAACGGAAACACCGAGGCGGAGCAGATGGGCAAGATGTTGCGTCTCTACGGAACTCCCCGCGATCGGATAATCCTCGAGGAGCGATCCAGCAGCACGGAACAGAACGCGAGATTCTCAGTGCCGCTGGCGCAGGAGGCGGGTGCGTCGGGAATCATCCTGGTGACCTCCTCCTCGCACCAGGAACGCGCGGACGGGATCTTCGCCGACGCGGGCGCCAACATACTCGCGACGGTGAGCTTCCCCGACCTGAACCCGTCGACCAACATCACCCAGTTCGTCCGAGACGTGATCAGCCCGCTCGTCACTGTCAGCTGATGGGGCTAACGTCCCCGGGTGTGGACGCCGCACCGCAGCCGCGCCCGCATCGCTGGGGGCTGGGCGCCTTCTTGCTCGTCGAGCTGGTCTACCTGGTGTCGGCACTGTTGCTTGCGCTCCTGTTCGGCGGTCAAGGGTCCGTTGCGGTCTCCGCGGTGATTCTGATCGTCGCGGCGCCGACCCTCTTGGCGGCCGGGTTGGCGATTCTCATCACAAAGTTGCGAGGAAACGGGCCGCGCATCGACCTGAAGTTGCAGTGGTCCTGGCGCGGCGCGGGTTTGGGCGCTCTGTTCGGAGTTGGCGGCCTGGTCATCGCGCTTCCCGCCGCGGCGCTGTGGGGTGCGATCGTCGGCGACGATGCGGGCTCCGCCGCCGGCGATGTGTTCGGCGACGTCCGAGGGACGTGGGCGTCGGCGGTCCTCGTGTTCGTGGTCATAGTGTTCGTCGCTCCCCTCTGCGAGGAGATCGTCTATCGCGGCTTGCTCTGGGGTGCGCTGGACTGGCGCTGGGGGCGGTGGGTGGCACTGATCGTCACCACTGTGGTCTTCGCGGTCGCGCATCTTGAGTGGTCAAGGGCGCCGCTACTTTTGGTGGTCGCGCTCCCGATCGGTTTGGCGCGGTTGTACGCCGGCAATCTGACCGCGAGCATCGTCGCTCACCAGGTGACCAATCTGCTGCCGGGGCTGGTTCTGATGTTCAGCGTCGCCGGTGTTGCGCCGGCAGTCTGAGCCGGTCAGTCGAATATGCCGCCGAGGTAGGCGGCGCGGGATGCGCGACGGGCCAGTTTGCCGCTGGTGGTGCGTGGAATCGAGCCGGCAGGCACCATGCGCACATCGGCGACCTGGACACCGTGTCGGCGCAGCACCGTGTTCTTGATCGCCTCGATCGCCGACGAGGGATCGAGGCGCGCAGTTCCGGCGGCCCGCTCAGCGACCACGACGAGGCTCTCGCGGTCATCCCCGCCCACCGCGAAGGCCGCAGCGTAACCGCGCCGGATGATCGGTGATGCCTCGGCGGCAGTGGACTCGATGTCCTGCGGATAGTGATGGGCGCCGCCGACCGTCACGATATCGGCGATGCGGCCGGTGACGAACAGTTCGCCATCCAGATAAAGTCCGAGATCTCCTGTCCGCAGCCATGTTTCGTCAATGCCACCGGCGGCATGGCTGCCCACGGGCAACGTCGAGCTGATGTGAGCGCCGAAAGTGTGCCGGGTTTCCTCTGGTCTGTCCCAGTAGCCCCGGCCGATGTTGCTGCCCTGCAACCAGATTTCGCCTACCTGGCCGTCGGAAAGCTCGGCCGTGGTCTCCGGGTCGACGATCGCACACCGCAGACTGCGGGCGACCTGGCCACACGACACATGCGGGGCCGCCTGCGGATCATCGACCTGGACCCGGACGGCCTGCCCGCCGGCAAGCAGTTGACGGTCGAAGTACACCACCTGCGCCTGAGCCGTGGGCGCGATGGTGGAGACGAACAACGTGGCCTCGGCAATACCGTAGGACGGTTTGAAGGCGTTGCGGGGCAGGCCGAACGGCGCGAACGCGTCGTTGAATGCGGTGATCGACTCGATGCTGACTGGCTCTGAGCCGATAATCGTGACCACGTTGGTCAGGTCGATCCCCGACCCCTGCGCGGGCACTCCGCGTTGCGCCGTCCAGTCGTAGGCGAAGTTGGGTGCCGCAGTTACTGCTCGGCCGATCTTCGATTCGGCGGACAGCGCTTCGATCCAGCGCAGCGGCCTACGGACGAACGCCGTCGGTGACATCAGTGTGGAATGGCCGCCGTACACCGCCGGAAAGCCGATCATCGACAGACCCATGTCGTGGTATAGCGGCAGCCAGCTGACACCGTGGTTGTTCCGGTCGCGGAGGTCGATCGACAGGATCATCTGCATAAGGTTCGTGCCCACCGCACGGTGGGTGATTTCGACACCCACCGGTGGACGTGTCGCGCCACCGGTGTACTGCAGGTGGGAGACGTCGTCGACTTCGATGGCGGCGCCGACGAACTCACCTGCGGCGGAGTCGGGGATCTCGTCGATCACGATCACTTCTGGTTGGCATTGCCCACCGAGCCTGTCGTCCAGGAAGGCCTGGACGCTCCTGCGCACCGCGGCGGTGGCCAGCAGGGCCGCAGGACGCGCGTCCCGCAGTGCAGTGTCGAGGCGCTCAGTGTGTCCCGGAAGCTCGGGAGCGAACAAGGGCACCGCGATGGCCCCGGCTTTGATGGCGGCGAAGAAGCCTGCGACGTAATCGAGGCCCTGAGGCGCCAGAATCGCCACTCGATCTCCACGAGCGGTCATGCGCTGGATGCGGGCGCCAATCGCCCGCAGTCGAACGCCGAGTTCGTTCCAGGTCATCTCTACCGCGCGACCGGCCGCAGGCCCGGTGAAGTCGAGATAGCGGTATGCGATCGCCTCACCGACATTGGCGATGTTGCGATCGATCAACGAGATCAAGTTGACGCCGGGCGGCAGCACGACATCGCCGTCGGCATCGAGGCAGTCCTCGACCTTCAACAGGCCTTCGCGTACGGCAACGTCCCGACCCTTACCGCTTGTCATGTGTGCAGTTTAGGGGTGACTCTCTCGGGCAGGTTGGGCGACATTCGTCGATTACCCTTGCGCGCGACGTGCGCCGCAAACGGTGATTTTACTGTCCACCAGCGCTTCTCCCCTCATGTGCCTCGCCAGGCCGATCCGCGTGGAAATGGGTTTCGCCACCGTGTCCGGACCGTTTCTGGCGAACTACTCGGCCGAGGATTCCGACGTCGTGCCCGATTCGCCGCTCGGGTCCGCGGACGCGCTGTCCTGCCCGTCAGCATCTCCCCCGCGTGACGATCCCGTCTCATCGGAGTCCGAGGTTGACTCGGACCCGGAGTCGCCACCGTTATCCGAGCGCTCAGCGTTCGGCGCGGTGTCGTCCTCTTCGCTCTCGATGGCACTCTCGATGTCGACATCGGCGTCGACATCGGCGTCGACATCGGCTGTCGAAGTCGCAGTTTCGCCGTCGACTGACTGCTCGTCAGCTTCGGTGGCCGCCGCCTGATCCCAAGCAGTCGAATCCTCAGCGGTCGAATCCTCAGCGGTCGAATCCTCAGCGGTCGAATCCACAGCCGTGGGATCGGCAGCCGCCGGATCCTCAGCTGTCAGTTCGGCAGTCGTCGGTTTGCTTGACTCGGGGGTCGGCGGGCTTGCCGCCGCATCCGGTAGGTTCGGCTCATCTTGTCGGGGCGACTCGGCGACTGCTGAGGACGGGTCATCAGCGATCGTTGCCGCAGCGACGGGCCCGGCGTCGAGTGATGAAAACTGCTGCAGGGCCTCGGCATGGTCGCTCGGGTCTACCAATCCGGAGTAATCGCGATCGTAGCCGGCGTCGATTATCGCCTTGAGCGGGTCGTTGATGAGGTCCGCCAGCGTACCGAGGCCGGCATCTCGCAGCGGTTGCAGAAGCGGAATGTTCTCGTTTCGAATCAGGACGTAGGTGGTGTTCCCCTCCTGCCAGACCAGCTTTTCGGCGTTTTCGAGGTCCACCTCGCTGTAGCCGTAGATGTGTACGTGTTGGGCGCCGGCGAGCGCGTTCGCAAACGCGAGAACATTGAACAGATTGTCGGGAAGATCTGCGACACCGTCGTACTCGATGGCGATGTCGAGAATGCCGTACCGGGAATCGGGCGTGGGGTCGTCGATGTCGTAGATCGGGCGCACGCCGCCGTACTTGCGGAGCGGGTTCGCGGCAAGGACGAACGAGAGATCCTCCGCGGCGGGTGCGCCCCAACTGCCTTCGTTGCCGCGGAGCCACTCGGTTGCGATGACCGACCCCTGCGAGAAGCCCACCACCATTGTCGGTGACGGTGCCACCCAGAGGGCCACGGTGAGTGCCGTCAGACCGCTGAATTCTCCGACCAGCGGCGCTCCCGACAGGTACTCGACGGTCTTGCAGGTGTTGCCCGAGTCGGCCGAGCAGTATGCGCCCTGAAAGATCTCCCTGGTATCCCAATCCAGCTTGCCGCCCGCGGTATATCCCTCAATTGTGCGGATATTTGCTGCCAACGCCGCTTGCGGAGCCGCGATTGCGCCCGCAGCCATGACCGCGACGGATCCTGCGATAGCGAGTACTGCGCGCACTGGTGGTCCTTGTCGTAGGTTGGCCGTCGTAGGTTTGCCACAGGTCTGGTTACCTTGCGGTTGGGCCGAATCGAGACTAAGTCGGACCCGTCGATCCCGCAATATGTGTGGTGTATCAGGCCTCCGGGTTGATCGCGCTATTCCGACGCAGCGGCGGCGGCGTCGTCTCTGCAAAGCAGACTCTGCCGTCTCCTGTTACGCGTGATCATTGTCCTATCACGATCAACCAGCGCAAGGGACGAGAACTTGGCAATTGAGTAGCGGCACCCCAGATCAGTTCGACCACGCCCCGGATCAGTTTGCTGTCCGGCCGGGGGAGGTTGTGCGGAATTCGGCCACTGTGCACTCATCGCTCCCGCCATCGTGTGGAGGCGCCCGTCCCGTGGTGAGTCGGCGGGTCCGGTCGGCTCTAAATCTGCAGTGCCACAGCGCCGTGCGGGGCGATGCTCAGATCCGGCTAGATTGCAGCGCAACGCAATCCAGACGGCGCGGACTCCGCGCCGTCTGGTGAGGTGTCGGAACCTCAGGCGATGATGCGGACCAGGTAGGGAGTCATGCCCTTGGTTCGGACCGGCGAGACTTCCACACCCGAGTCAGTGGTCTCGACCATCTTTCCGTCACCGATGAACAACGCCACACTCTGAGTGCCCTCGGGGCCGTAGAACAGCAGATCACCCGGCAACGCGAGGCTCGGCAGGACCTTCTGCCCCACTTTGTACTGCTCGCCCGATGAGCGCGGCAACTTCACGCCCGCTCCGGCGTAGGCGTAGACCACCAGACCGGAAGAGTCGAAGCCGACGACCTCGACTCGGCGTGGCTCGGGCTCGGGGATCCCCGCGTCCGGATTGAGGCCGGGCAGATTCAGCCCGGGCACCAGGTCGAGAGGGGCGGCTTCGGCGGCAGCTTGTTCGAGCGGAGCCGCATCATCTGTCTGTGGCACCTCAACGGTGCCCTTGCTCGGGCCCGCCGCGTCGCCACCGCCGTACGCGAACGGGACGCCGGTTTGGGAGACCGCGCGGGCGATCACGACCTCTACGGCCTTTTGATTGGCCGCGGATCGCGTGATGTCAGCGGTCGCGAGGCCAGGTGTCGCCACCAGTAGTACGAGACCGATTACGAGGACAAGGACGCGTCGCATTGCACTACCACCGTTTCCCAGATGCCAGCACCGGAGTTAGCGCTGGACTCAGTGATTAACAACAGTCACTATGACCACTTCTACACCATCTATTGACGTCAACCAGGGTCGTCGCAGGACGGTGAACCAAGGAGATGCGGTACCGGAATCCAACGGTGATCTACGGGCGCGTTCGGCCCTCTAGGGTGTGTGCCGGCTCACATGTTGAGCGCGGCCAACCCCGCTTCGTAGTCGGGCTCCTGCCCTATCTCGGGCACCAGCTCGGTGTAGGCCACGTTGCCGTCAACGCCGATCACCACCACGGCACGGCCGAGCAACCCTGCCATCGGGCCGTCTACGATGGTGATGCCGTAGTCATCGCCGAAGGTGGCGCGAAATGCTGATGCGGGGGTCACATTCTCGATGTCCTCCAGGCCGCAAAACCGCTTCTGCGCGAAGGGCAGATCGTTGGAGACACACAGTACGGAGGCCCCGCTCGCGGCCGCACGTTCATTGAATATCCGCACGCTGTCCGCACAGACCGGGGTGTCCACCGATGGGAAGATGTTCAGCAGCAGAGGCTTGTCGCGGAACTGGTCGGCGGTGACCGGACCGAGGTCGGTGCCGGCAAGAGTGAAGCCGGGCGCCGGCGATCCGACGGCGGGTAGTTCTCCGACGGTGTTGAACGCGTTTCCGTGCAGGGTTATCTGTGCCATCGGCTCAGTGTGTCAACCGTGACCGGAGCACCTGCGTGAGGGGCGCGAATGCTCGGGCGCTGGACGGGCCGGGTTCGACCTACTCGGCTGTTCGGGGCTGACAGGATGACGGCATGAAACAGACGAACAGCGCGCCTGCGCGCATCGGCCCGGCCGATCCCGACTCGTGGACCACCCGGTTGTGGACGGAGATCGGCCCTATTTTCAGCGCGATCACCGCCCACCCGTTCGTCACAGGGCTCACCGACGGCGGTCTCGACCCTGATGCATTCGCCCAATACGTTGCCCAGGACGTGCTTTACCTGCGTGCCTATGCCCGTGCGCTGGCGGTCCTCGGCGCCAAGGCGCCCTCGCCGGCCGGCACCGCCATGTTCGCCAGGCACGCCGCCGAGGTCTTCGACGTTGAACTGGCGCTGCACGGCGAGCTGCTGCCCGCGCTCGGGTTGAGCGCCGAGGCCGTCGACTCTGCCCCGGTGACCCCGACCACCCAGGCCTACAACAGCTATCTGCTGGCCACCGTCTACAGCGGCAGCTTTGCCGACGGATTGGCCGCGGTGCTCCCCTGCTACTGGATCTATGCCGAGGTCGGGGCCGAATTGTTGGGGCGGGGCTCGACCGACGCACGCTACCAGCGCTGGATCGACAGCTATGGCGGCGAGGAGTTCGCCGCGACGGTCACCGAGGTGCTGCGTCTAGCCGACCGGATCGGACCGACCCTGACCCGCGCCGAGGAAGCAACCGCGCGTGCGCATTTCGTGACGACGTCGCGATACGAGTGGATGTTCTTCGACGCCGCCTACCGATGTGAGGCCTGGCCCGTCTGACGGCGTCGGGCGCCTGTTGCTCCCAGTGGCTATGCTTGCGGCTTCCTCTTACCGAGGGGATGCAGCCGAGGAGGCCGAAGAGAAAGATGCCCGCCCAAGCCTCCGCTCCGCCGCCTTCCGAGTCCTCGGGCGGACACATCCGACTGACATCGCACAGCGCTGGCGCCGGAGCTCCGGCCATCCGTTGGGGCGCGCCCACCGCAGCGCTGCGCGGTCCCGTCGTCGGGACCACCTTCACGCGCGCTCATCGCAATGTAATCGGGACCCACAGCGGCGCATACGGCGTATATCGAGCGCTAGCGGTCGCCGCGGGCGCTCTGTCACGTGACCATCGCGCGGACCTGACCAACACCTCGCCGACCGATGTCATCGGACCGCATCCGCAGTGGAAGGACGCCGCGGCGATCGTCAGCCTGGATCCGTGGGGGGCGATGGTCGCCGAGGCCTTCGCCGATGAACTGGCCAACGGAATCGACATCCGCCCCACCATTGCGGTGACCAAGGCGCAGGTGTTCCTGCCCGAGATCAGCGAGGCCATTCTCAGGGGTCGCCTCAGCCCAGACGACTTGGTGCTACTCCCCAACGGAGCCGCCCAGGTGACGAAGGCAGCCATCGAGCCGGTATGGCACCTGCCCGGCGTTGCCCAGCGCTTCGGCTGCAGCGAAACCGATCTGCGCCGAGCACTTTTCGAGGAGACCGGCGGTATGTACCCCGAGTTGGTGACCCGCTCGGATCTCGAGGTGTTTCTCCCGCCCGTCGGCGGGCAGAGCATCTATATCTTCGGTGATCCGCGGGACCTCGCGGATCCGGCTGTCGAGTTGACCGCCCGCGTGCATGACGAGTGCAACGGTTCGGACGTGTTCGGGTCGGATATCTGCACTTGCCGGCCGTACCTCACCCACGCGATCGAAGAGTGCATTCGGGGCGCCCAGCGCGGCGGAGTCGGCCTGGCAGCCTATTCGCGCAAGGAGGGCCGAGCCCTCGGTGAGGTGACGAAGTTCCTGGTCTACAACGCGCGCAAGCGCCAGGTCGGCGGCGACACCGCCGACCAGTACTTCGCCCGTACCGAATGTGTTGCCGGCGTGCAGGACATGCGGTTCCAGGAACTCATGCCCGACGTGCTGCATTGGCTCGGCATCACGAAGATTCACCGACTGGTTTCGATGAGCAACATGAAGTATGACGCGATCACGGGGTCCGGTATCGAGGTCGGCGAGCGGGTGTCGATTCCCGAAGAATTGATCCCGGCCGACGCCCAGGTGGAGATGGACGCGAAGATGGCGGCCGGCTACTTCACACCCAACGCGGCACCCGATGCCGAGGAACTCAAGAGAGTCAAAGGCAGGGGGCTGGACGCATGACCCTGCGCGGCGGTCGCGTCGGCGAAAATCGTGGGTGAAATCGTGGGTGAAATCGTGGGTGAAGAGGTGGACCAGCGCGCAGCGCAGCCAGCCGATGCCGTCGCGATCTTGCGCACCACAAGTGCGGTTCGGTCTCGCTCGGCACAGCTGCTCGAACGCGCCCGATCCGGCAGTTCCCGCTGGTTCACTGTCTGCGACGCCGGGTTGCTTGTGGCCGCCGAAGAGGTCGCCGCCGTCACCCGCACCCGCTACCCGGACCTGGCAATCCCCTACCACAGCCGCTGGCGCCAATTCGAGGTCGGCGGGGTGGACCGGCGCACCGAACTCGATGGTTTGCTCGCGGCCGGCGGTCAGCAAGAGCGGGCGCGAGCGATGGTCGATCTCACGGTGGTCAGCGTGCTACTCGATGCCGGTGCCGGTGCCTGTTGGGGCTTCGTCGAAAATCGCGGCGACACCAGGGCACGTTTCACCCGGTCCGAGGGCCTGGCCGTCGCCAGCTGGCACGCGTTTGTCACCGGCGGGTTCTCCAGCGACCCGACACGACCGATGCAGGTCGACGCCGCGGCGTTGCGGTCGATGACCGAGAAAGGGTTGGCGAGGCTGCTGCAGGTGGCACCGGGCAATCATCTGGTAGGACTCCCCGGCCGTGTGGGGCTGCTGCGCCGGCTCGGTTGTGCACTGGCCGCGCAACCTGACCTATTCGGCCCACAGGGCCGGCCGGGCGGGTTGTTCGATGCCCTCGCCACGGAGTCAGGCTCGGTGGATGCCCGTGACATATTGGCGCACCTGCTGAGCTCGCTGTCTTCGATATGGCCCTCCGGCAACGTCATCGGCAACTTCGGGCTGGGAGACTGCTGGCATCACGATGCGGTGGCCGGCCCCGGATTGACGGCGGGATGGCTGCCGTTGCACAAACTGTCCCAGTGGCTGACCTACTCGCTGATCGAACCGTTCGTCTGGGCCGGGGTCACGGTGACCGGAGTCGCTGAACTGACCGGATTGCCCGAGTACCGCAACGGCGGACTTCTGCTGGATGGCGGGGTGTTGAAGCTGCGTGATCGCGGCTGCGCCGAGCGCACCTGGAGCCCGGCCGACGAACTGGTGGTCGAGTGGCGCGCGCTGACGGTGGCGCTACTCGACGAACTGGCGCCGCTGGTGCGCACCCAATTAGGTGTGGACGCCGAGCAGATGCCACTGGCGTGCGTGCTCGAGGGCGGCACCTGGGCGGCTGGACGCGCTTCGGCGCAGCGCCTGCGAGACGGTCTGCCACCGCTGGCGATTGCCAGTGACGGCACGGTTTTCTAGAACGGATAGGAGGCGACATGGACGTCGGCACAGGTGGTGTGCACCTGATCGACCACCCCCTGATTCGGCACAAGATCACTTTGATGCGTCGAAAAGAAGCTTCCACAAACAGTTTTCGCCGCCTCGTGCATGAGGTGTCAGTGCTGATGGCCTATGAGGTGCTCCGTGATGTTCCGACGCACGACGTGCAGGTCGACACCCCGCTGGAACGCACCACGGGCCAGGCGATTGACGGAAAGAAGCTCGTCTTCGCCTCGATCCTCCGGGCGGGCACCGGCATCCTCGACGGCATGCTCGAGGTTGTCCCGTCGGCCCGCGTCGGCCACATCGGCCTCTACCGCGACCCGAAAACGCTTGTAGCCGTGGAGTACTACTTCAAGATGCCCAGCGACCTGCACGAACGGGATGTGGTGGTGGTTGACCCGATGTTGGCGACCGGGCACTCCGCGGTGGCTGCGGTGGATAGGCTGGCCGAACACGCTCCGAAGTCCATCAAGTTCGTCTGTCTGCTGACCTGCCCCGAAGGCATTGCCGCATTGACCGACGCCCATCCCACGGTGCCGATCTACACTGCCGCGATCGATCGGCAGCTCGATGGACACGGCTACATCCTGCCCGGGCTCGGTGACGCAGGTGATCGGATCTTCGGCACCAAGTAGTTCTCAACCACCGCGCGGGTGCCGAGATTGCCTGTACGGCCGAGTCCGATGAGGCACGTCGAGTACTTCCCAGCCGACCGCCTCGCGCCGTACTGTGAGTTATGGCCATCATTGAAGCTGACCTCCAAACCCAGACGCCGTTCGAGCGCGATGTCGCCGACACGCAGAGCTACTTTGACAGTCCCCGCTTTGAGGCGGTCACCCGCCTCTACACGGCTCGGCAAGTCGCTGAGCAGCGTGGCACCATTCCCGCCGACTACCCCGTCGCGCGTGAGGCGGCGACCGCGTTCTATCCGCACTTGCGCGACCTGTTCGCACAGGGCAAGAGCATCACCACGTTCGGCCCCTATTCGCCCGGTCAGGCCGTGGCGATGAAACGGATGGGCATCGACGGCATTTACCTTGGGGGTTGGGCTACTTCTGCGAAGGGCTCCATCAGCGAGGACCCCGGACCCGACCTGGCGAGTTATCCGCTCAGCCAGGTCCCAGAGGAAGCGGCCGGCCTGGTGCGGGCTCTGTTGACAGCAGATCGCAACCAGCAGTACCTGCGGCAGCGGATGACCAGTGCGCAACGTGCAGCGCACGCGTCGGTCGACTACCGTCCCTTCATCATCGCCGACGCCGATACCGGCCATGGTGGTGATCCGCACGTACGCAACCTGATCCGGCGTTTCGTCGAGGCAGGCGTGCCCGGCTACCACATCGAGGACCAGCGACCCGGGACAAAGAAGTGCGGCCATCAGGGCGGCAAGGTGCTGGTGCCCTCCGACGAACAGATTAAGCGGCTCAACACCGCCCGATTCCAGCTGGACATCATGCGCGTGCCCGGCATCATCGTCGCGCGCACCGACGCCGAGGCGGCCAATCTGATCGACAGTCGCGCTGATGAGCGCGACCAGCCGTTCCTGCTCGGAGCCACCAATCTGGAGATTCCCCCGTACAAGTCCTGCTTTCTGGCCATGATGCGGCGTTTCTACGACAAGGGAGTGACCGAACTCAACGGCCATCTGCTCTACGCACTGCCCGACGGCGAATACGCCACCGCGGAGGCGTGGCTTGACCGAGTGGGCCTGGTGACGGTGATCGATGAGACAGCGGCGGCTTGCCTGGACGGTACGGAGCCCGCTGTGGACGCCGCCTTCGACACAGTGGAGTCACGCTTCGTCGATGCCTGGCAGGAGGAAGCCAGGCTGAATACCTACGGTGAAGCGGTAGCCGAGCTTCTCGCATTCCGCGAGCGCGAAGGTGAGCCCTCGGGCATGAGCGTCGACGAATGGCGCAAGTTCGCGCAGCGGGCACCGCTCTACACCGCCCAGGAGAAGGCCAAGGAGTTGGGTGTCGACGTGGCCTGGGACTGCGACCGGGTCAAGACGCCGGAGGGCTACTGCCAGGTACGCGGCGGCATCCCCTACGCGATTGCGAAGTCGCTGGCCGCCGCCCCGTTCGCGGACATCCTCTGGATGGAGACCAAGACCGCAGACCTTGCCGACGCCAAGCAGTTCGCCGACGCGATCCATGCCGTCTACCCCGACCAGATGCTCTCCTACAATCTGTCGCCGTCGTTCAACTGGGACACCACCGGGATGAGCGATGAGGAGATGCGTTCCTTCCCCGAGGAACTCGGCAAGATGGGTTTCGTCTTCAACTTCATCACCTACGGCGGTCACCAGGTCGACGGCGTCGCCTCCGAGGAGTTCGCCACCTCACTACGGCAGGAAGGAATGCTGGCGTTGGCGCGGCTGCAACGCAAGATGCGGTTGGTCGAATCTCCCTACCGCACACCGCAAACGTTGGTCGGTGGACCACGCAGCGATGCAGCGCTGGCCGCCTCCTCGGGGCGGACGGCGACGACGAAATCGATGGGTAAGGGCTCGACACAGCACCAGCACCTCGTGCAGACCGAGGTGCCCAAGAAGCTGCTCGAAGAATGGCTGGCGCTGTGGAGCGAGCACAACAAGCTCCCCGGGAAGCTGTCGGTGCAGCTGCGGCCCAGGCGGGCCGGCTCCGATGTGCTGGACTTGGGTATCTACGGCGACGGTGACGAGCCACTGGCCAACGTGGTCGTCGATCCGATCAAGGATCGGCACGGCCGCAGCATCCTCACCGTGCGCGACCAGAACACCTTCGCCGAGCAGTTGCGGCAGAAGCGCCTGATGGACGTGATCCATCTCTGGTTGATCCATCGGTTCAAGGCCGAGATCGTCTACTACGTCACCCCGACCGAGGACAACCTCTATCAGACCGAGAAGATGAAGTCTCATGGGATCTTCAGCGACGTCTATCAAGAGGTCGGCGAGATCATCGTCGCCGATGTGAACAAGGCCCGGATCGAGGAGCTGCTGGCACCGGATCGGGCGGCGTTGAGCCGATTGATCAGCAAGCAGGACTAGTCAAGTAGGACTAGTTTGGTCGGTCTGCCCCCGGCCTCACCTTGCCTGTGCGCATCCGCGTCTTGCCTGTGCGCATCCGCGTCTTCCACCGGTTCGATGGCCCGCCGCTGCCCAACACCTGGTGTCGCCGTCGTTCCTGCCGGCTGTCCAACGCGGACGCCGCGTGGGAGTAGACCTGGTGGAGCAGCTGCGAACGGCGCCGCGTTGGGGTGATGTCGAAGTCGTGGTGGATAACCAGTTTCGAGCTCCACCGCATCTTGGCGACGTTCGGGCCGGTCGACAGGTTGACCGAGTTGCGTCCTGCGGTGACGGCAGCCTGCACTGCCTTGAAGATCAACATTGTGTTCAGGTTCAGATCCCAGTAGTTCGGGTCGAGCCCACTGACCGAGATGTAGTCAGAGCTTCCGTCGGAGAGCACCAACTGCGCCGCGACCGGGACGCCCGAATGCTCAGCCAGCTGAACGGAGGCCAGCCCCTCGCGCGCCAGCCGGACCGCCGCGTCGCCGAGGAAGTCATCGATGCGCCCGCCCAGCATGTTCGCGTGGGTCACTTTGCCCTGCATCTCGGACCGCATCGTGTGCAGCCGGATGATCTGGCGGACCGCATCAGCGACCTCGACGGGATCGGTGACGCAACGAAAACTGATGTTGCCCATCTTGGCTGATCGATTCCGAGCGCGGCGCAGTGACTCCCGCACGTTGCGTTTCAGCCCTGGCAGTACGAGCTCAGGGTCTTCGGGAAGATCGTCGAGGACAACGCACGGCCTGACCTTGCGATGTTGAATCAATCCGTCGGATTCGCCCTCGAGCCACTGGGGCAGCGGCCAACCCTGGCCGTCACCTACTGATATCTGGGCCCAGTCCGAGTTTGGGAGCGAGGCCACGTGCTGGACGACGGCGCAGAGGACGTCGCGTGCGCGATCGGGAAGCGCCACCAGGTGCACGCCCTCGGTGAGTGACTCGCCCTGACCGGTTCCGATCGGCTGGATGGTGGTCATGGTCATTCGACCCAACGAGCGATGGCGCCGGTAGAGCGGAGCTATACCGATGAGGCGGGCTTCAACACTCTCTCGCACCGCAACGTACTCCAGGTCACCTTGGGGAACGAAGTGCTCGGCCCAGGTCAGCGACCAAGCGGGATGCGCGAACGGCGATCCGAGGCGCGCGGTGCGAACCAGTTCCGCCCACTCCTCTCGAATTTCGGACAACGACTGGAAATCCCGTATTGCCGAAATCATCAGTCGCGCCCCCGCCGAGTTGCCTATTATCTCCCACCTTGGCCGGATTCCGTTTGAGTTGACCGGTCATGACTCGCCCAGGGCTTAGGCGCGACCGGCGCGAACGCGCGCCTGCGTCGCCCGAATAGGCAAAACCAGAACCCGATTCATCCTCTGGGAAGACTCTTGTGACCGTCGGCCCAGTTGCCCGCCAGCGATCACCTTATCGCTCAGGTGCTCCGCATTCCGCTGCGCCGACGTCGGCACGGCGGACGTATTCGACATCCACAGTGGCGCGCAATCGCCATCACGGGAAGGCATCAAGTCCGTCATGAGCATTCTAGCTTTCCACAAGAACGCGCGCTTTCCACAAGAACCTGCGCCCCAGCTGAGCCCAAACGCAATGAGCGACCCTCAGATGACGCTGGGTGGGTTCTGTCGCGACCACCGATTGGATCCGCCGAGTGAGTTGCTGCCGGAATGCCATTTCGGCAGTTCGGGTCAGCCGACCGCGGAAGCTCGACGAAGCAGTTCGCGCCAGCGCTGTACCTTGCCCGGGTCCGTGACGCCGAACTCTGCGAGCCGCGCGGGCTCCGGCGCGGCAGGCATGGGTGCCGCCGGCAAGTAGCCCTGCGTTGGGACCAGCGAGCGCATTTCGGCCACGACATCCTCGTCAACGGGCCACCCCGCGGCCGGCCCGCAGGTGTATGGCAGGTTGGGCAGTGCGGCAGCGAGGGCGACGTCGGCGGCCAAACCGACGCTGGTCTTGCCGGCGAGGTTCACCAGAGACGGCAGCCCGAGAATTTCCGCGCGGCGCAGCGCGCGGCGCACCCCGCCCAGGGGCGCGCACCGCAGCACCGCGATGTCGGCGGCGTCGTCGCACCGGCCCGCCTCGGACAGCAGCGTGGCATCCACCGCGACCGCGATGTCGACCCCGCGCCGGACCGCCGCGGCGTCCTCGACGTTTCGACAGATAAGCTCCACCAGCTCAAGTCCGCCCGCGGCCCGGTCCAGCTGCGCGATCGAGGCGACCGTGGCGTCGACGTCATCGCCGGCCTGGACCACGCAGCGCAGAGCCGCCCGCGGGCCCAGCGCATCGCGTACGGCCGCCAGCCGGTCGGCGTTCGCGCCCAGCGCGTTCCGCCCCGTTGAGACGGAGACACGGGCGCAGCGGGAACCGGCGGCCAACCGGTAGGCCGTCGCCGGATCTGTTTCGGGCACCCCGACGGCGACCGGTACCCGACCCCGTGTCGCGTCGGGCCACCCGACGGTGCCTGGCTCCATCGCCGCCGTCAGCCATCGCGCTGCGGCCGCATCTTCGCTATCGAGGGGCGGGCTGAACTCGCCCCAGCCCTGCGGCCCCTCCAACAGCACGCCCTCACGGACGTCATCGGCGGCTGGGATCATGAACACCGGAGCGTCGTCGAAATCGATGAGTGTTCTCACTGAACGATAAAACTATCCCGCTGCCGCGATGGTTGCTCGAGCGCCATGCCGATCGACGAGCTACGCCGGCTGCCGGATGCCATGCTCGCCGTCGCGGCTACCCTTGAGAAGTGGCCGACGCTCCTTTCCTGCTGCTGTCGATCCGGGGCGAGGACGAGGCGGCTCACGACGAGTACCGGGCGATGATGCGGTTCGCCGACCTTGACGAGCGCGGTTTGCACCGGATCCGGCTGACACACCGACCGCTGGGCGCGGTCGACCTGTCGCGGTGGTCGGGCATCGTCCTGGGGGGCGGGCCGTACAACGTCAGTGACGAACCCGGTGCGAAGTCTGCGGTTCAGCAGCGGGTCGAGGCAGAGTTGGCCGAGCTTATCGACGAGGTCATCGAACGTGATTTTCCTTTTCTCGGGTGTTGTTACGGCGTTGGGACTTTGGGTTCGGCAGTCGGTGCCGTCGTGGATCGGGCTCACCCCGAACCGGTGGGGCCGGTCACCGTCGAACTCTCCCCGGAGGGGCGCGCTGATCCGCTGTTCGCGGGCCTGCCGGAGACATTCGACGCATTCGGTGGCCACAAAGAGGCAGCTTCGTGGCTTCCGGACCACGTGGCCCGGCTGGCCAGTTCCGCCGACTGCCCTGTCCAGGCGTTCCGGGTAGGTGCGAACGTCTATGCCACGCAGTTCCATCCCGAACTCGACCTCGACGGTATCTGTACGCGGATCGATGTCTACAAAGATCACGGCTATTTCGCCCCGGAAACCGCCGAATCTCTCAAAGACGCTGCACGGCAACGGATAGTGAAGCATCCGATGAGCGTCCTGCGCACGTTTGCGCAGCGGTACGCCCAGCCTGGTTAGACATAGTCTGGCGGGCGGAAATCGGTCAGAAAGCGTCGAGTTCGAACTGTGCCCGGGCCACCTGGTCGATGAAGGGTGCAAGGCGGGCGCGCAACCGGTTGTGCTCGGCGTCGCCGTCATACCGTTGGTATGCGGCGGTGTCCTCGAAATCGGCAACGATCACGAAATCCCAGTTCCCCTCGCGCAGGCCGGCATCGGACCCCACGGTGTAGCGCTGCGTTCCAGGGCAGTTCAACTCGCGTAGGCCCTGCTGGATCTGCTCCACTTCGCTGGCGTCGTATCCGCTCTTCAGCTTGGCAAGAACCACATTTCGGATCATTGAGTGACCCTAACAGTGCAGCTAGGGCCGCTTAAGGGAAATACTTGACTCAGTCCAAAAAACGACGTAGAACTGAGGATGTGACCTCGGAGTACGCGGATGTTTTGCGTAGTGCGGACCTGCGCGTCACGCGACCGCGGGTGGCCGTTCTAGAGGCCGTGAAAGGCCATCCACACGCTGACACCGACACCATCTTCGGTGCCGTGCGAGTTGCTCTGCCGGAGGTATCCCGGCAAGCGGTCTACGACGTGCTGGCAGCGCTGACCGCCGTCGGCCTGGTGCGAAAGATCCACCCTTCGGGGTCGGTCGCGCGTTACGAGTCGCGGGTCGGCGACAACCATCATCACCTCGTCTGCCGTTCGTGCGGCACCATCGCTGATATCGATTGCGCTGTCGGCGAGGCTCCGTGCCTGACACCCTCTGAGCCGGCCGAGCAACTGGACGGGTTCGTCGTCGACGAGGCCGAGGTTGTCTACTGGGGCCTGTGCCCCGACTGCTCGTTGAAAGAGACTTCCCGATCACTGTCGTGATCACCGCCCAATTCACCACCCACGGAAGGAAATGCAGTGCCTGACGATCGCCCGATTGAAGACAGCCCGCCGATTGGAGAGTCTCAGACGGACCAGGCCGAAGGTGGTTGCCCCGCCGGCTTCGGTCGGGTCAAGCCGCCAGTCGAAGGTGGCGGCAACCGTGACTGGTGGCCCAACCAGCTGAACTTGAAGATCCTGCAGAAGAACCCCGACGTCATCAACCCGATGGATCCGAACTTCGACTACGCCGCCGCGGTGCAGACCATCGACGTCGACCAGTTGGCGCGCGATGTCGATGCCCTCACGACCGACTCGCAGGAGTGGTGGCCCGCCGACTTCGGCCATTACGGGCCGTTCTTCGTCCGGATGGCGTGGCACGCCGCGGGCACCTATCGCGTGAACGACGGTCGCGGCGGGGCCGGCGCCGGCATGCAGCGCTTCGCTCCGCTGAACAGTTGGCCCGACAACGTCAGTCTGGACAAGGCCCGCCGACTGCTGTGGCCGATCAAGAAGAAGTACGGCAAGAGCCTGTCGTGGGCAGACCTCATCGTGTACGCGGGCAACCGTGCCCTGGAGAGCATGGGCTTCAAGACCGCTGGGTTTGCGTTCGGTCGGGAAGACCGCTGGGAGCCGGAAGAGGACGTGTACTGGGGTCCCGAGCTGGAGTGGCTCGACGACCAGCGCTACACCGGCACGCGCGATCTGGAGAACCCGCTCGCCGCGGTCCAGATGGGTCTGATCTATGTCAATCCCGAAGGCCCCAACGGTAATCCGGACCCGTTGGCCTCGGCTATCGACATCCGCGAAACGTTCGGCCGGATGGCCATGAACGACGTCGAGACTGCTGCGCTGATCGCAGGTGGTCACGCCTTCGGGAAGACCCACGGCAACGGTGATGCGGAACTGCTCGGGCCCGAGCCCGAGGCGGCACCGCTGGAGGAGCAGGGCCTGGGCTGGCACAACCCGCAGGGCACCGGAGTAGGCAAGGACGCCATCACCAGCGGGCTGGAAGTCATCTGGACGCACACCCCCACCAAGTGGGACAACAGCTACCTCGAGATTCTGTACAGCAACGAGTGGGAGATGTTTCACAGCCCCGCGGGTGCCCAGCAGTGGCGGCCCAAGGACGGCGGCTGGGCTAACTCGGTGCCCGAAGCCTTCGGTGACGGCAAGACCCACCCATCGATGCTCACCTCCGACCTCGCGTTACGGTTCGATCCGATTTACGAGAAGATCACCCGCCGCTGGCTCGACCATCCCGACGAGCTCGCCCAGGAGTTCGCCAAGGCGTGGTTCAAGTTGCTGCACCGTGACATGGGACCGGTCGCGCGTTATGTCGGACCACTGGTTCCGAAGGAGACCTGGCTGTGGCAGGACCTGACCCCTCCTGGTGACACGAATCTCGGCGAGGCCGATATCGCCAAGCTGAAGAGCGCCCTCCTGGAATCTGGACTGACTGTCCAGCAATTGGTTTCGACGGCATGGAAGGCAGCGTCGCCATACCGCGTCAGCGATAAGCGTGGTGGCGCCAACGGTGGCCGAATCCGATTGCAGCCGCAGGCCGGCTGGGAGGCCAACGAGCCGGACGAGCTGGCTCAGGTCGTGCGCAAGCTGGAGGAGGTCCAGCAGGCCGCCGGTTCGGAGGGCACCCGCGTCTCCTTCGCCGATCTGGTGGTGCTGGGCGGTGTTGTCGGAGTCGAGAAGGCCGCCAAGGAAGCTGGTTTCGATATCTCGGTGCCGTTCACCCCGGGTCGAGGTGACGCTACCCAGGAGAAGACGGACGTCGAGTCGTTCGCCTACCTCGAGCCCAACGCCGATGGTTTCCGCAACTATCTCGGTAAGGGGGCCAAACTTCCGGCGGAGTTCAAGCTGGTCGACCGGGCCAACCTGCTCGGTTTGTCCGGTCCGGAATTGACGGTCCTGGTCGGTGGTTTGCGGGCGCTGGACACCAACTTCGCAGGTACGAAGCTCGGGGTGTTCACGGACAAGCCGGGTCAGCTGACCAACGATTTCTTCGTCAACCTTCTCGACATGAACACCAAGTGGGAGCCGTCGTCGGCCGAGGACGGCAGTTACCTCGGTACGGACCGCGCCACGGGCGAACAGAAATGGACCGGGAGCCGGGTGGATCTGGTGTTCGGGTCCAACTCGCAGCTGCGGGCCTGGGCCGAGGTGTACGCCGAGGATGACGCCAAGGAGAAGTTCGTCGAGGACTTCGCCGCCGCGTGGGCCAAGGTGATGGATGCTGACCGCTACGACGTCGGCAAGGGAATCGAATAGCAGCCCTGATCGGAAAAGGGGCGCCCAGCCGGCGATTTCACGGCGGGGCGCCCCTTTCCTTTCACTTCTGAAGGCGGCCGCTTCTTTCTGGTGGCCCCGGTGGCACGGCCCGAGCTCAGTCCCGATTGAACTGGGCGCCGATCAGCGGGGCGAGCTTGGCGGCCAGGTAGGTGTGTCCGGCGCCGTTGGGTTGCACGCCGTCTGGGCCGATCAAGTCGGAGCGGCCGACGAACCAGCGTCCGGCGATCGGGTCCACG
>Ga0114921_10000182_pt1 | contig 25853 bp, 26 predicted proteins | sample BentaG_FD_87016 | JGI IMG/M metagenome (GOLD analysis project Ga0114921, IMG submission 87016) | Deep subsurface microbial communities from South Atlantic Ocean to uncover new lineages of life (NeLLi) - Benguela_00093 metaG | ecosystem: Environmental > Aquatic > Marine > Oceanic > Sediment ... | reverse complement strand
ATTCAGGTATCCGGCGCCGAGCGCTAGCACAACAGCCAACGCCGGCAGGAGTCCGAAGGCGACCACGCGGGACCATTGGATGCGCCGTTCCTCCTTGGCCGGCGATGCCCCCGCGTCGTCGGCAGCGGCATCCTCGGCAGCGGCATCGTCGGCATCGGCATCAACATCAGCGGCATCAGCGTCGTCGGCCTTGGGGGCCTCAGAATCGCCTGCCCCGGAGTCGGCAACCGTCTTCTCGTCGTCAGCGACGGTCTCCTCGACGTCGGCCTTGGCAGCATCATTTTCGGCGTCAGTCTCGACCGGATTATCGACATCTTCCACCTTGGCGGCGGCTGCGGTCTGCGTTGAATCGTTAACCTGCGCGGCCTTGGTGTCAGCACTCACAGCCGCGTCGCCCTCCGGGTTGGAAGTCGCTTCTTGAGCCTTCTTCTTTTTCCTCACGGCACGAACTCCACCTTGGAAACCTTGGCCTGATCGCCCATCTTCTCCACCGTGATCCGCATCCGCCAGGCCCGCGGTTCCTGTTCGGGCGCACCGGCGGTCGTGGTGTCCACGTTGACGGCGACCAGTACCTGGGCCTGGTTGTCGTTGTCGCCTGCGGGCTGCACCATTCCCGCCTCGACGATGGTTCCGACCGACGTCGACTGCGCCTGCTTGACCACCTCCGCGAACGGCTGCGCGCGCTGCTGGAAATCGTCGTAAAACACGCCTGTCGCGGAATCCAGAATGCGCTGGACGTCGCCGTCGGCGTTCTGCCAGTCGATCGTGGTGAGATTCAGCGCACCTTGGCGCCCCACCTGCAGGAAGAGGTCGCGCTCGGCCTCGGTCTGGTTCGACTGATAGGCGCGAAACCCCAGCCAACCGGTCAGCCCCGTCAGCGCCACCACAGCGACCAGACCCGCGATGAGCGCGAGCTTGACGTGCGACATCGGGGCCCGAGCAGGCCCCGCCTCGTCGACCGCGTCATCTACGGCGTCGTCGTAATCCTCTGCTTCTACTTCGGACTCAGACTCGGCACCGGTCTCAGCCGCGAGGCGGCCCTCTGCCCCGCTGTCGGCCCCACCACCGTCCGCCGGCGTCGCGGCGCTCCCATCGGTCGGCTCGGCGGCAGCAGACTCGGACTCAGCGGCGGCTGGCTGGGCCGAATCGGCTTCCGGGCTCGAGTCCGAGGACGACTTTGTCAATTCCCCGTCGGGGGCAGCATCATCGTCTGCCATGTTTGCTCCTCTGCGGCACTCTGGGCCAGATTGGACTGTGTGAACACACGTCCATCCGGTCCAACGTACGTGCCGCTCGCGGGGTCGTATTCGGCGGCCGCTATCGGCGGCGGCGGCGGAGCCGGCGCCGGGGCCACTTCCGCAGGTGGCGAGCCTGGCCGCAGCTGCGGTACGGGCTGGCCCGACAACGTCGCATTCGGGTCGCCCTTCCAATTGAAGCCGTCGTTAAGCGGCACGTATTCCTGATCGCTTTCGCACAACTTCACCGACGGCGCGCGTTTGCCAGGCCTCGTTACGCAGGGCACGTTGCGCGCACCGCGCACGTTGAACGGCCCGTCCTGCGCTATCCGGCAATACAAGTCGCCCTCGGGTCGGTCGGGATAGTCCTCATAAGTGGCCGCCCGCTGCTGCTGGGCCGGCAGGAAGCCTGTCGTGCACGGCGGAGGAATATTCAAGTTGAGATTCAAGGTGAGGTAGTCACCCATGTAGTCCTGCTTGGTCCCCTTCTTCGCCACGCCGATCGCCTGTGTCACCGCGGTGCCCTGCGGAAGCAGCACCAGGATCTGCTCGAGGTTGGGCTGATAGGTGACGGCGACCTCGCCGACGCTGACCAGGTTGGCGAGCACGATGGGCAGGGTGGGCTGCAGTTGATCGAACAGCGCCCTCACCTCGTCGGCCGCGCCCGGACCATTGCTGAGGAGGCCCGACACCGACCCGTCCTGGCTCTGCAGTTGACCGGTGACGCTCGCCAAGTTGGCGGCCCAGGCTTTGATCGAGCCCCCGGTGTCGATCTGGGAATCCAATATCGGCTTGGTGTCGTCTATCACCGTGGTGAGCGAATCCAGGTTCTCCCGGGCGTCGATCGCCAATGTCGCTGAACCGGCGACCAATCGCCGCAACTCCGGACCGAGTCCGCCGACGGCGACGTAGATCTCGTCGATGACCGTTCGCAGGTTCTCCTGCGGGATGGCCTGCAGGCCGCGATTCGTCAGTTCCAGAATCGTGTTCACGTCGGGAGGCACCTTCGCGCGATCACGCGGGATCACGTCGCCATCGCGCAGTTTCGGACCGTCAGCGCTCTGCGGGAGCAGCATCACGAAGAGTTCGCCCACCGCCGTCTGGCTGTGAACCTCGGCCACCAGATCGGCGGGAATCTCGGGGTTTGTATTGAGCGAGAGCTCGGCCTCCACCCCGGTATCGGTCAGGTTGACGCTGCGTACGATCCCGATCTGCGAACCGCGGTAGGTGACGTTGCTCCGCTCGTAGAGACCGCCGGATTCGGGCAGTTCCAGAGTTACGCGGTACTGGCCGATCCCAAGCATCTCGGGCACGCGCATGTACCCGAACGCCATGATCGCTATGGCCACCGCGGACACCAGCGAGAAGATCGCGAGCTGGATCAGCATCTGTCTAGTCACGCGCATGTTATGGCCCCTGATCCCAGCGGTACGGAAAGAGCAACGGGTTCCCCTGCGTAGTACCGGGCGACTTCCACGCCACCGACGGCGAGGCGGGCCCGTTACAGGGGCTGGGCATCTGGCCGATCGTGCGACCCCACTGGAGCTCCAACCAGGTCAGGTCGCACTCCCACCGGGTTCCGGTGAAGAACCCCTGATCGAGCCGGCTCAAAGTCAGGTCGATGATCAGCGACAGGTTGGCGTAATCGCCGCGTATCCAGTTGGTCAACGTCTCCTTCGGGAACGGGAACGTGGGGAAGAAGCTCAATGACCGCGTGAGCGCGGGACCGGCATCCGCCAGCGACTCCAGCACTGGGCCGAGATCCCTGAGCTCCTGAACCAGCGCTTCCCTGGTCTGGTTCACCGAGTCCGCCGCCAGCGCGCTGAAGCTGCCGACCTGCACGAGCGCCTCGGACAGCGAGTCGCGCTGGTCGCGCAGCACCGCAAGTGCGTCAGGAATCGTCGTCAGCGCCCTATCCACCACGGGCTTCTGATCGGCGATCTGTCCGACCAGATTGTCGAGGCTCTCCGACGTGGCGATGATGTCGTCAGACTGATCATCAAGGTGCCCGACTGCGATGTCGAGCTGCTCGATGAGGCTGCGTAGATCATCCTCGCGACCGGTGAAGGCGATGCTGAGTGCCGCCGTGATGTCCTGGATGTTCCCGAGGCCACCACCGTTGAGCAGCAACGCGACTGCGGACAGCGCCTGCTCGGTGGTCGGGAATGCACCGGCAGATGCGAGTGGGATCAACGCACCACCTTTGAGCCGGCCCTCGGCTGGAGCGTCTGCGGGTGCGGACAACTCGACGTGTTGCGAACCGAGGAGGCTGGTCTGGCCCACCTTGGCGGTCGCGTTGGCGGGCAACACGACGTTGCCGTCCAGCGTCATTGTCACCAGGGCGTGCCAGCCTTGGCGTTCGATCTTTGTCACGGTGCCGACGTTGACATCGCCGACCCGGACCCGGGAGTTCTGCTCGACATTGTCGACGTCGGGCATCTGCGCCTGAATTGTGAACGCGCCCGGGCCGACGCCCTCGACGCCGGGCAGCGCAACCGAATTCAATCCGCGCCAACCACATCCCGACGCCACCAGCGCAGTCGCCAGCAGCACGACACTGACGGCGGTCCGCACCCGCAATGCTTCTCTCATGAGCCCGATTGCCTGCCTCATGAGCCCGCTCCAGCTGGCACCATCAGACCGTGGAGTCCGTCGCTCGGGTTCGTGGCTACCACCATCTCAGCAGGCAGAGGCGGAGTGTCGGCCGGCACCGCAGGGGGCGGCGCAGCGGGCGCAGCGGGCGGCGGAGGACCAGGCGGCGGTATGTAGTCGGGACGCAGCCAATCCTCGCTGAAGGTGATTTCATTCGGCCTGGCCGACGGACCGACGATGAGCTGTTGCAGCCCCAACGGCGGATAGTTGTACTGCCGGTTCTTCATGATCGGCGCGAGGTACTGCACGCACAACTTGGCTGACTCTTCGGCCCCCAACCTCGATGCGGCCTGCACCGCGCCACACAGGAACTGAATCGGGTTGGCGAAGTTGTTGACCGCCAGGATGGCGCTCGCCGCGCCCTGCGCGGGCTGATACACGTTGATGTAGTTCGCGAATGAATTAGGTGCGATGTGCAGGAACTGCTCGACATCGTCCAAGCTCTCGTTGAGCGCGGTGGTCACACCGGCCAGCTTCTCCGATGTCGTTCCCAATGCGTCACGGTTCTCCGCGACGAAGGACTGCACTTCCCCGACAACTCCGCTGAGATCCCTTACCGCACTGGCTACTTCGCCGGGATCATCGGCTAGCAGTCCGGTGACCGAGGCCAGGTTCTGGTTCAGCTGGCGCATCAGGTTCGTGCTGTCCTGCAGCGCCGACACCAAAATCGCGAGGTTCTTGACCGTGGAGAAGATGTCAGTGCTGTGATCGCCGAGCGCTGAGATCGCCTGGGACAGGTTGATGACAGTCTCACGAATCTCGGCACCCTGACCCCGCACGTTCTCGGCAGTCGTGTTGATCACCGACCCCAGCGGACTCGTTTCCCCGGGCTCGGTCGGCTGCAGTTGCTCGGCGAGTCGGTCCAACTGCACTCGCACCTCATCCCACTCGACGGGCACCACGGTGCGGTCCTGGGGGATCACGGTGTTATCAGCCATCACCGGCCCGCCGGTGTACACAGGCGTGAGCTGGATTGCTCGCGACGTCACAATCGCGGGCGACAGCATCGCTGCTGTCGCATCCGCAGGCACATCGTAGCTGCCGTCGTACCAGAACGAGATCTTTACCCGCTCGGGTTGGGGTTCGATGGCCTCGATGCTGCCGACCTTCACTCCGAGGATCAGAACATCGTCGCCGACGTAAATGCCGTTGCTGTTAACGAAGTACCCCACCACATTGATGCGGTTGACCTTTTCGGTAGTGCGGACCAGCACAGCAATCCCGACGACCAACAGCACCGAGAGTGCCACTGCCAACAAGGTTCGAGGATTTTTCATGGCGTGCCCTCCACAGAGACCAGCGGAGGCGTCTCACCGGGCGCGGGAATGAAGATTGAATTCGGTTCCGGCCCCACGACGGACTCCATCCCTGCCGGAGCCGGCGCAGGCGGGCCGGGCGGCGGACCGCCTGGCGGCGGCGCGGGCAGCGGTTCCCGGTAGGGATAGCATCCCGTCGGGCCGGGCAGTGCCAGGCCGGGCGGACCGCAACCCTGGTCACCAGGGTTGCCGGTGATCGCATCGGGCAGCTCCAGATAAAATTGCCCACCCTGTCCGGTCCTTGGGTACGGAAGTGGCATCGCAGGTGTACCCGGCTGCCCGACCGGCGGGTCGGTGCGCTCGGAGGGCAGCAACACGCTCGGGTCCAGACCGAGGTCGGAGAAGGCCGCGTCGACGAACGGCTGCACAAACTGTCCAGGCAGCAGATTGGAGATGTAGTTCTTGAAGAACGGACCCGCCGAGACAGCCTCACCCAAGGACATGGAGTAGGCGCTCAACATCTTCAGTGACTTCTGCAGCCGTTCCTTACGGTTGTCCAGGATCGTCAGCACCCCGTTGAGCTTCTCCAGCGCGGGCAACATGGTTTCGCGGTTGTCACCGATGAAACCGCTGAGCTGTTGGCTGAGCGCGGAGACATTGCCGGAGATCTGATCGATCGCGGCACTCTGGTTCTGAAGCTCCGCCAACAGTGCGGTCGTGTTGGAAACCAGGCTGACGACCTGCCCGCTGCGTTCGGCCAGCACGGTGGTGGCTTTGTTCGCGTTGCTCAGCAGGTCACGCAGTTCCGAATCGCGCTTGTTGAGCGTGTCGGAGAACCGTGCCACGCCCTCGATCGCGATCTTGAGCTGAGGTGGCGTCTCGGCGAACGTCGCCGAGAGCACCCGCAGCGAGTCGGACAACTGATCGGTGTCCAGTCCGCTGATCGCGGTCGACAACTCGCCCAGAGCGTCGGGCAGCTCGTAAGGCGGCTGGGTGCGGGAAACCGGGATCGTGCCGTCCAGCTGATCTTCCCCGCGTGCGGTGACCTCGAGAATCTTGGTTCCCAGCAATCCCTTGGTCTTGATCGCGGCTTCGGTGCGGTCACCAAGCCTGATGCCCTTGTCCACCGTGAACTTCACCAGCACCTGCGGCCCATCTAGCTCGACTGACTGGACCTGGCCCACCTTGAAACCCGAGACCTGCACGCTTGCTTCGGTATTCAGCCCACCCACCTCGGCGAAGTGTGCCGTGTACTCGCGGCCCTGCTCGACGAACGGCAGATCTTGGAAATTCACAGCGCCGAGGACGACGGCAGCGGTAGCCACGAGACCGACCGCACCGATCACCAACTGATTACGCTCACTGAAAGGCTTCATCGCGGCGCGCACCTCCCGCTGGGCTGGCCGGCCACCTTGACATACACCGGTTGTCCACCCTTGCCGTTGAGTTTGAGCACAAGATCGCACAGATAGAAGCTGAAGAAATCACCGTAGAGTCCCTGCCGGCCCAGTGCCTGGTAGGCATCCGGCAGAGTGTTGAGAAGATTGTCGAAATACTCATTGTCGGCCAGCACGACCCCGGCTGTTCGGTCGGTCTCCTGGACCGTCTTCTGCAGCGGCGGACGGGCCTCGGCCAGCAGTGCAGTGATGGTGCCCGCCGCGGCGTTGGTGTAAGCCAACCCGTTGCTGATCTCGTCGCCGCGGGACTCCAGGCCCTCTACCAGCTCCGAAAGCGAGTCCACTGCCTTGCCGAACTGATCGCTCTGATCTCCGAGCGATCCCAGAACAGTGTTGAGGTTGACGATGACCGAGCCGATCAGCTGGTCGCGGTCAGCCAGCGTGGTCGTCAGGGCCGCCGTCTGGGCCAGGAACGAGTTGATGGTTCCACCCTGGCCCTGCAGGGCCGAGATGAGCTGCCCGGACAATGCGTTGAGTTGATCGGGATCCAGCGCCCTGAACAGCGGCCGGAACCCGCCGATCAGTGCGTCGAGGTCCAACGCCGGCGAGGTGCGCGCCAGCGGAATCGTGTCGCCGGGGTTGAGTCGTTCGGTGCCGCCGACCCCTTCCTCGAGAGCCACGTACCGGCCACCGATCAGGTCGGCATAGCGAATCACCACCCTGCTGCCCTCGGTCAGTACCACCGAATCTTCGGCGGTGAAATGGACCAGTGCGGTGGTGTCGGGCTGGATCTCGACCTTCGTCACCTTGCCGACCTCGACGCCGGCGATCCGCACGAAATCGTTGCGCTCCAGCCCGGTCACATTGATGAAAGCGGCTCGATACTCATGGGTTTTCTCGCCGAATCGCAAGTTGCCGAAGACCGCGAACAAACCGAATACACCGACCAGGCACACGGTCAGGAACACCGCGAGACGCGTTGCGTCTGCCCGGATATTCGTCATCGGTTACCTCTCATGCTGGTGGTTCGGTTCGGGTCAGGGTTGATATGCGGGATTGAGGGGTATCGGCGGCCCCGCTACGGGCTGTCCGGGCACGGCCGGAACCGCTGGCGGAACAATCGGCCAGGGAATAGCCGTCGGTTGCAGCTGCCCCGGATTCGGAACCACAAAGGGCTCACTACCTGGTGTCGGCCCAGGAGCGCGCGGCGCTCCCGGCGGAGGCGCCGGGGGCAGGCCCGGCCACAGCGGGGTGCCATCCGGTGCGTACAGCTGCGCACCGTAGGCCGGTGCCGGCGGCCAAGGTGGCCCGCCCCGCTGCATCGGCCCGATTGCCGGCCCGCCGAACAGGTTGCGGACGCTCGGGGGCTCCGGAATACCGCGCGTCGCCGGGAAGTAGTTGGCGTACGTCGGGAACGCGATTCCCGGGTTGGGGCGATAGTCCAGGCCGCGGCCGAACCCTGTGTTGGCGACGAGCTGGCGCACCGGCCAGTTCTGCGCGACGTCGGGTAGCGAGCCGCAGCCGGGCTTGCCGCCCGGGCCGCCCTTGGCGCCGATGATCGGCAAGTGGGTGGGATACTTGTATGGGTCGTCGCCGAACGCCAGTCCGGCGTCGAGCACCAGCGAGCGACCGTTACCGCCGGGGCTTTCGTAGCCGCCGAAGTCGAGAAGTTGCTTGGCGCCCAACAACATGCACGTGTACTGGGGGTCGTATTTGTACAACAGACCAGTGGTCGGCTCCAGCACGTTGATGGCCTTGATCAGGTTCGCCTGGTTGGGCGCCAGCAGGCTGATACCGCTGTTGGATAGTCCGATCGCCGACAGCAGCAAGGCGTCAAGGTCCCCGGACTGGTTCACCAGCGTGGTGCTCGTTGTGCTCGCCGCGTCCAGTGTCGCCACGATGTTCTGTGCCGCATCGCTGTAGACATCACTGAAGGCCCCGAGCGCCTGAACGTCGGACCGAATGGTCTCATTGCGCGGGTTCAGGGCGAGCAGAACCTCGTTGGCGTCGGTGGTGGCCTGACCGAGTCGTTCGCCCTGACCGCGGAGACCGTCGCCCAGGGCCGAAAGGGTGCTGTTCAGTTTGGCTGTGTCGATTTGGTCGAGCACCGCGATCAGGTTTTGGAAGACGGTGTTGACCTCGGGCGTCACGTTGCGGGACTTGACCACCTGTCCGGCTTCCAGGCGCTGGGTGGACGGGTTCTCCGGGTACACCAAGTCGACGTACTTGGCGCCGAATATCGTGGTGGCACGGATTTGCGCCTCGATGTTGGCCGGGATGAACTCCACCTGGCTGGGGTCGATGTCGAGCTGCAACGCGACCGTCGGATCCTCCTGGCCCGTCACCCCAATGTTGGTGACGCTGCCCACCTGCACGCCACGTAGCTTGACCTTGGCGTTGGTCTCCATCACCAGACCGGCCCGGTCCGAAGTCAGGGTCACCGGGACCTTGGACGTGAGGGTTCCGGTGAACAATGCGAAGGTCAGCCAGATGGATGCAGCGAGCACAATCACGAAGATCAGCGTCCACCACCCGGGCTTCAGACCGTCCTTTTCCATAACCTCAGCCCGCCAGATTGAAATTGCCGGATTGTCCGTACACCGCAAGGGAAATCATCACGAGTACGAACGCGGACACGATCAATGAAGTACGCACCGCGCGTCCGACCGCCTCGCCGACTCCGGCCGGCCCGCCACTCGCGGTGAAACCGTAATAGGTGTGCACCAGCATGATCACGATAGCCAGCGCCACGCATTGACCCAACGACCAGAAGAGGTCCACCGGGTTCAGGAACGTTCGGAAATAGTGGTCGTAGACACCGGTCGACTGGCCGTAGAGCACAGTGGTGCCGAATCGGGCGGCCCAGAACGAGGCCAAGACACCGACGCAGTACAGCGGAATAACCACGAGCAGACCGGCCACCACCCGAGTCGAGGCCAGGTACGCGATCGCCCGGATACCCATCACCTCGAGCGCGTCGATCTCTTCGTTGATCCGCATCGCACCCAGCTGGGCGGTTGCGCCCGCACCGATGGTTGCCGACAGGGCAATGGCCGTCGTCGCCGGGGCTATCAAGCGAACATTGAAGAAGGCCGAGGCGAATCCGGTCAGCGCTTCAACGCCGATCTCGGAAAAGTCGGTGTAGCCCTGCACCGCCACCAAAGCACCGGTGGTCACGGTAAGGAAGCCGACGATCGCGACCGTGCCGCCGACGAGGATCAACGCACCTGCGCCCAAACCCATCTGGGCGATGAGCCGGAAGAGTTCGACCCGGTAGTGCGTCACGGCCATGAAGACCGAGCGCAGCGCGCGTTCGTAGAACTTTGCCTGCACTCCGATTTCGTTCCAGGAATCGGCCACGGTCTTGGCCCGGCTCTTGAGCCAGGGGAACTGTGAGTGGGGCCGCGAAACTGTCACACTGTCACCTTCACCGCGACGGCGGTTGCGACGATATTGATCGCAAACAGCGCCATGAACGTGAACACTACGGTCTCGTTGACCGCGTTGCCGACACCGGCAGGACCACCGGACACCGAAATGCCTTTGTAGCAAGCGATCAGGCCGGCCGACAGCCCGAACAACGCCGCCTTTATCAGCGCGATGACAACGTCAGTCGAGCCGATGATCAGCGTCAGACCCGATGCGAAAGCGCCCGGAGAAACGTTCTGGACATAGACGGTGAAGACGTAAGCGCCGGTCAAGCCGACCAGAATCACGGTCGCCGACAATGCCAACGACACCAGCATCGCGGCCAGCACCCGCGGAACGACGAGCGCCCGAATGGGGTCGATACCCATGACGCGCAGCGCATCAAGTTCCTCGCGGATGGTTCTCGCACCCAGGTCTGCGCACATAGCGGTCGCGCCCGCGCCCGCCACCACGAGCACCGTGACGATCGGACCGATCTGCCGCACTGTGCAGTGCGGCACCCGTGCCGGAGAAATCCGCAGCGCCGAATTCCCTGAGCAGGATGTTGAAGGTGAAGGTCAGCAGCACGGTGTAGGGAATCGTCAGCATGAGTGTCGGCAAAATCGACACCCGAGCGACGAACCAGGACTGAGTGATGAACTCCCGCCATGCAAACGGCGGAACGAACATCCCCACGAAGGTGTCAAGCGCCATCGAGAAGAACCCACCCATCCCGCGGATGGGTTTAGCAATAGCGCTGGAAGCAACCACCTTTTAGGTCCTCCCTCGTGTGCATTTCTCCGCCATCGACCGCTGTTCCCCCAAACGAAGCCCGTGCCCAGTCAGGCTGCGGGTGACGATACACATTGATACGCGCTGACGAACCGTATATCACCGATTACCCGGGCGGGAATTGGGGGCTGATCCCCCGCTGGTCCCCCGAGTCGACGTGCTCAGGATCCCGGCTCAGGGGCTTTTCGGGGCGCAGACGACCGTACTTGCAGTCCACTGAACGCAGCTGCCAGGTTGGTGAACGGTTCCGGCGCGTCGAAAACGCTACGCCGCCCGGCAGCATCTCAGGTGGGTCGATCCACCACAGCCAACCGGGTTCTTCAACTCCCGGGATCCCCCGTCCGCTCGACGACGGTCTCGAGCCCACCGAGCATGGCCCGGCCGCGACGGTGGTCTGTTCAGGACCCGAGTCCCGAGACATCGCCCGATTGCCGCGCTCGGTAACCTGACATCCGGGCCAGCGAGAGGACGCCTGTGAGTACTACCCGCAGCAACCCTCAGACCGTGATATTCCGTGGCACCGACGACCTGTTGCTGGTCGCCGATGAATGGAACAACCCGGACGCGACCGGGCGCGCCGGCGGGGAATTCGACGGTTCTCGCCCATCGGTCTTGATGTTGCACGGCGGCGGCCAGAACCGCCTGTCCTGGCAGAAGACCGGCCAGCTGCTGGCCTCAAGCGGACTGCATGTGGTCGCTCTGGACAGCCGAGGCCACGGCGACAGCGATCGCTCACCAGAGGCGGATTACACGGTGGAGTCGTTGTGCGGGGACACCCGGCGGGTACTCCAACAGATTGGGCGACCGGTGGTTCTCATCGGCGCCAGCATGGGCGGGCTCACCGGCATCCTCGCAGCGCGCCAGGCCGGCCCGGAAAGCGTGCAGCGCTTGATATTGGTCGACGTCGTGCCGCGATACGAGAAGGACGGTAGCGCCCGCATTCGCGACTTCATGTTCAGCCACGTACACGGGTTCGAGTCCCTGGAGGAAGCCGCCGAGGCGGTCGCCGCCTACCTTCCCCACCGGGCCAAGCCACGCAGCCCGGAGGGCCTGAAAAAGAACCTGCGGCATCGGCATGGCCGATGGTATTGGCACTGGGATCCGGCGTTTCTGACCAAACCGCAGGTGGATCCGTTCCTGCGGGTCGAGTTACTCGAGCAAGCCGCGATGGAGTTGACCATCCCCATTCTGCTGATTCGCGGAATGCTCTCCGACGTGGTCAGCGAGGAAGCGGTCGAGGACTTCTTGCAGAAGGTGCCCAACGCCGAGCTTGCCGAACTCTCCGGGGCGGGACACACCGCGGCCGGCGACGACAACGACGCGTTCTCCGAGATCGTCGAGCAGTTCGTCGCAAAATGTTTCGTCGCACAATGACCAGCCCTGCGGCCAGCCCTGCGACCATCCCAGCAACGATCCCAGCGACGATCCCAGCGACGATCCCAGCGACGACCAACCCGGCGACCGTCCCGGTACCGGCCGTCGACCATCCCAGCACCAGCATCCGGCAATTGACCACGTGACCGGAGTGCAGATCGCGGCGTACCTGCTCGGGGCGGTCGTCGTGGGCGAGGCGATCGCGCTGGTCGTGCTGACCCTGCGCCTGCGGGCGGCACGCGCGGAAGCCGAGGAACTTGGTAGGCGCGTCGACACCCGCAACCTGCTGCTCTCCGGCGGGACGAAAGCGGTGAAGACCGTGTGGCAGACCGCCAACATCCTGCGCACCGATGGACTCGGCGCGGCCGTACGTTCCTCGATCGAGGAACTCGCTGACTGGGCCGAGGTGGAGCGGCCCGATCTGGCCCGGCTGGCACCCAACGGCAAGGTGGCGATCATGTTCTCCGACATCGAGGAATCCACCGCGTTGAACGAGCGCATCGGCGATCGAGCCTGGGTAAGGCTGATCAGCAAGCACGCCAAATCGGTCCACCAGCACGTCGAGAACCACGGCGGTTACGTCATCAAGAGTCAAGGTGACGGATTCATGGTCGCCTTCGCCAAGCCGGACCAGGCGGTCAGGTGTGCAGTCGATATCCAGCGCTCACTGCAGAAGCACCCGCAGGGAATTCGCGTGCGTATCGGCATCCATGCCGGCAAGTCGGTCCGGCGCGGCGATGACCTGTTCGGACGCAACGTCGCGATGGCGGCACGGGTGGCCGGCGAGGCCGATGGCGGGGAGATCCTGGTGAGTGAGCCGGTCCGTGACGCCCTCGACGGCATTCAAGTCGACGGCATTCAAGAGGGCAGCCCGGATGTCACGAACATCAGTTTCGATTCCGGCCGGGAAGCCGACCTCAAGGGGTTCGCCGGGGCGCACACGCTCTACGCGGTAGCGCTCTAGTCGGACTTCGATTCGGCTTCTGCCAGCCGTTGGTGCAGTCGGCCGCGGATGTCATCCGGGGTGTAGGAATTACGACGGCGTTGATCGCGGGCGACCAGCACGCCGCCGGCGACGACGCCGGCGGCACCGGCCAACCCGACCCACTTCCAGATTCCGCGCATGGTCTTCAGTCTGCCTAAGCTGCGGGGGTGAAGCCAAGCACGGTGCCGCTGCAGCGCGCGCTGGACGAGACTCGCACCGGGGACATCTGGTTGTTCCGCGGACACTCCCGTCCCGACCGCGCCATCCAGTCGCTGACCAACAGCCCCGTCAACCATGTCGGAATGACGGTGGCAATCGACGACCTGCCACCGCTGATCTGGCATGCCGAGCTCGGCGACAAACTGGTCGACATGTGGACAGGTACCAACCATCGCGGGGTGCAGCTCAACGACCTGCGTCAGGCGGTAGAGCGCTGGATCCAGACCTATGACCAACGCTGCTGGCTGCGTCAGCTGACCCCGTACGCCAACCGGGAGCAGGAGGACCGGATGCTGCGGGTGATCGCGCAGATGGACGGCACCCCGTTTCCGACGACGGCCCGGTTGACCGGGCGCTGGATGCGTGGCCGGATACCCAACGCTGCCGACTTTACCCGTGGAATTCCGCTCGTTCACAAAAGGGTTCGGCAGTCCGTCGAGCGCCGGAAGGCGGAGAAGTTCCAGGTCGGCTTGGAAACCGCCTACTGCGCCGAAACGGTCGCCATAACTTACGAGGAGATGGGGCTGCTGAAGTCCGAGAAGGACTCCAGTTGGTTTGATCCGGGGTCGTTCTGGAGTGGAGATACCTTGCCGTTGGTCCCCGGATATCGGCTCAGCGAGGAAATATCTGTGTTGGGTCCTGGTACGGACCATCTAGGGTGAGCGAAACGCCGACGTGGATGGCGCGCCCCCCGCAGTAAGGGTGGTTTGCTGATCATCAGCACATTCATTCGGCACCGCAACGAGGGAGCGCAGGCATGCCGACCGCGACAGAACCCGCCCCTGCACCCGATGCCCCGGAACGGGGCCTGTTCAGCGCCAAGGTTTCGGCCATCATCATCGTGCTGGCAGCGATCGCGACCCTGGTCATAGTGCTCGAAATGCTGCGCTCTACCGATGACGAACCTGCGCCGGTGCAATCGGTTCCCGCCCAACCGAATACCGTGCCCTCGCGGGTTGCGGCCTCGGCGAATCCAACCACTCTGGTTCCGCCGCCTGAACCAGCGGTGGCACCAACGCCGAAACCGGCCGTGGCACCGACGCCGAAACCCGCCGTGCCGGCAATGGATGACCAAGGTTTTGTCGACAGCGCTGCACGTTGCGCCATGCCTGCGCAGGCCGTAGCGATCGCGCGCACCACACGGGCGGCGATCGTCATCTGCCGCGACGTCGACGGAACCTATGAGTACGTGGGAACCCGGTTGCGCGACGGCGCATCCCTGCGGTTGGACGATGTCCTGGCAATCCCGGCAGGATTCGAGGCCCGCAACGACGGCACGACCTACCGGCTGTCACCAACCGAGATGGTGGTGATCACCGGTGAGGATCTGCTCAGCCGCGACGAGGTGCTGGAGTACCGCACGGGCTGACCGGGGTCTGCGTGTTCGGCTAGAGCGTCGCCGAAAAGGGCCCGAGCACTTGACAATCCGGTGCCGGCGGCTGTCCGATCCAGGCACCGCAGCCTCTGCCCGTCGCGACATAGGTAGCGCCGGCGACGTAGGGCTCTAGGAACACCTGCGCGCTGCCCGAGGCATCGCTGGGGTGGCAGCGCGTGACCCGATCGCCGGCCTGCATCTGAAGACAAGCCACACTTTGCGCCGGCGCGGCCGGCGGCCCGCACTCATCCGGCGTCAATGTCGCGGTGACCACGTCGACGCCGGCGACCTGCACCAGCTGCGGCATGGAAAGCGTGAAAGAACAGGGTGGCGGCGGCCCCGCAACTGCGAGGCCCGTTCCCTGCAGCCCGGCCAACACCGTGGTGAGGGCGGTGGTGAGAGCCACCATGAATACCAGGCCGGACCGAGTCATGCCCCATGATAGGACGCCGGCGCGGACCGTCGGATGGGTTTGTCGGCACTTCAGCCGGCCCGAGAAGACTACGAGTACCGCAGGGACTACAGCAGGGACTACCGCAGGGACTACCGCAGGCGCGATCGGGACGCCTCTGGGCCCCGCTCACCGCGCTTCGTCGTTCAGACAGGTTCGAAGACGAAGACGCTGCGCATCCCTGAGCGCTCCAGGTACGTGTCGTGGGCAGGCCACATCGCGACCAGCTTCGGCATGTTACGGGCAATCTCGTCCTCAGTAGCGATTCGCGAAATGTAGTCCGCTGACCTGCCGTCCACCTCGATGCGGGCCTTGGGCTCCGCCAGCAGATTCTTGGGCCAGCTGGACGGGGTTTTCAGGCCGAAATTCTCGCAGACCGCCACGAGGTTCCCACCGTCCCGTACGAAGTACACGGGCACCGTTCGCTCCTTGCCCGTTTTTCTTCCCTTCGTCGTCAGCAACATCGTCTGCATCGCGGGGCCACTGATCGAGACTCGGCCTCGGCTGGCCTTGATCATGAGGCGGTCCAGGCGCGATCCAAAATGCTTCATGGTCCACGAGAACCAGCGATAGTGACCCAACTGACGCGACAATCGGAGGTACTGCTCGTAGACAATGTTGGTCTCTTGATCAGTCACCGGTCAATGCTCTCACCGTCGGGCTGCCCGCGCCCGCCCGTCGCCGCGCTAGGCCTACTTCTTCGGCTGTCCAGACGATGCTTGGAACCGGAACTCGACCACGTCACCGTCGACCATTACGTAATCCTTGCCCTCCATCCGCACCTTGCCCGCCGCTTTCGCGGCGGCCATGGAGCCGGCGGCGACGAGGTCGTCGTAGGAGACGGTCTCGGCCTTGATGAAGCCCTTCTCGAAGTCCGAATGGATGACGCCGGCGGCCTTCGGCGCCGTGTCGCCCTGGTGAATCGTCCACGCGCGGGCCTCTTTCGGGCCGGCGGTGAGGTAGGTCTGCAGCCTAAGCGTGTGAAAGCCTGCCCTCGCCAACGCATCCAGGCCGCGCTCGGCCTGACCGATCGACTCGAGCAGTTCAGCGGCCGACTCCTCATCGAGCTCCTGCAGCTCCGCTTCGATCTTGGCGTCCAGGAAAACTGCGTCAGCCGGTGCCACCAGGTCTCGCAACTCGGCCAGCCGCGCCGAATCGGTGAGCACCGACTCGTCGGCGTTGAACACGTAGAGGAATGGCTTGGAGGTCATCAGATTCAGCTCGCGAAGCAATGACACGTCCATTCGGGCGGAGAACAGGGTCTTGCCGCTGTCGAGCACTTCCTGGGCGGCAGCGGCCGCGTCGAGAAGCGGCTTTCGGTCCTTGTGGGTGCGGGCCTCCTTCTCCAGCCGCGGCAGGGCCCGTTCCAGCGTCTGTATGTCGGCGAGGATCAACTCGGTCTCGATGATCTCGATATCGGACTGGGGATCTACCCGACCGTCGACGTGGACCACATCGTCGTCGGCGAACACCCGCACCACCTGGCATATGGCGTCGCTCTCGCGGATGTTGGCCAGGAACTTGTTACCCAAGCCGGCGCCCTCGGACGCCCCTTTGACGATGCCGGCGATGTCGACGAAGGTCACCGGAGCGGGTACGACTTTCTCGGAGCCGAAGATCCTGGCCAGCTCGCCCAGCCGGGAGTCGGGGAGCGCCACCACCCCTTCGTTCGGCTCGATCGTCGCGAACGGGTAGTTGGCGGCCAACACGTCGTTACGCGTCAGCGCATTGAACAAGGTCGACTTTCCGACGTTCGGCAGTCCGACGATTCCCAAATTCAGGCCCACGGACTGAAGAGTCTAGGAGAAGTGATCGGCACGCCACCCTGCGCTGGCGGTCTCCGGCTGTTCGAGCCGGTACGGTCGACCTGTGTCTGGACAGAGCGCGCGGCCGTCAATACCGGCTGATCACCGCTCAGCACATCCCGACATCGCTGGAATTCCCTGGTGGGGAGCAGTCCTGGTCGCCGCCCTCGCGTCCGCGATCGGTTTCGCTGTCGATCTCAGCTCGGGCGGCAAGGAACTGACCGGGGTTTTCGCCACGTTCTATGCTGTCGGCTGCCTGGCGGCGGTGCTCGCGGTGCGCCAGGGCGCGGTGTTCACCGCGGCTATCCAGCCGCCACTGCTCCTCTTCGTCATGGTGCCCGGGGCCTACTACTTGATGCACAGCTCCGATATCCATGGCATCAAGGACCTTTTGATCAACTGCGGCTACCCTTTGATCGAGCGGTTTCCGCTGATGTTCTTCACCTCGGCGGCGGTACTGCTGCTCGCAATCGCCCGCTGGTATGCGGGCGCGTCCGGGCGCGGCGCAGCCGCCACGGAGAAAAAGCCCGCTGCCGGCGATCGACTCTCCGCGAAGTTGGCGTCACTGCTGGGCAGGGCGCCAGCGTCGGATTCCGCCGACCGGAAGCCACGACGCCATTCGGTCGACCGGACACCCCGCGGCGCGCCGAATGCTGCCACCGACCCGGCAGCACGCGGCGCTCGGCCCGTCAGGCGAGATGGTGCACCGTCCCGCTCCCGGCATTCGCGTCCGCCGGACACCAAGTGCACCGATCCGATCGCCGATGGCGACCGTCCCCGCCGGCGTCGGCCCCGGCCTGGCGAGCCCACGCCGGCCGGCGAGCCGCGCCGCCGTGCGCGGGCATCCTCTGAGAGAGATCCCCGCCGGGCTGCCCCCCCGGGCGAACGCCGCGCAGCCCCCCCGGGCGATCGCCGTTCAGCCCCCCCGGGCGATCGCCGTTCAGCCCCCCCGGGCGATCGCCGCGAGCGTCCACAACCCCGCCGTCACCGTGACGAATACCGACCCGACAACCACGGACCCGACAACTATCGGCCCAACAACTACGGACCCGAGAATTATGGCCCCGAGAATTATGGGCCCGAGAATTATGGCCCCGCGAATTATGGCCCCGACGACTACCCGCCCGACAACTACTACCAACCCCGGGAACGGCGCCGCCCGACCGCATCGGACTCGCATCACCCGGTCTCTCGGGTGCGCTACCGCGCCCCGGACGGCACCGACGAACAGCCCGAGTACCGAGGCCGGCGGCGCGACCCCCGCGACGCCTGACCGAACCGGCGGAAAGACGTCCTCTGAGCCCGACTAACTGCGGGCCGGACGGATCTCCCGTGGCAGTGCGAACACCAGCGTCTCATTGGCGGTGGTGACCGGCTGCACGACACCGAAGCCGAACTCGGCCAACCGCTCCAACACCCCCCGCACCAACACTTCGGGGACCGACGCGCCAGAAGTCACACCGACGGTCGTCACGCCCTCGAGCCACTCCGGGTCGATGTCGCCCGCATAGTCCACCAGGTAGGAAGCGTCAGACCCCGCGCCCAGCGCGACCTCGACCAGCCGGACCGAGTTGGACGAGTTCTGCGAGCCGACCACGATCACCAGCTGGCATTCGGGCGCCATCGCCTTGACCGCGACCTGACGGTTCTGGGTGGCATAGCAGATATCGTCGCTGGGCGGGTCCTGCAGCGTCGGGAAACGCTCTCGGAGCCTTCGCACCGTTTCCATGGTCTCGTCGACGCTCAGCGTGGTCTGGGACAGCCAGATGATCTTGCTGAGATCGCGGACGACGACCTTGTCGACAGCTTCGGGTCCGTCCACCAACTGCACGTGGTCGGGGGCCTCGCCCGCCGTGCCGACGACCTCTTCGTGGCCCTCGTGACCGATCAGCAGAATGTCGTAGTCGTCGCGGGCGAACCGCTTGGCTTCGTTGTGCACCTTGGTCACCAACGGGCACGTGGCATCGATGACCTTCAGGTCACGCTCGGCCGCGGTCTCGTGCACGGTCGGCGCGACGCCGTGCGCAGAGAACACCACGATCGCGCCCTCGGGCACTTGGTGGGTCTCATCGACGAAAACCGCGCCCGCTTCGGCCAGCGTCTCGACGACATGGCGGTTGTGCACGATCTCGTGGCGCACGTAGACCGGGGCGCCATGCTTCTCCAGTGCGCGCTCAACAGTCTCCACCGCACGGTCGACGCCTGCGCAGTAGCCGCGGGGCTCGGCGAGGAGCACCCGCTTGCCCGGTACTCCCCCGGCGACCGAGCTCGACGTGCCAGGAATCCCCATGTTGATCGACGTCGGCATGACACTAAGGGTACTGACCCGACACACAGACCGCGCAGCCGTAGGCTAAGGGCCATGGCAACAGCACCGTATGGGCTCCGTCTGCTGGTGGGTGCGGCGGTGACCGCTCTCGAGGAAACCCGCAGGCTCCCCCAGACCATTCTCATGTACCCGATGACTGTGGCAAGCCAGATCGCTCAGCTAGTGATGAAGATGCAGCAGGACGTCGCCGATCTGGTCATCAGGGGTGACGAGACTCTCGAGACCATCTTCCCGCCCAAGGACGAGGAACCGGAATGGGCGACGTTCGATGACGAGGTCGACATCGACACCGACTCCGGCGGTGAGGTGATGGATCCGCCGCCGCGCGACGGCGAGCGCCTCACCGAGGGGCGCTTTGCGCTGTTCAGCGTGGAGCCGGAGGCACCCGAAGCCACGCCGTCACCGGAGGCGGTGGCCGCTGCAGTCGCTGGCGCGACGCCGGAGATCGTCGCGGAGCTCGACTACGAAGAGCTGACACTCGCCCAACTGCGTGCCCGATTGACAACGCTGCGGGTCGCGGACTTGGAGGCCCTGCTCGCCTACGAGGAGTCCGGCAAAGCGCGCGCCCCGTTCCAGACACTGCTGCACAACAGGATCACCCGCGCGTCGGCCAAGTGACCGCAGCCGAGCAGGGCAAGTCCGCGGAAAATCCCTGGCCGGTGCGTGCGGTCGCCACCCGCATCGCGAAATACATCGACCGGCTCGGCACAGTATGGGTCGAAGGCCAGATAACCGAATTGAAGGTGCGCCAGTCCACCGCGTGGATCGTGCTTCGCGACCCTGCGGCCGACATGTCGCTGACTGTCAGTTGTCCGCGCGATCTGGTGGCCAACGCCCCGGTGCAGCTCGCCGAGGGCACCCAGGTGATCATGCACGGCCGACCGCAGTTCTACACTCGCAACGGATCATTTACCCTGCGCATCAGCGAAATTCGGGCTGTCGGCCTCGGCGAGCTGCTGGCCCGCATTGATCGGCTGCGCCGCCTGCTCGACGCCGAGGGCCTGTTCGATCCGCGGCTGAAGCGGCCGATCCCGTTCCTACCCGGAACCATCGGGCTGATCACCGGGCGGGCCTCAGCCGCCGAGCACGATGTCACCGCCCTGGCGATCGGCCGCTGGCCCGCGGTGCGGTTCGCCGTACGCAATGCTGCGGTGCAGGGACCCAGCGCGGTGCCACAGATCGTCGAAGCCCTGCGAGCCCTGGACGCCGATACGGATGTCGATGTCATCGTCCTCGCCCGTGGCGGCGGTAGCGTCGAGGACCTGCTGGCATTCTCCGACGAGACGCTGTGCCGGGAGATCGCCAAGTGCACGACACCGATCGTCAGCGCTATCGGCCACGAGCCGGACAGCCCGCTGTGCGATCTCGTTGCTGACCTGCGTGCGGCCACGCCAACCGACGCAGCCAAGCGAATCGTGCCCGACTCCGACGCCGAGCAGGCCCTGGTCGCGGATCTGCGGCGGCGCAGCGCACGCTCGCTGCGCAACTGGGTGAACCGCGAACAACACACCCTGTCCCAGCTGCGTGGTAGACCGGTTCTGGCCAGACCGCTCGACGCACTCCACGCGCGAGCCGAGGAGGTCCACCGCGCGCTGGCGGCGGCCCGTCGCGACGTCACACGAATGGTGGCCACCGAATCCGAACGCATCGGACACCTGTCGGCGCGGCTGTCGACCCTAGGACCGGCTGCGACGCTCGCACGCGGCTACGCCGTGGTGCAGACGCGCCCGGCGCACTCCTCCGGCGGCCCGGCGGAGGTATTGCACTCGGTTGCCGACGCACCCGCGGGCACGCTGCTGCGGGTGCGGGTGGTCGATGGCGCCATCCTGGCGACCAGCGAGGGAGTTGAGGATGGGTGATACCGATGATTTGGATGAGGGAGCCCGGCGATGAAGCCTATTAGTGAGCTCGACTACGAAACAGCGCGTGACGAGCTGATCGACGTCGTACAGCAGCTTGAACACGGCGGGCTCGATCTCGATGCGTCGCTGAAGCTGTGGGAAAGAGGCGAAGAGCTTGCCAAACGCTGTGAAGACCACTTAGCTGGGGCTCGTAAACGGGTGGAGCAGGTACTAGCCACCGACGGCGACGGGACCGATTGATCGCCGAAGCATCTTGATGGCCGGCTATCGAAATTGAAACACGTTTCAGTTATTCTCCCCGGATGGGCGATGCATCGTTGACCACTGAACTCGGTCAGGTTCTGGTGACCGGAGGCTCCGGCTTCGTCGGCGCCAACCTGGTGACCGAACTACTGGACCGCGGACTCGAGGTCCGCTCCTTCGACCGGGTCCCCTCACCGCTGCCCGCGCATCCGCGGCTGGAGGTATTTCTGGGTGATATCACCGATGTCGATGACGTCGCCGCGGCCGTCGCCGATTCCGACACCATCATTCACACCGCGGCCATCATCGACCTGATGGGCGGTGCCTCGGTCACCGACGAGTACCGGCGGCGCAGCTTCAAAGTCAACGTCAGCGGCACCCAGAACCTGGTACACGCCGCCCAGAAGGCCGGGGTCAAACGGTTCGTCTACACAGCGTCGAACAGCGTTGTCATGGGTGGCCAGCGCATCTCCGGCGGCAACGAACGCCTGCCGTACACCGAACGTTTCAATGACCTCTATACCGAGACCAAAGTGGTGGCCGAGAAGTTCGTGCTGTCCCAGAACGGCGTTCAGGGCCTGTTGACCTGCTCGATCCGGCCCAGTGGCATCTGGGGTCGGGGCGATCAGACCATGTTTCGCAAGCTGTTCGAAAGCGTGCTGGCCGGGCACGTCAAGGTGCTGGTCGGCAACAGGAACGCCAAACTCGACAACTCCTACGTGCACAACTTGATCCACGGGTTCATCCTGGCCGCCCAACATCTGGTACCGGGCGGCACTGCTCCCGGACAGGCGTATTTCATCAACGACGGCGAGCCGATCAACATGTTCGAATTTGCGCGGCCGGTGCTCGAGGCGTGCGGTCAGCACTGGCCCACGCTGCGGGTGCCTGGCCGCCCTGTCTGGTTGGTCATGTCCACCTGGCAATGGCTGCACTTTCGTTTCGGTCTGCCAAAGCCGTTGCTGGAACCCACTGGGGTGGAACGGGTCTACTTGGACAATTACTTCTCGATTGCCAAGGCGCAGCGCGATCTCGGCTACCAGCCGCTCTACACCACCCAGGAAGCGCTGGAGCATTGCCTGCCCTACTACGTCGAATTGTTTAACCAGATGAAGGCGGAGTCGGCGCAGCCCGCAGCGGACCCGGTGCCGCCGACAGACTGAAGCTCGCGTTGCTGCCGGGCGAATTCTCGACGAGACGAACCTGGAGCCGACCACCCGGCTGTTGATCGCCTAGGCTCGACGGGGAACGACCGGCGATTATTTCTACTGCCGAAGGGGAAACGATGCCTGACGGCAAGCGGTGCCACCTCGCGGCCGCCAAGATTTCCGGAGACGATCGAAGAGTCCCCTTCGCGGACTGAACCCGCCTCTTACCCAAGCAGTTCCACTGAAAGGATGCGACCGTGCCAGCTGGCAAGCCGAATATTCTCGTGATCTGGGGCGACGATATCGGGATCACCAACCTGAGCTGCTACAGCGATGGACTGATGGGTTATCGCACCCCGAACATCGACCGGATCGCCGCCGAAGGCATGCGGTTCACCGATTCCTACGGCGAACAGAGCTGCACGGCGGGCAGGTCGTCCTTCATCACCGGACAGAGCGTGTACCGCACCGGGTTGAGCAAGGTGGGCATGCCTGGAGTGGACATGGGATTGTCCCCGGAGGACCCGACCATCGCCGCATTGCTCAAACCACTGGGCTATGCGACCGGACAGTTCGGCAAGAACCATTTGGGTGACCTGAACAAATACCTGCCCACCGCGCACGGCTTCGACGAGTTCTTCGGCAACCTCTATCACCTCAACGCCGAGGAAGAGCCCGAGCATCCGGAGTATCCCACCGCTGAAGAGGCCCCAAGATTGCGCAAGATGCTGCTACCGCGGGGAGTGATCCACTCCTGGGCCACCGAGGAGGTCTTCGACGAGGTCGACGAGCGGTTCGGACCGCTGGGCAAGCAGCGCGTCGAGGACACCGGCCCGCTGACAAAGAAGCGGATGGAGACCATCGACGACGAGACCACTGACGCCTGTATCGACTTCGTCCAACGACAGCACGAATCCGATACGCCGTTCTTTGTATGGATGAACACCACGCACATGCACTTCAGGACCCACACCAAGCCGGAAAGCCTTGGGCAGGCCGGCCGCTGGCAGTCGTCCTACCACGACACGATGGTCGACCACGACAAGCACGTGGGGCGACTGCTGGACTACCTTGATGAACTCGGTATCGCCGAGGACACCATCGTCATCTACTCCACCGATAACGGTCCGCACGCCAACACCTGGCCCGACGGCGCCACCACTCCGTTCCGCAGCGAGAAGAACACCGGCTGGGAGGGCGCGTTCCGGGTACCGGAGATGATCCGCTGGCCAGGAAAAATCGAAGCCGGGGTGGTCTCCAATGAGATCGTCCAGCATCACGACTGGCTTCCGACCTTGCTCGCCGCGGCCGGCGTGCCCGACATCATCGAAAAGCTCAAACAGGGCCACACGATCGAAAACCAGACCTACCACGTCCACATCGACGGCTACAACCTGCTGCCGTACCTCACCGGCGAGGTGGACGAGAGCCCCCGGCGCGGGCTGATCTACTTCTCCGACGACTGTGACGTGCTGGGTATCCGGTTCGAGAACTGGAAGATGGTGTTCATGGAGCAGCGTTGCCAGGGCACCCTGCAGGTATGGTTCGAACCATTCACCGAGCTGCGAATTCCCAAGCTGTTCAACCTGCGCACCGACCCTTTCGAACGGGCCGATGTCACGTCTAACACCTACTGGGACTGGTTCCTGGACCGCGACTTCATCGTGTTCTACGGCAATGCGCTGGTGCTGCAGTTCCTGGAGACTTTCAAGGAGTTTCCGCCGCGCAGCGAGCCGTCCTCTTTCACCATCACCCACGCGGTCAAGAAGCTCAACAACTACCTCGAGACGGTGGGCGGCTGACTTGGGAATCCTCGATTCCTGGAACGACGGTCCTACGAAGTCGGCGATCGTCGACTTCGTAGGCCGTGTCACCACCGAGGGCGGGCCGGACTTCGTAGACCCGGAAACGCGCATCGCGGTCTTCGACAACGACGGCACATTGTGGTGCGAAAAGCCGATGTACGTCCAGATGGATTTCCTGATCCGGCGCTTCGCTGAGCAGGCTGCCGCCGACCCGGCGCTGCTCGACCGGCCGCCGTATCGTGCCGCCGCCGAGGGCGACCTGAAATGGTTCGGCGACGCCGTCACCAATCACTACCGCGGTGACGACAGTGAACTCAAAGTCCTTATGGAAGCCATATTCTCGGCCCACCAAGACATTACCGTCGAAGAACACGCCGGCCGGGTGAAGGCATTCTTCGCCGAGGCGAAACATCCCACGCTGGGCCGGGCATACACCTCCTGCGGCTACCAGCCGATGATCGAACTGCTGCAGTATCTGGCGGCCAACAGCTTCACCAACTACGTCGCGTCCGGCGGCGGGCGCGACTTCATGCGTCCCATCACAATGGGTATGTATGGCATACCCCCGGAGCGGGTCATCGGCAGCTCTGTCGGCCTGGTTTTCCGCGACGGCCAGCTGCTCACCACCGCGGAGCCGGAGTTCTTCGACGACGGCCCCGTCAAACCCGTCCGCATCTGGGGCCGGACGGGGCGGCGACCAATCTTGGTCGCCGGGAACTCCAACGGTGACATCGAGATGCTCAAGTATGCCGAGGCCTCGAGCACGCCGTCGCTGCAGCTGCTGGTCCGCCACGACGATGCCGAGCGCGAGTTCGACTACACGGCCGGAGCGGAACAGGCGCTGGAGCTTGCCTCCCAGTCGGGATGGATAGTCCTCAGCGTGAAGAACGACTGGACGACCGTGTTCGGTGAATGACCCCGACCTGGCGTGGGTGCCAGGACAGACAGCCACCCTCGGATCCGACGACCACTACCCCGAGGAAGCGCCCGCTCGCGACGTCACCGTCGATGGATTCTGGATGCACACCCGTCAGGTAAGCAATGCCCAGTTCGCCCAATTCGTCTCCGAAACCGGCTATGTCACCGTCGCGGAGCGACCGCTGAACTCCGACGATTACCCCGATGCGCCTCCGGAGAACCTACAACCCGGATCGCTGGTGTTCCAGCGCACCGCAGGACCCGTCGACCTGAGACATCTCAATCTGTGGTGGACCTGGACCCCCGGCGCATGCTGGAACCACCCGCGGCGGCCACGCTCCTCTCTGAAGAACCGAGATCACCACCCGGTGGTACACGTCGCCTTCGAAGACGCTGCAGCGTATGCAGATTGGGCGAATTGCGACCTGCCCACCGAAGCGGAGTGGGAGGTCGCCGCGAGAGGTGGCCTACCCCACAGCACCTTCGCTTGGGGCGACGCTCCCGAGCTTCCCGGGCAGCGGTTGGCGAATTATTAGCACGGCGAATTTCCGTATCTGCCCGACACCGGGTACGGACAGACGACGCCCGTCGGCAGCTTT
>Ga0114921_10000181_pt1 | contig 25886 bp, 25 predicted proteins | sample BentaG_FD_87016 | JGI IMG/M metagenome (GOLD analysis project Ga0114921, IMG submission 87016) | Deep subsurface microbial communities from South Atlantic Ocean to uncover new lineages of life (NeLLi) - Benguela_00093 metaG | ecosystem: Environmental > Aquatic > Marine > Oceanic > Sediment ... | reverse complement strand
TCACCTACGTCAACGGGGACAAGGAAGTCATGTACTTCAAGGACTTCAACTCCGGAGCGATGATCCAGAACGTCGTCGACCGGGCGAAGAAGAACGCGATCAAGGCGGTGCTGGAGACAGGTCAGCGGGGCCTGCGGATTCAGCATCTGCTGGATTCGATCGTCGACGAGTTCGCTGAAAACGAGGACTTGCCCAACACCACCAATCCCGATGACTGGGCGCGGATCTCGGGTAAGAAGGGTGAGCGGATCGTCTACATTCGCACTCTGGTCACCGGCAAGTCGTCGAGCGCATCGCGAGCCATTGACACCGAGTCCAACCTGGGGCAGTACCTGTAGACGTCAGGTGGTGTCTTTCGGTTTCGGCTGCTGGGTCACATGCCGGTAGCGGTTGCGGGCCTGAAGGGTCACCTTCAAGTCGTCGATCAGCGGGTCGAGGTACAGGGACCGATATTCGCCGTCGCCGACCGCACGGGCGGTGATGTACATGAAAGTCAGCGCCCCCAGAAACATCGTCATATGGATTAACGAATTCGGCACCGGGAAGTCCATACCCATCAGCGTCCCGTCGCTGGGGCCGCCTTCGCTCCATGCCGCGAGCACTTCCGGGTTCAGCAGGATCAGCCCCAGCACAAAGAAGATTCCTGCGGTGACAACGGAGACCATCGACACCTGCACGATCTGGGTCGCGGTGATCACGAACACCACGTTCACGCGCTCACCGAAAGTCAGCGGCTCGTTGACCGGCCGATCCGGCATATCCTCGAAGGGTGTGCCGGCCAGTTGATGCGCATGCTCTTGCGGTGGGTCGGGAGTCTTCATCATCGGCCGCGCCCGCTCCAGGGTGCCGGACATCAGAAAGGCGCAGGCGATCGTGAGCAGAAAGGCCAAGGCCATCCATATGCGTGGCCGTGACTCTTTGGATGCCATCTGCCAGATAGGGGTGTTGAAGAACACCAAGAAGATCAACAGCACAGTGGGCAGCGACCGCACCACCAAGGCGCCCACCGCAGCCATCTCGGACATTGTCAGTCGGACAGCCCAGCCGAGCACCGAGCCGATGCCCGACGCGGTCAGCGTCAGTATCAACGCGATCACGCCGACGGTGACGCCCGGGGCCGCTGCATTTTTGGACAGCAGCGCAGCCGCGACAGCAACAGCTACCGCCACCGCGGAGACAACGGCCCCCCCGCGGTTGGTGACCATGCGCGTGACAATCCAGCCGATCGTGCTGGCCAAAGGTAGCGTCAGGAGGGCCATCGACACAATGATCCAGTCCCCGGGACCGACGGGGGTATCGATGGGGGCATCGATGCCGGTCTTCCCGGTCAGGAAAGAGATCACCCGCAGGCAGATCGCGACGGTGGCGAATCCCGCCAAACCGGGCGCCGAGCGCGACCACAGGGCACGCAACCGGCCAGCCGGCGTCAGGACCGAGGGCAGGCCTCTGTCCAGGAACCAGCGCTCCGCGGCGTGGGGGGCGCTCACAGGGTGGCGGGGTTGGAGAGTCACGACGGACCTCACTCTATCGCCGGAGACGTCGAGGAGGTCGGGGGTGGCCTGGTAGCCAGGGCATGTCGCCTAGGCTGGCCGGATGCAGCGGATCATCGGAACCGAGGTCGAATACGGTATTTCGTCGCCGTCCGATCCGACCGCGAATCCGATCCTGACCTCCACCCAGGCGGTGCTCGCCTATGCTGCGGCCGCCGGAATTCAGCGGGCCAAGCGCACCCGGTGGGACTATGAGGTGGAGTCGCCGCTGCGCGATGCCCGGGGCTTCGATCTGAGCCGCTCTGCCGGTCCGCCGCCGATGGTCGACGCCGACGAGGTGGGTGCGGCGAACATGATCCTGATCAACGGCGCGCGGCTCTACGTCGACCACGCGCATCCGGAGTATTCAGCTCCGGAGTGCACCGACCCTCTCGACGCCGTGATCTGGGACAAGGCCGGCGAGCGGGTGATGGAGGCCGCCGCCCGGCACGTCGCCAGTGTGCCGGGAGCCGCCAAGCTGCAGTTGTACAAGAACAACGTCGACGGCAAGGGCGCCTCTTACGGCTCCCACGAGAACTATCTGATGTCGCGGCAGACGCCGTTCTCGGCGGTCATCGCCGGCCTGACCCCGTTTCTGGTGTCCCGGCAGGTCGTGACGGGTTCCGGCCGGGTCGGGATCGGGCCATCCGGCGACGAACCCGGATTCCAGCTGTCCCAGCGGGCCGACTACATCGAGGTCGAGGTCGGGCTGGAAACCACCCTGAAGCGCGGCATTATCAACACCCGGGACGAACCACACGCCGACGCCGACAAGTACCGGCGGCTCCATGTCATCATCGGCGATGCCAACCTCGCCGAAACGTCGACGTATCTGAAGCTGGGCGCCACGGCGCTGGTGCTGGACCTCATCGAGGACGGCCCGGCACACGGGATAGACCTGACCGATCTGGCGCTGGCACGGTCGGTGCATGCCGTGCACGTGATCAGCCGGGACCCGTCGCTGAGGGCAACGGTCGCACTGGCCGACGGCCGTGAGCTGACCGGGCTCGCGCTGCAACGCATCTACCTCGACCGGGTGGCCAAGCTGGTGGACAGCCGCGACTCCGATTCGCGGGCCGCCGATGTCGTACAAACCTGGGCGCATGTGCTCGATCTGCTTGAGCGTGACCCGATGGACTGCGCCGACCTGCTGGACTGGCCGGCCAAGTTGCGGATGCTCGACGGGTTCCGGCACCGGGAGAACCTGAGCTGGTCGGCGCCGCGGCTGCACCTGATCGACCTGCAGTACTCCGATGTCCGGCTGGACAAGGGTCTGTACAACCGGTTGGTCGCGCGGGGTTCGATGAAGCGCCTGGTCACCGAACAGCAGGTGCTCGACGCGGTGGACAACCCGCCGATCGACACTCGTGCCTACTTCCGCGGGGAGTGCCTGCGGCGCTTCGGCGCCGATATCGCCGCCGCCAGCTGGGACTCGGTGATCTTCGACCTGGGTGGCGACTCGCTGGTGCGGATCCCGACCCTGGAACCCCTGCGCGGCAGTAAGGCGCACGTCGGGGCGCTGCTGGACTCTGTGGAGACCGCCAGCGAGTTGGTGCAACAACTGACGACGTGAGCCTCGTTACCCGGCCGTGACGGCGTAGACCGGTAGGGTGAGGGAACGCGGTGGGCGGCGTTTCGCCAGTACAGGTCCCGCTGATGATGAAGCTGGAGGCAGCGATGGCTCAGGAGCAGACCAAGCGTGGCGGTGGTGGCGGCGATGACGACGACCCCACCGGCAGCACGGGCGCGGGCCAGGAGCGTCGCGAGAAGCTGACCGAGGAGACCGACGATCTGCTCGACGAGATCGACGACGTGCTCGAGGAGAACGCCGAAGACTTCGTGCGTGCGTACGTCCAAAAGGGCGGACAGTGATCTGGCCGAATCGCGATAGCCTGGCCACTTCCGCTCCTGTCGACCTGTCGTCATTTTTTGATTTGCTGCGCCGCCAAGCCCCGGAACTGTTACCTGGCGGCGCATCCTATGAAGGGGGGCCGGCGGCCAGTTCTCAATTGCCGCACGGCACCACGATCGTCGCGCTGAAATATCCGGGCGGTGTCCTGATCGCCGGCGACCGGCGCTCCATCCAGGGCAACATGATCGCCGGGCGCGATGTGCAAAAGGTCTACATCACCGACGACTACACGGCCACCGGTATCGCCGGCACCGCGGCAATCGCCGTCGAGTTCGCCCGGCTGTACGCCGTCGAACTGGAGCACTACGAGAAGCTCGAAGGTGTGCCGTTGACTTTCGCCGGCAAGGTCAACCGGCTTGCGATCATGGTTCGGGGCAATCTGGGCGCGGCGATGCAGGGCCTGGTCGCTCTGCCGCTACTGGTGGGCTACGACATCGACTCCGCGGACACCGATGGGGCCGGCCGCATCGTGTCATTCGACGCCGCCGGCGGCTGGAACATCGAGGTAGAGGGTTACCAGTCAGTGGGATCAGGCTCGATCTTCGCCAATTCGTCGATGAAGAAGCTGTACTCGCAGGTGACCGACGCCGAGTCCGCGCTGCGGGTGGGAGTCGAGGCACTCTACGACGCCGCCGACGATGACTCCGCCACCGGCGGACCCGACCTGGTGCGCGGCATCTTTCCCACGGCCGTAGTAATCGGTCCCGACGGTGCAGCTGACGTGCCCGAACAGCGGATTGCCGAGCTGGCCCGCGTCGTCGTCGAAAGCCGCTCCCGCGCAGATACTTTCGGCCCTGATGCGGGCCCTGACAATCAAGCCCCGCGGGGTGACTCGTGAGTTTTCCGTACTTCATTTCGCCCGAGCAGGCGATGCGTGAGCGATCCGAGCTTGCGCGCAAGGGAATTGGCCGGGGACGTAGCGTGGTGGCGCTGGCCTATGCCGGCGGTGTGTTGTTCGTCGCCGAGAACCCGTCGCGATCACTGCAGAAGGTCAGTGAGCTCTATGACCGGGTCGGCTTTGCCGCCGTCGGCCGGTTCCACGAGTTCGACAACCTACGTCGTGGTGGCATCCAGTTCGCCGACACCCGCGGCTACGCCTACGACCGCCGGGATGTGACGGGCCGCCAGCTGGCCAACGTGTACGCGCAGACTCTGGGCACCATCTTCACCGAACAGGCCAAGCCCTACGAGGTCGAGCTGTGCGTGGCCGAGGTCGCCCACTTCGGCGAGTCCAAAGCGCCTGAGCTGTACCGGATTACCTACGACGGGTCGATTGCCGATGAGCCGCATTTCGTGGTGATGGGTGGGACCACCGAACCGATCATCACCGCGCTGAAGGATTCCTATACGGAGAACTTGGAGTTGTCCGACGCGGTCGGGGTCGCTGTCAATGCACTGCAGGCCGGCGCCAGCGAGGGTTCTGGTGGTGAGCGGCGGACGCTGGGCGCGTCCACCCTGGAAGTGGCGATCCTGGACGCGAACCGGCCGCGGCGGGCTTTCCTGCGCATCACGGGTTCTGCGCTGGACACGCTGCTGCCGGAAGTTGATTCGACGCCGGCGGCGTCAGGCGAGAGCGAGTAGTTCGCCGAGGGGCGAGTGTGCTCAACCAGCGTCGGCCGTGTCGTTGAGTGCGGTGACGACGGCGATGATTCCGGCGGCATCTACCGGCGGGAACACCGAGGCGATGCCACTTGGTGCATTGTCGGTGAGCGGTGACTCGAACAGCAGTTTCGGCGACATCGTCCGTACCGGGTGAGGTAGTCGACGATCAGGTGGACGAATTGGATCTGGTCGGCGCTCGCGGTTCTGCCGTCGAGGAACTCCGCGAACGCGGTGGTGGCGGCCTGCCGGTCCAGGCCTACCAGCGAGCGGACAAACCGGCCGAACCCGTGCGCGGCATGGATCACGCGATGCAAGTCCGTGGGTTCGGCGACGCTGCTGGCGATCAGCAACTCCTGCAGTCACTTATTGACGGCATCGGCGTCGTTCTCGTCCGGGACGTCCTCACCCCACTCGGCCGCGTCCCAGTCAGCCTTCTCGTCGTCGGTGAGATGGTCGTAGCTCAGTCCGTGCAGAGGGAACTCCAGGGGCACTCTGACGGCACGCGGCGGCACCAGGAAGCCGTCCTTGATGGCCTCTTCGAGGCCGTAATTGTCAGTGGGTAAGACGTTTTCGAGGCTGAATAGTTGGTAGGTGTTGCGGTCTACGTCGTCTTTGGGGGTGGCGGTGAGACCAAGCAGCAGCGAGTCGAAGTGCTCGACGATGTGCCGGTACTTCTGGTGGACCGAGCGGTGCGCCTCGTCAATGATGACGAGGTCGAAATAGCCGGGGCCGAATCTACTGCGTCGCCATCGGTTTGGTCGATCAAACCCATCATCGTCGGGTAAGTGGTGAAGTAGACGCGGCCATCGAACGCCACCCGGTCGGCCAGGAACAACACCCGCTTGACCCAGTTGGCACGCCTTAATACGTCGGACAGCGCGATGACGGTGCGGGTCTTGCCGGCGCGGCGGCCATCACCACCAGCGCCTCGCGCTGGTTCTCGGCTTCGAAGCGTTCCAGCACACGCCGGATGGCGCGATGCTGGTAGTAGCAGTCGACGATGTCGTTCGGAATCTCGATGTCCGCCAAGGCCTTACGGGTGTTGCGGCGCCGTACGAGCAGGTCGAGCTGGTCGCGAGTGTGGAAGCCATTGATCCGGCGCGGCGGGTAGCGCAGATCATCCCAGACGAAGTGGTCGAACCCGTTGCTGTAGTAGATGATCGGGCGCTGGCCAAACATCTGTTCCAGGCAATTGGCGTAAAGCTTGGCCTGGTGCTGCCCGGCCTGTGCGTCGCGGGACGTGCGCTTGGCCTCGACCAGGCCGAGCGGCTTGCCGTCGGTACCCCACAACACGTAGTCGACGTAGCCTGTCTTGCCGCCGGGCATCCCGTCGACGGGAAACTCGCGGTCGCGGGGTTCGTCGAGGGCCCAGCCGGATTCGAGCAGGTCGGCGTCGATGAACTCGGTGCGGGTGGCGGCTTCGTTGTAGTCGTGGGTGTCCGGTTTGGCCTGATTGGCTTTCTTTATGGCAGCGAGTTCGGCGCGGGCTTCTGCCAGCTCCTCTTCCAGGGCGACCTTGGCGGACGTAGCGGCTTCCAGGGCGGCGTCCGCCCGACGAGGTCGACGAACTCGTGCTGATGGATGCGGGCCGAGAGGTCGCTCTTGTAGGGCTCGGCGAAGTTCTCGGCGCGATAGATCCAGTCGACGGTGTGCTCGACAGCCCGGCGCGCATAGAAGCAGGTGGTTCGGGCGTCGAACAGCGCGTCGCGCTCGGCTCTGCGCGCCTCGGCGTACAGCTGAGGCTACTGAGCCTGCAAGAACCCGAAGTTGCCGCTCACCTGGACCTCCTCCCGTTGCCGATCGTGGCACAGATGCCGTCGCGCGATGCGCAGCCCAAGCACATTACGGGAGGGGAGTGACGGATCGTCCGCTCTGGTTAGAAGGGCGGCGGTTTGTTGCGTTCGGCGACCCGGGTGTCGTTGAGTGCGCGTTCGGTTCTGATTCGGTGGGCGACGTCGGCGGTTCGGGTGCGCCGCCTCGTGGGCATCATGAGGCCCCGGCTATTGGCTGTTGTTGCTGGTGTGGTTGGTGGTGGCGGGTTGGGGGCGGCGCAGTTCCACTTGGGGAAGAAAATCCGGCTACCGGGGTGGGTGGTGTAGGTCTTGCCGGTCGGGGCGGTCCAGATGATGGTCGCGTCGGGCAACTGTTGGTCGGCCCAGCCGCCGGCGCCGGTCCAGAATGTTTTGAGCAAGTGATGTTTTCGGCAGAGGCATTTGAGGTTGTTGACAAGTGGTAAATATGTCCCCTTCTTTCGATCGGGTCGTGCAAGCCTAAAACGGTAATTCAGTCTTGATGTAGACCCGCGCCAGTCCTGCTTTGGCAACGCGCTGGATAGCGAGCGCAAAGGCGGCCGTTCTCATATCGATGCCATGTTTATTAGCCACCTCACGCACTGAGCGGTACGCTTTTCTCATCTTCTTGTCCAGCTCCGAGTTCACTCTCTCCTGATCCCATCTAAACTGTTGGATATTTTGTGTCCATTCGAAGTAACTCACGGTAACACCACCGGCGTTGGCCAGAATATCCGGAATGATCAAGACGTCACGCTCGTTGAGGACTTGATCGGCCTCGGGTGTCGTGGGACCGTTGGCGCCTTCGACGATGATTTTCGCCTTGACGTCCGCGGCATTGTCTTTGTGGATAGCATCTTCCAGTGCGGCCGGCACCAAGACATCAGCATCCCAGGTGATGATCTCAGTACTATCGAACGCTTCCCCTCCTGAGAAGCCTTTGACCCCGTCGTGTTCAGCCGTCCAGTCGACCAGGGCGGCAATATCGAGACCTTCTTTTTTGCTGACCCCACCCGTATGATCGGCAACTGCAACAATCTTGGCACCCCGCTGTGCGATCAGTCGAGCGGCGTTACTGCCGACGTTGCCAAATCCTTGCACCGCAACCGTAATATCGTTGAAGTTTTTACCTTGTTCGTCTAGGGCTTCGTTTAGAACATCCATAACCCCGCGACCAGTTGCCGCCTCTCGCCCTTCCGATCCAAAGAGGTGCAACGGTTTGCCAGTCACCACCCCAGGCGAAAACCCTGCATACTTGGAATATTCGTTCATGATCCAACCCATAACTTCAGCATTGGTGTTGACATCGGGTGCGGGGATATCGGTCGTCGGACCGATCACTTCCTTCATCCGTTCAACAAATAGGGTAGTGATCTGGAAGAGGTCATTTTTTGACAGGGCATGCGGGTCGCAGTTGATACCACCCTTGGCGCCTCCGAATGGAACATCCACTACCGCGGTCTTCCAAGTCATGAGGTTGGCCAACGCAGTGGCATGTTCTTCATCCATCGCCGGGTGATACCGAAGCCCGCCCTTCATCGGCCCACGGGCCATGTTGTGCTGAACGCGGTAGCCCTCGTAGACCTGGAGGTCACCGCTCTCCCCTTCGATACTGAGTTCCACTTTGACAGTGCGCCGCGGACTCAGCAAGATCGTTCGAACCTTGTCGGACAGCCCAAGAACATCGGCTGCCTTGTGGAAATAGAAATGACCTTCAGCGAGCATCTTTTCTCCTTATAGACAAGAATTAAAACTAACGATCGATGGCGTGGGGGCGGTTTTCCATTCAGCCAGGCTGATTCAGTCAGTTAAAAAGAACGATGTATGCACTCGTGAGAGCATGCCTCCTGCAAGGGTTCGCGCTTTAAACCCCCGCTGCAGGAGAATACGCGTTGCATAGTATGCTCGCTGACCGGAACGGCAAATCACGAGGATTTCCCGATCGCTTGGGAGTTCATCGAGACGGTCCCGAAGCGTTCCCAGTGGGATATTGACTGCGCCCGGCGCACTTTCCACTGCAAGCTCTTCGGGGTCACGCACATCGAGGAGGAATCCACCTTCAGCCTTGTCCCAGGAGCATATCGGCATATCACCATGGAGCACATCTGCGGCAACCATCCCGGCGAAGTTGACCGGATCCTTCGCGCTTCCGAACTGGGGGGCATAACACAGCTCGGATTCCTCGAGATCGTAGATGGTCGCACCCATCTGCAGCGCCATGGCCAGGGCACTGATGCGTTTGTCCACCCCGTCCTCGCCGAGCGCCTGGGCGCCGAGCAGGCGTCCGTCGGACTTGCGGAAGATGACCTTCATCGCAATCGGCTTCGCGCCCGGGTAGTACCCCGCGTGGGAATTCGGATAAAGGTAGATTTTCTCGTAGTCGTGGTCGCCGCGCCGGGTGAGCGTCTTTTCGCTGACGCCGGTCCAGGCGATCCCCGCACCGAAGAGGCCGATGATCGAGGTGCCCTGGGTGCCTCGGAAACGGGCGTCGCGTCCCGCGATCACATCGGCGGCAATGCGGCCCTGCCGGTTGGCCGGACCGGCCAGCGCGACCAAACCCCACTCACCGGTCACGAAATCCTTGACTTCGACGGCGTCACCGACGGCGAAGATATCGGGGTTGCTGGTGCGCATCTGTTCGTCCACACGGATACCACCGCGTTCGCCGATCTTGAGCCCTGCTGTCTTCGCCAGCGCAGTGTCCGGCCGCACGCCGATAGCCAGAATGACGATATCGGCCGGGTGCGACGCCCCCGATTGGGTGTGTACCTCCAGCGCGCCAGCACTGGTCTGCGTGAATTCAGCGACCCCATCGCTAAGCGCCAGATGGATCCCATGTCTTTCGACATAACCCGCGGCAATGCGCGCCATCTCTGGATCGATTGGCGCCAGGATCTGATCGCCTAACTCAACGAGAGTCACATCGAATCCGCGATGAATGAGATTCTCAGCTGTCTCGAGGCCGATGAATCCGCCGCCGACCACCACCGCCCGAAGCTTAGGCCGGACCGTTTGGAATCCCGAGTAACTGAACATCCCGGCCATAAAGGGAGTTCCTTGCTCAATCCATTCGCGAATCTCCCTCGCGTCCGGTACCGTCCGCACCGCAAAGATTCCCGGCAAGTCGATCCCAGGCAAGGGAGGACGAATCGATGGGGCACCCGGTGACAGCACCAGCTTGTCGTAGGACTCGATGCTGGTCTCACCATCAGCATTTCTCAGTTCAACGGTTTTCTTGTCCGCCGAGATTCCAATGACCTCACAATGAGTTCGCGCATCAATGGCGAACTGGGAGCGAAATAAGGCTTCGTCAGCCACAAGAAGGCTCGATTCCTTTTCGATCACGTCGCCAATGTGATAGGGCAGGCCGCAGTTTGCAAACGACACATAGGGTCCACGTTCCACCATGAGGATCTCGGCATTTTCATCCAGCCTGCGTAGTCGGGCCGCGCATGAGGCACCGCCCGCCACTCCACCGACGATTATCACTTTCATGAGTTTCTCTCCTTACGTGTTGCTCAAAGTCAGATTAATGCGGCTGATTTGTCGCGCGGTGGTCACTTACATCCACGGTTTGGCCTTCCCCATGCAATGGTCGCGGGTGTGCGCGGCTCCAGGTCGGTGGCGGCGAACCGGACCCGGTCCCCAGCGTCGGTGAGGTCCTCACAGCCGCGGCCGACGCCGTAGCCCACCGAGCACTCGGCGCCGCTGGGGCCATCATCGGTGCACCGCCACCGCCACCGACTTCGACGCCAGCAGGGTCGGTCCGTCCCCGTCATCGATGAACCGTGCCCGGCCGTGAACGAATTCTGCCGCCCGCACCGCAGGCTCATGCACCGGCGATGGCACCCTCCCCGCCCTGGCCGAACTGGCGTTTGACCTCGCGCCGCAGCACCTTGCCCACGCCTGACTTCGGCAGGGCGTCGGTGAATTCCACCGAGGTGACCTTCTTGACCGCACCGACCTTTTGCCGGCTCCAGTCGATCAGCTCGCGTTCCTCGACCCGATGGCCGGGCCGAACCACGACGACGGCTTTGGGAGTCCGGCCCCACTTCTCGTGCGGCACACCGACCACCGCCACCTCTGCCACCGCGGGGTGCGACGCGAGCGCGTTCTCCAGTTCGGCGGGCCAGATGTGGTAGCCGCCGGAGATGATCATGTCATCCTTGCGATCGGCGAAATAGAGGAAGCCGTCCTCGTCGAAGTAGCCCATGTCGCCGGTGAGGACGCTGCCGTCGGCGAGCAGCCGTGCTGCGGTCGCCTCATCGTTACGCCAGATTCCCGCCATCGCCGCCGGTGTGCGCCCGGCGATCTCGCCCACCTGTCCCGGTGCCACGTCCTCGCCGTGGGGGTCAACGATCCGGATCACGGCGTTGGGGGCGGGTCGGCCCGCCGAGCGCAGCCGGCGGCCGACATGTTCGGCGGGGCCCAGTACGGTCAGCGGCATCGCCTCGCTTTGGCCGTATAGCTGGTACATGATGTTGCCCCACACGGCCAGCGCCTCGACCAGGGTCTGCTCGCTGATCGGCGCGGCGCCATAGAAAACCGCGCGCAGGCTGGTCAGGTCGGCGGTTCGTGCCTGCGGCAGCGCCACGATCATCTGGATCATCGTCGGCACCAGCAGGGTGATGGTGCAGCGTTGACGCTCGACGAGCTCGATGAAGCGCGCCGGGTCAAAGGCAGGCATCACAACGACGGAGCCGCCAGCGGCCAGGGTGGGGGCTAGCGGCATCAGCGCCGCGTGGGCCAGCGGGCCGGCCGCCAGGTACTTGTCGCGGTCGGTCAGCGCCGGCATGATCAGCGACATTTCGGTTGCCATGGCACGCCACCGGGCGACGCTGTGTAAGATGCCCTTGGGCTTGCCGGTGGTGCCCGCCGAGAACCGGATAATGTGTGGAGCGTCGTCGTCGAGGACGGGGCCGGGGTCTTCTGCCGCGGCGGCTGCCAGAGCCGACTCATAGGAGATGGTTCCCTGCGGCGCGGGTCCGCCGAAGACGATGACGTGGCGCAACGCCGCGGCATCGCCCAGCACCGGCGCGATCGCTGGATACAGCCCGGCGTGAACGATCAATGCCGAGGCCCGCACGAGGTCGAGCAGGTAGAGATTCGACTCGGCGGTGCTGTGGGTGTACAACGGCGCGGTCACATAGCCGCCGAGACCGACCCCCGTCAACTGCTCGACGGTCTCCAAACAGTTGTCGCTGAGCATGGCGACCACCTCCCCGCGCTTGACGCCAAGCGCCGCAAGGGCGTTCGCCAACCGGCACGCACGCTCATCCAGCTCCGCGAAGGTCAGCGATTGGCCGTCGCAGTGCACCGCGGGCGCCGCACCGTTTCGAGCCGCGCTTGCGCGGACGCTTGCCGATAGATCCATTCCGATCACAGCATTCGCTCCTTATTATTGGTTGTTGGCTAGTAAGGCCCGGTTGTTGGTCAGTATGGTTCACTGCACGACCGAGTGGCCCCCGTTGACGGGAACAGGTCTGTGCGGAGATCCAACAGGCGGCGTCGAGCCAAGAACGTGATGAGCGCCGCCGTGTCGGTGGCTCGCTGAGGCGTCCCATATGGTAGGCGCGCAGAAGCCGCCTGACGACGCCGGGTCGGCCAGCAGCGGCTCGATCGCGGGCGTGCGGGTACCTGCGAGCGCGACGCACTTCGCGGCCACCCCCGATTGGGCCGACCGCCTTCGCGATCACACGCCTGAAGCCTTCGACGCCGACTTTCGCGCCGCAATAGACGACGAACCCGGATTCGGCCCCCGGCCGGCATCGGAGAGCACCTCGGCGATCGGCAACGTGACGCCCTGGTAGCAACAAACCTGCTCGCCAACATCGTCGTCGAACTGGCCCGTTTATGTGCGCCTGACTACCGAGAAGCCTCCGATCGTGCTCGCTCGCACCGAGCTGGAGGCCCCGATGTCACCGACGACCCGGTGACCAGCCACCGAACCCGAACCACGAACGGCATTCCGTCGACGTCCACGTCAGGCACCCTGAGCACCTCAGCCGAACTGCGGCCGCTCCGCGCGAGTGCGCTTGAGCTCCCAGAAGTGCGGGTAGGACGCCAGGGTCACCGACGCATCCCAGATCTTGCCGGCCTCCTCGCCCCGCGGAATGCGCGACAACACCGGACCGAAGAACGCCACGTCGTCTACGTGAATGGTAGGGGTGCCGACGTCATCTCCGACAGCGTCCATCCCCTCATGGTGGCTCTTGCGCAGCGCGTTGTCGTAAGCGTCGCTGGCAGCCGCCTCGGCCAGTTCCGCCGGGAGGCCGACTTCCTCGAGGGACTCCGCAATGATGACCTCGAGGTCCTTCTTGAGGTCCTTGACGTTAAGGTCCCTGACGTCGCGGGTGTGGATCCGCGTGCCCATGGCGGTGTACAGCGACGCGAGCGCGGCTTGGCCTTTCGCCTGCTCCGTGGCGATCGCCACCCGCACCGGACCCCAGGTTCGCTCCAGGACGGCCCTGACTTCGTCCGGGACCTCCTTGTTCTCGTGAAGTACCGCCAAACTCATGACGTGGAAGCGGACCTCGATGCCGCGTACCTTCTCGACCTCGATGAGCCAATGGTGAGTGACCCAGCACCACGGGGATAGCGGATCGAACCAAAAGTCGGCGACCTTCTTCGCGGACATGGCCGGTCCTCTCTGAGTGGACGGGTAGACCCATCGATGAACATAGCTGGCCCAAGCCCACCATAGGCCCGCAGAAGCTTCCATTCCTGGAAAATTGGGCCAGTTGAGCTTGTCGGCTTGTATGGCGTGGGCATCGAAACCACGACCATCAAGGATGTCGGCGTATCGCAGCGTGCGGCAATCGGAGTCGCCAAAGACCCAGCGACATTGTGCTATTGCGCGATCGACCAACTCGGGTAGCAGCAACGGCCTGTGCGAGTCGACCGCAAACACCCTGGCGCATGGGGCCCGATGACGCCCGGTGGCTCACCGACAACGTTCATCGTGTGTCATCGCGCCAACCCGGTTGTGCTAGTGACCTCCGTCGGCGTCGACTACCGAACGACGGGCGTCAACACCGCAGATCTAGGGCCAGACATGCGCGCCGAAAACCTCAGATCGGGACGCGGCGTGCGCGCCGGCCGGCCGACGCGCTCACACCAGGTCGGTCTCGATCACGATCTCCGATTGCAAGGCCTGGTGCACCGGGCAACGCTCGGCGATGTGCAGCAGCCTGGCGCGCTGATCGTTGTCGAGCTCGCCATCGAGGTGGATTTCGCGAACAATCCGGTCCAGCTTTCCCGCTTTGGTTTCGCATTCGGCGCAGTCGCCGGCATGCATGCGGTCGTGGGTCACCGTGACGGTGGCACGTTTCAGGGCCCACCCCTTGCGCTCGGCATACATGCGCATCGTGATCGAGGTGCATGCGCCGAGGGCGGAGAGCAGCAACTGGTAGGGGTTGGGCGCCGAACCGTTGCCGCCGACCGACTCCGGCTCGTCGGCCTCCCATTCAAGGTCGTCGGCGCGGATGCGCTGGGTGAACCGGGCGGTGCGGGTCTCGGCGACGACGACGGTACCCGGGTGCGGTCGTTCGACCGTCGCCGGCGCGACGGCTTCGGTCGTGCCGAGGTAGGGGGCCGACCACGCGGTGATGAGTGCGGTCACCCGGTCGGCGTCCGCGCGGCGCGTGAGCAGATGGTCGGCGCCGTCGAGGGCGACGAACGATGTTCGCGGCCCGGCCGCTTCGACTATCCGGCGCGCGTTCTCGACGTCGACGACCTCGTCGTCGGGGGAGTGCAGCACGAGCAGAGGCCGGTCAAGCGCTTCGATCCGTTTCTGCTGGGGTTGTGCGGAGATGTCGTCGAGGAAACCGCGCCGCACTGTGAAGGACCGCCCACCCAGGCAGACCTGGGCTTGGCCCTCCTTCTCGATGGTCGCGCGCGCCGTGTCGAGCAAGGCCGTAACGTGATCCGGCGAATATGGCGCCCCGATGGTCACCACGGCGCGCACCTCGGGTATGCGCCCGGCGGCGGCGAGCACCGCCGCCCCGCCCAGTGAGTGCCCGACCAGCAGGACCGGGGCCGTGTGCTCGGCGCGCAGATGGTCGGCGGCGCGCACCAAATCGTCGACGTCTGCAGAAAACGTCGTGTCGGCGAAGTCACCCCCGGACTCGCCGAGGCCGGTGAAGTCGATCCGCAGCACACCGAGCCCGCGCGCGGTCAGCCCGCGCGCGATCCGAGACGTGGCGACATGATCCTTGCTGCACGTGAAGCAATGCGCAAGAAGCGCGAAACCCGTGGGAGTGCCGGCCGGCAAGTCCATCCGTGCTGCCAGCGCACCAGAGGTGCCGTCGAAGGTGAATCGATCTGATGACATGGAGCACTCCCTTTTCGGCTGCGCCTTCGATCAACCCACTCGGCGCGATCAGCACCCAGAAAACAGCATTTCCGGCCTACCCGCGGGGTATTCGGTGACATCGTGCTGATCGCTACGAGTCGCGGGCCTGCAGCAGGTCAGCCACCTGAATCGGCTTTCCTGCTCGCGAAGTCGGCGGGTTGCGGCCCAACAAGCACGATTTTTTGCGGTTTAACAGCGTGTCGCTCACGAAACCACACGCTCGGAATCGGAGGTCAGCCGCCCCAGTCCGCGGCGGCCTCGTTCAGGGCTGTCCAGCGGGCTGAACGCACGTCCGGTTCCGCACTCAGTGTGCGGACGGCGTTCTCCAGCACGGCGTCGTCCCGCGCGGTCGTCGACAATTCGGCCCGTAGCCGCACTTCGTCGCCGCTGGGCATGAGCACCGACTGTACAGATCGCAGCTGCAATGGCGCATGGGTGAGCGTATCGATCAGCATGCCCTGGATCCGGACTTCGGCGCTCGTCGTGCAAACCACCTCGATAGCGGTAAAGAAAGTTCTCACATCGCAGGTCATGGCCGGGTGTTCGTTGGACCGCCATCCACGTCGATGATCGATACGCCCTTCTCCGGGATCAGAAAGCGGACTTCCCCATCCATCTGGTTCAACCTCCCGGCGATCCACATGCCAATACGGTGGTTTTCATCGGTGGTCGTCCGCATGAGAGTGACCTGCGGGTTATGAACTAATAGCTGGCGATCTCGGTACTTCTCTGGGACGGTTTCGATCTCCCCAAAATTCACCATGTCCAGCGCACCACATGAACTAACATAGGGCAGAGAAGTACGGATCGGGGCACCCATGCGGTCTTCGCCGGCGCTCATCACGCCACCCACCAGCAAATCTGCTATCTCGGTGGTTGTGCTATCGATCATCCCGACGAGAAGGCCCTCATCGGCCAGCTTCTCCATCGTCCGTCCACCGGTCCCCGTGGCATGGAAAACAAGACACTCGAAGTCCTCTGTCAGTTTGGATACGACGCGGTCGACGCATGGCGTCGTGACGCCGAACATGCTCAGACCAATCGCCGGCCGTTCTGGCTGGTCCGCAGTCGGAACAGCCCGGGCCACCGCGCCGGCCAGCATGTGGGCTGCATTACCCAGGACCGTTCTCGAAATAGAATTTAATCCTGCAATGTCAACCACCGAGTACATCATGGCGATGTCGTTCGGGCCCACGTAGGGAGCCACGTTGCCGGAAGCCACCGTCGAGACCATGATCTTGGGTGTTCCGAGCCGAAGCATTCCCATACCCGGTGTGATGAGCGCCGTATTTCCAGATCCGCCAAGCCCAATCATGCCGGATATGCGATGCTGGTTTCTCTTCACCCAATAGGAAAAGACCTCTGACATAAGGGAAATCACGGTACCCCGATCTGAGGTGCCGGAGATTTTCTCGTGTGCGCCGGCGATCTCGGCCTTTAGTTCGGCCGACGAAACATCTACCTTGGCGTTCGACCCTTTTGGGGTAACGTCAACAAGCTTCGCATTCACGCCCGCGGCATCGATTAAGTCCCTGACATACTTCAATCCTTCAAACTTGGTATCACAGGTCCCGACAACCGCTACGAACTTGTCTTGGTTGCTACCGCCCTTGGGTGTTTGGTTCTTCAACTTCTGCCTCCTCGCGGGTAGTGACGGTAGCGTGGGTCAGCACTTACACCTTCAGGGTCGGAGTAAGTGCTGCCTGAAGAATGCGGCTGTCGGTTGTCGCGATAGTGAGGTTGCGCCGTGCGGCTTGGGCCAAGATCATCCGGTCGAATGGATCCTTGTGCTCCCAGGGCAGGCGGCCGGCAAGGATGGCGTCGGCCGCGTCGATGGGGAGTTCGGTAGCGGTCATATCGGCGATGATGTCCGACCACGCCGCCAGCAGAGGGTTGCCATCGAGGCGGCCCAGGCGGGTCTTGATGGCGATTTCCCACGCTGATGCCGCTGAGACCATGATCTCGGTATTCGTGTCGGAAAGCACTTCACGTGCCGAATCGGAAACCTTCTCCGGCGAGCCCACCAGCCGTAGCAGGGCCTTGCAGTCGAGCAGGATTCTCGCCGGTGACGCCGAGCGGCTCCTGGAGGTCACGAATCGCCTTCCCACGGGGCAATCTCAGAATCCGGGAGCGGATCGTCAAAGGTGTCCTCAACGGCGAGGGCCGGCAATTGGCCAAATCTCCGCGGCCGTTGCTGTACTGGCGTCAGTATGGCCACGGGGCGGCCATGGGTAGTGATCGTCACCGAAGCGCCCGTCTGTTCGACTTCGGCCAGGATCGCGTTGAGCCGCGCTTTTGCATCGGTGCTGGTGACGGTTCTCACCAGCACATTCTAGCGTCTTCACTAGTCGGACTAGGTCGACTAGTCGGATTACTTCAAAGTCACCGGTCCGCCGGTGATGACGGCCAGGATGTTGCGCCAGGCGTCGGAGGGCTCGTTGATCACGTCGCTGTGCGAGTCGGGGCCCGCCATCCGCCGATCGTCTTGGTAGTAGCCGGTGTCCAGACCGATGACGCCGTCCATCTCGTCCGGATCGGCGCCGTGCGGACCGAACGGAATCCCTTGCACCGCTTCGATCCAATCGCCCGGCGCGGTCATCGAGAAGCGCTGCACGTCGGGATTGCGGTTGTGCCAGTCCTCGGCGCCATCTACACCCACCCCCGCACCCGCGGCCTCCACATACAACGTCCGATCGGCGGTCAGCCCGAAAGCCTCGGCGGTGCCGAGAATCGATCCGCCATAGGAATGCCCGATGTAGGTGACCGGGACGTCGCGGCCCAACCCGCCGACGGTGCGGTCGACGTCCTCGCTGAACGCCACCAGGCGCGGCGCCATGTCCAGCGCATATTGCGGGTCGGCGGCGTTGACGACGCCCGTGGCCAGATTGCCGGTCGGGAACGGCCCACCGAGGTAGGTGATCATCGCTGCCTCTCCGCCGCTGGCCGTGACGAATCGCCGGGCGGTGCCGGTGTTGGATGCTGAGCCCTCGACGGTGGTATTCAGTCCGGGAACCAGGACGCCGACGCTGGTCGCCCGGTCCAGATCTCCGGTGAGCTCGATCAGCGACGACCGGTCGGGGTCGAACGCGAGGATCTGACGATCTACTTGGCTATCTTGCGCGCCGGGATCCGGTACCTCGCCCAGCAGATCTTGGTAGAAGGTGATGCGGCGGTTGGCATCTCGGTCGTGTGCGGCGATGGCCGCCGCGCGCAGTGCTGGGTCGACGTGCAGCACCGCCCACATCCGCTCGGCTTCGGCGTCGTCGACAACGCCGAACGCCTGCCGCCCGAATCCGTACCGAACCGCGTCGCGCAGCTTGTCCTCATCGGGCCGGTCGATGACCCTGCGTTCGTCGAGAATCGCGTTGGCCACATTGACCCGGTTGGCCGCGATCCGCATATCCCACGGCACCCCGTCGGTATTGCCCACCTGGTGCGGCATTGTGTCGATCAGCCGTTGCCGTTGCTGCGGCATCATCGTCGCGATCTGCGCCGCGATGTGATCCTGGCTCACCGACGGCCAGGCCTCGACCACCTCGGGGGCGCCCACCGGCGATGCCCCGGCGGCCCTGGTGGCGGCCGGCGCGGGAGCCAGTTCTGCGAACGCCTCCTCGATGTCGTGGGCGGCGTCCGCGTCGGCGGCCCCCAGCCGGTCCAGCGCGTCCTGCACCTGCCCGGTCAGCTCGGCGGCGCGGCGCGCCAGCGCCGTCCGGGCAACGTCCGCGTCGCCACCGGTCAACAGCATCAACAGGCCGGACGGGCTATCCGGCGGCGCCACCGTGCCGTCGTCGGCGACCACGAATCCCTCGTCACGCACGTCGGCGGAATCGGCCAGCGCCGCGTCGCGCGCCAGCGCAATCCGTTGGGCCCCGTCGCGGGCGGCCACCGCCGCGGCCACCAGGGCACGCGCTACCTGCCCCGCCGAGCCCGCAACCACGTCTGCGCTGTCGTGAGCGACCTCGGCGGCCGATCCGGTCCAGAAATCGCGGCCGTCTTCCACGCCCCGCACCATGATGTCGATCTGGACCTGCAGGCCCCCTGCTGCTTGCTCCCACGCTTCGGCGGCTTCGCATAGCGCATCGGGCCGCCAACACTGCGCCTGCGAAAGTGTCGGTCGGCTCACGGCCTGTCGAAGCGGCCCAAGTTGTGCTCTTCGGTGCGTTCGAAGGCGTCGGCTGACATTCGGGCCGCCACCGCCCACCCGTGCATATGCGCAACGAGGTCCTCGATCCGAGCCGCTAGCAGGGTAGGGGCTACTATTTCTGTGATTCCGCCCACCGCTGATCCCCTCAGTTCGTCGGGGTCCAGTCCTGGGAACCGCAACTCAGCGATCCGGTCTGCTGCGGCCCGGATTTGGTCTGCCACGCCCCGCAATTGCGTCACATCAACTTCGACAGGAATTTCCCCCATGCCGCATGCTTGCAGTGTCCGTCGGCGCCGGATCGCCACTGTCCACAGGCGCGTTGGGAGCGCCGCCGCGACCTCTCAACCAGTACGCTCGATGACGTGCAGCGGCGAATCATGGGTATTGAGACCGAATTCGGTGTCACCTGCACGTTCCTCGGTCATCGCCGCCTGTCCCCGGACGAGGTCGCCCGCTATCTGTTCCGGCGGGTGGTGTCCTGGGGTCGTAGCTCGAACGTCTTCCTGCGCAACGGCGCGCGGTTGTACCTCGACGTGGGCAGCCACCCCGAGTACGCCACCGCCGAATGCGACAGCCTGATCCAGCTGGTCACCCACGACCGGGCCGGCGAACGGGTGCTGGAGGATCTGCTGATCGACGCCGAGCAGCGGCTCGCCGACGAAGGCATCGGCGGCGACATCTACCTGTTCAAGAACAACACCGACTCGGCGGGCAACTCCTATGGCTGCCACGAGAACTACCTGATCGTGCGGGCCGGCGAATTCTCCCGGATCTCCGATGTGCTGCTGCCGTTTCTGGTCACCCGCCAGCTGATCTGCGGCGCAGGCAAGGTGCTGCAGACGCCGAAGTCGGCCGCGTACTGCCTGTCGCAGCGTGCCGAACACATCTGGGAGGGCGTCTCAAGCGCGACGACTCGCAGCCGTCCCATCATCAACACCCGTGATGAGCCGCACGCTGACGCCGAGAAGTACCGCCGGCTGCACGTCATCGTCGGCGACTCCAACATGTGCGAGGCCACCACCATGCTCAAAGTGGGCACCGCCGCGCTGGTGCTGGAGATGATCGAATCCGGGGTGGCGTTCCGGGATTTCTCGCTGGACAACCCGATCCGCGCCATCCGAGAGGTCAGTCACGACGTGACCGGCCGCCGCCCGGTGCGGCTGGCGGGCGGGCGTCAGGCCAGTGCCCTGGACATCCAGCGCGAGTACTACGGGCGGGCCGTCGAGCATTTGCAGACCCGGGAGCCCAACGAGCAGATCGAGCGGGTCGTCGACTTATGGGGCCGCCAGCTCGACGCCGTCGAGAGTCAGGATTTCGCCAAGGTCGACACCGAGGTCGACTGGGTGATCAAACGCAAGTTGTTCCAGCGCTATCAGGATCGCTACAACATGGAGTTGTCCGACCCGAAGATTTCCCAGCTGGACCTGGCCTACCACGACATCAAGCGCGGTCGCGGCGTGTTTGACTTGTTGCAGCGCAAGGGCCTGGCCGCCCGTATCACCACCGACGAGGAGATCGAGGAGGCCGTCGAGACCCCACCGCAAACAACTCGGGCCAAGCTGCGGGGCGAGTTCATCAGCGCAGCGCAGGCGGCGGGCCGCGACTTCACCGTCGACTGGGTGCACCTCAAGCTCAACGATCAAGCTCAGCGCACGGTGCTGTGTAAGGACCCGTTCCGGTCGGTCGACGAGCGAGTCAAGAGGCTGATCGCGAGCATGTAGGCCCGGGCAATCGGGCATTAGCCCGACGACGATGCGCGCCCCGGCGGGGCGTGAGCGTGAGTCGGGTAATCGGACCTAAGCTGATCCGGGTGGGGACCTCTAAAGTCGAACGGCTGATGAACCTCGTCATCGCCCTGCTGTCCACCCGCAGCTTCATCACTGCCGAACGGATCAGGGCCAACGTGGCCGGCTATTCCGAGTGCCCCAGCGATGAGGCGTTTTCCCGGATGTTCGAGCGCGACAAGAACGAGCTGCGCGACCTGGGCATCCCGCTGGAGCTCGGCCGGGTGTCGGCGTTGGACCCAGCCGAGGGTTACCGGATCAACCGTGACGCCTACGCGTTGCCCGACGTCGAGCTGACCCCCGAGGAGGCGGCGGCGGTGGCGGTGGCTACCGAGTTGTGGGAGTCGCCGGAACTGATCACCGCGACCCAGGGCGCGCTGCTGAAACTGCGCGCGGCCGGGGTGGATGTCGACCCTGGGGTCGAGGTCGCCATCAGCTCGCCTCCCGGTTTGCCGGGGCTGCGCGGCCCAGAGGATGTCCTGGGAATCCTGTTGTCGGCCATTGATTTCGGGCAGGCGGTGCAGTTTCCCCATCGGCCGTCGCGCTCCGAGCCCTACATCGTGCGCACCGTCGAACCGTGGGGCGTGGTGACCGAGAAGGGAAGGTGGTATCTGGTCGGGCATGATCGCGACCGTGACGCCACTCGTACATTCCGCCTCTCCCGGATCGGTGCTGAGGTCAAAGCTATCGGGCCACCTAGCACGGTCAGCCGGCCCGAGGGCGTCGACCTGCGCGCGATCGTGGCCCAGGTGATCGGGGATGCCCCCACCGGTGCGCAGGCCATGGTGTGGGTCGCCGACGGACGAGCCACCGCGCTGCGGCGCGCCGCTAGGTCCGCTGGACCCCGGGTGCTGGCCGATCGCGCCGGCGAGGTGCTCGAACTGGACATCAGATCCACCGACCGGCTGGCACGCACCATCGCGGGCTACGGCGCCGACGCGGTCGTGCTGGAACCGCAGTCGCTGCGCGAGGACGTGCTGGCGCGGCTGCGCGCCCAGGTCGACACCCCTGGGGGCCGGGCATGACCCGCGCCGGCGACGATGCAGAGCGAAGCGATGGGGTGGGGGCACCTCCCGCTTGCGGGGGAGAGCGGCGCTTATGACCCCGGTGTCCACCCGGCTCGTGCGGCTGCTCAACATGGTGCCCTACCTGAAGGCCAATCCGCGTATCACCTATGCCCAGGCGGCCGCTGACCTGGGCCTGACGTCCAAGCAGCTGAGCGAAGACCTCAACCAGCTGTGGATGTGCGGTCTGCCCGGCTACGGCCCCGGTGACCTGATCGACTTCGCATTCTCCGGCGACACCATTGAGGTGACGTTCTCGGCGGGCATCGACCGGCCGTTGCGGCTCACCTCACCCGAGGCCACTGGCCTGTTGGTGGCGCTGCGGGCGCTGGTGGATATTCCGGGGATGGTGGACCCGGAGGCCGCGCGCAGCGCGATTGCCAAGATCGAAACAGCGGCTGGCACGGTGGGGCACGGCGCTACGACTTCTTTGTCCGAGGCTGTCGGCGAGGGCGGCGACCAGGTGCCTGTCGAAAGCCCGGCCGCGGCCGCGGTTCGCGCCGCCGTGCGGGAAAACCGGGCGCTGTCGATCGAGTACTACGCGGCCTCCCACGATAGCCAGTCGGTTCGGGTCGTCGACCCCATCCGGGTGGTGCTGGTGGGCAACCACAGCTACCTCGAGGCGTGGTCCCGGGAAGCCGAAGGCGTGCGGTTGTTCCGGTTCGATCGGATCGTCCACGCGACCGCGCTCGACGAGCGGTCGGCGCCGCCTGAACCGGCTGTGCAGGCCGCGCCGGACACGTCGCTGTTCGACGCGGATCCATCGTTGCCGTCGGCCACACTTCGGGTGGCGCCGCCGGCGTCGTGGATGTTCGAGTACTACCCGATGCGCGTGATTCGCGAGCTACCGGACGGCTCCTGCGAGGCCGCGATGACCTACGCCTCCGACGAGTGGATGGCGCGTCTGATGCTGGGCTTCGGGTCGGCGGTGCGGGTGTTGGCGCCGGAACCGCTGGTCCAGCGGGTGCATGACGCAGCTGCGGCCGCGCTGGCCGCATACGAGGTGACGGCGGGCGAGGAAGCCCACGCACAGGCGCGGGAGGAGTAGCTCGCACCCCAGGTGGGGTAGCATCGAGGCGATGTCTGGAGGTAACCAAATTGGGCAGTCTTAGTCCGTGGCACTGGGCTATCGTCGCCGTAGTGGTGATCGTGCTCTTCGGTTCCAAGAAGTTGCCCGATGCGGCGCGTTCGTTGGGTAAGTCGCTGCGCATCTTCAAGTCCGAGGTTCGCGAGCTGCAGAACGAGGGCAAGCCGGATGCCGGCGTCGGCCCGGCCCCGCAAGCCTCTGCGGTCCCGCCGGCTACGTCGGTGCCCTCAGAACGGGTCGACCGCGCCGGCCCGGAGCAAGATCCCACCGACGCACGGCCGGCCTGAATCTGGTCTCGCTACTCAGGCGGCTCGACCCGCGCCGCCGCCGCAGCCGCACGAACCCCGACGGGACGATGTCCCTCGTCGACCACCTCTACGAGCTGCGTACCCGCCTATTGATCTCAATGGTCGCGATCGTGGTGACCACGGTCGTCGGATTCCTCTGGTACAGCCATGGCCTTTTCGGGCTGGACAGCCTCGGAGAGTGGTTGCGCCGGCCGTACTGTGCGCTGCCTCAGTCGGCGCGCGCCGATATCAGCGCTGACGGGCAGTGCCGGCTGCTGGCCACGGCGCCGTTCGACCAGTTCATGCTGCGGCTCAAGGTCGGGCTGACCGCGGGCATCGTGCTTGCCTGTCCGGTCTGGTTCTACGAGCTGTGGGCATTCATCACACCCGGGCTTTTCAATAAGGAGCGCCGTTTCGCGGTGGCGTTCGTCGTGTCGGCGGCGACGATGTTCGTCGCCGGGGCGGTGCTGGCCTACGTGGTGCTGGCCAAGGCCTTGCACTTCCTCTTGACCGTCGGCAGTGATGTGCAGGTGACCGCACTGTCCGGCGACCGGTATTTCGGGTTCCTGATCAACCTGCTGCTGGTGTTCGGGATCAGCTTCGAATTCCCGCTGCTGATCGTCATGCTCAACCTGGTCGGTGTGCTGAGCTATGAGCGGCTCAAGGCGTGGCGGCGGGGCCTGATCTTCGCGATGTTCGTGTTCGCGGCGATATTCACCCCGGGATCCGACCCGTTCTCGATGATCGCCCTGGGCTTGGCACTGACCCTGCTGCAGGAGCTGGCCATCCAGATCGCGCGTATGCACGACAAGCGGAAAGCCAAACGCGAGGTTTCTTCTGCGGTTCCCGATGACGAAGCCTCGTCGATCGACCCCCCCTCGGCGGTGCCGAGCGCGTCCGGCATAGCGGCACCCGATGATGACGTCACCTGACCCACTATTCTGGCGCGAGGGCGCGTGTTTGTACGCCGACACGCCGCAAATGAGGTACATCTGCGCACGCTCGCCTGGGCGGCCGTGAAGGCCGAGACCGAGGTGGCGCGGTTCAGCGCCGAGCAGCCCTTCGCGCTCGACGACTATCAGCAGCGGTCCTGCGCGGCGCTGGAGGCCGGTCACGGCGTGCTGGTCTGCGCGCCTACCGGCGCGGGCAAGACGATCGTCGGGGAGTTCGCGGTGCACCTGGCGCTGGCAGCGGGTGGCAAATGCTTCTACACCACTCCGCTGAAGGCGTTGAGCAATCAGAAGCACAACGACCTGGTTCGGCGCTACGGTCCAGAGCAGATCGGGTTGCTCACCGGTGATCTCTCGGTCAATGCGCACGCTCCCGTGGTCGTGATGACCACCGAGGTGCTTCGGAACATGCTCTACGCAGATTCGCCTGCACTGCAAGGGCTTTCCCATGTAGTGATGGACGAAGTGCATTTCCTCGCTGACCGCATGCGCGGCGCGGTCTGGGAGGAGGTGATCCTGCACCTGCCCGAGGAAGTACGGCTGGTCAGCCTGTCGGCGACGGTGAGCAATGCCGAGGAGTTCGGCGGTTGGATCCAGACGGTGCGCGGAGACACCACCGTCGTGGTCGATGAGCACCGGCCGGTGCCGTTGTGGCAGCACGTCCTGGTGGGAAAACGGCTCTTGGACCTGTTCGACGACGACTCTGCTGCTCCGAAGAACCGTCAGGCGCGTGTCGACCCGGTCCTGTTGCGCCACATTGCGCATCGGCGCGAGGCCAATCGGATGGGCGACTGGCAGCCCCGCAGACACGGTCGGAGGCAGCACGGTCGAGGGGGCCACTACCGGCCCCCGTCTCGACCGGACGTGATCGGCGTCCTGGACCGGGAAGGGCTGCTGCCGGCCATCGCCTTCGTGTTCTCCCGCGCTGGCTGCGATGCGGCGGTTAAGCAATGCTTGCATTCACAGTTGCGGCTGACCAACGACGAGGAACGAGCCCGAATCTCGGAGGTGATCGATCGTCGATGCGGCGACCTGGCCGACGCCGACCTGGCCGTGCTCGGCTACTACGAGTGGCGGGAGGGCCTGCTGCGGGGGATCGCCGCCCACCACGCCGGGCTGCTACCGGCGTTCCGGCACGCCGTCGAGGAGCTGTTCACCGCGGGTCTGGTCAAGGCGGTGTTCGCCACTGAGACGTTGGCGCTGGGCATCAACATGCCGGCCCGCACGGTGGTGCTCGAACGGCTGGTGAAATTCAACGGCGAACAGCACGCCCCGCTGACGCCGGGTGAGTACACGCAGTTGACCGGTCGGGCCGGCCGGCGTGGCATCGACGTCGAAGGTCACGCGGTGGTGATCTGGCACCCGGATATCGATCCCACCGAAG
>Ga0114921_10000180_pt1 | contig 25914 bp, 27 predicted proteins | sample BentaG_FD_87016 | JGI IMG/M metagenome (GOLD analysis project Ga0114921, IMG submission 87016) | Deep subsurface microbial communities from South Atlantic Ocean to uncover new lineages of life (NeLLi) - Benguela_00093 metaG | ecosystem: Environmental > Aquatic > Marine > Oceanic > Sediment ... | reverse complement strand
CTTTGGTGACAGATCTGGACGCGGGGATCGACGTGGGTGGCGGTGTGCGGGCAGTGGACGTTTTTGCCGAGTTCAAGAAGAACCTGGTGTCGGTCAAGAAGCTGGTGCACGAGGCCATCGATCAGGTGGAGCTCGAGCGGACGTGTACGCACTGCCTGCCTCACGCGGGTGTCGAGCTTCCGATCGACCTGCCGTGAAGGTGTTGCTGACCGGCGCCGCCGGTTTCATCGGGGCCAGGGTGGACGCTGCGCTGCGCGCCTCCGGTCACGACGTCGTCGCCGTCGACGCCATGCTCGGCGCCGCGCACGGGCCGGACGCTGCGGTGCCGCCCGGGTGCCGACGCGTCGACATCCGTGACGGTGATGCGTTGGCACCGCTGCTGACCGGTGTCGATGTGGTGTGCCATCAGGCCGCGGTGGTGGGTGCCGGGGTAAACGCCGCCGACGCGCCGGCCTACGGAAGCCACAACGATTTCGGCACGTCGGTGCTGCTGGCGCAGATGTTCGCCGCCGGCGTGCAACGGTTGGTGCTGGCGTCGTCGATGGTGGTCTACGGGCAGGGCGCCTATGACTGCCGCGTGCACGGGCCGGTCGAACCATTGCCGCGGCGGCGGGAGGATCTCGACGCCGGGGTGTTTGAGCAGCGTTGCCCGGTTTGTCGAGAGGGGTTGGTTTGGCGGCTCGTCGGCGAGGACGCTCCGCTTCAACCGCGCAGCCTCTATGCGGCCAGCAAGGTCGCGCAGGAGCACTACGCGACGGCATGGTCGGAGTCGACGGGTGGCTCAGTGGTGGCGCTGCGCTATCACAACGTCTACGGCCCCGGGATGCCGCGGGACACTCCGTATTCCGGGGTAGCCGCCATCTTCCGATCTGCACTCGAAAGGGGAGTGGCGCCAAGGGTTTTCGAGGACGGGGGTCAGATGCGCGACTTCGTGCACGTGGATGATGTAGCGGCGGCGAATGTCGCAGGGGTGGAGTCGGACGCCGACGGAATCGTGGCGGCTAACGTCTGCTCGGGCAGTCCGATCTCGATCATGGATGTGGCGTCACGGCTGTGTGACGCCCATGGCGGGCCGCCGCCGGTGGCCACTGGTGAGTACCGAAGCGGCGATGTGCGCCACATCGTCGCTGATCCCATGCTGGCGGCCGAGCGGCTGGGGTTCCGGGCTTCCGTAGGCCCCGCTGAGGGACTGCTCGAGTTCGCGTTCGCGCCGCTGCGCGGGTAGCGAGGCTGGCCCCGCTGCCTGTGGATGAATTCGGGACTGTGGATAACTGGTGTCCTGGCGCTGGACGGCGGCATCAATGTCGGCGGGCCGCGATAGTATTAGCACATGCGTTCGATACAGGTTGCGGCGCCGCCGGAAGTCGTCGCGGCCTTCGACGCACTCGACGAAGCGGTCGCAGCCGTCGGAGCGCTGGACGTTAGCGCCCTGGACAACCGCGTGCGGTTACGTGTCCTGGAGCGGCTGGAAACGGCGCGACGTCGCCAGGTTGCGCTGAGCCACGAGGTGATCGCGGAGCTGGCCAAACAGGATCAGGCCGACGTTGGCGGACCCCATCACAAGGTCATCGGCGATGTGCTGCGGATCAGTTACGCCGAGGCGCGCCGTCGGGTGCGCAATGCGCAGCAGCTCACACCCAGAATGAGCATCTCCGGTCAACAGATGCCTGCGGATCTCCCCGCGACGGCGCAGGCCTGGCGCCAGGGAGTACTCGATGATCAGCATCTTCGGGCCATCCAGAAGTTCTTCGGTGACCTGCCCGATCAGACCCCGGTCGACGTTGTGAAGCGAGCCGAGACGTTTCTCGCACAACAAGCCGCAAAGCTGCGCCCCGACCAGCTAGAGAAAGTCGCCGACCGGTATTTAGTGTTGATCAACCCCGATGGCAAGTTCTGCGACGTCGATCGGGCCCGCCGCCGTGGGTTCCTCTGGTGCGCCCAGCGAGCCGACGGGATGAGCATCGGCAAACTCACCGCGTCCCCCGAGTTGCGCGCCAACCTCGACGCCTGGATGGCCCGATTCGCCGCACCCGGCATGTGCGACCCCGACGATCAAACACCAGTCGTATCCGGGCAACCCTCCGAGGAGGCCACCGGGCGAGACGCGCGGACCCATCCCCAGCGTCAACACGACGCGCTCAACGCCCTTGTCCGCGGCCAATTAGGCGACCCGAAACTCGGAATCCACAACGGCCTACCCGTCACGGTGATCGTGTCAACAACGCTCACCGAGTTGGCTTCGGCAACCGGGCAGGCGGTCACCGGTGGCGGCACACTTCTGCCGATGAGCGACGTGATCGCCATGGCGTCACACGCCTATCACTACTTCGCCATCTTCAACGACACCACCGGTCGAGCGTTACACCTCGGTCGCACCCGTCGGATCGCATCGGCTGATCAGCGCATTGTTCTTCATGCAAAAGACCGCGGGTGCACCTTCCCCGGGTGCGACGCGCCCGGCTACATATCCGAAGTCCATCACATCAACGAGTGGGCCGCCGGCGGGGCAACCGACATCGATAACCTCACATTCGGCTGCAAACCGCACCATAAACTCATCGACAAAGGCTGGCGCACACGGAAACTCCCCAACGGCGACACCCAATGGATACCACCACCACAACTCGAACTGCCCGCCGGCACCAACAACTTCCACCACGTGGAGCGTTACCTTCCCGATGCCCCACCAAACTGACGCGGCCGACCCCACACCAGATGCCGGCTCAGCATCGATTCCGCAGCGTTGGTGGCTTTCGCCACCGCCACGTCAACTACCGTCGGGGTCATGTCCGACGGTTCGGTCACGGTGGTGCTGCCCTGCCTCAACGAGGCGGAGTCGCTCCCGGGCGTGCTGACGGCCATTCTGGACGGCTATCGGGCGCTCGTCGTCGACAACAACAGCACCGACGGCACTGTCGAGGTGGCCTTGCGCCACGGAGCCGACGTGGTCTTCGAAGCCCGGCCCGGATACGGGGCGGCGGTGAACGCCGGGGTGGTTGCGGCGAGCACGCCGGTGGTGGCAGTGCTGGACGCCGACGGGTCGCTGAATCCCGGCGAACTCCCGCCGCTCGTAGCCGAACTGGGCAACGGCGCTGACCTGGCGATGGGCCGCCGCCGGCCGGCGCGAGGTGTGCGTTGGCCGTGGCACGCGCGGCTGGGCAACGCGGCGGTGTGCTGGCGGCTACGCACCCGCCACGGGCTGCCGGTGCACGACGTCGCGCCGATGCGGGTGGCCCGCCGCGACCCTCTTGTCGCGCTCGGTGTGGCGGACCGACGGTCCGGGTATCCGGTGGAGCTTCTGGTCCGTGCCGCAGCCGCCGGCTGGACTGTCGTGGAGCTCGACGTCGGCTACGGTCCCCGCACCGGCGGGAAGTCGAAAGTCAGCGGATCGATTCGGGGCAGTGTGACCGCCGCCGTCGACTTCTGGAGGGCGATCTCATGACGCCGGTGCCGGTGCCGGTGCCGGTGCCCGTGCTGGTGCTGGTGACCGTGCTGGTGGTGGCCAAGGCGCCGGTGCCCGGGCGGGCCAAGACCCGGCTGGCCGCGGCGGTCGGCGATCAGGCCGCCGCCGACATCGCCGCAGCCGCGCTGCTGGACACTCTTGACGCGGTGGCCGCGGTGCCAGTGGCCGCCCGGGTGGTGGCGCTCACCGGCGACTTGGGCCGGGCCAGCCGCGAAGTCGAGATCCGCCGGCGCCTGGCCGATTTTGCGGTGATTGGGCAACGCGGTGACAGCTTCGCCGACCGGCTCGCCAACGCCCACGTCGACGCGGCCGCCGCGGGCGGGCCCTATCCCGTGCTGCAGATCGGGATGGACACTCCGCAGGTCACCCCGAGCCTGCTCGCCAGCTGCGCAAGCGCGCTGACCGACGCCCCATCCGTATTGGGGATGGCCTGCGACGGCGGATGGTGGGTGCTCGGGGTGCACAAGCCGGACATGGCCGACTGCCTGCGCGTCGTCCCGATGTCGCGGCCGGACACCGGTGCGCTGACCCTGGCGGCGCTGCGCGACGCGGGCATAGACGCGGTCCTCGTTGAGGAACTGCCCGACGTCGACACCGTCGACGATGTCGAGCCGGTGCGCGCCGCATGCGGGCCCGGCGGCCGGTTCGCCCGGGCCACTCGATCGGCGGGGCTCTAGCTGCTGGGCAGCCGCTACCAGCCAGTCAGAATCAGATGATTGAGCAGCAATGCGCCCGCCACGTTGAGCGCCAGCCACCAGCGGTGTGAGCGCGGCGGCAGCAGGGCCGGGGCCGCGGTGAGCCAGACCAGGAACGGCAGCCAGATACGTTCGGTCTCGGCCTTGCTCAGCATGGAAAGATCCGCGAACAGGATAGCGGCCAGCGCGGCCAGCACCAGCATGTGCAGGCCGGCACGTCGGCGGATGGCGGCGATGTTGAACACCCGGCCGATCCCGGCGACGCTACCCAACCCGATGGCGCACGCCGCCGAGGCCAGGTTGGCCCAGCCCCAGTACTGGAATGGCCGGTTGTTGGCGATCCCCTGCCAATAGCGTTCTTGCACAAGGGTATAGCCGTCGAACCACGAGAAGCCCGCCACGGCGAACACCACCACCACCAGCACCGCAGCAGGTACGGCGACGGCCAGCGCTCGCGACGCCGCGCGCCAATTTCGTGCGGCCAGCAGCACCGCTGCCACCAACAGTCCCATCAGGGCCAGTCCGTAGCTGAGGAAGACCGCCCAACCCAGGAGCAGGCCAGCGCCGGCTGCGGCCACCCAACCGAATCGCACCATCCGGTTTGCAGCCAGCGTCAGCAGCGCGATGCCCCAGGCTGCCACCCCGGCGAAGTACCCGTCGGCGGAGACTGCAACCCAGATCGCCGTCGGCGCCACCGCGACAAACGGCGCCGCCAGCCGCGCGGTCGCCTCGCCGGCCAGTGCGCGCACCGCGACGATTACTGCCGCAGCCGCGCTTGACCCGACCAGCAGGCACAGCAGCCCCGCCCACGCGCCGCCGCTCAGACCAATACGGTCCAACCACACAAATGTCAGCAGCGCGCCCGGCGGATGGCCCGACACGTGGGTGAACCACGAGTCCGGCTGGAAATCCAGGATCCGGCTGGCGAACGTCCGCAGTGCCAACGGGATGTCGGTGATGCTGGGCACCTGCCGCAGATACTCGTGCCGGACGGTCAACCGGCCTGCGAACCCGCGCTGCCAGCCGTCGACCATCGCCAGCGCCAACGCCCACCCGCACGACGTCGCCCACGTCACCAAGGTCAGCTGACGCCACGGCATCCGGTCGGCGATGCCGGGGCCCCAAAGCACAGCAGCGACGCCGATAGCGACGACGGCGATGCTGCCCCATCCGACGTGGGCGTTCCACCCCCCAAAGACCGGTGCGGTATCGGCGAAGATGTGGATAAGCCGCGGGGAACTGTTGATCAGCGGAGTGACGATCCCCAGATTCAGGTGCGGCACCACGAACGCCGCGACTACCAGAAGCGCGCCGAATGTCACCGCGATCGTCTCGCTGCGACCGATCCTCACAGCCGCCACCCTGTTGCGGGCCCTTTTGCGGGCAGCCGCGGTGACTGCGTCAGTACAGCTCCTTGCTCAGGCTCTCTTCGCTGAGGCGATCTTCCAGCTCGGCCAGACTCCAGCCCTCATAGACTGCGTGCCCGATCTTCGCGGTGCTGGGCAATGCGGTCGGATCCCAGGCGTCAGGATTCCAGGTATCCGACCGCATGAACGCCTTAGGGCAGTGGAAGAACGCCTCCTCGATGTCGATCTCCAGGGCCAGGATCGGGCGCTTGCCTTTAACGGTCATCGCGTCGAAGTAGTCGGCATCGGCCAGCACCCGGGCGCTGCCGTTGATCCGGAGGGTGTCGCCCCGTCCCGGCACCAGGAATATCGTTCCGACCCCGGGCCTTTCGAGGACGTTGAGGTAGCCGTCAGCCCGCCTGTTGCCCGGGCGTTCAGGGATGGCGATGGTGGTGTCATCGATGACGTGTACGAAGCCCGGCGGATCGCCTTTCGGGGAGACGTCCAGGTGCCCGGCGGCGTTGGTGGTGGCCACAAATCCAACTGGCGAATGTGCGAGCCAATCCCGATGGATCGGCGCCAGCCGGTCGGCCACCTTCTTGGCGACGGCCTCAATGGGGTACCCGACGATTTTGCGGAGCTCGTCGACGGTGCGGACTTCACAGGACATGGGTTCATCTTGCCTAAGTTCCGAATCGCTGCACCAGTGTCTTGCGGTCTATTTTGCCGATTCCGCGCCTCGGTAGTGCGTGGACGATGTACAGCTCGCGTGGTGCAGCGGTGGCATCCAGCGCCGAGGTGACGTGCGTTCGTAGTTGCTCCAGGTTCGGTGGCGCAGCACTGTCGGTAGGCACGACGGCGGCGACCACGCGTTGCCCCAGCCGGTCGTCGGCGACGCCGAACACCGCGCAGTCGGTCACCGCAGGATGTGCCGACAACACAGCCTCGACGGGCTGGGGCAGCACCGTCAGCCCGCCGGTGCTGATCGCCTCGTCGGCCCGGCCGAGAACCCGCAACACTCCCGAATCATCGATGGCACCAACGTCGTCGGTGCGAAACCAGCCGGTCTCATCGAATGGGCTGGGAACTGGCGGATTGCGATATTCTTTGGCCAGGGGCGCGCCGCCGATCGTGATGCGGCCCTCAGGCCCGATTCTTACCCGCACCCCGTCCAGCGGCACGCCATCGTAGACACATCCTCCCGCGGTTTCACTCATGCCGTAGGTGCGTACCACCGGAATGCCCGCTGCGGCGGCGCCGTCCAGCACCGGGCGGGGAGCGGGCCCGCCGCCGATGAGCACCGCGTCCAGATCGGCCAGCGCGGACGTCGCCGCATCGTCAGTCAATGCCTTGGCCAACTGAGCGGCGACCAGCGAGGCGTACCGGCGGCCCGAGCCCAATTTCGCTACCGCGGAGGGTAACTCGTTGGTATCAAAGCCCGCCGACACATCTAGCTCCACCGGGCCGACGCCGGCAAGCACGCTGCGCACCAGCACTTGCACCCCGGCGATGTGATATGGCGGCAAGGCCAGCAGCCAGCAGCCGGGGCCGCCGAGACGGTCATGGGTCGCCGTGGCGCTGGCGATCAATGCCGCTGCGGTCAGCATCGCGCCCTTGGGTGTCCCCGTGGTCCCTGATGTCGTCATCACCAGTGCGATGCCGTCGTCGATTTCTTCGCCTACCCGCAAAGCCGTTGTTAGCAAGCCGGATTGGCTGGGCGGCACCGGTACCAGTGGTGCGTCGCGGCCTTCCAGTACGCCCTCCAGGGCCGCGAGCATCGACGGCCCCGATGGGCTCGGCGGGATGGCAAACGCGCGCAGGGTGGCTATTGGCTGTCCTCGTGGCTGTCCTCGTGGCTGTCCTCGTGGCTGTCCTCGCTATCGCGGGGATCGTCGAGCGGCCAGCCCTTGGCGGCCAACCGTTCCCGCACCCGCTCGACGTCTTTGTGGGACGGCAGTTCATCAGTGAACTTGGTGATCAGCGCACCGATGTCGACCCGGTCGAACTCGTCGCGCCCCATCAGGGCTCTGGCGACGGACTTGACCTCGTCGTTGGTCAGCCTGCGGGACAGCAGGGCGAGCAGCGGTACGTAGTCGGTCGGCGGAACGCCCTCGGGATATTCAGCGCGCAACCACGTAACGACTGTGTCGAGGAATCGGTTCACCGTGTGCTAACTTCCGCGTTACCGGTGACTGGCGCCAAGGATGTACCAGCCGGTGTGGTGGCCGATGAAGTCGCGGGCGATGAACAGCACGCCGACGACTACTCCTGTTAACACCAGCGCGAAGATCGCCCAGCTGAGCGCGACCAGGATCGGGTTCTTGGGCGCCAATGTCCCATCGTCTGCAGCGCCGGCACCTGCGGCGTTTACTCGCACGCCCACCGCGAACATCGCGGGCAGCGCGGCGCCGACCAGCAGACCGAAGACCAGGATCTTGGAGGCGGCGGCGTAGTCGAACCAGGCGCTCACGATGCCGCGGCCCGTCTGATTGTGTCTGCCTCTCGCGTTGTGTCTGCCTCTCGCGCGGAGTCCGCATCGCCGGATAGTGCCGCTGTGGTGATGACGGACTTGAGCGTCGGCGCGGCGTTCGAGTGGGTTCCGGCCGTCAGGCTGCCCTCCCACTCGTCGTTGACGTTCCGGTGGTTGATCGGCGCCTTGCGTGATTGCAGCCAGAGGGCCACCGCCACCGCGACTAGCAGGGCGAAGCCGATGGCCGTGCCGGCGAAGCCGCCGATGGCATGGACCAGGAAGTAGGTGCCCGCGCCCACGATTCCGGCCGATGGCAGGGTGACTAGCCAGGCGGCCACCATGCGGCCGGCCACTCCCCAGCGCACGTCGGCGCCGGGTCTGCCGACGCCGCTGCCCAGGATGGATCCGGTGGCGACGTGGGTGGTGGACAGTGAGTAGCCGAAGTGGCTGGACAGCAGAATGATTGCGGCCGAGGAAGACTCGGCGGCCATGCCCTGCGGGGACTTGATCTCGACCAGGCCCTTGCCCAGCGTGCGGATAACGCGCCAGCCGCCCATGTATGTGCCCGCCGCGATCGCCAACGCGCAGGAAAAGATGACCCACAGCGGTGGCATGACGTCGGTCTGGCTGGCCGCGCCGTAGGAGATCAGCGCCAGGAAGATGACGCCCATCGTCTTCTGAGCGTCGTTGGTTCCGTGCGCCAGCGAGACCAGGGACGCCGAGCAGATCTGTCCGTAGCGGAATCCGCGTTCGGTGTGCTTCTCCGGGACGCCTCGGGTCAAGCGGTAGATCAGCGAGGTGCCGACAGTGGCGACCAGCATGGCGAGCACCGGCGCCAGCAAAGCTGGGACCATGACCGTGGAGACCAGTCCGCGCCAGATCACGCCGTGTCCGCCGACCGCGGCGATCATGGCGCCGACGATGCCGCCGATCAGCGCGTGCGAGGAGCTGGAAGGAATGCCCAGCAGCCAGGTCAGCAAGTTCCACACGATGGCGCCGACCAGGCCGGCGAACACGACTTCCAGCGTCACCAGGCCGGCGTCGACCAAACCTTTGGCGATCGTCGCCGCGACGGCGGTGGACAGGAAGGCCCCGACCAGGTTCAGCGACGACGAGAGCGCCACCGCAGTCCTCGGCTTGAGCGCACCGCTGGCGATCGAGGTGGCCATTGCGTTGCCGGTGTCGTGGAACCCGTTGGTGAAGTCGAACGCGAGCGCTGTGATCACCACCAGCACTAGAAGGAAGAATTCAAGGTTCACACCTCAATTGTGCCGGTTGGCGGGCTTCTTTGCAGGTCGAATCCGCGAAGAAGTCGCGGCATTTCGAAACTAGTCAGCAGATGTTCGCCTGGCCGTTAACCTCGGGTGTCCCGGCGCAGCGGATGAGTCTCGGGAACTTGTACGAAAATCAGCGTCACCCCGTCGGGGTCGGTGATCTGCAGCTCGTGCAGTCCCCACGGTTCGCGGCGGGCTTGGCGGGCGATCGGCACGTCCCTGCCCTCGAGTTCTGTCTGGGTGGCGTAGACGTCTCGTACCTGCAGCCACAGCGCGCCTGAAAACGGGCCACCAGATTCATTTGGTCCGCCATGACCGGCCAGCTCGAGCAGCGACTGCCCGGCGAAAAACACTGTGCCCGCCCCGTAGTCGCGGGCGATCGCCAGACCGATCTGATCCCGGTAGAAACTCAGCGACCGGGGGTAATCCGTTGGTCGGAGCAGCATTCGGCTAGCCAGGATCTCCATGCCTTCTTGTGTATCACGGCGTCTACCACGTGTCTGTCACGTTACTTCGGGTTGGGATAACGCCGTTTCATCATCGCGGTCGCCCGCCCCGGGCTCACAGTGTCCAGTGCCCGGATCAGCAACCCGATCCGTGGCGCCATCCGCACCGGACGATGGCGAGCCGCGGTGACCATCCACGTCGCAGCCTCGTCGGCGGTCAGCCCCGGCCGGCCTGCGAAGGCTTTCGTCGGCGCGCTCATCGGAGTGTGCACCAGCGGGTAATACAGCGTAGTCGATTCCACACCGCGGTCGGACCATTCCGTCTCGATCACCCGGCTCACCGACGCCAGCGCCGTCTTCGAGGCGTTGTACACGGCGAACAGCGGCGACGCCTCGCTGAACACGCCCCAGGTGGCGACGTTGATGATGTGCCCGTCGCCGCGTTGCAGCATCCCGGGCGCGATCCCGCGGATCAGCCGCAGGGGCGCGTAGTAATTCAGTGTCATGGTCCGCTCGACGTCGTGCCAGCGTTCCAATGACTCGGCCAACGGCCGGCGGATGGACCGCCCGGCATTGTTGACCAGGATGTCCACTCCGCCGAGTCGCTGCTCGACGTCGGTGACCAGTGCGTCGATGGCGTCCATATCGGACAGGTCGCACGGTATGGCTGTCGCGGAGCCGCCCTCGGTGGCGATCCGGTCCGTCACCGCTTCGAGCAGGTCCGCGCGACGGGCCACCACCACCACGGTGGCACCCTGGCGGGCGAACTGGGCGGCGGCAGCCTCGCCGATACCCGAGGATGCGCCGGTGAGCAGGATGCGCTTGCCTGCCAGCTCGACAGGAGTGCCCGCGCGCCCCCGGAGCAGCAGCTGCGGGGCAACCGGCGGCCGCATCCCGGCCAGCGTCACCGCGTGTGAGAGTCGCCGGGCGGGATTCCTATTCACGAGACTTCTCACACACGAGACGAGTGTAGGGCGCACGGTTCCTCCGAACGGACGGTCCAGCCGACCGGTTGGTGCCATAGTTGAACCGGCCCTAGGTAGGTGATCAGGTTGAGCGCTGGCGACGTGAGCACGCGGGCGCGGACCGACATCTGGTTGCCCGCCGCTCTGCTGATGCTGGCTGGTCTGGGCTGGTGGTGGTCAACAATCGGCGCCGACGCCATGGGCTCCCGCGGGATGCAGATGGGCGCACTGTCGTTCGTGTCACTGGCGGCGTTTCTGGTGGCGTGGGTGGCGATGATGGCGGCGATGATGTTTCCGGCGATTCTGCCTGTCGTCCGTATCTACGCGCGGGCCGCCGCTGCCGGCAATGCTGCTCCGGTGGCTGTCTTCGTCGGTGGGTACATCGCGCTTTGGAGCGTCGTGGGCATCCCCGCGTTCTTCGCGTGGAGCGCGCTTAGCGGCCCGCTGGCGCACGCATCCCCTTGGGTGGGCCGCTTCGCGGGGGCAGTAGCCCTGGCGGCCGGGGTGTATCAACTCACACCGCTGAAGACGGTGTGCCTGCGGCATTGCCGTACGCCGCTGTCGTTCTTCCTGCAACACGGCAAAAACCTCGATCGTCGGGTCGGGGCATTCATCGCCGGTGGCCGCCACGGTCTGTTCTGTCTGGGCTGCTGCTGGATGCTGATGGTGCTGCTGATCGCCTTCGGCACCATGCATTTGGGCTGGATGCTGGCCCTTACGGTGGTGATCGTGTTGGAGAAGGTCACATCATTCGGCGAACAGGTCGCGCGCGTGACGGCGGCTGTTCTGCTATTTCTGGGGGCTGTGCTACTGGTGCACCCAGCTTTCATCATCCATCTCGTCTGATCAGGAGGCACACCCATGACAACGACCGAACAACGCACCCGGTGGAACCTTAAGGGGCGCGGATATGAATTCTGTAACTGCCTGCCCGGATGCACCTGTAACTTTTCCGGGTTTCCCAGCTCCGCCGATGGCAGCTGCAAGGCGATGGTGGGAAACGACATCCTGCAGGGTTCTTGCGGTGACGTCGACCTGAGCGGGGTCAAGACGGTCGCGGTCATCGACTGGCCGAAAGCGATCCACGACGGTGACGGCAGGGCGGTGTTCATCGTCGAACCCGAGACTTCCGAGGAGCAGATCAGCGCCCTATCGCAGATCTACACGGGCCAACTCGGTGGCGACCCATGGGGCATCCTCGGCACCACGTTTTCCGTCACAGGCCTAGTGAAGGCGCCGATCAGTTTCCAGGGCTCCGGCATGAAAACTCAGATGACGGCCGAGGGCTTCGGGCGTGCCACGGGCGACGCCTTCAAGAATCCGGTGACCGGCGACGAGCACCAGGCCCAGATCGTGTTGCCGGACGGATTCATCTGGACAAAGGGCGAGTGCGGTGTGGGGACATTCGAGGTCGAGGCCGAAGGAATTCACCTCAACTTCACCGACACCAACTGGATTCTCTACGAATTCGACTGGTCGAACAGCTGACGGGCTCCTGACGGGCTCTGTCATCGCCGCCCTCAGAAGTAGCGCGGGAACTGGCTCCAATCCGGGTCGCGCTTTTCCAGGAACGCGTCGCGGCCCTCGACCGCCTCGTCGGTCATGTACGCCAATCGTGTTGCCTCACCGGCGAACTGCTGCTGACCGACCAGGCCATCGTCGAGCAGGTTGAACGCGAACTTCAACATCCGTTGTGCCTGAGGCGATTTGCCGTTGATCGCTGCAGCCCAGTCAAGGCCCACCGATTCCAGCTGCGCGTGTTCGACGACCTCGTTGACGGCGCCCATCTGGTGCATCTGCTCGGCGGTGTAGGCCCGGCCGAGGAAGAAGATCTCCCGGGCGAACTTCTGGCCTACCTGGCGAGCCAGGTAGGCGCTGCCGTAGCCGCCGTCGAAGCTGCCGACGTCGGCGTCGGTCTGTTTGAAGCGGGCGTGCTCCCGGCTGGCCAGGGTCAGGTCGCACACCACATGCAGGCTGTGCCCGCCGCCCGCGGCCCAGCCGTTCACCAGACATATGACGACTTTGGGCATGAACCGGATCAGGCGCTGCACCTCCAGGATGTGCAGCCGTCCGGAACGGGCCGCGTCGACGGTGTCAGCGGTCTCGCCGGAGGCGTACTGGTAGCCGGTGCGGCCGCGGATGCGCTGGTCGCCGCCGGAGCAGAACGCCCAGCCGTCGTCGGTGGGGCTGGGTCCGTTACCGGTCAGCAGCACCACCCCGACGTCGGGTGACATCCGGGCATGGTCGAGCGCGCGATAGAGCTCGTCGACGGTGTGCGGGCGAAAGGCGTTGCGCACTTCCGGGCGGTCGAACGCGATTCGCACGGTCGGCTGGGGTACGCCGTCGGTGACCTGGCGGTGATAGGTGATGTCGGTCAGGTCGGCGAACCCGGCTGATATGTCGGAGACGGGCTGCCAGCGAGACGGGTCAAACGGGTTGTCGGTCACCGCTCGACTGTAGGTTTCACCGATCGAGCAGCCGCGCAGGCCCCCGGCGCGGCGTGCGGACGGGACGGGGCACGCTTGCGTCTTTTCACGGAACGCCAGGCTTGCCGGGCTTGGCGCGCCGATCCGCACGCGAGGTGTGCGGCTGACCGCTCCGGTTGTCGCCGGCGGTGATGCGGATGTCTGCGGGGCTGCTGGTCGAGCGCGGTGGGTGTTGGTGCGGTCGACCGCCGATGAGGTGGATGTGTGGGTTGGGATTGGGGCCCATGACCTGTTACACGCGTTGGAATACACCGAGTGGAGTCCCTTCCGCGTCCGATGGGCACGCCGGCCGCATCGTTCTACGATCCGCCGTGGACTACCCTCTTCCCCCCTTCCGGCGCCGCAACGAAATCGCGGTGCCAGTGGCGGCACGTTGACCGACTCCCACTACAGAAACGAGGGTGATCATTTCTTGTCTCGAAGCAGGGGTGGGTGGCGGTAGTCCTGCGCAGCACGGCAAATGTCAGCGCGTATGTCGGGAGGTGGGACGGGCCTGAGTGGCGCCCCCTCAGGGCAGCGTTTTCGGAACCATCTTTTCCGCCGTGCTCTTAGCTAAGACGGCAGTGGCTAGCTAAGACGGCAATGGCCGGCTAGTGCTGGGCATACACTGGCGGCTGAGAGGGAGTGACCGCGTGCAGGTAATCCACAGGGGAAATCCTCTCGACGTCGAAGCCGCATACGAGGCAATGGTCCGCATGCGGGGCTTTGAGGAAGCCCAAGCCCAGATGTGGCAGGACGGCTTGATCTCCGGCGAGATGCACCTCGGGGTAGGTGAGGAGGGCATCGCGGCGGGGGTGGTGGCGAACCTTGGTGATGGCGACGCAATGGCCCTCGACCATCGTTCTACTCCGCCACTTGTGGCGCGCGGCGCCGATCTCGAGACACTTTTTCTCGAAGTGCTGGGTTCAGAGGCGGGTCTGTGCCACGGCCAGGGTGGGCACATGCATCTATTCGCTCCTGACCTTCTTGCCGCCTCCGACGGCATCGTCGGAGCCGCCGCGCCTCTGGCGTGCGGCTTCGCATTGGCCGCCCGGCATGTGCGACCCGGCCACGTTGCCGTGGCTTTTTTCGGCGAGGGCGCCGCCAACCAGGGCATGCTGCTCGAGGCGCTCAACCTTGCGGCGGTGTGGAGGCTGCCGGTGCTGTTCGTGTGCAAGGACAATGGGTGGTCGATCACGACCCGCAGCAGCGAGTTGACAGGCGGGAGCCTGGTGCGACGCGCTCGCGCCTTTGGCGTTCGCGCACACGCCGTTGACGGCAGTCGCTTCGACGTGGTGGCCAGGGTAAGTGCGCGGCTTATCCACCGCGCCCGGCGCGGTCGTGGCCCGGGTTTCCTGCTTGCCCGCTGCCACCGGCCATACGGCCACTTTCTTGGCGACCCGATGCTGCGCATGTTGGCTGAGCCCCTCGATCAAGCCCGTCAACTGGGTCCCCCGTTGATGCGGGCGGCAAGGGCCAGTGACGGCGCACGGCCGGCCGCTCGACTGGCGGGGTTAGGCGGTATCGGAGTGCGTATCGCAAGACTCGCCGTGCAGTATGGGTTGCATCGTCGCGACCCGCTGGCTCGGGCACGCGCGATGCTGGACCCTGAGACGGCCGCCAAGATCGATGAACGTGCATCCGCCGAAGTCCGTGGCGCGGCCAGTAATGCGCTGACTCGGGCCGGGTTGGTGGGAGCGGGTGTGGGCCGATGACGGTGATGACGTTCGCCGATGCCATCGATGAGGCCCTGGCGTCTGCCATGGCCCGCGACGACCGTGTGGTCACTTTCGGCGAGGACGTCCGGTTGCTACGCCGCAACCTGCTGGCGCGCTTCGGCCCCAGTCGGGTCATGGACACACCGATCAGCGAGTCCGCATTCCTCGGGGCGGCGGTCGGTGCGGCGATGGCGGGACTACGTCCGGTCGTCGAAATCATGCTGGTCGACTTCGTCGGGGTCGCCTTCGACGCCCTGCTCAACCACGCCGCCAAGGTGGAGGCGTTCTCCGGAGGACAATGGCGCTGTCCGGTCGTCGTACGGACGTCGTGCGGCGCCGGGTTCGGCGACGGCGGCCAGCACGGACAGACACTGTGGGGCATGCTCTCGGGCATACCAGGGCTTACCGTTGTCGTACCCTCCACACCGGCCGACGGTGCCGGACTCATGCTTGCTGCAATTGACCACGACGGCCCGGTCGTGTTCATGGAACATAAGCTGCTCGCCGACTACTGGCTCGATTACCTGGGTGGAGCTAGTCGGTCCGGACTGGACTTCGACGTGCCCGCCGCAGGAGCGGTGGGCGAGGTGCCCGACCTCGCCCCCACGGCCCTCGGCGAGGCGGTCATTCGCCGGCGAGGCGGCGACGTCGCCCTCGTTGGCGTCGGCGTCGGGGTTCACCGGGCTCTGCAGGCAGCCGAGGTTCTCGCTGATGAGGACATCAACTGCACCGTCCTCGACCTGCGGACCGTCGCCCCGCTTGATCGCGCCGCAGTAGTTGAAGTGGCAAGCGGCACCGGCCGAATGGTAGCGATCGACGAGGACTATATACGCGCAGGCCTCACTGGCGAGATCGCAGCCGTACTCGCAGAGGAAGGCGTCACGGCCAAGTTCACTCGTGTCGCGGTTGAGTCGACAATCCCGTTCGCGCGCCACTTGGAGCGGGACGTGCTACCCAATGTCGGACGAATAGTCGACGCCGTACGACAGCTCAAACTGTGACCTCAGGCCCGCAATCGTTCGTGAAGGACACTCGCCGTAATGATCAGTCGTGATAAGTGCGGCGTGGCCGCATGCTGACCACGAAGTTGCATGTCCCGGTTGGGGTGTCGTTTGCATCTATCAACGAGACGTCAACGTCGATGTCACACCCCTCTCCGGACTGAAGGGCTTGCTGGATGTTCTGAGCCACCGCCGGGTCGACGCTGCTGCTGGCGGTGATGCCTCCATGCGCCGGGCGTTGGTACTCAATCGTCGCGTTGCGGATGACGGTGTAGGCGCCGGTTCCGGCCGCGCCGGCGGCCATTAGCACCGCGCCGGCTCCCGCCACTTCGGCCACACCGTAGATAACTGGGGCATTGACGTCGCCATTGTGGTTGATGTGCTCGGGTTTGGGGCGGCGAAGGATGGCCTGCACCGATCCGTCGTTACCGAGTTCGGTATCCAGGTCCAACCACACAATCCATGGCATTGCTTTCATGGCATCCGTTGCGGCCACCGAATCCTCCTGCTTCAGAACCCACTGAGTTGTGGTGCGCACCCGGAGCCTACGGCCCGATTGGGCGCCTCGCCGGGTGGCGGACAAAGTCCACCACGAGCGTCGCATGCCCTGATCCGACGCCAGATCGATCGATCCCGCCCGGCTCCCCGGTTGGCGCTGGGTTTCGCTAGCCCAGAGGCTCGGCATAGCCGACAACCCCCCAACAGGTCAGCCGCTACGGGTAAAGGCTGTACTCACCGCGAACCGACGGGCTCATGCTCCAGTGGATCGCCGATCCCACGCCGCACCGTCCGCCCGACGTGCTCGGAGCCCTCGCGGCACTGGGGCCATCGCGGCGGCCTCGCCATGACAAGGTCGCCCTCAAACGTGCCCAGCGCGTCGCGGACAACATGCGGCGACGGGATTTCTACGACCGGGAGCACTTCATTCTTTGGGCGCTCCTGCCGAGAGGTGGTTGAGTCTGCCATCCGCAGTGGCTGGTGGTAGCGGGTGCCAGTCCGGGTGTCTGTAGATTCACAGGTTGTGTTGTCGAAGGGAATTCACAGACTGTGTTGTCGAAGGGAATCGTATGAACGCGCGTGTCGAGCAGTTGGAGTTTCAGGCGGAGGCTCGCCAGCTGTTGGATTTGATGGTCCACTCGGTCTACTCCAACAAGGACTCGTTTCTGCGGGAGTTGATCTCGAACGCCTCCGATGCCCTGGACAAGCTTCGTATCGAAGCGTTCCGAAACAAGGACTTGGACGTCGACACCTCCGATCTGCGCATCGAGATCGAGGTGGACAAGGATGCACGCACGCTGACCGTTCGCGATAACGGCATCGGCATGTCGCACGACGAGGTGGTGGATCTGATCGGCACTCTGGCCAAGTCGGGTACCGCCGAGCTGCGTCCGAAGTTGCGTGAGGCCCAGAATGCGGCCGCCTCCGAGGAACTCATTGGGCAGTTCGGTATCGGGTTCTATTCGACCTTCATGGTGGCCGACGAGGTAGAGCTGGTTACCCGCAAGGCCGGCGAGAGTGGGGCCACCCGGTGGAATTCCAGCGGTGAGGCCACCTACACGATCGAATCCGTCGACGATGCTCCGCAGGGAACGTCGGTCACGTTGCACCTCAAGCGCGAAGACGCCGAGGATGAGCTGCACGACTACACCACGGAACCGAAGATCAAGGAGCTGGTCAAGAAGTACTCCGACTTCATCGCCTGGCCCATCCGCATGGAGGTCGAGAAGCGCACCCCGGCCACCGAGGAGGGGGGCGAAGAGAGCGTCACAGTCGAAATGCAGACCCTTAACTCGGTGAAGGCGCTGTGGGCCAAGTCCAAAGACGAGGTCTCCGACGACGAGTACAAGGAGTTCTACAAGCACATCGCTCACGCCTGGGACGACCCGCTCGAGGTCATCGCGATGCGGGCGGAGGGCACCTTCGAGTACCAGGCCGTGCTGTTTATCCCGTCACACGCCCCGTTCGACTTGTTCGACCAGAACGCGACCAAGGTCGGGGTGCAGCTGTATGTCAAGCGCGTCTTCATCATGGACGATTGCGACCAGCTCATGCCGGAGTATCTGCGCTTCGTCAAGGGGGTCGTCGACGCACAAGATATGTCGCTGAATGTTTCTCGCGAAATGCTGCAGCAGGATCGGCAGATCGCCGCGATCCGTCGGCGTCTGACCAAGAAGGTGCTCTCGGCGATCAAGGATCTGCAGTCTGAGCGGCCGCAGGATTACCGCACGTTGTGGACCCAGTTCGGCCGGGTGCTCAAAGAGGGCCTGCTGTCGGACGTCGATAACCAGGACACGCTCCTTCGGCTTTCCTCGTTCGCTTCGACGCATAGCGATTCCGAACCCACGACGCTGGCCGAGTACGCCGAGCGCATGAAGGACGGTCAGAGCCAAATCTTCTATGCCACCGGCGAGTCGAGTCAGCAACTGCTGAATTCGCCGCATCTTGAGGCGTTCAAGGCCAAGGGCTACGAGGTGCTGCTATTGACCGACCCGGTCGACGAAGTCTGGGTGGGAACGATAAGCGAGTTCGACGGCAAAGCTCTGCAGTCGGTCGCCATGGGCGAGGTGGACCTGGAATCCGAGGACGAGAAGACGGCACTGGGGGCCGAGCGCGAACAGCAGGAGAAGGATTTCGCCGAGCTGTTGGCCTGGCTCAAGGAGACGTTGAGCGATCACGTAAAGGAAGTGAGGTTGTCCACCCGGCTGACCGAGTCGCCGGCCTGCCTGATTACCGACACCTTCGGCATGACACCGGCGCTGGCACGTATGTATCGGGCTTCTGGACAGACGGTTCCGGTCAGCAAGAGGATTCTCGAGCTGAACCCGAATCATCCGCTCGTCACCGGACTGCAGCAGGCGCACAAGGATAGCGCTGGCGATGCCCGAAAATCCGGGCTCGCCGAAACGGCCGAATTGCTGTATGGAACGGCCCTTCTCGCCGAGGGCGGGGCGCTCGACGATCCGGCGAAGTTCGCCGGAATACTCGCCGACCGGCTGGCTCGCACAGTTTAGGTTTAGGACACCTCACTGCTGACGGCGGGCAGCGGGTCACTGTGCGAAAAAATGCCCAGCCGAGTTGGCGGTCAAGTGCCCGGCGAGGACGCGGTGTGCCTCGGGTCTCGACCTCCGATGTGATTAAGAGTCAAGCGCCTGAGTGCTCGCCGGGGGTCGGCAAGCTCATTCAGTCGAGGCGGAAGCGTTCGATATCGGGGTATTTCTTGCCAAGGGGTGTGATGACGAAGTCGTTTGCCGAGTTGCAGGCGACCGCGTCTTTGTCGGTCAGTTCGACAATCGGGAGACTGGCGGGGACCACCTGACGCGGCGCGGCATGTAGGCGCGTTCACACCTGGGCCGGACGCACTGTCTCGAATCTGAGAATCGGGAGTGATCAGTTCCTGTCTCGTGCAGCTATCCGCGTAGGCCATAGGCCGTGAGTGCGGGTCGCGGGGCAAGTTTTGCTGGTGACTTCCCAGGCCGGGTGCCCCAGCGCCGCCAACGTTGGCTCCAATGCAGCCGGGCTAATTCGATCAGACAAAGCGGAGTTCCTGGCCAGTGAGCTTTTGATACTTGGCCGCGTGGGTCCGCAAGTTTACTGGCTCCGCCGCTGCTGCTATCCAGTCATGGTCGAGTGGCTCGGCGGCGCTGATGCTGGCGAGCGTGGGAGCTTGCAGGCCGCGTTTCGCCCCCGCATAGGCCGCCATGGCATCGTTGGGAATGAGCGTGGCACGGTTGACCGCCGCCTCGATAAGTTTGTCAGCGGGAACGGTTTCGTGGACGAATCCGACTTGTTGGGCACCGTGCGCGTCGAACTCCTGGCCGAAAAGGGTGGCCAGCGTGGCGTTGGAAGTGCCGACTGCATATCGGATGATCTCGCAATAGACCGCTGGCATCGGGATGCCGATCGGGACCTCGTTGAGCGCAAAACGTGCAGGACCCTCCGCGGCGATCCGATAGTCACAACACAGCGCGGTGATAACACCGCCGGCGAACGCGTGGCCATTGATGGCAGCCACTATCGGCCGTGGATACGTGAACAGGCGCACGTTGGTTGCGCGGTATCGCCCGAACCACTCCCGGATGGCTCGCAAATCCCGAGTGGCGAACAACGGCAGCGAGTACTTCAGGTCAATCCCGGCCGAAAATATTGATCCCTGACCGGTCAAGACGATCCCCGCCGGGGGTGGCTCACGATCAAGACGATCGAGCGCTTCATGCAGATCGACGAAGAACGCCTCATTTTGCGCATTGGCCTTATTCGTGTTCATCGTGACGACGGCGGCGCTGCGGTGCACACGGACCTGAATCGAACCGGCGGTGCCCTGATTGAAAGCTCTATTTAGCAACGTTGACCACCTGAATCTGGGCCCACTGCTGCATCTTTTCCTTCGGTATGAAACCGTCACCGTGTGCCTTGAAAGCCGGCTCGATCTCCTTATCGAGAAACTTGTGCAGGCCATCTACGGCCATGCGTTGCTCTTCATTCATTTGAAAACTCATTTTTCCTGCCCTCTTTGCTACTGTCTGGCCAAGACGTTGACGACTACAGCTGCCTCTTCAATGCCGATAAGACCACCACTGTTTTCATGAACAGCGTGACGCGCTCCCTCAACCTGGCGCGCGCCGGCTTCGCCGCGCAGCTGCGTAACCAGTTCGTGGATCTGCCCGAGCCCGGTCGCTCCGATGGGATGCGCCTCGGATTCCAGACCGCCGGACGGGTTGGTTGGTATTCGACCGCCTATCGTGAAATCACCGCGCTCGGCCGCCGGACCGCCTTCACCAAACGCAACCAGACCAAGATTTTCCGCATGCAGGATCTCGCCCATCGCGGTGGCATCGTGTACTTCGGCAACGTCCATGTGCTCAGGCCCGACGCCGGCAAGTTCGTATGCCTGCAGCGCGACAAGGTGAGCGCAGTGGCGCTCGGGCTGGTCGGGGCTGCGCCCGCTGGCGCTGCGGACGACGCTGGCCAGGATGCGGATCGCGCGACTGCGACCAGCACGAGTGCGGGCAAGTCCGTTCTCGTTGCAGAGTATGACCGCCGCACTTCGCGTGACCGTCGGACAGCAGCGCGCCCTGAGCGGCGATCACGCTGTCACAGGCCAGCACGAGCTCGAACCCGCCGGTGATCGCGGTGCCGTTGACCGCCGCGATCACCGGTGTCGGGTGGCGCTCGATCGTACGCATCAGATCCTCCGCATCATCGAGCAGCCGCTGGAGACCAGACGGGTCACTGAGCACGCGCATGTCGTACGTGAGATCCGCACCGGCGCAAAAGACTCCGCCCACACCGGTGATTTACAACTGCGCGGGCCCCGTCGTTGCGGGCCTGGGCGAGGCCCGGACATCAGCCCCACGATGAGATCCGGGTCGATTGCGTTCATCCTCTCGGGGCGCTGCAATGGCAGCCAGACAGTGGCACCGCGAACCTTGTGCCCGACGGCGGTCGTGGATGCCGTCGATGTGGTATCAGTCATTCCTGCCTCGAATCCGACTTACGAGAGTGGTTGCTGTGCCACGGTCCCAAGCTGCCGATCGTGTGTCTATCCGACGAAGGTCTCGACCACTCGCGCTTAAAGGCGGATTTCGCCGTGATTGGCGACCCTCCAGGCTTGTTCACCAGACCATGATCGAAGGACCTGGTGGTCAGCGTGCAGAACATATACATCGCCGGGACCGGCATGACCAAGTTCGGCAAGCAGCCGGATCGAACGATTCGCTCCCTCGCCGAGAAGGCCGTGAGCGCAGCGCTCGCGGACGCCGGCGCGCAGCCGCCGGACATTGAGTTCGTGTTCTTCGCGAATGCCCTGGTGGGCCTGATCACCGGTCAGGCGTGCGTGCCAGGTCAGGCGGCGCTGCGTCACACGGGTCTGCTGGGAATCCCGATAATGAACGTCGAGAATGCGTGCGCCTCGACTCGACCGCCTTCTCGTTGGCATGCTGCTTGTCGCCGGCTCGGTCGATGTGGCGATTGTGGCAGGAGCTGAGAAGCTCTCGCACCCCGACTAGGCGCATATCTTTGCTGCGTTCTCGTCCGGTTACGACCAGCAAGAGCCACCTACGATCGCATCCGCCGCCGACGGCTCGCTGGGACGCTCTGTGTTCATGGACGTCTACGCGCATCTCGCGCGCGAGTACATGGGCCGCTGGGACGCGACGGTCGAGGATTTCGCTCTCGTCGCCGCGAAGGCCCACCGCCATGGTTCCGTGAATCCGAAGGCACAGGACGGCCATCTGGTTACGGTCCAGGCGGTATTGGAGAGCCGGCCCGTCGTCGACCCGCTGACGCTGCTGATGCGTGCGCCGCTCAGCGACGGCGCCGCGGCGCTAGTGCTGGCCAACAAACGTGGCCTTGCGCGCCGCGACGCTCAGCCGGTGCGTGTCCTCGCGTCAAGTGCTCGTGTCCGGTACCGTCCGGCGCAGCGGCGACAAGATGGCCGTGGAGCGCGCAGCGCCCCGCGCATACTTGGAGGCTGGAGTCGGCCCCGAGGACCTCGACGTGATCGAGCTGCGCGAGGCCGCCACCCCGGCCGAGCTGATCGTCTACGAGGAGCTGGGCCTGTGCGAGTCTAGCCGCGCGCCCGCGTTATTGCGCTCGGGCGACCTCGAAAACGACGCTACGGCTGCTACTTTCGCGATCCTTGCGTGTGCGTAGCTACTGGTGGTCGAGCGCAAGCAATTGCATGTACCGGTGGACCGCCTGGGCGCGATTCGCCGCGCGCAGTTTTCGGTAGACGTGTGTGACGTGCGCTTTGACGGTCCCTTCGGTGACGACGAACCGCTCTGCGATGTGCTTGTTGGTCGCCCCCCGCACGAGCAACTCCATCACCTCGATCTCGCGCGGGGTCAGCAGCGAATGGATTCGCGAGCCGCCGGCCGGCAACGGGTCGCGCGTGCGGACGGCAGCCTCGGTTTCGGCACGCGCGATTCGCAGTTCAGACTCGCCGATCTCGTTGACGAGTTCGTCCGCGGTGCGCAATAACTTGCGGATCCGCTCGCGTTGGCGGCGGACCTGATCGCGTAGCAGCGTGCGCTCGAGCGCGTAGCCGCAGCCCTCGGCGAACGCCCACAACACGTCGCGATCGACGATGTCGACCTCGCGGCGCTGGTAGTGAACGTCGGCGTGCAGGAATCCGATCACGCGCCCCTCGGGTGCGATCGGCGCGGCCACATAACTCTGGACCTCGGAGAGTTCCAGCCATGGCTTGTACGTCCGCGGGTCGTACAGCGCGTTGTGGACGATCGTCGGTTCCCGGCGACGGAGCATGTCGGTCTCGAGGAGCATCTCGTCGAGCATCGGCGGCTCGAGCTTCTCGGCAAAATGCTTGACCTTCGCCTCCCAGTCGGGCTCTCTGCGATCGAATGCACTTTCAGGGACCATAGTTTCGCCGTCGATCCGGTACATGATCGCCTGATCGAACCCGCACCGCTCGCACAACACCTGTGTGCACCGGCGGAGCAGGAGTTCGACCGAGCCCACGGTGCGAAGTTCGGCGAGAGCCCGTTGAACAGAGGAGAGACCGCTCACCCGTCGCTCGATCGTGTGCAGGCGCATCAGCCGGGCAAGGTCGGCGAGCTCGTACGCGGCCCACGCGACGTCGAGCGCGTCCCGACCGGAGTAGGTCATCACAAGAGCGCGCAACTCCGTGAGCGCAACGTCGACACGTTCCTCGAGCACGGCCTCATCTGTGCCCTCGCCGGTGTCCGGCAGCCGCACGACTTCGGGTCCCAGCAGCCCTTGCGCCCGTTCGAGCGCCGCGGTGATCCGTGCCGCGGTGACTGGTGCATCGACGCCGGCCGAGGCGAACTCGTCGGGGTCGGGTGCCTTCGCGCTCGACATCGATTACGCAGCGTACGCCGTCGCTCCTGGTTGTGTGCACACTTCCCGCGTGGCGATAACCAGCCGAAGGGTGGACTCGCCCGTGACCTCCGGCCAAATAGCCACACGCACTGTCGGCGGCCAGACTGCTCAAAGCAGCAATAACGCCGATCCCACAAGAGGGCCACTCCGGTGAGCGAGGCAGCCGTGGACACACCGCCCGCCGATCTTCGCGAACGAGCACGATGGGCTTTTGCGCAGTTAGATCGCCACAACCTATCCCCCGCGGCGAAGATCTGGGCGCCCGACTGCGTCGACAACTTCGTCGCCGTCGGAACCTGCCGGAGCCGCGATGCGATCGCCGACTTCTTCGAGGGGTTCTTTGCCGCGTTCCCCGACCTGCGGATCGAGGTAGATGACGTGCTCAGCGAAGACCGGCGAATCGTCGTTCGGTGGTGTGCCCGCCGCCCTGCTGGGGCTTATCGACGGCTTCCCCTCCACAACCGGAAGGCATAGATGCGTTGGACTTTCGTGGGCTAGGCAAGCCCGGCCCACGCGCGGAATAATTGCCAGCATGACAACGATCGGCCGACACCCCGAAGCGGCGAACAACGCCACGAACACCGTAACCAGCAGCGCACTGATTGAGGTCAGCTCGCCGGCCAACGGAGCTACGGTCGGCACCGTTCCCGCCTGCAGCCCCAGCGACGTCGCCGCAGTCGTCGCTTGCGTCCGCGCAGCGCAGCATGACTGGGAGGCGCTCGGGCCGGCGTCGCGCGCTCTGTGGCTCAAGCGTTATCGCGACTGGCTGCTGGATCACGACGGGGAGCTGGCCGATCTGTTGCAAACAGAAACGGCGAAGCCCTGGCAGGAGGCGACGTTCGAGATCCCAGTGGGTGCCGACCTCATCAACTATTACGCCAGTCATGCCGCCGGGTTCCTCAAAGAGACCCATCCGCGGCCGCACAGCCTGCTCACGGCTGCCAAGCAGCTCACCGTCCACTACCGCCCTTATCCGGTCATCGGTGTGATCTGCCCGTGGAACTTCCCCGTCCTGATCGCGCTCATCGACAGCGTCCCGGCGTTGCTGGCGGGCGCCGCCGTGGTGGTGAAGCCGTCTGAACTCACGCCGCTCGCGACCCGCCGCGCGATCGAGGGCTGGAACGAGATCGGCGCGCCGAACGTGTTCGCCTGCGTCACGGGTGAGGGACCGACCGGCGCTGCGCTCATCGACGAGGTGGATTATGTGCAGTTCACCGGTTCGACGCGGACGGGCAAGAGCATCGGGCAGCGCGCAGCCGAGCGGCTGATCCCGTGCAGTCTCGAGCTGGGTGGCAAGGACGCGATGATCGTGCTCGCCGACGCTGACCTCGAGCGCGCGGCCAACGGCGCCGTTTGGGGCGCCATGTTCAATGCCGGTCAGGCCTGCGTGAGCGTTGAGCGCGTCTACGTCGAGGCGCCCGTCTTCGACGATTTCGTACGCCGCGTCACCGAGAAGATCTCGGCGCTACGACAGGGCCAGGATGACCGCGGCTACCGGGCTGACGTCGGTGCGCTCGCGAACGCGGCGCAGGTCGATACCGTTGAACGTCACGTCAACGACGCGCTCGCCGCCGGGGCCCGCGCGCTCGTCGGCGGCGGACGCAGCGAGCTGGGCGGCACGTACTTCGAGCCGACCGTGCTGGTCGACGTCGACCACAGCATGGAGTTGATGCGCGAGGAGTCCTTCGGGCCGACGCTGCCAGTAATGAAGGTGGCCGACGCCGAAGAAGCGATCCGACTCGCAAACGACTCACCGTACGGTCTGTCGGCCACGGTCTGGACGCGCGACCGCGCCCGTGGGCAGGAGATCGCCCGCCGACTCGACGTCGGCGCGGTGAACGTCAACGACATGTACGCGAACATTTTCTCGTTCCCCGTCCCGCACTCCGGCTGGAAGCAGTCGGGGATCGGAGCGCGGCTCGGTGGTCCCGCCGGCATCCGCAAGTACTGCCGCGCGCAGAGCATCACCGCGACACGGTTCGCTCCGAGCCGTGACCCGCTCTGGTACCCCTACACAGAGCGCAAGGGCCGACTCGTCGCCCGCCTTCTGCGATTCCTGAACGCCCGCGACCCGCGCCGCCGCTTCAGGCGATGAGAGAACCTCGAGGAGACCCGACGCAGCAACTCAACGCACACGACGCGATGTTCGTGCACTTCGACAACGAAAACTGGGCCTGCCACGGCGGCATGGTCGCGATTTACGACCCGTCCACG
>Ga0114921_10000179_pt1 | contig 25917 bp, 21 predicted proteins | sample BentaG_FD_87016 | JGI IMG/M metagenome (GOLD analysis project Ga0114921, IMG submission 87016) | Deep subsurface microbial communities from South Atlantic Ocean to uncover new lineages of life (NeLLi) - Benguela_00093 metaG | ecosystem: Environmental > Aquatic > Marine > Oceanic > Sediment ... | reverse complement strand
AGGTGAGTGCAGACCCCAACAAATGCCTGGTAAGTCCCATCATCTTCCTTCTTTAGAAGGCCAGGCTTGCTTCCCCAGGGAAATCTTCTCACAGAGTTGGGACCCATATCCTCATAATCGGAAAAAAGCAAAACAACCTGATCAGGCTCCCTTGTAGGAGGGAAGACAAACTTCAAGACAGGGTACACAAAAGACGCTGCTAAGGCTCCAAGCCAGCCTCCGAGGAGGCCGTTAAGAAACTGGCGCCTGGTGAAAAGAGAATGCTTTAGTTTCATTTTTTAAACCTAAAAATTCGCTTGACTTTTTCGACGACTAATTTTCTTCTTAAGGCTTCAATACCATCCGCAGGCCTAACACTTTTTGGACAGACATCATTACATTTAAATATTGTATCGCAACCCCAGACTCCTCTCTCTGTACTGACTTTGGACCAGCTCGAAAAAGGCCTCCTGTCCCTGGGGTCTCTAACAAGACGGTAGAGCTTGGCCAATGCTGCTGGTCCTAAATACCTCTCATCCCTTGAAGCCACCGGACAGGCGCTGAAGCAACTTCCGCACATGATGCAGTTGATATACTGGAAGATCTTCTCCATCTGTTCTTCTTCAATTCTATGCCCTTTCTCTAAAATCTCATCTTGAGGATGAAGAAAAGGCTCGATTTTACGCAGAGCTTCCCAAAAAGGCTCCATATCCACCACCAAATCTTTCTGGATTTCCAAGTTAGGGAGAGGCTCAATGATGATGAGAGAAGAATCAAGGGATTCAACCATGGTCCGGCAAGCCAAGTTAAACTGCCCGTTGATAACCATAGCACATGAACCGCAAATGGCTTCCCTGCAGCTGTACCTGAAAGAAAGAGTGCAATCCTGCTCATTACGAATATCCATCAGCGCTTCCAGGAGTGACTTTGGCTCTTCTGTCTGGTAAAGGAATTCCTGAAAATAGGGCTGTTCTTCCTTTAATGGGTCAAACCTCAAGATCTTAAAAACGCCTTCCATCTCAGTATTTTCTTACCTTTGGTTCGTATTTACTCACATCAACCTTTTCATAACTAACCTGAGGCTTATCCTCTTTCCAGGTGACCAGAGTATGCTTTAGCCAATCCCTATCATTGCGCTCTTTGAAATCGAGACGATAATGGGAACCCCTAGTTTCTTCTCGTCTCAGAGCCCCGAAAGCAATAACTTCAGCCAAATCAAGCATTGACTCAAACTCAAATATATTTATGAGCTCCTGGCAGAAGCGCAGGCACTTGCCGGATATATAGACTCGTTTGTAATCTTCTTTTAGTTCACGAATCTTCTCTAAGGCTTCTTGCAGGGCTTTCTTATCTCTGAACATGCCCACGCTTTCACTCATCACAGTTTTTAGCGTGTTCAGCAACAGATGGACTTTTACACCAGAATCTTTCTTGCCCCACTCATCGATTCTCTTTTTCTCCTTTAAAGCTTCCTCAAGGAGAATTTTTTCACCACTGTCTTGTCTTTTACTTCCTCTGACATAATTCGAAGCTTCTTCTCCTGCTATCTTGCCAAAAACTACTGTATCCAGAAGAGAATTGCCTCCAAGGCGGTTAGCCCCATGAATGCTTACACAGGCACATTCTCCGGCAGCAAAGAAGCCATCAACTACGGAGGAGCATTTCACATTGACATCAATCCCTCCCATGGAATAATGCTGTGCAGGCTGAATAGGAAGAGGGCTCTCAATAGGGTCAATTCCCGCAAAATCGATACAAATTTCACGGATCCCAGGAAGTCTTTTTTTAATCTTCGCAGCACCTAGACGCCTTAAATCAAGATGAACGTACTCGTTCTCAAAGCCATTTCCTTTATCAATCTCTGTCTGAATAGCTCGCGCCACAATATCTCGCGGGGCAAGCTCCATGGCTAAGGGCGCATAATCCTCCATGAATCTTCTACCCTTACTGTTGATGAGATAGCCTCCTTCTCCTCTTGCTCCTTCGGTAATCAGGATATTATTAGGATAGAGAGACGTGGGATGAAACTGGACAAATTCCATATCTTGCAAAGGAACACCTGCCCTGTAGGCGATCCCGATTCCGCTTCCGTGATTGATGTAAGCGTTTGTCGTCTTCAAATAAACTCGACCATAACCACCTGTGGCGAAAATAACGGCCCTGGCTTCGATTGGCATGATCTGACCTGTTGTCTCATCATAAACTACAACCCCAACACACTTCCCGTTCCTCACCACAAGTCTGGTCACAAGCCATTCATTGTAAAACCTGACCTTATTTTTTACAGACTGTTCAAAAAGGGTATGGAGGATAACCAGTCCAGTCCGGTCTGCTGCATAACAAGTTCGGGGGAATCCAGCTCCTCCAAAAGGTCTCTGGGCGATTACTCCGCCCGGAAAACGGCTGAAAGGAACTCCTAAATACTCTAACTCATAAATGGTAGTTACAGCTTTCTGACACATCAATTCAGCTACTTTCTGGTCTGCCAGATAGTCGCTTCCCTTTATGGTGTCAAAAGCATGTTTTTCCCAGCCATCATCCCTCGCTTCAGGATTATTTCCCAGGGCAGCATTTATCCCGCCTTGAGCAGCTACAGAATGGGAGCGGAGGGGATGTACCTTGGAAACAACAGCAATATCAAGTTCAGGATTGCTGTTTAAGGCGGCGGCCAACCCTGCCAATCCTCCCCCAACGACAAGGATGTCATGACTGATCATTCAGTAATTCCTGGTAAAGTAAACAATAAGCAAAAAGACACTAATCACTACGCTTAAAAGAGTAAATGTCCAGAAAATCAATTTTTCTCTGCGCACGCCAAGATCAATGATAACTGTTCTCAGACCATAAAAGGCATGAAACACGACAAGAACAATAAGAAGAGTATCCGTAAAAGCGTTGGTGTGAAGCACAAGGGCCCAGTCAGGCTTTTGGTCCTTTGTCATCAAAAAAAAAGAGGTTAAAAACTTAATACCAAGAAGGAGGATAAGCAGGAGGCCACTGATGCGATGGAATAGCCATACAAACACAGATTGTACTCCTAATGCAAAGGAATATTATTAAAGAAAAGTATATGAGGAAAGTCAAGGAAAATGTTGTTAATACAGGCCTAAGATATTATAATCGAATGCACAGAGATTAAATAATGGAAGACAGATTGCTGCTAACTCATACGATTTTAGCCTGATGGATATGGAAGGAGCGCACTCGCGATCTTGGTTATCCTCTGGACCCTGGGCCGCATAGCAGGATAAATTGAGGAAATGAAAAACATCCATGTTCACCTTTTCAACTTGCTGGGCGAAAAGAAACCTTTGGCTTTGGCCACGATCATCGAGACAAAAGGGGCAACACCTCAAGTCCCGGGCGCCTCGGCTATTTTCTCTCCTGAAGGTCTCCTCGCAGGAACTGTTGGGGGTGGTCTGTTAGAGTATGATGCTCAGAGAAAAGCTATCCAAGCTATTAAAAAAAATTCCCCACATCTTTATGAATTTTTCCTGGATGCTGATATCTCTTCAGAGGAAGGTGCCATCTGTGGAGGGAAGGCTAAGATTCTGATTGACACCTGCCCTGAAAAACACAAAGGCACTTTCGAGAAATTAAATCAGTCCCTCCTTCAGTATAAGCCAGGAGTCTTAGCCGCCTTCTTAAACATAATCTCCGAAGAAAAAATATCCATTTCAAGATTTTGGATTCAGATTAATGAAAAATCAAAGGCTCTGTTAGAAAGCCCTGTTTCCTTTTTTAATGAGGAGATCAAAAACACCTTTTCAGAAGGAAAGCCCATCTTGCTGAAGGCAAAGAAAGAAATATTTCCTGGTAAGGCAAAAGAAACTCTCCTTTTTTTAGAACCCATATTCCCCTTACCCCAATTGGTTATTGCCGGAGCCGGCCATATCGGCAAAGCTATGGCTAACTTAGGTAGTCTCTTGAATTTTGATGTAACTGTGATAGATGACAGGTCTGAATTTGCCAATAAAAAAAATATTCCTGATGCTGACCAAATCGTCGTTGATGACATCGGAAAAGCCATCAATAATTTTCCAGTATCTTCTGACACCTACATTGTCATAGTCACCCGCGGCCACCGCCACGATGCAGATGCCCTCCGCCAATGCATAGCTTCCAAGGCAGCATACATTGGGATGATTGGAAGCTCACGTAAGATTAAACTCATGCGAAAAAATTTCCGGGAGAAGGAATGGGCTTCACCTCGCCAATTTGACCGCGTCCATGCTCCGATTGGCCTCGATATCAATTCAAAAACCGTGGAGGAGATTGCCATCAGCATCGCTGCCCAACTCGTTCTTGTCCGCAGTCAACTCCAGGATAAAAAAAGATAAGGAGAATAAGATGGTATGGGCCATGATATTAGGTGCAGGTGAATCAAAAAGGATGGGAAAATCAAAGCTTCTTCTTCCCTTCGGCAATAAAGCAATAATCGAAACAGTCATTGCCAATGTCTCTTCATCAAAAGCGGACGAGACTTTAGTTGTACTCGGTTCAGGATGGGAGAAAATTGAAAAGAAAATCAAAAAACTCCCTGTGAAAATCACCGTAAATCCTGATTTCAAAAAAGGGATGCTTTCCTCTGTCCTATGCGGACTCAAAGCCCTTCCTGAAGATGCCCAAGCATTTCTGGTCCTCCTTGGTGACCAGCCTGCTGTATCGACAGAAGTGATCAACGAAATCATCGATGCCTTCAAAAGAACAAAAAAAGGGATTGTCCTTCCTATCCATAAAAATGATCGAGGGCATCCTGTCCTGATTGACATGAAATACAGAGATGAAGTGAAGCGACTGAGCCCGGAAGTCGGCCTCCGCGGTCTGGTTTATAACCATCCTGAAGATATCCTAGAGGTCAAAGTCAAAACCTCGAGTATCCTCCAGGATATCGATAACCCAGAAGATTACAAGAAAGAACTAATAAAAAATAAGACGTAGGGGTTTGAACAAATCCTAATGCCCGAAGCGAAAGGGCCTGGGGTCAGGCTTCATCAGGCATGGAAGCCTCTATCAAGAGCCTATCCTCTGGCTTGATATGGATAACGAAGCCTGACCCAGAAAGTTTAGAAATTTAGAATTTTTTGGGAAGATTTTTCCTCTTTCCTGTGTCTAAATTATATAGTGAACAAGAACATCAAAAGAAAGGAGATATAGATGTCAAAAATTCATTCCGTTTTCACTTTCATTATTTTGGCCTTACTGATTTTCTCTCTGAACGCACAGGAAGTGGATGTGACAGGAGACTGGGAACTTACCATGGAAACTCGAAGAGGAGAAATGACAAGAGATATTAACTTTGTCCAGGAGGGAGAAAATCTGACTGTGACCATGGAAGGCCGAGGAGGAGAAGTAACAGGAGAAGGCACCATAAAAGGGAACGATATCGAATGGACGATAACACGGAGTACTCCGCGAGGGGAAATGACGATGACCTACACAGGAAAAGTAGACGGAGATACGATGTCAGGCGAGGTCCAACTCGGTGATTTTGGTTCTGCCACATGGAAGGCTGTTAGAAAACAATAGTTACTCTTTATCAAGATAATCTAAAAAAGAAAAACGTATGTTTCTTCAATATATCTCTCTATATTCGAGTAAAATAACTCTTTTTAAAAAAAGCAGTTATACCTTAAAATAGAAACGAAAGAAGTTTATTTTAAAAGGGAAGAATTCCTTCTTTCTTCCGTCTAAATTATGTACGGAGGTAAAGAAGATCTGAAGATGAATGGAAGAGAAAAAGCTCGTACAACTGAGTAAAGAAGGAGACGAAGAAGCCTTCGCTGCTCTTGTTAATAAATACAAAACAAAGGTGTTTCATTTGGCTTTTAGCTTTACCCACAACCGGGATATTGCCGACGACCTAACTCAGGAGGCCTTTATTAAAGCCTATTTTGCGCTTCCTAAATTTCAACTGAAATCAGAATTTGGCACCTGGCTTTACCGGATCACTCTGAATCACATAAAGGATTATTTAAGGAAAAAAGGAAGGGTAAAAGAAATTTCTCTAGATGATTTAGCTGTTTCTCAGGAGGAAGAAATCCAAATAAAAGAAAAAGAACAAGAAGAGCAGAGGAGAAGAATCCTGTACCGCAGCCTCAGCGAACTTCCTGAAAAATACCAATCCATTTTGACCTTGAGGGATATTCAGGGTATCTCTTATGAAGATATCTCTATAATCCTGAAGATTTCTCCTGGTACCGTAAATTCCCGTCTTCACCGGGCCAGGAAAATGCTTCGGAAAAATATAATGCCTTTCTTAACTAAGAAAGGAGGTATCAATGAAATGTAAAAATGTTGAAAGACTTCTTTCAAAATCCTTTGATGGAATCTTACAACCTGAAGAGAAAGAAAAGCTAGAGGCACACTTAGAGAGCTGTCTACACTGCCAAACAAAAAGAAAAGAATACCAAATCATCCTGGATGTTTTGAAAGAGAAAGCTTATCCAGAACCCAAGCTCCTATTTTGGGAACGCCTCCAGCCTAAGCTAAAGGAAAAGAAAAAATACGTGCCGTTGACGATGTGGAAACGCTGGAGTCTAAGAGCTATTCCAGTTTCGCTCATGATAATTATGCTGCTCATTGCAGCTATCGCTTTTCTCATCCCTGATAAGAAGGAAGAGTTGAGCCAGACAGAAGTACTTCTTCTCCGCAACCTGAACCCTCTTCAGGAAACCAGGACATTGTTAGAGGAAGAAAGTGTCGAAAATAAAAACATGATGCTTATCTTCTCTGCATTGGAAGAGAGAAACGATATAAGGAGATATTTCCCATGAAAAATCATTATAAATTCTGGATCGTGTTTTCGTTTATCGTCGTCTTTGCTACTGGAGTCATAGGCGGAATTCTTTTTGAAAAGCACATCCTCGGCAAAGAACCAAAAAAACCCACAAGAACAAGGAGCTCTGTTCGATTCCCTACTCTCGATACTATGGCTCAAGAATTAGACCTCACTACAGAACAGCAGGAACAGATAAGAGAAATTTTCAAAAGCAATGAGGAAAGGATTGATACGCTGAGAAGCCAAATCCATGAACGGTTCTTATCCATAAGAACCCAGCTTAAAAATGAAATAAATAACGTATTGAGCGAAGAGCAGCGCCTTAAATTTGAAGCTATGATTGAAAAATACTTATCCCAAAGAAGAAAGGAAATAGAAAAAAGGAGAAAACTCCCACCAAAACACAGAAAAGATAAAGGAGAAGAAAAATGAAAAAGAAAATCATAATCGGTGTCATCATCCTTGTTGTTATTGCAGGGATAGTTTTGGGATTTACCCTTTTTAACCGCAACAAAAATAACGACATAAAATACAAGAGAGAGGCGATTGACAGAGGAGATATCGAAGCCATGGTGGTTACAACAGGTTCACTGAATCCAGTGATTATTGTTGATGTGGGCAGCCAGGTTTCTGGAAAGATTGCTGAACTTTATGCAGATTTTAACTCTGAAGTCAAAGCGGGACAGGTCATCGCTCAACTTGACCAATCTCTCTTCTTGACCCGGGTGAAACAGAATGAGGCTAATCATGAAAGTGCCAAGGCTTCCCTTGAAAAAGCAAGGGTTACACTCGATAACTCCCAGAAAAAATACGATCGCGCCCTGGAACTTTTTGAAAAAGATCTAATATCTTTTGAAGAGAAAGAAGATTCTGAAACCCAATACTTCAGTGCCAAAGCTGATGTCCAATCAGCCGAAGCCAAGCTAAAACAGGCTAAATCACAGCTCGATTCAAGCGGGGTTGACCTTACCTATACCGTCATCAAATCGCCCATCGACGGAATCGTTATCTCTCGCAACATCAACGTTGGCCAAACCGTGGCTGCCAGCTTTCAGGCTCCTGTTCTTTTTCAAATTGCCAACGACCTGAGCAAAATGCAGGTGGAGTGCAGCGTGGACGAGGCCGACATCGGAAAGGTGAAAGAAGACCAAAGTGTTAGTTTCACTGTCGACGCCTTTCCAGAAGATACTTTCACCGGGAAAGTGAGTCAGGTCAGGTTTTCCCCTGAAGTAATCCAGAATGTTGTCACCTATACAACCATCGTTGAAGTGGATAATCCGGAGATGAAACTGCGCCCGGGAATGACAGCTACGGTATCTGTCGTCGTTGGAGAGGCCAAGAATGTCCTGAGAGTCCCAAGTGCTGCTCTGCGGTTTAACCCATCATTATCTCCTGAAGAAATGAGAGAAATCTGGGAAAATTTGAGGAAGGAAATGATGGCCAGAGGAGGAGGTTCAACTCCGGCTGGAGAGTCCGATGACAGGAGGAGCTCCCAGATGCACTCCGGACAAAGACCACCTTCTGGCGGTCAATTCACTGGTAGAATGGGTTCAGGTATGCATGGAGGGCAAAGGAAACCACCCTCTCGAGTTTGGATAGAAGAAAACGGGAAACTCAAACCAATCTTTCTAAGAATAGGAGTCACAGATAACAGCTATACTCAAATCATTCGGGGAAACCTGAAAGAAGGACAAGAGGTCATCACAGGGAAAGGCTCAGATAGTAAAAGAAGTTCCAGGAGCAGTTTAATGAGAGGCGGAATGATGTTCATGCGGCGCTAGCAGAACCCTTTACTTAACCTTAAGGAAAGGATAAAAAAAAATGGACAACAACAACCTTATTCAGCTGGAAAACATAACGAGAGTCTACAAGGTAGGCGAAACACAAGTCAGAGCTTTACAGGATGTATCTTACATCGTTCAACATGGCGATTTGCTGGCCATCATGGGGCCATCTGGCTCTGGTAAATCAACCTTGATGAACATCATTGGCTGTCTGGACAAACCATCAGAGGGAAAATATTTTCTGGAAGGACAAGAAGTTTCAACTTTTGACAAGAATAAACTGGCTCGAATTCGGAACAAAAAAATTGGCTTTGTCTTCCAGAATTTTAATCTTCTCGCCCGCACCACAGCTTTAGAAAACACAGAGCTTCCTCTTCTGTATTCAAATGTTCCAAAAAAAGAGACAAGAGGTCTCGCCTTCAAAGTTCTCTCGTTGGTGGGTTTGGAAGGGCGCGAAATGCACAAAACCAACCAACTCTCTGGGGGAGAGATGCAGAGAGTGGCCATAGCAAGAGCACTGGTTAACAGCCCTTCCCTCCTTCTAGCAGACGAACCAACAGGAAATTTAGACACAAAAACAGGGAAAGAATTAATGGAGATCTTTAAAGAGCTCAACGAGAAAGAAAATATTACTATCATTCTCGTTACACACGACCCTGATGTATCAAGGATTGCTCATAACAAAGTCTATCTCCGAGATGGTCAAATAGTGAAAGAAGAAAGGGAGTAGAAAATGAACATACTTAGAACCATTCGTGTCTCTTTAAGAGCTTTGGGCCGGAACAAAATGCGCTCTTTCCTAACAGCTCTGGGGATTATTATCGGTGTCAGTGCAGTGATAGCCATGGTCAGCATCGGTCAGGGTGCAAAGAAGGCTGTTGAAGACCGGTTCAACTCCATTGGAACAAACTTGCTCTTTGTTCGTCCTGGGAGCCGTTCCTTTCATGGCCGTCAAGGCGGCAGTGGAACATATCAAAATCTCACTCCAAATGACGCCAAAGCCATCCAGGAAAAGGCAGACGCTGTAGAGTATGTCTCTCCATCAGTATCTACAAGAGCCCAGGTCGTCTATGGAAACAAGAACTGGAACACCTCCATCCAGGGCGTCGGCGCGAAGTATCCAGAAATCAGAAACTGGGAAATCGATTACGGTATTTTCTTCGATGAGATTATGGTGAAAACAGGACAGAAAGTTTGCGTATTAGGAAATGAGGTGAATAATAACCTTTTTGAGGGTGATGATCCTATCGGGAAAATCATAAGGATCAAGAAAGTCCCTTTTAGAGTGATCGGGGTATTAAAATCGAAAGGAGAATCCGGTGGTTGGTTTAACAGGGACGACATGATTGCCATGCCCTACACCACTGCCCAAAGAAGGATCATAGGAAGGATCGACAGGATTCAGAGTATAGATGTCTCAGCCGTATCCATGGTCAGGTCTGTTGAAGCCATGGAGCAAATCCAAGAAATCCTTAGGATCAGACACAAGATTGCTCCTGGAGCAGAAGATGATTTTCACGTCAGGAATATGTCGGAAATTGCCGAAGGAGCAGCAGAATCAACCAAGATCCTGACCATCCTCCTCGGAGGCATTGCTTCTGTCTCCCTCCTTGTCGGAGGAATAGGAATCATGAACATCATGCTCGTTTCTGTGACCGAGCGTATCAGAGAAATCGGCATAAGAATGTCTGTTGGAGCTCGAGAAAGAGATATTCTTCTCCAGTTCCTGACAGAGGCCATTGTCTTGAGTGTGTTGGGAGGCTTTATTGGCATTGGTCTGGGAATAGCAACTTCAAGATTGATATCTCACTTTGCCGGCTGGAAAACCCTCGTGTCTATAGGCGCTATCGCCCTTGCTTTTCTGTTTTCTGGCTCAGTCGGGATATTCTTCGGGTTCTATCCAGCCCGGAAAGCTTCCAAATTAGATCCCATCGAAGCATTAAGGTATGAATAAAACAGAACAAATCATAAATAGAACAAAAACGGACATGACCAGCCAGAAAATAAAATTTAAATTTCACATGTCTTGCCCGTCTTGCTTTTATCAATTCAACTTAGGAGGAAGAAAATGTTTAAACGAGTAATTGGGACTTTTACAGTTCTGATTCTTCTGACGGCCACCCAATCTCTGGCTCAAAAAGAGGAAAAATCTCTCTCTCTTTCCTTAGAAGAATGCGTCCTTAAAGCTATTGAAAACAATCTTGATGTGGCGATTAACATTCTAAATCCTGAACTTGCTGATATTTCAGTCTCTCAGGCTAAGGAAAAATTCATGCCTAACCTTTCATTCAACTACCTTAAGAGAGACACCAATTCAGCTTCTTATTCATTTCTTGATGCTGCTGATCAGGTCACCACTGCATACAATAACTATTCAGCTCAGGTCTCACAACTCATTCCAACTGGAGGAAGTTTTTCTATCGTTCTCGACGGCTACAAGAATGAAACCAACCGAAGATTCCAGACCATTAATCCCCGATACGGGAATTCACTCACTTTTAATTTCACCCAACCTCTTTTGAAAAATTTTGGCTTTAAGATAAGCCGTAGAGAAATAATCGTTGCCCAAAACAACATGGATATTTCAGAAAATACATTTAAAAGAAATCTTCAGGACACGGTTTACGAAGTGGAGGAGGCATACTTGAATTTAATCGGCAGCATCGAATTCCTCAAAGTGAGGAGGCAATCTTTAAAATTAGCCCAGGATTTATTAGCCAAAAATAAAAGAGCGGTTGAAGTCGGAACCTTGGCCCCAATCGAAATTCTGAATGCTCAGGCTGACGTGGCTACTCGGGAGGCAGATATCCTTGAAGCCGAAGCTATGGTGAACAATAGCGAGGATCTTTTGAAAACAATCCTCAACCTCGCTGCTGAAACAGAAGACGCTGATTCAGTAAAAATAGACCCTTCAGATAAACCAGCATACGAAGAAGTGCAAGTGAATCTTGACGAGGCCTTCCTCAATGCCATGGAAAATCGCCCGGATTTGAACGCCACCAGGATAGATTTGAAAAACAAAGAGATAAACCTGAGCTACAGTAAGAATCAACTTCTTCCGGACTTAAGCTTTCAAGTATCCTACTGGAGCCCGGGAATTACAGGCAACCAAATCTTATATGAAAATAATGATGCTTTACGGGGAGCAGTGATCGGGACAATTCAAGGCTCACCCTCAGATGCCATGAGGGATGCCCTCAACTTCAAATACAAGAATTGGTCTATTGGTCTGACCCTTTCTATTCCTCTCTCCAGTGTGCTCTCACGAGCAACTTATGCCCAAGCCAAGGTTAACCTGGAACAGTCCATGCTGCGCCTGAAGAACCAAGAACAACAAATATTCCTGGAGATAAAGAACGCGGTAAGGGCAGTGCAAACAGACTACAAACGCGCTCAAGCCTATAAAGTTGCCCGTGAACTCGCCGAAAAAAAATTAGAGGCCGAGGAAGAAAAACTGAGGGTAGGACTCAGTACAAATTATTTTGTCCTCCAATATCAAAGAGACCTGACAAGCGCTCAGACCCAGGAGCTTAGGGCCATAATTGATTACAATCTTTCCATAGCTCGTTTAGACAGAGCCACAGGAGTTAGCCTCAAAACCAAAAATATCAAGATCTCTGAAATCTGGGGAGATTGATTATCGAGTTGATATGAATAAAAAGGCATCGTTCTTTATTACTATTGCTGAATACAAGCTAGAGCGTATGATTTAAATAAAATGAAGTATAGAGTTGGACACAGTAAAGGAGTAATGTCATGAAAAAAAAGATTAGCTTGATATCCATTGCCATCATCGTTGTTGCCCTTATTGGGTGGCAAGTTTATCAAAGAGCCTTCAAGTCGCGCAAGAAACCCGGAATGATGAGCATGTCAATCCCTGTTGCTGTTGAGATATCTCCTGTAGATAAGACCCAAATCCGAGATCTCGGATTATTCACAGGGACTCTGTTTCCCAAGTCACAGTTCATGATCGCGCCTAAAATTTCCGGACGTCTGGAAAAGCTCCTGGTCCATATCGGAGATTGGGTGAAGCGCGACCAACTGATCGCAATCCTCGATGCTGAGGAGTATGCCCAAGAAGCCGCACAAGCTCAAGCCAACGTACAGGTAGCTCAAGCCAACCTTGAAGAAGCTCATAGCTCTTTAGAAATCGCAAAACGAGGATTGGAGAGGTTGCAGGCACTTCACAAGAAAGGCCTCGCTTCTGATTCAGAACTCGATGCAGCCCAGGCTTCATACAAGGCCCAAGACGCCAAACGCAAAGTTGCCGTTGCCCAGGTTGCCCATAAGGAAGCAGCTCTTAAGGCTGCACAGATTCGTTTATCGTACACTCAAATCAGAGCGTCATGGCAAAACGGATACAATCGGAGGGTCGTTGGAGAGCGTTTTGTTGATGAAGGAGCCTTGCTAACTCCTAATGCACCTATCCTCTCTATACTAGAGATTGACCCAGTAATCGCTGCAATCCATCTTACTGATAAAGACTATTTTCGAGTGCAGAAAGGTCAAAGAGCGGTCGTGACCAGCGATGCGTTTCCTGGTAAAGCATTTTCCGGGAAGATTGCGCGTATTGCGCCTTTGCTGAAAGAAACATCCCGAGAGGCAAGGATTGAGATTGAGGTTCCTAATCCGGACAAACTTCTTAAACCCGGTATGTTCATCAACACTCAAATTGAGTTTACCAACAAAAATGATGCAACAGTAATCCCTGTGAGTGCAGTGGTGAAGCGAGGTGACCGGCAGGGAGTTTTCCTGGTAGACATGCAGAATAAAATAGCAAAGTTCACTCCTGTTCGTCTCGGCATAGTCAGCGGCGATAGGGCAGAAGTTATTGAACCTGCCTCTCTTTCTGGATTTGTAGTCACCTTGGGACAACACCTTCTCAGGAACGGAGGTCCTATCTCCTTGCCGCCCAGCAGGCAAGAAGCTTCGGGGGCAAGTTTACCTGATTCTAAGTCCACAAAGGATAGCGGCCAACAACAGAGAGGAGAAAAGAAATGAAGCTTTCTGAATTTTCAGTCAAACATCCTATCTTTACAATCATGTTAACCTTGATTGTGATTGTTCTGGGAGCAGTGTCTTTTACCCGTCTTCCCATAGACCTGTTGCCAGATGTAACCTACCCCACCCTCAGCATTCAAACCTCATACGCAAATGCCAGCCCTCAAGAAATCGAAGAGCTAATATCACGACCCATTGAAGCAGCACTGAGTGCGGTTCCCGGCGTAGAAAATATCTTTTCCACCTCATCAGAAGGCAGCAGCAGCGTCCGCGTAACATTCTCCTGGGGCACGGATTTGGATGCAGCTTCGAACGACATCCGAGACCGCTTAGACCGTGTGATTCCTATCCTCCCGGAGGATGCCAGTCGTCCCAGCCTCCGCAAGTTTGATCTGGCCAGCTTTCCCATTCTTATTCTCGGAGCAGCGAGTGGATTGGATCCAATACAGATGCGTCGCATCCTCGACGACCAGATCAAGTACCGTATAGAGCGTGTGCCAGGAGTGGCTTCAGTAGATATTTGGGGGGGGCTCCAGAGGGAAATTCAAGTCAATCTCTATCCGGATAAGATTAAAGCAATCGGTCTTCCTCTTGACTACATACTCAGCAAGATAAGATCGGAGAATGTCGACGTGCCTGCAGGCAAAATAGAGCAGGGAAATTTTGATGTTCTAATCCGCATACCAGGAGTATACAGCAGCCTAGAAGAACTCCGGAATACGGTCATCGCTATCCGCGAAGGAGTCCCTATCCAGCTTAAAGAGATTGCTAGCGTTGAAGACTCCTTCCAAAGAGTAAGACGGATTGTCAGAATTAATGGGAAACCCGGAATTCGCCTGTCCGTTAACAAACAATCAGGCAAGAATACTGTTGAAATAGCCAGGGGAGTCCTCCGTGAGATTGAGCGGATTGAACAGGATATTCCGCAAATCCAAATAACTCCCATGATAGATACATCAGAATACATCCAAAGCTCAATCAGTAATGTCGGTCGTGCAGCTCTTTTCGGCGGTATATTGGCCATTTTGGTCCTGTTGATATTTCTCCGCAGCTTCCGCAGCACAACCATCATTGCTACCGCCATACCGATTTCCATTATTGCCACCTTTGCTCTTATCTATTTTGGCGGATTCACCTTAAACATTGTTACTTTGGGCGGTCTTGCCCTTGGTATCGGCATGCTGGTTGATAACGCAATTGTTGTGCTGGAGAATATTTACCGCCTGCAGGAGTCAGGAGAGGCTCCTTTAAAGGCAGCGGTCAGCGGCAGCTCAGAGGTCACCTCTGCTATCATTGCCAGCACCCTCACTACCATGGCAGTCTTTCTACCCATGGTTTTTGTCCGCGGCATGGCAGGCGTCATGTTCAAACAGCTGGCCTATGTGGTCAGCTTTGCGCTCTTCTGTTCCCTCATCGTTGCTCTAACCCTCATCCCTATGCTTTCAAGCAGAATTTTGCACGTAACAAACATTAATCCTTCGAGTAGAAAGTCATCGATACACAAAGTCTTAATATTCAGCAGGCGATTTTTTACTGGAATGGAAGACAAGTATAAAAATATTCTCCATTATGCCCTGAGCCATCGCCTACTCGTAATAGGAATGGCCGCCTTGCTTCTCATCGGAAGTTTAGCTCTCGCCCGACTTGTTGGCACTGAGTATATGCCAGCTGCAGATGAAGGAGAAGTACGAGTCAGCGTTGAGATGGAAGTGGGCTCACGATTGGGAGTCCTCGATGAGAAATTCAAGACTATCACGAATATCATAAGAGAAGAAGTTCCCGAACTCGAAAGCATGGTGGAGAGTATGGGAGGGTCACACTGGCGGGCAGGCACTCATAGAGGAAACATCAGGATTTCTCTCAAACCAGAGTCCGAACGCTCAAGGTCCAGTGAAGAGATTGCGGACGCGCTTCGTCGAAAACTCCTCAATATCCCTGGAACTATTATTCGAACGCGGCCAGGACAAGGACTCTTCCTTATGAGAAGATTGGCAGCGAGCGGCGCTGATAGAGTGCAAATCGAAATACGAGGATATGACCTGGAAACCGCTAATTTGCTAGCTGAACAAGTGAAAAATGTAGCTGAAAATGTGGAAGGTGTCACTGATGCCAGGTTAAGCCGCGAAACCGGAACTCCAGAGGAACTTATCATTATTGACCGGCAGAAGGCTGCAGACATGAAACTCACCATCTCTCAAATCGCCAATACGATTCAGACAATCCTTACCGGCACCCGAGCAAGCAATTACCGCGAAAGGGGAAAAGAGTACTGGATTCGTGTCAAAGTCAAAGATTCAGAACAAATGAATCTGAATGACCTCCTCGACTTAACCCTAACCAACTCAGACGGTCAATCGGTTGTTTTGCGGAACGTGGTGCAGGTCAGTTCACGTAAAGGCCCGGTGCGAATTGAACGAAAAGATCAGGAACGCATTATCACGGTCTACGCGAATACCAGCGGAAGAGATATGGGTTCTATTTTGGCTGATGTTCGCGAGGGCCTTCGGTCCATCCCGGTGGCGAGGGATTTCAGTATAATTATTGCTGGTGATTACGAGGAACAGCAAGAAGCTTTCCGAGAGCTGCTGCTGAGTCTGGCTTTGGCGCTGTTGCTTGTTTACATGATAATGGCATCTCTGTATGAATCCATTCGTGATCCCTTTGTCGTAATGTTCTCAGTGCCTCTAGCTGCTATCGGTGTTATTCTCATATTGTTTCTCACTAACACAACCTTTAACGTCCAGTCTTACATAGGATGTATCATGCTGGGAGGGATCGTGGTTAATAATGCCATTTTATTGGTTGACCATACCAACCTCCTTAGACGACGTGATGGAATGCCTATCCGGGAGGCTATTGAAGAGGCTGGCCGCCGACGCCTTCGACCGATTTTGATGACAGCCATGACAACCATCATGGGACTTCTTCCCATGGCTATCGGGCTTCGTGCAGGGGGGGGAGCTCAAGCACCCATGGCCAGAGCCGTTATCGGAGGGTTGTTAAGCTCAACACTCATTACTCTGGTGATCGTGCCTGTGGTTTACTCTATATTCGAAGGATACCGGATGAAAGAGAAGATCAAAAAAATAAATATCTTAACAATGTTTCTTAAAAGGAATAATAAAACAGGATAACTTTTAAATTAAACTCTTATGCTCTATAATACTTTATTCAGATATGAAAACTAAAATAAAATTCCTGCCGATTATTTCTATTGTTCTCTATTTCTTTACTCCTTTTTCTTATTCCCTGGTAAACGAAGAGAATTTCCGTGTAAAAGTTCCCAAATTCAGCTCTCCACCAAAGATTGACGGAACACTTGAAAATCCTATCTGGGAAAAAGGAGCAATTCTTGATACATTCACTCAGTATGAGCCTCAAGAAGGAGCCGAGCCTTCGGAAAAAACGGTGGCCTATTTAGGGTATGACAAGAACAACCTTTATATCGCTCTCCGCTGCTTCGATTCAGACCCCAAAGCCATCAGAGCCTGTCTAACCCAAAGAGATGAAGTTCGCGGAGATGATGAAGTCACCCTTTACCTCGATACTTTCAACGATAAAAAGAGGGCCTTTGCCTTCCTGGTTAATCCCTGCGGCGTTCAGAGTGACGGCATCTACAACGAGACTCAGCGGAGGCACCGTGGAGGAGGATTCGATAAGATAGATAAAAACTGGGATACTTTTTTCATCTCAAACGCACATATGGATGATAAAGGCTACACGGTGGAGCTTTCCATTCCTTTTAAGAGCATACGGTTCCCCAATACTCAACCACAAGTTTGGGGATTCCAAATCATGAGAAGGATCCGGAGGAAAAATGAAGAAATCTATTGGCATCCCCGTTCCCGCGATGTCAATGGTTTTCTGGTTCAATCCGGGACTATCGAGATAGATGGATTTATTGAAAAAGGAAAGAATATTGAAATCATGCCTGTAGTGACGGGCTTAAAAGAATCTAACGAAAAATTTATCCCTGAAGCAGGTTTAAACTTCAAGTATGGGATTACCTCTAATTTGACGGCTGATATCACTTACAACCCCGATTTCAGCCAGGTTGAAGCAGACATGCCACAGATTGATGTCAATCAACGCTTTGCCCTATATTATCCTGAAAAAAGACCTTTCTTCTTAGAAGGAAAGGACTTCTATGATACACCCTTTGAATTAGTCTATACGCGAAAAATAGTTGACCCTCAAATGGGTTTCAAGCTCACGGGCAAGCTAGGCAAAACAACAATCGGCATATTAAGCACTTACGACAATAATCTCCCGGATATTAAAATTTATGAAGAAGAAGAGGAAGAAGAAGATGAGGAGGAAGAAGAAAATCCTTATTTATCGCTAGTTAATGTTTTCCGCCTGAAAAGAGACCTCTTTTCAGAGTCTCACATAGGATTCATCGTAACCGATAAAGAAATGGGTCTTTCGTGGGATTCAATCACCAGCAACTATAACAGGGTTGCAGGTATAGACGGCCATTTCAAATTCCAGAACTACTACAGATTCTCCTTTCAAATTCTGAGCTCTCAGAGTAAATGGGAAAATGAAAAGACTGATTTTGTCCCGGCCATGAAGTTCAACCTGAGCCGCCAATCTCGCCATTTGTCTTTCTCGGCAGACTGGACAAGCATTCACCCCGAGTTCGAGGCATCTGCTGGCTTTTTTCGCCGGAAAGACATCCAATCCCTCAACACCCGTATCAGCTATGCCTTCCTCCCTCAGAATGAAATAATCGTCGACATCCGCCCTTCTCTGGAATATAAAAGAATTTATGACTTTGACAACACGCTGACCGACGAAGAATTGGAGTTTCGTGTATTCGTAAGCGGCTGGAGACAGTCACATTTCTGGGTAAATTTTTCCACAGGACAGGAGAGATACAAAGAAATAGACTTTTATAAAAAATCTTTCAGGGCAAGTTTTAGCTCTGATCCCTTCTCCTGGCTGAGCGGCAACATCTCTTATTCTTTTGGGGAGGCAATCCGTTACCAAGACGATCCTTATTTGGGCTATAAAACTTCCCTCGGTTTCAGACTCACTCTGAAGCCTCTAACCAACCTCCATCTCTTCTATAATTTCAGGAACAACACATTCTACAAGGAAAAGGGAGGAGAAAGGGATTATCGAATCAACATCATCAGTCAGCGGATCAACTATCAAATTTCCCGCACATTATCCTTGCGGCTCATCACAGACTACAATGATGACGATAAAGAACTCTACAACAGCGTCCTTCTAAGCTATGAATTAAGGCCTGGAACAGTCTTCTATTTGGGAGTGGATGACAATCAAGAAAGGGATGATTCGGGAATTTTTCGGAGCACAGGACGATATTACTTCATTAAATTCTCCTACTGGTGGCGGATTTAAAAGTAAAAAAAATTTCCTATTGTATTAACCAATAAACTCTTTAAAATATAACTCTTCATATGAAAAACAAGATTAATATATTCTCTTTACTTCTTCTTCTCCTCCTAGCCTTTGCCTTCCCTGAAGAAAAAGAGGATTTTATCCTTCCTGAAATCTTAAGCCTTGGCTTGAGAAACAATCTTTTGCTCCTGGCCAAGATCCAGGAAGTCGAAGCAAAAAAAGCAGCCTTCCAATCATCTAAGCTCTTCTTAAATCCGGAATTTACCTACCACAGAGGTAAAGGAACCCCCTATCATTCTGAGGAAAAAGTAGACACCGAAGGTTTCTCAATCAGCCAGTCCCTGGAAAATCCTTTTAAAAGAAAATACAGGATTCGAATGTTCGAAAAAGAATGGCAGGCTTCAGAGTCCTCTTTGGATTTTTCCAGGCTTGAAATCATCTACGAAATAAAGCGACTATTCTACAAGATCCTCCTTTATAAAAACAATGAAGAATTGGCCTTCAAGAATCTGAATTCCCTTAAAGAAATTCATCAATTGATCCTAAAAAGGGTAAAATTGGGCGAGGTCAAGGAATTAGAGGCCATAAAACTATACGTAGAAACCCTCAAGGCTCAGAATGAACTGAATAAAGTTCAGACAGAATTAAGATTAGCCAAAGAAAACTTAAATAAGTTTTTGGGAAATTCTCTTCCTTCGGATTTTACTATTCAGGGAAATCTAAGCTATAAATTTTTGTCTCTCGATGAAAAATCTCATATAGACAAGGCACTTCTTTCCCATCCTCTTATCAGAAAAAAAGAAGGAGAATTGGAATTCGCCGAAAGCAACCTAAGTTATATCAGATGGCAGAGATTCCCTGACCCGAAACTATCCGGATTCATCAATGAAGAAATCGACGGCAAAAATAAGGGAATTGGGATTTCGGTAGAGATCCCCCTCTGGAACTTTAAATCAAAAGAAATCGCCGAGGCCAAGAGCTTAGTTCTGAAGCAGAAAGAAGAATCAAAGGCTTCAAGAATGGAATTGACTACCGAAATCAAGACAAAATCAAGCAAACTCCGGCTTTCTGAACAAACAATAGAGCTTTTCCTGAGCGGCCTGTTGAAGCAAGGCGAAGAAAGCCTTAAAATAGCTGAAGTGAGCTATAAACAAGGTGAAATATCCTTAATCGATTACTTAGATTCTCAGAGAACTTACAACAGTATACTAAAAGATTATCAAGATTCTCTGTATAATTGGAACGTCGACAAAGCCTCCTTAGAAAAATCCATCGGAGAAGAAATAAAATGAAAAAATATATGATTCTGCTCTTTATTTTAATTCTTATCTTTTGTGGAAGGGGAGAGAAGAAAACTGCTTCTGAAGAAGCTGACCTCCATAACGACCATGAAAATAATCGCCATCAAGATGTAGAGGTTTCTTCAGCAAAACAGAGAGAATGGGGAATCACGATTGGCGAAGTCTCCGAAATAAGAGTTACTTCTAAAGTTACTCTCCCCGGTGTCCTAACTCTCAATCAGAATAAAACTGCCCACATTTCCTCTTTTGCCCAAGGAAAAGTTCTCTCCGTTTCAGCTGATTTAGGAGATAATGTGCGCAAAGGCCAAATCCTTCTGACTATTAATTCTCCAGAATTTGCTCAAGCACAGGCCTCTTTCCTCCAGGCCCGAGCGAGATTTAACCTCAGCCGTAAAGAATATGAAAGAGCCAAGATGCTTCTCAGAGAAAAAGCTATCGAGCAAAAAGAATATCTAAGACGCGAATCTGAGTACGAAAAAGCATCTACAGAGTATGGCCTCCGGGAGTCAAACCTTCATTCTTTCGGCCTTGACCATAATCAAATAGATAATCTGATAAAGAACTGCGACTCTTTAGTGCCAGAAGGACATCTCTGTGAGGTGGCGAATCCGAATTTGTCCATCCTCTCTACCATAAGGGGAAAAATTATTTTTAGAGATGTTATCGTTGGAGAACATGTCGAACTCAAAAAAATTCTCTTTACTGCCTCAGACCTCAGCACATTATGGGCTCTTTTAGATGCCTATGAAAAGGATTTGCCTCTTATAAAAAAAGGCAGCAGGGTAAGAATAAAATCAACCCTATATCCAGATAAAGAATTTGAAGGAAAAATGACTTACATAAGCGATACGATTGATGAAAAATTAAGAACTGTAAAAATCAGAGTAGAAGTCAACAATAAAGATAATTTATTAAAGCCAAATATGTTTATTCTCGGAATGATTGAAAATGAAAATAAAAGGGAAAAATTTTTGATTGTCCCAGAAGAAGCTGTTCAAAATATGAATGGAAAAAAGATAGTCTTCCTCCAAGAAGAAAAGGAGATATTTTTTCCTCACGAGGTAAAGATAAAGGAAAAAATAGATGGAAGCGCCATCATAGCTGAGGGCTTGAAGTTAGGTCAGCTAATCGTGATAAAGGGAGCATTTTATCTTAAGGCAGAATTAAGCAAAGTATCTTTTGGCGATGCTCATGTTCACTAATAAAAATTAAAATAGGATTTTTAATATTACGAAGTTTGAAAAAAAAAGAGAAATCTGAAGATATCTCTTTTTATACTTATTGACCCCCAAATGGTAGTTTTATCTTTTTAAAATGTTAGATAAGCTAGTAGAATTCTCTTTAAAACAAAAACTATTCATCCTTGCGGCGACATTCATAATCATTATTTCAGGAATTCTTTCTTACCAAAAATTACCAATAGATGCTTTCCCAGATCCTTCTCCCTGTTTGGTTCAAATCTATACCGAAGCAGAAGGAATGGCTCCTGAGGAAGTAGAAAGATTGATATCTTATCCCATAGAGGCCGCTATGTTCGGTCTTCCTAAAGTGAGAAATATTCGCTCTTTTTCCACATTTGCTCTGTCTATGGTCAGTGTTTACTTCAAAGATGGAACAGATATTTATTTTGCGAGACAAATCGTTTCACAAAGACTTCCTCAGGTTAGAGAACACCTCCCTCCCCAAGCAGAAAACCCCATATTGGGTCCTATATCAACTGGATTGGGCTTAGTCTACCTTTATTATCTTGAAGGAGAAAATTATTCTCCTCTGGAAATAAGAACTATCCAAGATTGGATTATTAAATTTGAGCTTCAGTCAGTACCTGAGGTAACCCAAGTTCTAAGCATTGGTGGAGATATAAAGCAATTCCAGATTCTGATTAACCCTAATAAATTGATTAAATACGGCTTAACTTTGAATGATCTAATTGAAGCCGTCAGAAAAAACAATCAAAACATCGGTGCCAGTTTTATCACCAAAGGAAAAGAAGAATATATCGTAAGAAGCATCGGACTGGCTAAAACCGTCGAGCATCTCAAAAATATTACTGTTGCCAATTATCGGGGAACTCCTGTTTATGTAACAGATTTAGCTGAAGTAAAAATAGGCCCAGCAATCAAACGAGGAACAGCTTTAGCTGAAGGAAAAGGTGAAACTGTGGCCGGTATGATACTTAAGCTATTTGGGTCTAATACAGTCAGAGTGATAGCAAATATTGAAAAAAGAATTGAAAATATTAATAAATCTCTTCCACCTGGAATAAAAATTGTCCCTTTTTATAATCAGGCATCATTGGTGAAAAAATGTGTTCTCACGGTAACCATTTCTTTACTATTGGGGATAATCCTGGTTATGTTTATTCTCTTCCTTTTCATGGGTGATTTCAGGTCTTCCCTGATTGCCACACTTTCTCTTCCTTTTTCCATTCTTTTTTCTTTTATATTAATGAATAGAATAAACCTATCAGCTGATTTGATGTCCTTTGGCGGACTGGCTATAGGCATTGGTATTTTTGTCGACGCCTCCATTGTCATGATAGAAAATATATTCAGACATATTCAAACTTCTTCTGAAGTCACTCACCATTCAATTTTGCGAGCTGCTAATGAGGTTACCCGTCCAATTTTTTACGCAATTGTCATCATTATATTAGTTTTCCTACCCATATACACTCTTCAAGGCGTAGAAGGCATAATGTTTCGTCCTCTAGCATATGCAATAACTTTTGCATTATTAGGTTCTCTTGTATTTTCCTTTACATTTGTACCTGCTGTTTCTTATTTTCTTATCTCAAAAAGAAAGAAAACAAAGAGAGAATCTTTCATAATCAAAAATATAAAAAAAATTTATTTACCCTTATTTAAACAGGCTCTTAAAAAAAGGAAAATGGTTTTTCTTTTTACAATTATTTTGTTTTTAACAGCCGTGATCCTTATTCCTTTTTTAGGAACAGAATTCATCCCTCAATTAGAAGAAGGAACGACTCATCTTAGAGTCAGCATGGACCCAAACATAAGCCTTCAAGAATCTATTGATTTTACTCATAAGATTGAAAAGGAAATTAAAAGTTTCTCGGAAGTACAAGGGGTCTTGAGCCGAATTGGGAGAGGAGAACTTGGTAGCCATGCTCACTTTGTTAATAATGCTGAAGTCTTGATAACCCTAAAGCCCGTTAATAAGTGGAAAAATTTTAAGACTAAAGATGAGTTAATAGAGGCCATAGGAAAGAAACTGGATAAATTTCCAGGAATTCTTCTTAATTTCACTCAGCCCATCGCTCATAATTTAGATGAACTTATTTCTGGGGTAAAAGCTCAAATTGCAATCAAAATCTACGGTGAAGATTATTCTGTTTTGAAAGAAAAGAGCATTCAAATAAAAGAAATAATATCCACAATTAAAGGAGCAGCTGACGTTCAAATAGAACAATTTACCGGCCAGAATCAACTGCAAATAATATTGAATAGAGATAGCATTGCTCGGTATGGAGTTCATATAGCTGACGTTCAGGAAATGGTGGAGGCGGCTTTAGGAGGAGTTGCGTTAGGTAAAATCTATGAAGGGAACAGAAAGTTTGATATTTTCTTGAGGTTCCAGCCACAATTCAGAAAGGATATTCCTGAAATTGAAAATTTATTGATTCCCCTTCATTCTGGGGGAACAATCCCTTTAAAATTTTTGGCAGAAATAAAAGAAGTTATCGGACCTCGCCATATCAATCGAGAAAATAACAACAGGTATGTAACTATTCAATCCAATATTCGGGGAAGAGATATCGGGAGTTTTGTAAAGGAATCTCAAAAAAAGATAGAGGATAGTGTTTCATTCCCCCCTGGATACACAACAACCTGGGGAGGACAGTTTGAACTTCAACAGCAAGCCAATAGGAGATTGATGTTAATTATTCCTATCACTTTAATTGCTATTGGTCTTATTCTTTTTACCGTTTTTTACTCCCTAAAAGATGTGTTAATCATCTTTCTGAATATTCCTTTGGCTTTGGTGGGAGGAGTTATTGCATTAAAAATTTCTGGCCAATACTTAAGTGTACCCGCATCTATTGGATTTATTGCTCTTTTTGGAATTGCTTTAGAGAATGCATTGGTCCTTGTTTCTTATTTTCATAAATTATTAGCTCAAGGTTTGAGTATGAATGAAGTATTAATCACAGGAGTAAGCCTGAGAATTAGACCTGTGTTGATGACTGCTTTTACCACTATATTTGGTCTTATTCCACTCTTAATTGCCAGAGGACCGGGGGCAGAAATCCAGAGACCTCTTGCTACAGTTGTAGTTGGAGGACTCCTTACCTCCACCTTAGTGACTCTCTTTGTCCTTCCTCTTGTTTTTCAGGCTCTAAAAAGAGAAAAGATCGAAAGATGAATTCCTTGAAAAAAATTGCTTATTCCTTTCTTATCGTTACCTTACTTTCCTTCTGTTCCTCGCCACATAAAGGAATCATCATTCTTTGCGCAGGAGACAGCATCACAGAAGCTGATTATCCCCGGTTTCTCCAAAGGATACTCAACGAGGAAGGCATAAAAGCTAAAGTTCTTAATTACGGCCGAAGCGGGAACACGTCTGGAGAATATCTTCGCTTTTTGAAAAAGAATAAAAGCACCTTAGCCGAAGAACAACCAGATTTTGTACTCCTCCAACTCGGAACAAACGATGTTCGCCTAGACCATGATAGTACTCCCTCGGACCAGTTTGGCATCAACATGAAAAAAATAATAAAAATTTTCCGCACATTCCAAAACCGATCTGGAGAAGCAACCCGAATCTTTCTTTCTCTCATTCCTCCCATCCCAGGAGGAAGTCCCTTCCCTTTCACCGATGAATCAAGCGCCAGAGTAAGGAATGAGATAAACCCCCTTATCCAAAAAATCTGCGTCGAGGAAAAAATTCCACTGGTGGATAATTACTCCTTCTTTCTCAAATCTCCCCATCTCCTTCCTGAAGTTCACCCTAACAAGGAGGGATACAGGAGTTTAGCTCAAAACTGGTACAATTCTCTGAAACCCCTTCTGAAGTAAAAATTTAATTATTTTTTTCCTTTTTTCCCAATTATTCTTGAAATCCGATGAAAATGGTGTTATTATTGTATGTAAATATAATCTAGACAGATCAAACGGCGTCATTCTGGGAGAATAAAGCATGAATAGGAAACTTATAAGACCAAATTTCTCTGAAATAAAAGAAAAAATGAGCAGAGAGTCATCAAGAAAGAAGCTCCACCCTCCATCCGAGACTCATGCGGAAAATTACTATTATCTCAAGCAGATGAATAAGAAGACTCCCATGACTGTCGTTTTTCAGGATGGGGAAGTGATAGAAGGATACATTGAGTGGTACGACCGAAACTGCCTAAAACTAAACCGTAATAATGCCCCTAATCTCCTAGTCTATAAAAATAGCATAAAATATCTGTATAAACTGAATGATAATAAAGGGAACCAGAAAATAAAAAGTAGAAAATGACCCTTCCCAGGATTGGGATAACCGTTGGAGACCCGGGAGGAATCGGGCCTGAAGTCACTCTAAGAGCCCTCGCTTCTAAAAACGCACTTCCTGAAGCCCATTACATCCTCTTTGGCAGCTCTTTCTTGTTAGAGGAAGAGAAGAAGGCTTTAGGAATTGAATTAGACATACAGCCTTTGAATAAGATAGAGAATTCTGATTCTTATTGGCTATCTCT
>Ga0114921_10000178_pt1 | contig 26059 bp, 20 predicted proteins | sample BentaG_FD_87016 | JGI IMG/M metagenome (GOLD analysis project Ga0114921, IMG submission 87016) | Deep subsurface microbial communities from South Atlantic Ocean to uncover new lineages of life (NeLLi) - Benguela_00093 metaG | ecosystem: Environmental > Aquatic > Marine > Oceanic > Sediment ... | reverse complement strand
CTTCTATGTACCCATCCACTAAGGCTTCCATTTTTATGAGCTGGGAGTTCATGTAATTTGCTCCAGATTTGGCTAAAGCCGGAAAAGTATTCGGAGCCATTCTCTGCCAGGACGAAATCCTGACATCCACACCTTTCTCTAAGGCTTCAGCTCCTAAATATTGCCCCCATTCCCAAACGAGGATAGCACAATCAACTGGATTGGGAAAAGGGTCAACGCCCAAAGAGCCATAACCTCTATAGGCTATAGGTCTTATGTAACAAGCTTTTAAATCATTGGCTTTAATGGTGTCGATGATGGCCTGATTGAATTCTTCTTGAGTATAGGGAACTTCCAGGCGATACATCTTACATGAATTATAGAGTCTCTTTGTGTGAGCTTTGAGCCGGAAAATTACAGTTCCCTTGGGAGTATGATAAGCTCGAAATCCCTCAAAGAGAGAACTTCCATAATGGATAACGTGGGAGGCTATATGAATATTAGCTTCTTTCCATGGAACCAGCTTTCCATTCATCCATACTTTTCCCTCCTCATTGAAAGGACTCATCTATTACTCCTTTGAAATTACTTATAATTATAATATATTTTTTATGGACAACTCCATTAAAATAAAGCTAAAAAAAATCATTATATAAGTAAATAGCCTTAAGAGATGATTTTTAGAATGATTTTTTTTCTTCTTTTCTCACCTAAAGAGATGATTTATCCTCACCATTTCAGGTAAATTAAGATGATTTGTAATCAACAGAGGTTATTTAATTTGGATGAATTCTCCACAATGAGGACAGTTCTTAGCTTTATAAGGTAAAGGTCTTCGACAGTTCCAGCACAAATCTGTTCTAGTCCTTTCCCTGGCCCTTATTCTTCCCATTATGTCTTCAATTTCTGATTTTTCAGAATTTTTATCTTTGAAATCGGAAATATGTTTTATAATTTCTGAAGCTTTCTGAAACCTATCTTCAATTTTAGAGGCCAAACAGCTCATGATTATTTCATCAATTTCCCTTGGAATCTTGCCATTTTTTTGCCGAGGTGGAGTAATCTTTCCCTGTTGTGCCTTTTCTAAAATTTTAAAAGGATCTGGGTCAATAATTGGAGGTCTGCCTATAAGCATTTCATAGAAAATACATCCTAGGGAGTAGATATCAGAAACAAAGGTGGCTTTTCCTAAGAATTGTTCGGGTGCCATGTAGGGAGGAGAACCAATTCTGGTTGAAGCATAGGAAACACTGCTTAACCAAACTGATGTCCCAAAATCTGTTATCTTCACAGTCCCATTCTCTGAAATAATGATGTTTGAGGGTCTTAGATCCCTATGAACTATCTTATTCTTATGAGCATGGTCGACACCACAAGCAATCTGCTTAATGTAATCAACAGCTTTATCGCAATCTATTATTTTTTCCTTATCCAGAATTTTCTCCAGACTCTTTCCTCTTACATACTCCATAACCATAAAAAAAACTCTATTTTCTTTTTCAGCTGAAATCATTCTCACAATATTAGGATGATTTAAGGCTGCTTGCAGTCTAGGCTCTTTAAGAAGCTTAAAAAGATCTAAAGACTGTTTATGGGGAACTTTGAGGGCTACCTTGATGTTTAGCCAAGTATCCTTGGCTAAAAAAACAGAGCCAAATCCCCCACTTCCCAAAGACCTTAGTATTTCGTATTTGCCTACTTTTTGTCCTTGAAGAAACATTTCATAAATTCCAGAAATGAGAAATCAACGCTAAAGAACAAAGGGCAGCTGTTTCTGTTCTTAGGATGCTCTTTCCTAAACTTACTGCTTCAAAGCCATTATTTAGAATATACTCCTCTTCTTCCTCTGTCCAGCCTCCTTCGGGACCAATAAGAATTAAAATTGAGGAAGGAAATTTTTCCTTTCTAGATTCCCAACTCTTGAGTAAAATCTCCTTTAAATATTTTCCTCTATTTTCACTTAATAAGAACTTTCTCTCTGCCTCGGTCTCTTTAATTAGCTTTTTTAGAGGATGAGGAGGCAAGATAAATGGCACCCAAGAACTCCGACATTGCTTGACAGCCTCACGAGCTATTTTCTGCCACCTTTCGAGCTTTATCTCAACTTTTCCCTCAATTTTTACTATAGAGCGAGAGGTAATCACAGGAATAAAACTGGTTATTCCCAGCTCCGCTGATTTTTGAATGACGAATTCCATACTTTTTGACTTTATAATGGCCTGAGCCAAAGTAATATTGCCCTTAGCTTCTTCTCCTTCTCTCCTCTCAAGAATGAAGAGCTTTGTTTTTCCCTTTTCTATTTCTTCTACTCTGGCTAAAAAGCTTCTTCCTTGACCATCAAAAAGCCAGACTTTCTCTTTGGGTTTAATTCTGGAAACATGGCTTAAATGATGATGTTCCTCACCTTCAAGGAAAATATACGGAGAACGAATATTCGCTTGGCTGATGAAGAAACGATTTGAGGTCAAACTTTACTCTAATGAAGAATATTTTTTATTTTATTAATGGCGTCCTTTTCGAGTGAGTCTAAATTATCACCTCGGGATTTGGCAAATTGCCGCAATAACTCTTTCTGTTCCTTGGTTAAATTCTTAGGAGTTTCAACAATGACTTCAACAAATATATCTCCCTTACCATGGGTTTGAAGACTTCTTAGTCCTTTTCCTTTTAAACATAAAACTTCTCTCGGTTGAGCACCAGGAGGAATTCTCAGGATTTCGCTCTTTTCGAGAGTTGGTATTTCCACAGATGCGCCTAGAGCAGCTTGGGTGAAAGGAATAGATATCTGACAGTAAAGATTATTTCCCTCTCTTTTAAAAAATTTGTGTTTTTTTAAACGGATAAGGATATAAAGATCTCCTCTTGAAGCTCCTGGATCCCCAGCTTCTCCTTCTCCCACTAGTCTTAATTTAGAGTCATCATCAATCCCGCAGGGAATTTCCACTTTTAATGTTCTTTTCGCTTTTTCCTTACCTGAACCATGACATTCCTTACAGGGTGAAGAAATAATTTCACCACTTCCCTGGCAATATGTACAAGTGCGGGCAATCATAAAAAAGCTTTGGCTGTAGCGTACCTGCCCTCTTCCCTGACAATGGGGGCAACTAGATTTTTGAGTTCCTGGGCGCATTCCAGAACCATGACAGGCAGTGCAGAATTCAGCACGGCTCAACTTAATCTCTTTTTCTACTCCAAAAGCAGCTTCTTCTAAGGTTATCTCAATCTCTAAACCAAGGTCTCTGCCTCTCTGACGATAATCTCTCCTTCTCCTCTGCCTTGCTCCGAAGAAATCTCCAAAACCAAAATCGAAGAAATTTCCAAGGATATCTTCGAAATCTTCAAAAATTGATGAATTGAAGCCTGAAAACCCAGTAAATCCTTCCCCCCGCAATCCTTCATGACCAAATCGATCATAGATTGACCTTTTCTCAGGATCGATCAGAACACTGTAGGCTTCAGCTGCTTCCTTAAATCTTTCTTCAGCTTCCTTATTTCCAGGGTTCCTATCAGGATGATATTTGAGAGCCATTTGTCGGTAAGTTGTTTTTATCTCTCTTGGGGAAGCTCCTCTTGAAACTCCTAATATTTCGTAATAATCTCTCTTGGTCATGGCTACTTTCTTAAAATCTTTTTTTAGTTAATAAGGAATCAATAGATTTTGATGCTATTTTGGCCAAATCGATATAACTTTCTATTTTCTTTCTAAAGTTTTTCAGTTTAATAAGGTCCTCAACTTTGAGAATTTCCTCTTTTTTTGCTAATAATTTTTTTATTTTTTCCTTGTTTGAATGAGTAAGTCTCTTTTTTCCTTCATGATAAAAATTTTCTAGGGTCAAAATTAATCGCTCTATTTCGACTTTCATTTTTTCTTTCTCAATTTTTTCTCTATCTTTTGGAGCATACTCTTTAGCATTTTTAACGATTTTTTCTATTTCTTCTTTGGTTAAACCAGAAGCGGGTTCAACCTCGATCCTCTGTTCTTTGCCTGTATTTTCATCTCTGGCTGAAACATTTACAATACCGTCTGCGTCTATTTCAAAAGTCACATCTACTTGGGGAAAGCCGGCAGGAGCGGGCTCAATGCCTACCAAATCAAACATACCCAGGGATTTATTCTCAGAGGCAATTTCTCTTTCTCCCTGGAGCACGTGTATCCTGACTCTACTCTGATTATGCTCCACTGTTGTAAAAGACAACGATTTTCTAACAGGAATATTAGTATTTCTTTCGATGATTTTGACAAAAGCGTCATTCTCAGCTTCGATACCTATAGAGAGAGAAGTTACATCCAGCAGAACAATATCCTTCATATCTCCCATCAGGATTCCCGATTGAATAGCTGCTCCAGCAGCCACAATTTCATCAGGGTTAATATCTACTCTGGGTTCTTTATTAAAAAAATCAGTAATCACTTTTCTTATCAAGGGCATCCGCGTTTGCCCTCCGACTAGAATGATCTCATTAATATCATCAGGACTTAAATGACTATCCTCGAAGGCTTTCTCCATATAAGGAATGCTTTGCTCTACAAGGTCCTTAGTTAGCTCCTCCAATTTTTCTCTGGTTAACTTTTTTTTGAGGTGTTTTGAGCCTGATGAATCAGAATAGAGGAAAGGAAGATTGATTTTGGTTTCAAAAGAAAAAGAAAGCTCTTTTTTTGCCTTTTCTGAAGCCTCTTTTATCCTCTGGAGAGCAAACTTATCTTGAGATAAATCAACGTTGTTCTTCTTTTTAAATTCTTTCACCAACCACTCTAAGATACGGTTATCAAAATCTTCTCCACCAAGGTAAGAGTGCCCATTGGTAGCTAAGACATTAATAACATCATTGTAAATCTCCAACAAAGTAATATCAAAAGTGCCTCCGCCCATGTCATAAATAGCAATTTTGGCATTTTTTCTGTTCGCCAGTCCATGAGCTAAACTGGCTGCTGTGGGCTCATTGACAACTCTTAAAACGTTTAATCCAGCAATTTTAGCCGCAACTTTAGTCGCTTGTCTCTGGGCGTCATTAAAATGAGCAGGAACTGTTACTATCGCTTCCTTTACACTTTCTCCAAAATATGATTCTGCACATTCTTTTAAATATCTTAAAATCATGGATGAAATTTCTTGAGGGCTAATCATTTCTGAATTGACTATAATCATCACATCACCATTAGAGGCTTCAGCCAGCTGATAGGACATTTTCTGTCTAGTTTCCTTAATTTCTTTAGATTTGTATTTTCTTCCCATTAGCCTTTTTATGGCATAGATCGTATTCTCAGGATTAGTCACTGCCTGCCTCAAGGCTAAATTTCCCACTAATCTTTCACCAGAAGAAGTAAAGGTAACAACTGACGGGGTTGTGAATAATCCTTCTAAATTAGGAATGATTTGAGGGTTTGATCCCTCTAAATAGGCCATACAAGAAAAAGTCGTCCCTAGATCAATTCCTATTGCAGGTGCCATCTTTATTTATCTTTTTTGGGAATAATTACCTTAACTAAAGAAGGACGAAGGAGCCTACCATGGAGAGAATATCCTTTCTGAAATTCCTCGCTCACCTCTGCTTCCTTTACACCTTCTGCCTCTCCCGTTATAAAGGCCTGGTGCAAGTTAGGGTCAAACTTTTTATCCTTGATTTCAATAGGCTTTATTCCCTTTTTCATCAATAAATCCAGATATTGTCTATGAATAAGCTCCATTCCTTTGCGGAAGTTCTCATTGTCCTCTTGGTCCTTGCTTTCTAAAGCCCGCTCAAAATTATCCAAGACAACGAGGAGCTCTTTCAAAAACTCCATAAGAGCATACTTGTAGTATTCCTCTTTCTCTCTTTCCAATCTCTTTCTAAGGTTTTCTATTTCAGCCGCTATTCTTAGATAGCTATCCTTTAATTCTTCTTTTTCTCTTTTAAGATGTTCAGTTTCTTTTTCATACTTTCTCATTTTATTCTTCAGAGTTTTCATCTCTCGGCTTTCTTTCTTTTGCACTTCGTTTCTTTCTTCTGCCGTCTCAGAATCTATTTTATTTCCTTTTGACATCCTACCTCCTTACTGATTGTGACTTATAGTTTGACTCAATTTTTTGGCGACATAATCGACCAAGGGAATGATTTTCTTATAAGGAATCCTCTTAGGACCTATAATACCCAGGGAGCCTAAAACCTGGTTTTCATAACCATAATGGGAAAGGATAAGAGAACAACCAGAAATATCTGGAAGATCCAGCTCAGAATCTATCAATACTTTTACACGATCAAGGCTTATAAAATCAGAAAGAAGGCGCGCGAGCTTGGCTTTTTCTTCAAAGTTTTGAAACAGGGATTTTAATTTTTCCATATCAAAGAGTTCTGGCTTTTCCAAAAGCTTTGATGTCCCTTGCAAGAAAATCTCGCTTTCTTGTTCTTCTTGATAAATATAAGCCTTGACCAAGGAAATTAATTTATTGAGAATATGCTCATACTTTATTTTATACTCAGGAATCTCTTTCAGAAGATAGTCACGAACAACAAGAAGATTTTTCCCTCTAAAGCTCTGATTGACGTATCGGGAAACCTTGTCCAATTCCATTTGGGAATAATATTCATTTGTTTCGACAATTTCAGTTAAAACAAGATTAGAAGTAGTTATCATAATGATCATAATTTTTTCTTCAGATATTTTTATAAAACGGATGTTATGAAAGTTTATCCTTGAAATTCGTGGAGAGAGGACAAAACCCAAATTATCTGAATATTTTGCTAAAATTTCAGAAACCTGGATAAGGAGAGAATTTAAATCACCTTTCTTTAGAGAAAAATCTTCCGATAAAAGTTCAACCTGCCTTTTTGGAAGTATAGCTTCCTCGAATAGGCTGTTGACATAAAATCTCAATCCTTTGTCAGTTGGAACTCGTCCAGCAGATGTATGGGGCTGGGTAAGAAAGCCATGTTTTTCCAACTTAGCCATTATGATTCTTACGGTTGCCGGCGAAAGAGAAAGATGACTTTTCTGGGAAATAAATCCAGAGCTTACTGGCTTTCCAATTTTAAGGTAACTTTCGGCAATTATTTTCAGGATGGTCTTGTCTTTTTCTCTCAATATAAAGTTCTTCATCCTATCTTCCTTAAAAAAGATATCATTAATTCTTAAAAATTGTCAATGCTCCTTAAGGACTAGTCAGAAAATAGTGAGCAGTAAATAGAAAGCCAAAAGAGGATAGAAAACAGAAACATAAGACCGGAAAATGCCAGTTTGCAGGAGGCAGGAGACCGGAAAAACTCAAAACTCAAAGGTTAAAACCGATAAAAGGAATAAACAGTAAACAGAATAAATAACGAGAAAAGCTAGTCTATCGAGTTATTCTTAGGCCAGCATAGCCAACAACCTGGGAATAATCACCTGAAGTATCCCCTGAGGTTTGGTATTTTATGAGCTTTGCTTCTTTCGCTCCTAACTCCCTTGAGGCTATCAGGGCAGAAGTTGTAGGATGAAAACCACACATACTCATATCTTCCCTCTTGACCGTGTCATAAAGTCCCTTAGGATCCAGCTTCAATACCTTCTCGATCGCTAAAAAATCTTTTTCTTCAGCAATCTTCTGGCTTACATAATGACTCATATCAGTGCTTGCCACTATCAAAACTTCTCGCCTAAATTCTTGGATACCCTGGGAAACAGCTTTAGCCAGGTTCACTAACTCCTCATAGGAAACGTCATAAGAAAAACAGATAGGCACAATAGAAATATTTTCTTTGAAATACTGAATAAAAGGAAGCTGAACCTCAAGAGAATGCTCATCTAAATGCGGACTTTCATCTTCTATAATTAAAGGAGAATAATTATTAATGAGCTCTGCTAAAGACGATTCCAAAGTAACATCTCCTATAGGAGTCTCCCAAATACCTTCCTTCATAATAGCAAAACGGGAAGCAATACTCCCGTGGCTGGGTCCCAGAATGACATAAGTATCAGGAAGTTCGACAGAAGAAAATACAGCCCCTGCTACTGGTCCAGAATATATGAATCCAGCGTGAGGTGAAACTACACAAATAGCTTTTTCTTTCTTCAGCTGTGGCTGCACCATCCTCTCTACCATTTCCAAAAGGTCTCCCCTTTTACTCGGATAAAAAGATCCAGCTACAGCAGGTTTTCTTCTCACTCTTACCTCCTTAGATAAAACATAGGTTTCCCTTTATGTTTTGTCAACCCCCCAGAATTCAAGCCATTCAGATATCACCTCATTCTGGGGCAACGCCAAATACTAAAAAAAGGTGAGCAGAGTGAGATAAACTAAGCTCTTTACTAGTACAAACGCATTAAGTGAAGTATCATTGCGGGCATAATAGTATCAAAATGTTGTTGATCATATTTGTATCTTTATTTAATTAAGCAAGTTAGACATAATTTTAAGCTAGTTTGTTGAAAGAATCCAACAATATTAGAAATATGTGCCCTACATCTAACATTTTTAATCGTTGTATCTTCTTTAATAACGCTGACTTGGACAAACAAGATTTCATTGTATTATAAAAAAATACCAACACTTTTTTAGTATTATGCCCGCAATGACTACATATAAGCATTTACTGCTTTGTTATTAGTTATAAATTTTCTCTGCTTTCTTGGAAAGCAATTCCCTGTTCTTTAAGTTCTTGGAGAATGGGCTCATAAATTTCAGGAAGGACAGGAATATGAACTCCCGTCTCTTTTATTTTCCCTTCAAGAATAAGTCTTATCCCGATAGCAGCAGGCAAACCCACTGTTCGAGCCATGGAAGTATCACCGTGAGGAATGCCAAAATCAATCAGAGTTGAAATAATTTTCTCTTTTTTCTCCCCAGGATAAGAGGCTATGAATTCGTGTTGAAGAATAATCATATCCCTTTCACCTTCTTCATAATTAAGCTTTTCTCGCATCTTGGTTGCTATAATATCTAAGGCTGAACCTTTCTCCAAGGGAAGAGGGTCATCGCTGAGAAGACCAAGCCATTCAAACCTCTCCATAATATCCGAACTTTCTTCAATGCCTAAATAAAGGCTCAAAGCTTTCTTGATATCTTTTTCTGGAGGGTTTTTCATAAGATATCTTAGAAATTTATGGTAAGAAAGCCCAGTCCAATCCCTTTCTTTATCATCTAAAAGTCCAAGCTCTATCATTTTTTTCATAGTCTTGCACCAACCGATATTCCTAAGTGTTCCTCTGAGCATAGTTTTCGTGTTGAGAATTCCATAAGTCTCAATATAAGGAATGGAATTTCGGTTAGGATAGGCTTCAAAATCTCCCAAGTCTTCAACGGTAATTATGGAATAGCTTTCAAAAAGGTTCTCAGCAGGAATGAATACTTCTTTATCATCCTTGAGATAATGGGCTGAATTCTTCCCGGCCAGCAAAACCCCTATGGGGCTCCAGGAAAATTTATACCCAAAGGGATTGGTATTGGCTTCAGGAGCTGGCAATCCTCCACAAAAAGAAGTAAAGCTCTCAATTTCTCCTCCTTTTTCTTCAACTTCATGGATGATCCTCATTGCTTCCATATGGTCAATACCCGGATCCAAGCCGATCTCGTTGAGGATTAAAATCCCGGCTCTCTTTGCTTCTTCATCAAGGTTCTTCATAGCTTCACTTACATAAGAAGTTGTGACCATGTGCTTTCCGTAGAAAATGCAATATTCAGCGACCTTGGAATGAAAAGCATAGGGAACCATGCTCACAACAAGATCTGCTTTAGAAATCTCCTCTTTCAAGCCTTCTTCGTTCTTGAGATTCAATTCTTGAGCTTTGCCCTGAGGATGATTATCAATGAGCTTCACTGCTTTGCTAACAGTCCGGCTTGCGACCTCAACCTCCACATCAGGTTTATCAAGGAGATACCTGACTAAAGGCCTGGCCACTAAACCAGCGCCTAATATTAATACTTTTTTCATTTTATACCCCTTTCATCATAAGATTATAAAAAATCCTTCATGTATAAATAATTTGAAGTCAATCTTCCTCTAAAAAGAATCACAGCTTTTTTGATAGGAGCAGGAAGACGACACTTAGAAAAATCTCGGCTGAAATCTGCTCCCGGAATGGCAGGAATAAAGTGTTTGAGGGCCTGACTGAAAGAGATGGAGGATTCAAGAGAGATTTCAGCTGGCAAATTATCCACAGCCATAACAACTGGTCCCCTCCCCTCAAAACCGTTTGTAGCTTTCTCCTTTAAAGGGTCGTAGGTGAAGACAGGATTATCAGGGCTGGTGGCCTTAACAGTACACTCTACAGAACCCTCGATATCGCACGTGATATCCCCAATAACTCGAAGACGTGGCGGAGAATTATTCCCGTAAAGTCTCTTTAAGATTTTTTTGGTCACGAATTTCGGGTATTTAGGCTCCCAGTAAATACAATTAACTAATAGAGTTAGATAAGGAAGATAAGACTCAAAAATCGACTTATATTTCTGGGGATTTTTATAATAATCCAGAAGGTTAAACTTACCCTTAGAAGAAACAGGCACAACCATATGTTCTTCTTTAAACACAACCTTGTAAAGTTTATGAGTCGAGTAATTTTTCTTCCTGAAAAAAGAGCTAATTTTCTCAGGCGCAATCTCTTCAAAGGGCAAGAGATCAAATATTTCCTGAGCTCCTTGGGAAACATTTCCGTATCCTGCAAAGCCGCAGAGAAAAGGAGCCAAGGAGGGATCAAGACCCTCATTGTAGATTTTCCAGCCCACTTTTTCAATTTCTTCTTTTGCTTCTACAAGACTTTTGTATTTGATGGCTTGTCTGATTTTGGAGAAAGGATTTTTTTTCCCCTCCCGCAAGAACCTCTGCCCTAAGGCCCAGAGTGTATCAATCATGCCGGCCAGGCCTGCATGCTTGCCAAAAAATACAAGCCGATACCCCTTCTCATCAACGATCTTCTCATAATCAATCAGACTGCATTCCAATTCTATCATTCTCTTTAGCATGGCCATGTTGTGAGTTTGACCTTTTGTTGTATGAGAGAAAAAAAAGTAGATTTTTCTCTTCTCAAAAAAATTCAGGGGAATCTCCTTTACAGCAAAGATAACTGAACACGGAGAAAGGTTTTCTTCAATTTTTGCCCCTTCTCGTTTGTAATCTTCATCGGGAAAGACCCGAATTGGAGATGGTTGCAGCCATATTTCGAGAGGAAGTTCCTGAATCAGCTCTCTTACATGAGCAGGGATGAGAGGGACTCTTCTCTCCCATGGATTTTTATCTTCTCGCCGAATCCCGATCAAAGTCTTCAACAGTTAATTTTCCCTTTTTGATTTAAAATTATGTCATAAATACACCGTTCGGTCAATTTAAATTGGTGCTCAAAAAGCGCAACCTGCCCTGTGAAATGAGCTTGAACATCTCACAGGTTAAGCACAAAGTTAAGATAATCTAGATTGTTTAAACTGTTACGACCGTCAGGACAATCTGGTTAATCCAGACTATCCTGACAGACAGCTCAAAGGTGTTGACTCCGTGGATTGTTATTTTTAATAATACTGTTATGATAAAGTTTTTTAACACTATAAGCGGAAAAGTAGAACCTTTCAAGCCACTGGTTCCTGGAGAAATAAAACTCTACACCTGCGGTCCTACCGTCTATGATTATTCCCATATCGGCAATTTCCGGGCTTATATTTTTGAAGATCTCCTCAAAAGATTTCTCGTTTTCAGGGGATACAAAGTATTTCATGCTATGAATATTACTGATGTGGATGATAAAACCATAAAGGGCGCCAAAGCTGAAGGAATCAAACTCGACGCTTTCACCAATAAATATATTGATTCTTTTTATGAAGACATCCAGACATTAAACATAGCCAGGGCCGACTGCTATCCCCGCGCTACTGAGCACATCCAGGATATGGTCAAAATGATAAAGGGACTCCTTAAAAAAGGTTTTGCTTACAGAAAAGATGGTTCTATTTACTTCATAATTTCCAAATTTCCAAATTATGGCCGCCTCTCTAAAATTAATCTTAAAGAGCTTAAGCCTGGTCAGAGAATAGAATCTGACGAATACGAAAAAGAAAGTGCTCATGATTTTGCCCTCTGGAAAAACAAAAAAGAAGGAGAACCCTTCTGGGAAACAGAGATTGGCGAAGGCCGACCGGGATGGCATATTGAGTGTTCAGCGATGAGCAGTAAATATTTAGGTCAAACCTTTGATATTCACTGCGGAGGTGTGGATAACATTTTTCCTCACCACGAGAATGAAATCGCTCAATCCGAAGCTTACAGCGGGAAAAAATTTGTCAATTACTGGCTTCACTGCCATCATCTTATTGTCGATGGTGAGAAGATGTCTAAATCTAAGGGGAACTTTTATACTTTAAGAGATCTCCTTAAAAAGAATATTGACCCCCTTGCCCTCCGTTTTATGCTTCTCGCCACCCATTATCGTAAAATGCTCAATTTTACTCAAGAAGCACTTCGCCAAGCTCAAGCCTCCCTTCAAAGAATAAAAGACTTTTTATTTGAGCTTGAAAATATAAGTTTTGAGAAGCAAGGGAATAAAAATCTTGCTGCACTTATTAAAAAAACAAAACAAAAATTCATAGAAGGCCTCAGCAATGACCTTAATATTTCTGTCTCTTTGACTGCTCTCTTTGAAATGATTAAAAAAGCAAACATACTCATTGCCGAGGAAAAATTGGGGAAAAAGGATGCCGAAAAGTTAATATCTTTTATATATACTCTTGACAAGATTTTAGCCGTTCTTCCAGAAGAAAAAGAAAGTACTCTTTCTATAGAAGTTGAGGAAAAAATAAAGATAAGAGAAAAAGCTCGTGCAGAAAAAAACTATGAGTTGGCCGATAAAATCCGCGAGGAACTGCAAAAGAAGGGAATTATTTTAGAAGACACTAAAGAAGGAGTGCGATGGAAAAGGACCAGCAAACAGTGAGAAGCAAGCCGCATGCTCTCGGGAAATCAGGCGAGGAAATTGCTTTTTCTTACCTAAAAAATAAAAAATACAAGATAATCGAAAGAAGCTTTCGTTTTTTTAGAGGTGAAATAGATATTATCGCTTATGAAAAAAAAACTTTAGTTTTTGTCGAAGTAAAAACAAGAAAAAGCAAAGAATTCGGTCTTCCTGAGGAATCTGTAACTCCCTCGAAACAACGGCAAATCAAAAGGATTGCTCAGGGATTCTTGGCTAAAAACAATCTCAAGGACATAGAATGCCGCTTTGATGTTTTATCCTTGTCTTTTAACGAGAAAGGCAATTATAAAATTAAACATATTCGAAATGCCTTTTAGAGCTAAATGTTAAACTCGGAGGTTATCATGAGAATTTTAAACAAATTAGGTTCATCTCTTTTTATCTTGATCTTTTTTATCTCCTCTCTTCAGAGCTTTGGCCAAAGTGTTCCTAAGCCCGAAGAAATTCTAGGTTTTGAAGTTGGAGCCGATTACCACCTTGCCACTTATACCCAGGCTATTAAATATCTCAAGATTCTTGCTAATAACTCAAATAAAATTAAGCTTTTTGATGCGGGAAAAACTTCAATGGGCCAGACCATGACTTACGCTGTCATTACCTCCCCTGAAAATTTATCCAAGCTAATCCATTATAAGCAGATATCCAAAAGGTTATCCTTAGTTAAGGGATTAGCCCCTGAAGAAGCAAAAAAACTATCCCAAGAGGGAAAAGCAATGGTTTATATAGATGGTGGGCTCCACGCCTCTGAATGTGCCCCAGCTCAGCACAACATTCAGCTTGCCTATGACCTGGTTACGGCCAAAGATGCAATAACCCTCAGAATTCTTGACAATGTCATTCTTGTTCTCGTCTTTGCCAATCCAGATGGTATGAATCTCCTGGCAGAATGGTACCATCCTAATGTGGGAACGCCCTATGAAGTTGCTCCTATGCCCTGGCTCTACCATAAGTACGCAGGCCATGACAACAACCGCGATTCCTACGTTGTTAATTTGGTCGAAACCAAAAATCTGACTCGGCTGGTCAACCAGGAGTGGTACCCACTCATTCTCTACAACCATCACCAAACTGCACCTTTTCCTGCCAGAATCTGGATTCCCCCCAACTCAGAACCCACAAACCCCAATGTCCATCCTCTTATTGTCCGCTGGCAGAATTTGATAGGCTCGGCCATGGGTGCAGCCTTTGACACAGAGGGAAAAGAAGGAGCCATTTCCAGACTTATTTTCGATACATGGTATCCTGGTTATGTCACTCAAGTTGTCGATTCCCATAATATTATTTCCATCCTGACAGAAACAGCTCTCTACCGCTATGCCACCCCTCATTTCTATACTATCCGTGATTTTCCCAAAGAATATCGGGACCTGACCATGTCTGCCTTTTATCCAAATCCTTGGAAGGGAGGCTGGTGGCGCTTCAAGGATGCTGTAGATTATTGTCTCACTGCTTCTAAAGCTGTCCTTGATGTGGCCTCTAAATACAGAGAAGAGCTTCTTTTCAACAAGTACAAAATGGGCCGCGATGTCATTGAAAGGTTTCGCCAAGAACCTCCTTACGCCTGGATAGTTCCTCAAAAACAGCGAGATCAAGGTGTAACCGCTCTCCTTCTCAACAGAATGATTATGCTTGGAATTGATGTTTTCAAGAGCGAGGAGGCCTTCTCCTGTGATGGCATTCAATATCCTGCTGGAACACACATAATACCTATGACCCAGCCTTTTGCTCTTTTTATAAAGAATGTCTTTGAAGAGCAACATTATCCTGACCTCAGAAAATATCCCGATCTGTGGCAAGGCCTTATAAGGCCCCAGAAATTTGAAGGAGCCCCCTTCGAATCCTATGACATGATGGGCTGGACTCTCCCCTATCAATTTGGGGTTGAAGTCTTTGCAGCCAATTCTCCTGTTGATATCCATATGAGTTTGCAGAAAGAAGTCAAACCTCCTCTTGGCACTGTTTCGGGCAGACCAGAATTTGCCTACTTAATCGACCATAATGTAAATGCAAGTTTCACCGCTACCAACCGAATTTTGAAGAAGGGGGGAACTGTCCAATGGGCTAAAAGTCCCTTTTTAGTGAAAAATGTATCTTTTCCAGAAGGAACAATCATTGTCCCTTCACGTGGCCTATCCAAATCTTTCATGGAAAAATTGGCCGCGGACCTTCATTTAAAAATAACCGGAATTTCAGCAAAACCTAAAACCGAAGCTTATCGCCTTAAAAAGTTAAGGGTGGGGATATACAAATCATGGATTCCCAGTACTGATGAGGGCTGGACAAGATTAATCTTAGAAGAGCATGAACTTCCTTTCAAGAACGTTTTGGATGCAGATATTCGAGCAGGAAATCTCATTTCCAGCTATGATGTCATCATTATGCCTGACACCTACAGGCCTGAAATGGTTATAGAAGGCTATCCTAAAGGAACCATGCCCCCCAAATATGTAAGGGGAATAACCCTTAACGGTCTTAGAAATCTGAAATTATTTGTGAAGAATGGCGGTTCCATAATTTTCCTCAATTCAATCTGCAATTTGGCCATTGAAAATTTCCGCCTTCCTCTTCGAAATGTTCTCAGGAAAGTTAAGCGAGAAGAATTTGTCAGTGATGGCTCTATCCTGCGGATGCAATTTGATACAAGCCACCCTCTTGCCTACGGTATGCCTAAAGAAGCAGCAACAATCTTTGCTAATAGCTGTGCCTTTGAAATTATGCCTACTTTCGAAGACAAGAAAGAGCCAAAATCTGTAGCTAAATATCCCAATGAGAATCCGTTGATGAGCGGCTGGATATATGGCGATAGAATTATCCGACGGAAATCCACAATTTTGGACGTTCCCTATGGGAAAGGGAAAATAATCCTCTTAGGCTTTCCGGTTCAATTCCGAGCTCAACCCTACGGCACTTTTAAGCTTCTTTTTAATTCTATTTTATACGCTGGAATTGAATAATCTCTCGTTAACACGGAAAAAGAAAGGCTTACATCCCTGGGTTAATATTTTGACCTAAAACTTTCCTTTGGCTATAAATCGATTAATATCAAATTAGTGAGGAGTGTAAATCAAGAGGGGGAAATTTCAAATTAGAAAAAAAATTACTAAAAAATCCAACGATAAAGCAGGTAATACTGATTTAACTAAAAATATTTCCCCTATTGGGATTTGCTTAATGGTGAATGATAAACTCAAAATTGGAGATAAACCTGTTAAGAGATAAAGAGGAAGGTAAAGCTTATCCGAATAACTTGATTTTGAAGACAGATTCTAGAAGCCAATTGATGCCAACAAATAAGATGGCAATGGGGACAACAATTCTCATCCACCAATAGAGGAACACAGGAAAGGGCCTTCTTCTTCCTTCTGAGAGTTCTTTCAAGCACTTCACTCTTTTTATACACCAGGTTGTGGCGATGACTGCCAAGAGGGAACCCAGGACCTGCATGCCTGAACCGAAAGTCAAATCCCAGGGGACAAAAATCTTAAAATTAATCATAGGCGGGATAGCTAACACAAAGACAATACTGCAAATAAACACGACTGCTTTCTTTCTCTCCATTACGCTGTTATCCACAACCCCCCCTACCAGGACTTCAAAGGCTGCCACATCAGATAGATAAGCGGCGCCAAAAAGACCAAGAAAAAAGAGTAGACCAAACACCCAACCCGCAGGCATCTTGGCAAATGTTTCGGGTAATGTGGAAAAGATGAGGCCAGGACCAGAATCCGGCTTTAAACCAAAAGAAAATACCGCCGGAAAAATCGCGAAACCGGCCAAGAAACCAGCCATAGAAGCTGCAATTCCTGTAAACAAGGCATTTTTGGCGATGTTTGCCTGTCTGTCAAGGTAGGAGCCGTAAATAACCATGAATGTTCCTCCCAGAGACATAGAAAAAAAGGCCATTCCGAGCGCTGCAGCCATGACAGAACCTGTGAGTTCACTGAAACGGAAACCACCAATATACCACCTGATTCCCTCGCTGGCTCCCTTCAAAGTTACAGATCGAAGAATGAGGATAACCAGAATGAAGAAAAGAGTAGGGACAATCCACCTGCTGACCTTTTCAATTCCCTTTCTCAAGCCCTTTATCAGCACGATTCCACAGGTAAAAATGACAAATCCGGTCATCATGAGCTGCAAAAGGAAAGAAGTGAGGTTGAATCCTTCTTGAGGAGGAAGAATAGCTGAAGCATCTATGTTCCCGCCAAAAGCGTTAATCATTTCGCCCAGAGCATGAAATCCCACCCACCCGACTGCATTAGAGTAGTATCCTGTTGCCCAAAAAACAATGAAGAGTAAAAATGCTCCAACAAATTTTCCGCCGGGAAATCCCCCTTTCTCAAAAGAACCCAGGGTGCCTCGCTTTGTATATCGGCCAAGTGTCCATTCTGCCATCAAGGCGGGAATTCCAATGAAAAAAACAACTATCATATAAAAAAGAACAAATGCTGCACCACCGAATTTCCCAACCATGTAGGGAAAACGCACGACAGCGCCCAACCCAACAGCCACCCCGATCATGGTCATTAATAGACCAAAACTGGAGGCAAAGGTTTCTCGCTCTATTCTTCCCATTTGTGAATCTTGTAATACTCATCCACCATTCTCTGAATATCAACAGTAGAGCCTTTTGTTGGGCCTTCTTTGAAAGACTCTTTCTGGAATCTTTCTGGCAAAGTGTTGTCTTCTCTTTTTAGGCCAAATCTTCTATTGAGTTTAAATTCAATGTCGATGAGATCTCCCATTATTTTTTTTAAATATTCAGGAGAATAGTCTATCCCAGCACCTGCTTTTAAGAGGGCGGAAGCCTTTTCAAAATTTAAGATATCCATGCAGAGGCCGATATTCTTGCACATAGTCAGGGAATCAGTAAGAAGAGCTATCTTTTCAGAATAACTTACCAAGGCAGCCTTTCCCTCTTCAGCAAGCCTATCAGCAGCTTTTTCTGTTCCAAAGCGCTTTTTCGCCTCCTCTCTTCTGTTGGTTAGCTCGAAGTAGGGCTCAGCACGAAGATGATCAGCACCCCTGGAGGCAATAGCATAGGTGAGACCATAGGCTTTAATTCCCCGGGGATCACCACAAATGATATCCAATCCCTTCACCTGCATCACCAATTTTTTTGCCTCCTCACCAAAGCTTTCTGACAATTTTTTCGCTCCGTTTGCCAGTCTATCTCCAATTCCACGGCGAAAGGCTATCATATCCACAACTTCCCGTATCTTATCTGTCTCCCCCCAGCTGATACTCAGACCATCCAAGTCCTCAGCAGAAATCAAGCCCTTTTCCTGACACTCTATTATCCAACCAATCACTTCAGAGGTTGATATAGAATCCAGTCCCATTTGGTTCAGGTAACTATTCATTTCCAGGGCAAAAGGGAGATCGCTGTTTCCTATCCGGGAGGTAAAACTGCAGAGGGTTTCGAACTCAGGACCTTCCGCCTCGCAATCGTCAACCACATAATAGCGGGAGCAGTGGAGGTTACAGGTAAAGCATGATTTATTCTTTACTTTGTAGGTACTTGCCAGCTTTTGCCCGGATATTCTATCCACATATTTGCAGACTCCTTCCTGAAAATGCCTGGTAGCCAAGATGCCGATACTGTTGAGATCCTCCATCAACCTAGTCGTCCCCATCTGGTAGCGCCTCTGGTATTCCTCATGATTCAGTATATCTTTCTCAATTTTCTTGACCTCGGATAGAAAAGCCAAGGGGTCAGCTACCTCCAGAGAAAGGGAGCCCCTCACAGCGATTGCTTTTATATTCTTTGATCCCATTACAGCGCCCATTCCAGTGCGTCCGTTCACCCTGTTCCCACTCGAGACTACGGTGGAAAAAAGAACCAAATTCTCGCCTGCTGGTCCAATAGCAGCTACCTGAATGGAATAATCCTTTCTCTCCTTTCTGATGGCATCTGTAGTTGCCAAAACAGTCTTTCCCTTGTATTCTGGGCAGTTCACAAACTCAACCCCGGATTCTGTTACTATCAGATAGAGGAGACTATCAGCCCTTCCCGTAATGATAATCTGGTCAAAGCCTGTGAGCTTCATCTCAGCGGCAAACTGCCCTCCTGCCGCAGAGTCTCCTAATATTCCAGTCAGGGGTGATTTGGCTGTAACCGTGTAATAAGCAGATGCAGTGAGGAGGGAACCTGTAAGAGGTCCAATGCCGAAGATGAGAAGATTATCAGGCTCAAGGGGATCACAATCAGGGTTTAGCTCTTCAAAAAGCCTCTTGGTATTGGCTGCCCGCCCTCCTATTACGGGTTTGATCCATGAAGAATCGAGAGGAGCTATTCGGAATCTCTGTTCTGTAAGATCTATTCTTAGTATTCTTCCTCCGTAGCCATATTTAATCATGTTCCTTCCTCCAGTTCTTCCTTACCTCAAAGCCCAGTTTCTTGAGATAAGAATACCGTTTCTGGCTCGGATTAATTTTTTTGGCTTTCTTTTTAAAGATCGCCAAAGATGGATGCTCCTGTTCCTCTTTATCATAGGTAATGGCTCCTTCTGTGCACGCTTCAACGCATTTGGGTCTTCCCCCACAAAGATCACAAACATAGACAAAATCATTGAATATTTCAATCGCACCCACAGGGCAAGCCTGCTCACAGGCACCACACAATGTGCACCTGGTGGGAGAAACAATCACTTGCCCGAGGGAGCTTATGGTTATTGCATCCTCGGGACAGCAGTTGCAATAGCCTTCCTGGCATTGGTTACATACAACAGGACCATCAATACCGATTTCATATAAATTCATTACTTTTATCCTGGCTAAGCGATTATTAATCCTTCCTGTCCGGAAGAAGGCACAAGCAGACTCACATCTTTTGCATCCAGTGCATTTGCTTATATCAATCCGGATCACTTCTAACAGCGCCTCCTTTCTCAAATAAGTTTTTTGGGCAAGGTCTTAATTCTTAAATTTTCTTTATAACTGAAATGTCAAATGTTGAGACCTGACCCCTAAACCAGACCCCTAAACCACTTCAAGCCGAAATTGGACCAGTCCTTTCGGATCTGGGCAGGAAAAATTTTTAACCTTCTTCACCCAATGCCCCTCTTCTAACCTCTCTCTGACACTTAAAATGGGAAAGATTGGCATCATGCTCTGCAATGCCCAGATACAGATATATTGACCTTCGGGAACATAAAGTCTGGAATCCTCCACATAGAAATAATTGCCTATTTGCATAGGAAGGTTGCAGTAACCATCAATCCTTTCTACGCTCACTTTAATTTTGGCCATGTTTAATTCTCCATTCATGCCCTTCGCTATTCATATTACTGTGTGCTGCCTCCTATTTATTAAATTTACCTTAAAACATTTGCCCTTAAATCTCCACCCATGCTTACTTTTCTTGCCCCTCTCCTTTTTTTACTATTCACAATTGACTCTTCTTTTTACTATTTTTAGCCTTGAACTATGACTTTTGAGTTCCCTGGCTCCCTTTACTCAGGTAGCTGTTTTGATGTTTGAATTTTGAGCTTTAGCTTCTTCGCATATAACAGCTACTTGTTAACAGTTACTTTTTTCAGGAACCTATCAAAGAAATCTGCAGCAGTTTGGTAGGCTTCAAGCCAGCGGTCATGCCGAAGAAAACCATGGACTTCATCTGGAAAAATTAGCATCTCAACGTGGGCTTTGCCCAATTTCCGCAGGCGCTGCACCAAATCAGTCGTTTGGATAAAGTCGACATTCCTGTCATCATCTCCATGAATAAAAAGGACTGGCGAAGTCCAATAATAGACATCGGCAACTGGAGAAGACTGGAAAGCCGAACTCATCAAATCCTCTCCACGGATTCCCCATCCGCCTCCGTTGCGCCTCCTTCCTCGAAGAGACCAATCATGCACACCGTGTAAATCTACTCCAGCTGCAAAGATCTCGGAATCTCTGGCAAGTCCGAGGGCTGTCAAATATCCTCCGTAAGATCCTCCCCATAACCCAATTTTATTAGGATTTACTTCAGGGCGTTTCTGCAGGTAACGGCCTGCAGCAACTATGTCCTGGTATTCGGATGCTCCCCTTGGACCCTGTTTGGACGCTGTGCGAAAGGCATACCCGTAGCCGATGCCAGAACGGAAGTTTACAGAGAGAACTATATAGCCTTTATGGGCTAAATACTGATTCAGGGCATAAGCTCGGTGGTAATAGCCCCGCATGTGCCAGCCGAGCAGCATCTGACGGATGGGTCCGCCGTGCATAAAAATTACAGCAGGACGTTTATCTCCTGCTTTCGCTCTTCTTGGCACAAAAAGCTGTCCATGAATTTTAAAGCCATCAGGAACCTTGAAAATAGCTTGCTGAGGCTCAACTAATTCTTTCATAGGAAATCCATCCGGAATCGCTTGAGGTGCAATCAACCGCCTGCCTTTTCCTTTAAGGCTCATGACCGCTGGAGAAGCCGGCTGAAGGGCGGTTGAACAGAGGAATATCAATTCTTTGCTCCTTGATGTGAGGATGGGTGACCATTCAATTCCTTTTCCAGGAGTCAGCATTTTAGCCTTCCCTCCAGAGACGGAAACTGCCCAGAGATGCCTGCGGTCAATATCACCGGAGTTTGAGCTGAAGACCAAAGTTTCGCCATCTGAAGAAAGGTAACTGTCTTCCACTTCATATTCTCCATGAGTAAGACAGATGACTTTCCCTTCCTTGAGGGATAGAGAATAGAGGTGCATCCAGTCTTCATGCTCTGAGTAAAAAACAAGATGTCCGTCTGCTGCCCACCTGAGTGTCTTGGCCGGATAATACTGAGAAAAACCGCCTGTTGGGTTAGGACACCTCCATACTTCTTTGGCCTTACTGCTTTCTACATCAGCGACCATTAAAGAGAATTTTTCTCCTCCTCTAAAGGATACAGAGGCCATTCCAGGAAAACGAATAAAGGCAATGTATTTTCCGCATGGCGACCAGACTGGATAACCATCTCGGTCAACAGAAGGAGAAAGCCAGCTTATAGTTTTATTCTTAAAATCATATATCCCAATAAAACTGTGATCTTCTCTGGAGCTGACAAAGGCAAGCTTAGAGGCGTCGGGCGACCATGTCTGTAACCTGCTCCTCCCCCGGGCTTTAAAGAGAAGCTTAGGCTTCAAAGAACCATCAAGGGGAGCTAAATATATTTTCCCTCTTAAACTATAAGCCACCTGGTTTTCAACAGGTGATAGTGCAGGATTATTTCCCAGACCGATCCTCCACGGCTCTCCACCTTCAACCTTAATAGCCCAAATAGCCTGTTCTACACCTTCAGGATTGGAAGTGGGATTGGGATACTCCCCTGCTCTATTGGCCGAACCTCCTCTAACATAGACAATAATCGTGCCGTCTGCATTGAAAGCCAGACCTCCTAACTCCTGCCCGTCATCTAAAGAATACTTGGAGAGCTGACGAGCTTTATAATCCGGAGCTTTTGCTATCCAGATATTTCGCCTTCCCTGAGTATTGAAAACCCAGGCTACAAGATCGCCTTTTGGAGAAGCCACCAGATTAGAGGGAAAAGAATAACTCAGGATATCTTCCAAGGTGTACGATTGAAGATAGAGAGGTGTAAAAAACATAAACAACGCGCTGAAAAGAGAGACAAAAACCCAAAGAAAGCTTTGCCTAAAACTTGATGTCTTCATTTTAACCTCCTAATTTAATTTGTTTGGTTTATTTCGTTTATTTCGTTTATTTCGTTTGTTTAGAAGCCATAATTCAGACCAATAATGAAATTCCTTCCCGGCGCCTCCATTGAATCAGGATCAGGCCTTGCCTGAAATGTTCTGTTAAAGAGATTCGAAACTGAGAAATAAATCCTTAAGGAAGAATTTAGAAAATAACCCGCTTGAATCTCAACAGTTTCATACCCAGGTATGGAGATTTCCGCCGGACCAGGATCTTTTTTGCTTTTTTGCAAGAAGTAGTTTACTTCACCCCAGAAATGACCCTTCCAAACTCGAGTTCCCATGAAAAGCCGAGAAGGAGGTATGTCATTCAAGGGATTTTTTGTCAACCGGCTCTTTCCCTTAAAGGAATAGAAGTTTCCGAATATTTTCCATCCGGGAATGGGAAAATATTCTATTTCCAGCTCCATTCCCTGGATTTGACCTCTCTCAACATTCCCACATGTATAAATCTTTTCTGAGCTTCGATAACGCTCGACCATATCATCTATTTTATAATGAAAAAAATACAAGGCAGCAAAATATCGCTTATGGATGAATTTTACTCCCATGTCCAGGTTTAAACTTGATTCTGGCTTAAGATCAGGTTTTCCGACAACGAAACCCCGACCGGTTATGCCAGTATAAAATCTCTCACCCAAACTCGGAGCTCGATAGGCTCTTGAAATATTGGCAAAGGCCACTATTACCTCAGATAATTTGGCAGAAGCTCCCAAAAATCCAGTCCATGTCTTATGACTGCTTCTTTGAGTGAAAGGAACATTACCAGGGCTTGCTTGCATTTGAAGCAAATCAAAACGAAGCCCTCCAACAAGGTCCAGATTTCTAAGGCCTGTGTAATCAAAGGAAAGAAAAAGACCCCAATCTTGTCTTTTTCCCTTGGCCAAAGGCAACTCTTCAATAATCTCTTCAACATGCTCTGAGGAGTCAAAATATGTATTTACATTCTTCGCTTTGACCCCAAAGCGCCCAAAAAAATCTGTGCCGCCTTTAAAGCGAAAATTCTGGCCAAATTTTTTTCCATAAGAAACCTGAAATCCAAAATCAAGACTTTGGGTTCGGCTAAAAGATTCTTCAGTTTTATACCTATTGATTTTTTCTTTCTTTGTTTCTAAAAAGTTAGGGTTAAGATAAAGTAGAAAAGATAAATCTCCTCCACCTCCTACATCTTTTTCAAGCCAATGGAGCTGAACAAGGTTTTGACTCTCCATAGGGTACCAAGTAGGTTTAGTGAAGCTATCTCGGTTCGGCTTTCCAAGGTTAAACCCTCTTGCACCTAAAAAACTCAAACGTATTTCTCTTTTTTCAGTCTGGCTTGAGATTTTGCCGAAGAGGCTGGCAGTGGTGAATTGGGATTGAAGAACTTTGCCTAAAGGAGATGAATAGTTTTCAGCATCTGTCCCCTGAAAGGACAAATAAAACCCAGTTTTCCCTTTAGCACCTTGAAGGGAGATTCCAAGACTCTTTTCCTGATTTATAGCACCGTACTTCAGATTGATTTTTCCATTTATTCCTTCCTTGTACAATGGATTTCTGGTAAAGATGTGAATGACTCCTCCTACGGCATCTGAACCATAAAAAATAGAAGAAGGGCTTCTTAAGACTTCAATTTTTTCTATATCCGCGGGATTGATAAAAGAGGCATTGGGTCCAGTCCGCCTGTCACTTGTAACTCGTGCATTGTCAATCATTATCAATACTCTTCTACGGGATAAACCTCGAATATTGGGAACTACTGAAAAGCCTCCCGAACCTATAGAGGATAACCCAGGCAAGTTTAAGAGCCCCGAAGTCACATTGGAAGCCATTTTCTCTTCAAGGGTTTCTTTAGTAATGACTGTTTCTGCAGCAGGAACACTTGAAGAAGCCTCAGGATACCTTAACGCTGTGACCACAATCTCTTCTCTCTGGCGAATGTAAGGAACAAGTCTCACTATGATTTCCTCTGGGAGATCTCGGGCAGCAAGGATAATTTCCTGTTCAATATAATCAGGGTGAATAATTTCAAGTTTGATTTTTTTCGCTCCAGGAACATCCAATGAAAAGAAGCCTTGAGCATTCGTCAAAGCTTTTTCCTGACTTAACCGATGGAGAACAATTGCTCCAGCAATAGGCTTATCTTCCTGATTTATGACTTTTCCTTTTATTTCGAGGGTAAGGCCAAAGCTAAAGGTAAGAAAAAAGAGCAAAAGGAGAAGCAAAATTCTTCGCATGGATTATATATATTATTAGATTTTCTTCCAATTTTGCAATAAAACAGTTGGCTTTGTCCCAAAGTAACGTGACAAAATCTGGACGCCAGTCTTCAGCAATATTCACCTGAGTTTCTTTACTAGAGAAGGATCTTTTGACTTCTTCCCTAAATCTTCAATCTTTATCTTGAGGAAGGGATGCACTGTTTCAGGTGATATTTCTCCCAAAGGAATAAGAACAAAATTTCTCTTTTCTAGTCGAGGATGGGGAATTATCAATTCCCTTGTTCGGATAACAGAATTTCCAGCAAGAAGAATATCAATATCTATTAACCGGGGTCCCTGATTAACTGTGGTCTTTCTTCCCATATTTTTTTCAATTTCTTTTATCAATCTCAATAGAGAGAAAGGACTCAAATCAGTCTCCACCTCAACAACTTGATTGTAAAACCAGGGTTGATCGGAAATACCAACAGGTTGTGTTTTGTAAAGAGACGAAGCACGAAGAACTTTGCCTCCTTCTTTCTCTAAAAGAGCAAGAGCTAATCTCAGATTTTTCCTTTTTTGTCCTATATTGCTCCCGAGAGATAAAAAATATTTCATTACAGAATAAGCCGATAGTTTTTTATATTAACATTCTGGCTGTTTCATTTCAAAATTTTGCAACGAAACCCAGATTTTTTTTGACCGACTTGAGTAAATTTGTTAAATATAATGTTTTCTCTTTAATGGGAAAAATAAAATGCAGAAATTAGAAAAATGGCGGGTTAAAGAGCTCGCCCTTGTCTTAAAACAACTGGCAGTGCTTTTAAAAAATGGAGACAATTGCGAATGGGCGAATGTCTTTTTCCACTTTCATCTAGAAACGCAAATAATTATCAACTCAAAAGAATTTGATTTAGACCAGTTAAAAAAACTATTGATAAATATCAAGAGTTGCTTCTCCGGCATTAGCTCTCTTATGAACCTCATTCTTCGGCATGAAAATTCAGAAGAAAAAACAAGGCTCAATCAGGATTTACATCAAACAAGAGCTCGCCTCCTAAAAATCCTAACGGAAATGGAAATTCTAACCATCGAATATATAAGTTAATGACTTTGTCCCAAAGTTGCTTGATTCCAGGTCATTACGAGGAGTGAAGAAGATCCCTTCGCTTCGCTCGGAACAGGCTAGGCAATCTCATTTATACACCGTTGCGAGCGGAACGAAGCAATCTCATCAAGCTCCATTGCGAGCGAAGCGCGGCAATCTCTACAATTTTCTATGAGATTGCCACGCTCCCTCTGGTCGCTCGCAATGACAAGAG
>Ga0114921_10000177_pt1 | contig 26093 bp, 17 predicted proteins | sample BentaG_FD_87016 | JGI IMG/M metagenome (GOLD analysis project Ga0114921, IMG submission 87016) | Deep subsurface microbial communities from South Atlantic Ocean to uncover new lineages of life (NeLLi) - Benguela_00093 metaG | ecosystem: Environmental > Aquatic > Marine > Oceanic > Sediment ... | reverse complement strand
GTCTATTCCGTCATCAATAGATGAAGATCCTACAACTAATAATCTATTTTTGACTTTTCTCCAGGATAACTCATTGAAAACTGAAGAGTTTGATGTGGTAATCCTTTCGACTGGAGTTGAGCCTTCAGTAGATGTAAAAGATTTAGCCAGAAATATAGGTTTTGATTTAAATGAATATGGATTCTGTAAAACAAATAGATACTTCCCTGTAGAAACTACAAAAAAAGGTATATATGTTTGTGGTCCTTTCTCAGAACCAAAGGATATAGCAGAATCTGTTACTCAGGGTTGTGCTGCAGCTGGTTTAGCTGGATCTCTTATATCACAAAATAGAGGGACACTTGTTAAGGAGAAAATATATCCAGAGGAGATGAATGTGATTGGGCAGAAACCAAGAATAGGTGTTTTTATATGTCATTGTGGGAATAATATAGCTGGAGTTGTAGACATTGATTCTATTAGAGATTATTCTAAAAACTTACCAAATGTGGTTTTCTGCCAGGATATGAAATATGCCTGTACTCAGGATAGTCTTAAAAAGATTACTGAAATTATAAAAAGTAAGAATCTCAACAGGATTGTTGCTGCTTCTTGTAGTCCTCGTACACATGAATCATTATTCAGGGAAAGTTTAAGAAATGCAGGATTAAATCAGTTCTTGTTTGAGATGGCAAATATTAGAAATCATTGCAGCTGGGTTCATTCTGATGAACCTGAAAAGGCAACAGAAAAATCAAAGGATCTAATTAGAATGAGTGTAGCTAGGGTAACCAATTTAGAACCTCTCCAATTGTTTTCTATTCCGATAAATAAAAAAGCATTAATTTTAGGAGCTGGAGTTGCAGGAATGACTGCTGCATTAACAATAAGCAGAGGTGGATTTGATGTAGTATTGGTTGAGAAGCAAAATGAGCCTGGAGGTCTAGCAAAGAAAATAGAGTATGATTTTGAAGATAAGAAACCCAAAGAATTTGTCGAAGAACTTATATATAAAGTAAAAAATAACCAAAAGATAGATCTTTTAGTAAATTCTGAGCTGATTCACATATCTGGTTTTGTTGGAAATTTCATATCAACAATAAAGAAGAAGGTTGAAAACGGAGAGCTGAAACAATTTGATGTTGAACATGGAGTATTAATAGTTGCAACAGGTGGTGAAGAATATCAAGGGACAGATTATGGTTATGGAAAAAGTAATAAGATATTAAGCCAATTAGAATTTGAACATAAATTGATAGAAAATGAAATTGACCATACAAAATTAGAGAGGATAGTTATGATACAATGTGTTGGCTCCCGTACAAAAGAAAGACCTTATTGCAGCAGAGTTTGTTGTGGAGAAGCTATAAAAAATGCACTGAAACTAAAAGAGTTAAATCCTGCTATAGAAGTAGTCATTCTATATAAAGATATAATGACTTATGGTTTCCTTGAAAAATATTATACAAAAGCAAGAGAGATGGGAGTTGTATTTCTTAGATATGATGATGATAATAAGCCAGAAGTTTTAAAAATTAATGATGATGTTAAAGACAGTAAAATAAAAATTAAAACCATTGATTTAAATTTGATGAGAAAGTTTTTAATAGAATGTGATCTTTTAATACTTAGTAGAGGAATAGTTCCCTCCCCAAGTAATGAAAAACTATTTCAAATTTTGAGAGTATCATTGATAGAACAGGGATTTTATGAAGAAGCTCATCCAAAATTAAGACCAGTTGATTTTGCTACTGAGGGGTTCTTCCTTTGTGGATTAGCTCATACTCCAAGACATATTGGAGAGGTCATATCTCAAGCAGAAGCTGCAGCATCAAGAGCATCTGTAATACTTTCCCAAAAAGAACTTCTTACTGGAGGAGAAGTTGCTGTTGTTGATCAAGATAAATGCATTGCATGTCTTAGTTGTATTAGGATATGTCCTTATCAAGTCCCATTAATCAATGATCAAGGAGTAGCCCAAATAGAGATTGCTAACTGTTATGGTTGTGGTATCTGTGTAGGAGAATGTCCAGTACATGCTATCAGTTTAAAAAATTATAAAGACGAACAGGTTATACCTAAGATAGAAGCACTATTTAAGAAGGAATTTGTATGAGGTAATAAGATGAAATTTGTATTAATATTGAGGAGAAGATTGCATGAATGATTTTGAACCCCAAATAGTAGCTTTTTGTTGTACTCAATGTGCTTATGCTGCAGCTGATCTTGCTGGTTCAATGAGATTGGATTATGCTCCAAATGTTAAGATAATTAAACTTCCTTGTGCAGGAAAATTCGAAACAATATACATGCTAAAAGCCTTTGAAATGGGAGCTGATGGAGGAATCGTAGCAGGATGCTTAGAGGGTTGTTGCCACTATAGAACTGGAAACATTCAAGCTGCTAAAAAAATTAAGCAAGTTAAAAAGATATTAAAAGAGTTAGGTTTAGGTGAAGAAAGAGTCAATATTTATTATATGTCATCAGCTATGGGAAGACAATTTGCTGAAGCTGCAAACAAAATAACTGAGACAGTTAAAAAGTTAGGTCCTAATCCAATTAAACAGCAATTAAAATCTAAAAAATAAAAATTTAATAGTATTATTTTTTTAATCTTTATTTTTATATTAATTTCTTATTTATAATAATGTCTTAACTATGGAAGATATCTCTAAATTAAGTGCAAAATTAGAAAAAGTAGGATCTGTATTGGTTGTAGGAGGAGGAACTGCTGGAGTTCAGGCTGCTTTTGATTTAGTTGAATCAGGTTTTAAGGTTTATTTGGTTGAGAAATCATGGGCTTTAGGTGGTAAGATGGCTCAACTGGATGAAACCTATCCGACTCTTGATTGCTTTTTCTGTGGAATAGCTCCTAAACCTTTGGGTTGTCTGCGAAATTTTGATGTAGAGACTATGGCTTTTGATGATTCACTTGTTGATATAAGTGAAAAAAGAATGTGTAGAGCAACAATAGTTAGAAAACCTCACTATATAGATGGGAAGCATTTCAATCTGGAGATTTTATCCTCAGTTGAGGTCTCAAGAGTTCGAGGATATTCTGGTAATTTTGAAGTTGCCCTCTATAAAACACCAAATTTTGTGGATATCAATAAATGCACTGGATGCGGAAAATGTGCAGAGGTTTGCCCAGTAAAAATTCCAAGTGAGTATGATGCAGGTTTAGTTGAGAGAAAGATAATATATAGACCTTATCCGCAAATTATGAAAAATATTTATAGAATAGATAAGATTGATCTGAAAGAAGAGGTAAAGAGATATCACCCAGAGTTAGATATAAAAAGTTGTCTTTCATGCAAAAAATGTGAAGAAATCTGTCCAGAAGGTGCCATAAATTTTAATGCCATCCCTGAAATGCAATATATCAATGTTGGAGCAATAATTTTAGCTCAAGGATTTGAACTTATTGATCCTTATACAATAACTGAGCTTGGTTTTGGAAGATTCAAGAATGTTGTTACTTCCCTTCAATTGGAAAGAATTATGACAAAATCTGGTCCTTCAAAAGGTGTACTTGTTAGACCATCAGATAGTAAAGAACCAAAAAAAATTGGCTTTATCCAATGTGTTGGAACTAGAAATAAAGAGCATAACTATTGCTCTACTGTTTGTTGCATGCATGCTACAAAAGAAGCTATATTAGCTAAAAAGAGAGTTCCAGAAATAGAAGCAAAAATCTTTACTCTTGACATGAGAGCCTATGGTAAAGGTTTTGAGGAATTATATAAAAAAGCAGAAGATACATATCAAGTTAAATATGTTAGGAGTAGACCTTCATTTATTGAAGAAAATACAAAAACCAAAGATTTAATTGTTACTTATGTAGATGAAGATGGAAAGTTGATAAAAGAAAATTTTGGCATGATTTGTCTTTCAATGGGTTTTATTCCTCCACAAACAACTAAAAGAGATAGTCAAATATATCAAATAGAATTAAATGAACATGGATTCATAAAAACTACTGAATTTAAACCTTTAAATACAAGTAGCGATGGAATTTTCGTATGCGGTTCTTTCTCCGAGCCAAAAGATATTCCGGACTCAATTACTGAAGGAAGTGGAACTGCTGCTTTAGCATCAGCTCTACTGGTAAATAAGAGAGGTAGTCTCATAGAGAAGAAAAGATATCCACCGCGAATGGAGATAGATTATGAAAATCCAAGAATTGGTGTAATCTTATGCCATTGTGGAAATGAGATTTCTAAGGTAGTTAAGATGGCTGAGTTGTTGAAATTCACAAGGACTATTCCAAATGTAGTTGTTGTTGAGAACGAATTTTATGCCTGTTCACCACAGATTGAGAGAAAAATTGAGTATTTGATGACTCAATATAATCTGAACAGATTAGTTATAGCCGCTTGTTCCCCCAGAACACATGCTCCTTTATTCCAAGAGATTTTAAGAGATATTGGAATAAATCATAATATGGTCGAAGTTGTTAATTTAAGAGAGCAATGTAGTTGGGTTCATTATAATTCTCCCTATAAAGCAACTCAAAAAGCTATGAGCTTAATTCAAATGGCAATAACTAAGATAAAGAAAGCTAAACCTATTTTAGAAAGCTATGTTGGAATTAATCAAAGAGCACTTGTAATAGGAGGAGGAATAGCGGGAATGGTTGCATCAATAAACTTAGCTGAACAGGGATATCCCGTGACATTAGTAGAAAAGGAGTCAGAGCTGGGAGGGCATTTGAGAAAGATAGTTTTTACCTTATCTGGGGATGACCCTCAAAAACTATTAAGAGACCTTAGAAATAAAATTAGCTCAAATATAAATATAGAAGTTTTACTCAATTCAGAGGTTACAGATGTTAAAGGATATGTTGGTAATTTCCAATCAAAAGTTGTTATAAAAAATCAAGAAGAAAAAGATAAAAAACCTGGGGAGAAAAATGAGGTCAGAACAATTGTACATGGGGTCACAATTGTTGCCACAGGTGCAGATGAGTATAGAGGAAATGAATATCTATTGAATGAGGATAGTAGAGTAATGACTCAAGTTGATTTTGAACAAAAACTCATTGATAGTTGGGATGAACTGAAAGAGATAGATAAATTAGCTATTATACAGTGTGTAGGATGTAGAAATGAAGAAAGGACCTATTGCAGTAGAGTATGCTGTGGAAAAGCCTTAAAAAATGCAATTAAATTCAAGGAAAAAAATCCCAATTCAGATATATTTATTTTTTATAAAGATATAAGAAGTTACGGATTTATAGAACAATATTATACAAAAGCGCGTGAAATGGGTATTATTTTCATCAGGTATGATGATGATAAAAAACCAGAAGTAATAAGATATAGTAAAAAGAAAAGATTGAAAAATGATCAAAAAAGATTAAAAATCAAATTCTTTGATTTCAATCTGAAGAAGAATTTTGAAATAGATGTAGATAAAATCGTTCTATCTACAGCTATTATTCCTCCTGAAGGGAATAAGAAATTAGCGAATATTTTGGATGTTCCATTAGATGAAAATGGTTTCTTCTTAGAGAAACATCTAAAGGTAAGACCAGTTGATACAAGAAGAGATGGAATTTTTATCTGTGGTTTGGCTCATTCTCCAAAATATTTAAAAGAAACAATAGCTCAGTCTTTAGCTACTGCTTCTCGTGCAAGTACATTTTTATCTAAAAAAGAAATGGAGGTTGGTATTAAAATTTGTAAAGTAAATGAGGAGAAATGTATAGGTTGTTTAACTTGCTTAAGAGTTTGTCCTTCTAATATTCCAAAAATAAATGAAGAAGGAATATCTGAAATAAATCCATTTGAATGTATGGGTTGTGGGATCTGTGCATCTTCTTGTCCAGCCGGTGCTATAGAAGTAATTCATCTGCCCTTTGATCAGATGATGTCTACAGAATTATCACTAAGGGAGGAGGTATTAGTATAGATATGTTTAAACCCGAAATAATAGCATTCTGTTGTGAATATTGTGGTTACTCCGCTGCTGATTTAGCTGGAGCAAGAAGACTCGAGTACCCCACTAATGTAGTAATAGTGAGAATTCCATGTGCGGGATATCTAACACCGGTTCATTTATTAAGAGCATTTGAAAAAGGATATGATGGTGTTTATATTGCAAGTTGTCTTGAAGGAAGTTGTCAATATAGAACTGGAAATGAAAGAGCTGAAAAGATGGTAAAAATAGTAAAAAAATTATTAGATGAGGTTGGAATTGGTGGTGAAAGATTGGAGATATTTAATATGGCTTCCTCAATGGGAAGATATTTTGCTGATATAGCAATAAATATGACTGAGAAAATAAAAGAAATTGGTCCTAATCCTGTTAAATTAGTAGAAAAAAAGTTCGAGGAAAAAGAACTTAAAGAATTAGAAAAGATTGAAGTTAGGTAATAAGAATAAGGATGAAAATATAAAGATATTTTTAAAAAATTACATTGATGTCATTTTGAAAGAGACTTAATTAAGTTTATCCTTTCCCCTTCGTTATATTTATACTGAGCAAAGCGAATGTACTCGAGGATCAAGGGTAGGCTCTGAGTGAAGCAAATGGACCTAATATAAACTATAGCAATAGAAGAATCTCTCTAAATTATGAAAATAGTAAAATAAGGTCAGAATATTAAAATGGAGGTTAAAATATGATTGTTGCAGAAAGAAAACCATTTGATGAGATAAAGAAAGTTATAATTGGTAAAAAGAATATAGTTATTCTTGGTTGTGGAACCTGTGTTACTATAAATCAAACAGGTGGAGAAAAAGAAGTTGCTATATTAGCCTCTGAGTTAAGAATTGCTAAAAAACTTGATGGGGAAATATCAAATATTGAAGAAATTACAATTCTAAGACAGTGTGAAAGAGAATTTGTAGAAGAAATTAAAGAAAAAATTGAACAGGCAGATATAGTTCTTTCAATGGCTTGTGGAGTTGGAGTTCAAACTATGGCTGAGACATATCCAGATAAATTGATTTTTCCTGTTCTAAACACAATATCAATGGCTTTTCCTGAAAAACCTGGATTTTTCAAGGAAATGTGCATGGGATGTGGTAATTGTGTTCTTTATGAATATGGAGGAATATGTCCTATTACTCGATGTTCAAAAAGTATGCTTAATGGCCCTTGTGGAGGGTCACAGGATGGGAAATGTGAAATAAACCCTGATATTGAGTGTGCATGGCAGCTTATAATTGATAAATTAGAAAAACAAGGTCGTTTAAATTTATTAATTGATATAAAACCTGCAAAAGATTGGTCTTCATCTCATCATGGTGGACCAAGAACATTAATAATAGAAGAAGCTGAGATATAGATAAAAAAATAAAAAAAATTTTAAGAAATTATCAAATAGAGGATTAATATGAAAAAAGAAACGAAATCGGGTAGCAATTTAGAGAAATTACTTAATAGAGGAGAATTTGTAGTTACTGCTGAACTTGGTCCCCCAAAGGGAGTAAATATTAATATAGTTATAAATAAAGTTAAAATATTAAAAGGATTTTGTGATGCTGTAAATATTACAGATAATCAAACTTCTATAGTTAGAATGTCATCTATTGCATCTGCTATAAAAATTTTGGAATGTGGAACGGAGCCAATAATTCAAATGGTAACAAGGGATAGAAACAGGATTGCACTTCAAAGTGATTTGATTGGAGCAGCTGGTTTAGGTATAAAAAATGTTCTATGTCTTACTGGAGATCACCAAAGCTTTGGAAATCATCCAGCTAGTAAAAATGTTTTTGATATTGATTCAATTCAGCTTATAAAAATGTTTAAAGATATGAGAGATGAGAAAAAATTTGAATGTGGTGAAGAGATGAAACATCCTCCAAAAATTTTTATTGGTGCAGCTGCTAATCCATTTGCAGATCCTTTTGATTATAGACCCTTGAGATTGGCTAAAAAAGTTAATGCCGGTGTTGATTTTATACAAACACAATTAGTTTATAATGTAAAAAAATTTGAAGAATATATGAAAAAGGTTAGAGAATTAGGTTTACATGAAAAAGTTTATATACTTGCTGGAGTTGGTCCCATTAAATCTGTGGGAATGGCTAAATATATGAGAAGCAAAGTAGCAGGAATGGATATTCCAATAGATATAGTAGAAAGACTTAAAAAAAGCGAAGATTCAAAAGATGAAGGTATAAATATTTGTGTTGATATTATAAAAGAAATTAAAGGGATAGAAGGTGTATCTGGAGTTCACATAATGGCTATAGCTTGGGAAGAAGCAGTTCCTATCATTGTAAAAAGAGCTGGATTACTGCCAAGACCAAACCCATAAGGAGGTTAATAAGGGTGGTCAGGTTTTGCAATATAATATTTTAATATTCTGAAGAATTACTCTATTAAGTTTATCCCTTCATCTTATTCAGAGCGAGCTCTGAGTAGAAAGAATGGATTCAGTGTAAGATTTAGCGATTAAAGAAATTTTTTTAAATAAATTTTTAAAATTAAAATAACTTAAAATGGTGAAAAATGAATAATAAAGAACCTGAGAAGCTTTTAAAAATAGATAGATCTTTAGCACAAAAATTTATAAAAACACCAGGTCTAAATACCTACTTATGTTTTCAGTGCAATAAATGCAGTTGTGGTTGCCCAGCAGCTCACAAAATGACTTTATTACCACATCAAATTATGAGAGCTGTTCAATTGGGTCAGATTGAAATGATAATGGAGACTGATTCTATATTTTACTGCTCTTACTGTCATACCTGCTTGGAAAGATGTCCACAAGGAATAGCAGTATCTGAAGTTATATCATATTTAAAAGGTATGGTAGCTAAAATAAAAGGAATTCCTTCAGCTTATAAAGATGAAATCAAAATGATTTCTAAAACTGGAAGAACTTCACCATTTACATCTGCAATTAGTAGAAGAAGAGAACAGCTTGGATTACCAGATTTGTCTGAAATGGTTGGAAAAGGTGAATCTGAAAAAATTATTAAAAAAACTGGATTATTTTCTTACATAGAAGAAAAATAATTCATTAACAATAAGCAAGACTCGTGTTGTTTTTACAATAAGTAAGATTCTAATTGTCATTCCGAGGAAACTAAGATTTAAATAACATACTGTTATTGCGAGGGATAAGCTTCAAGTTGTCATTATGAGGGATGAGCTTCAAGTTGTCGTTATTAGGGATGAGCTCCAAGTTGTCATTATGAGGAATGAGCTTCAAGTTGTCGTTGCAAGTAGTTTTTAATATGTCATTGCGAGAAGCTTTAGCGACGAGGCAATCTCATTGACAAAGTAAATAATGCAAAAAATTTAAGTTTAAAGTTTTAAGAAAAAGAGAAATAAAGAAAAATGAAAAAAGAAAAAATTATAAAAAAACAAGAAAAAATAGAATATCTCCTATTTGAAGGTTGTCTTATTCCTACTTCACTTCCCTATATGGAGATAGCAGCAAGGAAATCTTTAGAAATCTTAGAAATTGGTTTAAAAGAAACCAGTGATTTTGCTTGTTGTCCTGATCCGGTTGGAATAAAAGCTATGGATGAGCTAACCTGGTTATCTCTTGGAGCTAGGAATTTATGTATAGCGCAAGAAACAGGTTTAGATATTCTTACTTTGTGTAATGGTTGTTATGAAACTTTAAAAGAAACAAGTCATATATTAAAAGAAGAGAAAGAGCTACTTAAAAAAGTAAACAAGATATTATCTTCAGTAGATAAAGAATATAAAGGAAATACAATCGTAAGACATATTGCTGAAGTTCTTTATAAAGAGGTAGGAACTTCTGAAATATCAAAAATTGTAAAAAAACCTTTAAATAATATTAAAGCAGCTGCTTTTTATGGTTGTCATGTAGTAAGACCTAGTGAAGTAATGAAACTTGATGATCCTGAAAACCCTAAATTTTTAGATGAATTAATTATAGCTATAGGTGGCAAATCTGTTCCAAGAATGAGAAAGATGTTATGTTGTGGAGCTCCACTACTTGGAGTGAATATGGAATTATCTTTAGAAATGGCTAAAAATAATCTTGACTATATTAAAGCATCAGGAGCAGATTGTATTGTAACCTTATGTCCATTCTGTCAAACTCAATTTGATAGAAATCAGGCTGTAATACAAAGAAAATTTAATTTAGATTACAATTTACCTTCCTTTTATTATCCTGAATTACTTAGCTTAGCTTTAGGAGTTGAACCAGAAAAATTAGGTTTTAATCTCCATAGAGTAAAAGTAGACCTAGTATTAGAAAAAATCTTATAAGAATTTGACTAAATAAACCTAATAGATTAGATAAATTTATATAGAGAATTAAAATTTAAAAAATAAAAAATAAATAACCTTTGAAAGCTTTGGGTATAGTTTCTTTACCTCTTATTCCTCTCCCCTGGTGGGAGACTAATAAGGAGAGGGTGAATTTAAGATCTCTTCTAAACCATACCACAAAGTTTTTAATAAAAATTGAATTTAAAAAAATATCTATTTCACAAAATAAGTATTTCTAATAGTATTAGATACTTTATTTAAGAGAATTAATGCTTTATCTGCTTTTTCTTCTGAGACTGCTCCTAAACCACAAGAATGTGTTAACATAGATTTTCTCAAAATGAAATCTTTATCTAAACCTTTATTTATAAAGAATTCAACTTGATTTTCAAATTTATTAATAATTTCCTTAACCAAATTCTCCAAATCTCCTTCTGGTGGTTCAGTTGGAACTATTCCCCATGCTAATACTTTACCTCTTTTTAAAAAATCCATGATTTCATCACTATATACAGAGAAGTTTTCAAAGTAGTTATAGGCATCAAAATTTATAATATCAACATCTGTCTTTGTTATAAGTGACCAATCAGTTTTTCCACAACAATGAATCCCTTTTAAACCAGTTACAGAATTAAAGCAATGATTCAGTTGAGTAATGATCTGCTCTTCTGAAATACTTATATAAGAAGACCCTATTGATGCTAAGTAGGGCTCATCAAAAAAAATTATAATCTTACAATTTGGGTAAACTTTTTTAAATTCATTTTCCTGCCATTTTGCAATCATTGATATTGATTTAACTACTGTATCCTGAATTATATTATTATAAAAAATAGGTTTTCTGTTCTGATCTAAAAAACTGAAACCGAGTGTGATCGGTCCAGTTACTTGCCCCTTAATGCATTTGATTTTACTCTTAATGTTCTTAATATTACTAAGGAGTTTCTTATTATAATGATATTTCTCACTTAGAAGTTCCATAAATTTATAGAATCCTTTTGCCCTATCGGAAGAAATAGCAAAATTATCTACATTGTTAGATGTGTATTTGATATAAAACTCATCTAATTTTTTAATATAATCCTTTTTTGTATCAATGAATATCTTTTCATTCTTATAATCTACTATTTCATTAGGTATATGCTCTGAGAATTGATAATTCATGTTTTCCAAGAAACTGATTTTTGGCAGTTGAGGCCAATATGGAGCAACTGGATATAAATTTAATATCTTTAAGCAAGCATCTTCTGCATTTTCAAATGGTAAACTTCCCACCCCTGTAGCAATACATTTTGGTTCAAAATCCAATTTCTCTTTATCCATGTTATTATCGGAACTAATAATTATTAAGATAGTTATATATTAAAATCTATTATTAAGTTTAAAATGACCTTTAAATATATTATCGGGATGTATAATTTCTTAAATATTTTAATGCATCACTTGCTTTATAAGAGGAACGGACAAAAGGTCCAGATTCCACATATTTTATTCCCATATTAAGTGCAATTTGTTTTAATCTTGCAAATTCATCAGGAGTATAGAATTTATTAATAGGTATATGTTTATTTGAAGGTTGTAAATATTGTCCTATTGTAACAATATCGCTGTCTAAATTTACTAAGTCTCTTAATAAATTTAAAATTTCTTCCCAAGTTTCACCCAAACCTACCATGAATCCGGATTTAACAATTATATTTTTTGAATATTCTTTTGCTTTCTCAAGAATTCTTAAAGATATATTATAATCAGCACTAGGTCTTACTTCAGTGTAAAGTCTGGAAACTGTTTCAATATTATGATTTAATACATCAGGAAAATAAGCTAAAACTATATTTAGGTTTTTAAAATTTCCACCAAAATCCGGAATCAAGACCTCAATGGAAGGATTTGGCTTTAATTTTTTTATTTCCTTTATACAATCTGCAAATTGATTGGATCCACCATCTTCTAAATCATCCCTTGTAACAGATGTAATAACTACATGAGAAAGTTTTAATAAATTAACAACCTTTGCAATATTTTTTGGCTCATTTTCATCCAGTGGAAAAGGTTTACCTTTTTTAACTGCACAAAAACTGCAATTTCTGGTACAGATATTTCCTAAAATCATAAAAGTTGCAGTTTTTCTATTAAAGCACTCTCCCAAATTAGGACATAGTGCACTCTCACAAACAGTTTGTAAATTATGGTCTCTCAATATTTTTTCCATTTCCTCAACAGATTTCATATTGGGAATTCTTTTCTTAAGCCAATGAGGAAGCCTTTTTCTATACATAAATTTTTTAATACTCAGTTTTTTAAATTAGGATTTAAAATTAAATTAAATTTAATTAATTCATATATTGTCATTACATCTCCCAAAAAAAAGGGGGGAGATTAAAGAATGGATTTCATTAATGAATACAAATCATATAAAATGTAATACTTTATCAGATTAGAATTCTTATAGCTTTATTGTGTGTAGTGGTCTTCCAATGCAGCTTAGTGCAGCTTCTACTACTGCTTCTGATAGTGTTGGATGAGAAGCTATCATTTCTGATAAATCTTTAATTAAAAGTTCTCTCTGCATAGCAAATGCTACCAAATGAATAAGCTCAGAAACATCTGGACCAATCATCTGAGCACCTAAAATCTCGCCAGTATCTTTGTCAGCTATTATCTGCACAAATCCCTCACCCTCATCTAAGGCATTAGCCTTTCCACTTGCTGAAAATGGAAAATTTCCTAATAGAATTTTATACCCTTTTTCTTTTGCTTGATCAGGTGTTAAACCAACAGAAGAAACTTGAGGATGTGTATATATAGTTATTGGAATCATACTGTCATCAAAAATTGCTTCATGACCCATAATATTTTCTACTGCTATCTCTCCTTGTGCTGAAGCTACATGAGCTAACATTTTTCCACCAACTAAATCTCCAACAGCATAAATTCCAGGTAAATTTGTCTCCATTTTACTATTTACTTTTACAAATCCTCTATCCATATCAATACCCAAATCTTCAAGCCCTAAATTCCTTGAATTTGGAGCTCTACCTATACAAACAGCCACTTTCTTAGCTCTCACATCTTCTCTACCCTCAACTGATAAAATTGCATAATCTTCGCTGTACTCCTTTACTCCCTCTACTTTAGAATTTATTAGGAATTTTATACCCTCTTTTTTGAAGCTTCTCTCTATATATCTTGAGAGTCTTGCATCCTGGAGAGGTAATAAATGAGGTAACATTTCAATAATAGTAACATCTGTTCCTAAAAGATGAAAAACCATTGCCAATTCGCAAGCAACAACTCCTCCACCTACTATCACCATAGAATCTGGTGGTTCATCTAATACCATAAGATCATCACTTGTTAAAATAGTTGGTTGCTCAAAATCAAAAATTCGAAGTTTAAGTGGAGATGATCCAGTTGCTAATATAACATTGTCTGCTTCAATCTTTTCCTCACAATTTTCAGTTGAAACTTTAACAATATTTTTACTTAAAAGTTCTCCTTTTCCATAAATGAGATTAACTCCATTTTTCTTTAATAGAAATTCTATTCCCTTTCTTGATTTCTCAACTACCGAGTTCTTCTTTTCCATGAATGTTGGAAAATCAATTTTATCTCTTGATATTTCAATACCCAATTGTTTTGCTTTCCTCATTCTTAAAACAGTTTCCACTGAATTAAGCATAGCTTTTGTTGGAATACATCCTAAATTCGTGCATGTTCCCCCAAGTAATGATTTTTCTACTAAAGTAACATCTGCTCCAAGTTGTGCAGCTCTTAGTGCAGAAACATATCCTCCTGGTCCGGCACCAATTATTACAATCTTCTTTTTCTTATTTGTCACTTTACTCCTTTCTTTCTTTATAAAATCTAAGATTTAACTAAAATGAGAAATACAATTAAAAATATTGAACTTTAAATTTATTGATTTGATTAAATTTCTTAGTATAGAATATTAAAATTTATAATTTAAAACATTTTTATTATTTTTTGGACTATTTTGTTTTTACAGATCTCTGTGCAGATAATAATGTGTTTTTCATTAACATAGCAACAGTTAATGGTCCAACTCCACCTGGAACTGGTGTTAAATAACCTGCAATTTCTTTAACCTTCAAGAAATCAACATCGCCTACTAATGTAGAACCTCTCTTTTCAAAAGCATCCTTTCTCCAATTTAAAAGTTCTTCTGATGCATCCTCTTTTTTAATTCTATTTATTCCAACATCAATCACTATCGCACCAGACTTAACATATTCATCTGTAACTAACAATGGTTTTCCAACTGCTACTATTAAGATATCAGCTCGTTTCGCAACTCTTGGTAAATCAACAGTTCTTGAGTGGCATATTGTAACAGTGGCGTGATTATGTAGAAGAAGGAAAGCCACTGGTTTTCCAACAATATTACTTCTACCAATAACGACTGCTTCTTTACCCTTTATTTCAATTCCTTCCCTTTTTATTATCTCTATAATTCCAGATGGAGTACAGGGATAAAATGTTTCCTCTCCGGTTGTTAATTTTCCAACATTTATTGGATGAAATCCATCAACATCTTTATCTGGGAAAATAGTAAAAAGTATTTTCTCAGAATTAATATGTTCAGGTAAAGGAAGTTGTACTAATATTCCATGAATATCTTCTCTATTGTTTAATTTATCAACATGACTAAGTAGTTCTTCTTCGGAAATATCCTCAGATAATTTTATAGTTTCTGAATACACGCCTACATGCTCAGATGCTCTTGCTTTATTTCTTACATATACTTTTGAAGCAGGATTCTCACCAACAAGTATCACACCAAGACCAGGAACTATACCCTTTTCTGATTTTAGTTTTTCAACTCCTGATTTTACCTCCTCTCTAATTTGTACAGCTAAAGCTTTCCCATCAATAATCTTTGCAGTCAAATTATCACCCCTCTTAAAAAACTGATTGTTAGAAAAAATAATAATTTTTAGTAACTTATTGTTATATAGATATAAAAAAAATAATTTTTAATGTCATATTATTATGTCAGAGATATGTTTGCCGCAGATTACTAACAAATTTCTAACATCTTTTTCATAAAAATATTTCTGCATATTATGCATTTAAGCACTCAGATTATTTAAAGATACTTCCTTGCAAGGAAGTTAAGAAATAATTTGGTTAAATGTGTTAAGATAGATAACTTAAATTTATTAAAATAAATTTATCAAAATAGGTAACACATGAGGGAGAGCTAATAACTCTCCCTCATATTTATAGATTAAAATAGACCTACTGTGTTTCCATTTTCATCAATATCAACCTTTGTTCCTGCAGGAATAGTCGGAAGACCTGGCATAGTTCTCATCTCTCCACAAAGTGGATATAGAAAACCAGCTCCTACGGATGCTATAATATCTCTTATAGGAAGTTTATATCCAGTTGGTTTCCCCATAACCTTAGGATCGTGTGAAAGAGATAGATGTGTTTTTGCCATACATATAGGTAGATTATCAAAACCCTGTTTTGTATATAAATCAACTTTTCTATTAGCAAGAGGTGAATAGTCAACTTCTGCTGCACCATAAATCTTGGTTGCTATAATATCTATCTTCTTCCTTATTGGAATATTTAGTGGGTATAAAAACCTGAATTTTTTTGGTTTTTCGGCTGCTTTTACAACAGCTCTTGCTAAATCTTCTCCACCCTCTCCTCCATATCTCCAAACCTCACTTAAAACTGCATCTTCTGCACCTGCTGCTAAAGCTTTTTCTTTTATAACTTCTATTTCTTCATCAGTATCACTATCAAATTTATTTACACATACTATTACTGGTACTCCATGTATTAAAACATTTTCAATCTGCTTTTCAAGATTTTCACATCCTTTAGCTACAGCATCTGGGTTTGGCTTTTCAATTTCAGCAGTTGGTGGCTTTACTCCAGGACGAAATGTAAATGCTCCACCATGCATTTTCAATGCTCTTACTGTTGTGACTATAACTACAGCATCTGGTTTTAATCCACTTACTCTACACTTAATATTCATGAATTTCTCTGCACCACAATCTGCACCAAATCCACTTTCTGTAACTACATACTCTCCTAATTTTATAGCCATAAGATCAGCTAATACCGAGCTATTTCCATGAGCAATATTTGCAAAAGGTCCTGCATGTACAAAACAAGGAGTATGTTCTAAAGTTTGTAGTAGATTGGGCTTTAATGCATCTTTAAGCAAAACTGTCATTGCGCCAGCACATTTCAAATCCTCTGCTGTAACAGGTTTACCATCATAATTAAAACCTACTACAATCCTTCCAAGTCTTTCCCTTAAATCAAATAGGCCATTAGTTAGAGCCAAAATAGCCATTACTTCTGAGGCAACTGTAATATCATATCCTGTTTCTCTTGGTACTCCATTAGCTCTTCCACCAAGACCTATTATTATCTTTCGTAGTGCTCTATCACTTACATCCACAACTCTATTTAAGGAAATAGAAAATGGATTAATATTAAGCTTGTTACCCTTTAAGATATGAGTATCCATAAATGCAGCAAGTAAATTGTGTGCAACTCCAACGGCATGAACATCTCCAGTTAAATGGAGATTAAAATCCTCCATCGGAATTACCTGCGAATATCCACCTCCGGCTGCTCCTCCTTTTATTCCAAAAACTGGTCCTAACGATGGTTGTCTTATGCAGGTAATTGTCTTTTTACCAATCCTGTTTAGAGCTTGAGAAAGACCGATTGTAGTAACAGTTTTACCTTCACCTAATGGTGTGGGTGTTATGCATGTCACATCAATATACTTGCCATTAGGTTTGTCCTTATTTCGCTTTAGAATATCCAGAGTGACCTTGGCTTTATACTTGCCATATAATTCTAAATCGTCCTCGGTCAACCCTATAGTCTCAGCAATTTCTATGATGGTTTTTATTGGGGCTTCCTGAGCAATCTTTAAATCACTCTTCAAAGTTATCACCTTTCCTTTCCTTTCCTTTTCTATTTTTATTATTAATATTTTCTTATTTCTAAAATTATCTTTTTATCTTTATAAGTTAATTAACAAGATTATTCAGTCGCTATTGCTTTTTCAAAATGACAAAATTTTTTTAAATTTTAAGGTACTTTATAACTTTGTAAAAATTTTGGAATATCTGCTGCTTCTCTAGGTCCAACAGTAACTTTCCAGCCAGATTCTTCTTCCAATTCACCGCTAAGCTGAGCTACATATCCTGGAATGACTAAATTTTTATGTGAAACTTTCTCTTCTATTCCAGATTTTTTAATAAATTTAGCCATTTCCTCAGCAATAAACTTTCCGGCAGCCCAAGATGTTAACACAGATTGACCTTCAGTATCCATAATTAAGAGCCAAGATGGAACTTTACTTCCCTCAACTTCTCCAGAAACAAGAAAATATGTTAGTGAAAAGTTAGTTGTTATCAATACTGGAGATTTTTCATCTGGATCTCCTATTGGATATATTTTCTCTTCAACACTCATGGGACGCTGAGGGTCTGTATATATATTTTGACTTAATATAAGAAGAGGAAATAAACTTTCTGGTTCAATATTTTTCATTACTATAATACCTGCATATTTTGCTACAAAAATTGATGCAATTACTGCTTCCTTTAATGGATCTTTCGTTAATTTAAATGGAAAAACAATTGTGGGATAACCTAATGCTATGTTTTTCTTTTCCAATGCTGCTCTTCTAATATATATTTGGTGGTTAAAAGCTTCCTTTAGAATTTTAGAGTTAGAATCCAGCACTATTTCCTTAATTCCCTCCTCAGAAGCTTTTGTAGTTAATGATATTAATTCTTCAAGCGTTTCGCTCTTTATAATTAATGGATAAGAACCTGATTTAGTTATTAATATAAAATTGTCGATGTTGTCATTAGTTGCTGGTCCTATTAATGGTCTTCTATCTGAACATGATATTAGAGCTTTTTTTATAGCTTCTGGGTTCTTATTTATTAAAATTAATGAGAGTTCTGTATTTGAAGCAATTTTTTCAACCAGATTTACATATTTTAAAATATCGTCTCCATCAGATTTCACACAGATAGAATTAGGTTGTAGTATCTCTCCAACTCTTTCCCATTTTTGTGTTTTAGCTTTACTTAAAATTTTGTCTATTTCACTTTCTTCCATACTATCTGAGATAAAATAAGCAAAGGAGGGGCGATGTTCAAATCTCTTCTCATGCCTATAAAGAACGGTTTCTTCCCCAATTGTGAAAGAGAAATCACCAGTTCCAACTGTAACAGGAATTATTGGAGGTCTGGCAGCATCTGCAAGTGCCTTTTTAGCCTCTTCAGTAACATAAGGACATTTATCCAATTCAATCTTTTTTGCTGCAAGTTGCATTGCAAATGCAAGACAGGTCGGAAAGCCACATTCTCTACAATTTGTTTTTGGAAGCAACTTAAATATATCAAGTCCTGATATAGCCATTTTATCTCACCTCCTCAACATGAAGTTCGTCTATTATTTCTTTGACAATTTCTATTGCTTTTGGATGCCTCATAGTAACAATATCTGAACCGGCAAGAAAAAGGCTCAATGCTGTAGATGCTTCCCATACTATACCTCTTAACTCCTCATCACCCCATTCAGGAGCCTCTTCTTTAGATAATCTATTTTCTTTTATTTTCCAGACTTCTCTACCTACAGTGTTTATTATGGGATTGGAAACAGATTTGTCTCCTTGGTAAAGTGCAGCTATTCTAAGTCTTTCATTTATACTATATGCGTATTCAATTCCATATCCTATTGCACTACAAACTGGATCCATAACAACACATTCCGGCTTTACACCCAATTGAGTCACCAGGATATTTAACTGCTTTGCTAAATTTATATCTACTGGTGATAGAGTGATAACGTTATTTTTAAATCCTAATGCAGCTGCAGCAACAGATTTATAATTGTCTTCCTCAGCAGCACCTGCCAAAATATTTGTATCAGCGTTTAGTTCAAATACTTTTCTCAAGACTATTGAATCTTTTTCAAGATTTCCACAACCATAGATTATTAATGGAACTGATATTTCCTCCCTCATTTTTTTTACAGTTTCCCCAACTTTTACAGGGTCAGCATCCAAGCCACCAGGATCAGCACTAATTAAATTTAGATTAATTGCTTTTGCATTATATTCATTAATACATTTTTTAGCCCACAAAATTGGATCATGAAATACATCTTCATAATATTTTATAAGCCAATTAGACCAATTTTCTGGCTTAACATCATAAATTTCAAAGGCTACAATTGGTTCATGAGGAATCTCTCCTTCAAAGTTATGAAATGGCAAACAATTTTGACCACCAATTTTTACCATAGCAGGTCCAGTTCCAATTGTAACCTCATTTATTTTTGATGCTCCAGTTTTAACAGGAACTTCAAATGTCAATTCTTCACCCCTGGTTTTAAGAAACGATTTAAATAATAGAAATTCTACTTTATGTTACAAAAATTATTTTATAAAATTAACTTTTCCATTATAGCATTAATTGCTAAAAATGATATTGAATCCAATGGAAGTTCTAAAATAGACTTTTTGTTAAAACTATATTCCTCTAATATACTATCTTCTGGTATTGTACCCAGGAAATTTAAATTCTGTTTTTCAATTAATTTTTTTACTTTTTTATCAAGTTCAGATTCAGAACTACTTCTGTTTATAACTATGTAAATATTATTTACTTTTAGTTCAAGTTCATTCACTAAATCTCTTATTCTACCGGCAGTGATTATTCCAACTGGTGTAGAATCAGATATAATAAGCAGATTTTCAATATTTTGAGTAGTTCTCCTACTCAAATGCTCCATTCCAGCTTCATTGTCTATAACAACAAACTTATAATTCTTTGACAATTCATCAATATATCTTCGTAGAACCATGTTGGCATAGCAGTAACAACCTGGTCCCTCTGGTCTACCCATTGTTAACAGGTCAAATCCTTTACTCTCAACAATAGAACTTTGAAATTTTAACTCAAAGACAGTTTCTTTTGATATGCCCGCTGGTATTTTACCTGATTTAGTTTCCTTTAATACTTCCTCTCTTACATTACCAAAAGTGTTCCCTACATCTACTCCCAAAATATAATAAAGGTTAGAATTTGGATCAGCATCAACAGCAAGTATTGGTGTAAGATTTTTTTCTATTAGATATTTGATTATTAAAGAGGAAATAGTAGTTTTACCTGTTCCACCTTTACCTGAGACAGCAATCGTATAACTCATTCCTGTATACACAGCCCCCTTTCTTTCAGAATCTTTTTTACTGATGGGAATTCTTCGATGTGCGTATAAGGAAGAAATAAAGATGCAATATATCTTTCATAAAATTTATTATTATTAAATAATTCAATATAAGTTATATTTTTTGAAATGCTTTCCATTTCTTTCCACTTGTATCTATTGATTAAAGCTAAATGAGCTCCTGCAACTGATGTATTTCCTAAAAATGTAAATCTTTTCTCTGGAAGATCTGGAAGCATACCAATGATAACTGCGTTTTTAACATTGATAAAATGTCCAAATCCACCTGCAATAAAAATTTGTTCTAAATCATCTTTTGTAAGTTCCACTTCTTCTAAGAGAGTTGCTATACCAGCATAGACAGCACCCTTTGCTCTTATTAAATTATCAAGATCAACTTCTGTAATTATAATGTCTCTACCTGTAGTTGTTTCCTTAGCTTTAGCTACAATGTAATATGGATTTGCCTTTTCAAGTACAACATAAGATGAATTCAGATCAGGATTAAATTTTCCTTTCCTATTTATTATTCCAGTTATGTAAAGTTGACCTAGCAGGTCTATCATTGCTGACCCACAAATTCCCTTAGGTTTTATTCCACCTATAACCTTGATTTTTGATTTAAAAGTCTTACGGTCTATTTCAACAACTTCAATTGCACCTCTGATAGCTCTCATTCCATCCTTAACTCCGCCACCTTCAAAAGCAGGACCTGCTGAACATGATGCTGACATCATCCATTGAGAATTACCAATCACTAATTCACCATTTGTGCCTAAATCTAAAAATAGTGTTAATTTTTCTTGTTCAGTAAGTTTTGATATAAGTAACCCAGCAGATATATCTCCACCAATGTAACTTGCGACTGATGGAGCACTTCTAACAATTGCTTTAGGTGTGTGTTCTAAAAACAATTCCTTTGAATTAACCGGGGGAAATATATTTGTAACAGGTACATATGGTTCTTCTCTTAAATATTTAGGTGATACTCCATGTAAAAAATGCATCATAGTTGTATTTCCTGCACAGACGATTGAATGTATCTTTTCAGGATTAACACCTGTTCTTTTACAAGCTTCTACTATTAATTCATTTATAGTTTCAACAATTAACCCCTGTAAAACCTCCAATCCAGCACCCTTTAATGAATAAACAATTCTTGATATTATATCTTCTCCTGCTCTTATCTGCTTATTATATTCGGATGCAGAAGCAAGAATTTTTCCATTATTTAAATTAACCAAATAAACTACCACAGTAGTAGTTCCAATATCAATAGCCAATCCATAGTTTTCTCCAGTAGTATTTCCAGGTTCTATATCAATTAGATTTTTTGAAATTTCATCCACTGTAACCGTTACCATCCATTTTCCTTTTCTTAATGTATTGGGTAATTTCTTAAGTATCCCTAAAGGAATAAAGCAATCTTTTAAGTTTAATTGTTGCTTTAATGCCTTATCTAATCTATATTTATCAGAATTGCTCCTTCCAATTATAGGGGGTTCTACTGTTACTAACTTTTTTACAACTCTTGGAAGAATTTTAACATCCCGAATATCTAATCGTTTTATTCCTGCCAATACTTTTTCAGTGGTCTCTAATTTTGATGTATCTTTTGCTAAAAGACCCTCCTGGATTGCTGCTTCTTCAATTTCCATAACTGGAACCTCAACAACTAAATCACTTTTTGGGTATGTTTGACATGCTAAAATGTATCCTCTATCCTCATCCTCTAAACTTAGAAGTTCACTATGAACTTTTTCTACCTGTCCAGATTTTAAAAGTACCTTACACCTTCCACATGTTCCAACTCCCCCACATTCAGAGTCAAGAAAAATTCCTGCATTCATAGAGGCATCAAAAATGTTTTCACCTTTAAATATAAATATAGATTTATTCTCTGGTAAAAATGTAATCTTATATTTTTTCTTGGATATTCTTTCAGACATTTTTTTCTTTCAAAAAAATTTACTTTTTAATTTTTAATATTTTTAATATTAAATACTATATTTAGTTTTGCATCTTAATAATTATAACTTAAATACTTTAAAAAAATTAAGTTAATATCTCTTATTCATTAAGATATTATTTAAAAACTCAAACTTTTTTTATAATTTAAAAGTCATCTAAAAATATCTTCATATTTTAATATAATTAATTGATATAATATGTACTATTAACAAGATAGGTTAACAGTTTGCTCTTTGAAAAAGTAATGTAACGTAATAAAAGTATTTGTCATTCCTTCACTATGTTCGAGGACGGAGTCTGAAGGAGCGACAGCGACTGAAGAATCTCCTTTTAAAAAGATGAATATAATGAGATTCTTCGCACAGCCTGTCCTGAGTGAAGCGAATGGACTCAGAATGACAAAATAATATTAAATTTTCAAAAAATAAAATATTAAAAGTGTTAACCTTACTTGTTAACAATACATATAATAAAACATAAAGTTAATTATAATATCAAATTTTTCCCTAAATTTTTGCTATATATATATATTTAATATTTGTAACGCAGAAATGGGAGGAGATATGAAAATAATTTAAAAGAGGTATATATGGGTTCAGTAATTAAAAAAAGAAAGAAAAAAATGAGAAAACATAAGTACAAGAAGTTAAGAAAGTCAAAGAGACGTAAAAAACGTAAATAGTTTAAAAGAATAAAAATAATTTATAATATTAAAAAACTTCTTTACAATTATTTTTAAAATATATAGTCATCCTCATTTAGTTACCCTGTTTAACTTCGCATAGCTTAAAATGAGATGTTTCAAACCAAAATCATCAAAGAGTACATATACTTCTTTATCAATACCTAAATCTTTAAAGTCAATTATTTCACCCATTCCCCATTTCTTATGAACAACTCTATCACCAATATTAAACTTTTCTATTTTTTCTCTATGTATAATTAATTCAGGTTCTTCTTCTTCCTCAATAAGCTCAACAGGAATTTCCCTTAAAAACCTGGATTCTGGATTTAAATATATTCCGCCATATAGACTCCTTGAAATTGCATTTATTAAATATAATAACTTCTTTGCTCTTGTCATACCAACATAGCACAATCTTCTTTCTTCTTCTAATTGTTGCGGATCATCAATCGATAAAACATGAGGAAAAATTCCCTCTTCCATTCCAACAATAAATACTACTTTAAATTCCAATCCTTTAGCATTATGAAGTGTCATCAATGTTACAAAATCTTCGCTTTCTTTATATGTATCAATATTAGTAATAAGTGACATCTCCTCAAGAAATTGATCTAAATCTCCTTCAGGGTTATCACTTAAAAACTCTTTTACTACTGTTAGAAGTTCTTTAAGATTCTCAATCCTGAATTGTGATGTTAATGTCTGCTCATCCTCTAAATCTTTTATATAGCCTGTTTTAGTCCACACTTCAACTAACAATTTATCTAAACTATTTCTGAATGAATATTCCCTCAGATAATTTACTAATTCTAAAAATTCTTTTACCCTTGTTTTCATATTTTTAGAAATTAGATGATTCTCATCATATTTCTGCAAAGATTCATTAAAAGTTAATCCTTTTAGTTGAGCAAACCTTGATATAGCAGAAATTGTCATCTTCCCTATTTTCCGATGAGGGACATTAATAATTCTATTAAGACTTACTATATCTTTAGGATTAGAGATTAATTTCATATAAGCTACAATGTCTTTTATTTCCTTTCTGTCATAAAATCGAACTCCACCAACAATTTTATAAGGAATACCATTCTTTAATAATAGATCTTCTATAACTCTTGATTGAGCATGGGTTCTGTAGAAAATAGAGAAATCACCATATTTAAAATCTCTCTTTTTTATTAATCCAAGAATTTTATGAGCAACAAATGCTGCTTCATTATGTTCATCATCAGCCTTAAATACAAAAACTTTTTTACCCTTTTTATTATTAGTCCAAAGATTTTTTCCTTTTCTCGAAAAATTATTTTTTACAACATTGTTCGCTGCATCAAGTATCAATTTTGTTGAACGATAATTCTGTTCTAATTTAATAACTTTTGCATCAGGATAATCATGTTCAAATTCAAGTATATTTCTAATATCAGCTCCTCTCCAGCTATAAATACTCTGATCATCATCTCCAACCACGCAGATATTCCTATTCTTAGAAGCAAGTAGATTTACAAAATAATATTGTGCTCTATTTGTATCCTGATATTCATCCACTAATATATATTTAAATCTATCTTGATATTTTTTAAGCACAGAGGGGAACAATCTGAAGATAATTACAGTTAACATAATAAGGTCATCAAAATCAAGTGCATTTGCCTTAAATAATCTATTTTGATAGCTGCTATAAACATTAGATACAACCTGTTGATAAAAATCTGAAGCTATTTCAGCAAATTTCTCATGATCTATTATTTCTTCTTTCGCAGTACTTATGGAATTTAATATTGCTTTTGGATTAAATCTTTTACGGTCAATATCAAGTTCCTTCATGCATTCAGTTATAAGCTTGATCTGGTCAAGTTCATCATAAATGACAAAGTTTCTACCATAACCTAATCTTTTTATCTCACTTCTAAGAATCGTCGAGCATGTTGCATGAAATGTTTTAATCCATATAGTTTGAACTTGTTCACCAATAAGCTGTTCAACTCTATTTTTCATCTCATTTGCGGCTTTGTTTGTAAAGGTTATTGCTAATATTTTTTGAGGTGTAGCTAATCCCTGCTCAAGAAGATATGCTACTTTATAGGTGATTACTCTTGTCTTCCCAGTACCTGCTCCAGCAAATATAAGTAGTGGACCATCAGTATAGATTACAGCTTTTTTTTGAATCTGATTTAAATCATCTAATATATTACTCTTCAACTTTTATTTAAATATATCCAATTAAATTAGAGATCTATATATATATTTAAAATTTTACTTTAATATATAGAAAAATATCCCACACCTTAGGTGATAAATGGGACCAGATGAGGGATATTTTCTATTTACAATTATTAATTATTCATAAGATTTGTAAAATGGTTTCTAAGACATTTAGCCTTGTAATATATTTCCAAAAAATCTTTACATTTAGGGCAACTCTTTAGGGTTGCTTTTTAATGCAAGGCTAAAGCCTTGCCCTACTTTTTATTAAAAAAACTATACCCAAATCTTCCAATTTTGTTTTTAATTAGAATTTATAATTTGTAAAAATTCATTATTATTAATAGCTATGTAGCATAGTTTCGCAGACATTTCAGTCAAGAAACTATGCCAAAAGCTTTCTATGTTTCTTTTTAAATTTGGAATTTACTTTTTATTACATCATCGGAGGTGGATAGCCACCAGGAGGTCCTTCTTTCTTTTCCTCGGGAATTTCAGCTGCAACAACTTCGGTTGTGAGAAGCATTGCAGCAATACTTGCTGCATTTTGTAGAGCAGCTCTTGTTACCATTGCTGGGTCAATTATTCCAGCATCTACCATATTCACATATTTCCCTGTTAGAGCATCCAATCCTTCACCTTTAGGTAGTTTCTTAACCTCCTCTACTATTAATGCACCTTCGTAACCAGCATTATAAGCAATCCATTTTAGTGGTTCAGTTAAAGCTTTCTTCACAATCATAACTCCAGTTTTTATATCACCATCAAATTTGGTTTCATCTATTGC
>Ga0114921_10000176_pt1 | contig 26391 bp, 22 predicted proteins | sample BentaG_FD_87016 | JGI IMG/M metagenome (GOLD analysis project Ga0114921, IMG submission 87016) | Deep subsurface microbial communities from South Atlantic Ocean to uncover new lineages of life (NeLLi) - Benguela_00093 metaG | ecosystem: Environmental > Aquatic > Marine > Oceanic > Sediment ... | reverse complement strand
TGAGCAATTTCTGCGGATCAAATGCTGAATATATGCGCTCATTTTTTAGCACGCCATCAGCGTGTACGCCAGCTCGTGTTTTCGTGATGTCATCCCCTAAGAGCGGATAATTTTCAGGAAAACCTACGCCTATTGATTTCATGTAATTTCCAAGTTCAGTCAGCACTGTTGTGTTGATACCATGATTCGGGTTTAACGACGCCAGCTCCGCTACTAATCCTTCTATTGGGCTATTGCCGGTCCGTTCGCCTATTCCTAACAAAGTTCCATTTACATTAGCAGCACCATATAACCATGCGGCAATGGAATTGCTGTGAACCTTATGAAAATCATTATGACCATGCCATTCCAGCCATTCTGCAGGAACACCGCCTTCACATGCCAAGCTATAAATTATTTTTGGCACACTTCTTGGGAGTGTAACTTCGGAAAACGGCAAACCAATCCCCAGAGTATCACAAGCCCTAATCTTAACGGGAGTGTCATATTTTTCTGCAAGTTTCATTAATTCCTGCACAAAGGGAAGGACAAAACCGTAGAGGTCTGCTCTTGTAATGTCCTCAAGATGGCAGCGAGGGATTATACCGCTTTCAATTGCGGATGTTACAATGGTCAGATATTTGTCCATGGCTTTTTGTCTGGTCATATTTAACTTGAAAAAGATATGATAATCTGAAGCAGATGTTAAAATGCCCGTTTCCTCTATTTTCATTTCTTTAATAAGTTGAAGATCATTTTTGGTTGCACGAATCCATCCCGTCACCTTTGGATATTCGTAATCTCGCTCCATACACTCTTTAACCGCTAATCGGTCTTTATGAGAGTAAACAAAAAACTCACTCATCCGAATTGTGCCCTTTGGACCACTCAGTTCATGTAAGAAATCGTATAGTTTTGCAATCTGCTCAACTGTAAATGGAGGGCGTGCTTGCTGTCCATCACGAAATGTCGTGTCCGTGATATAAATTTTTTGAGAGAGGTTTATTGGACAGTGGATGCCATCAAAAACTATTCGTGGAAATTGATCGTAAGGGAAGATATCTTCAAACAGTTGAGGGGTTGTTACATCTTGAAGATCATAACTCTCTTTTTTGCAAAGCTGTAAATTTGTTGCAACCTTCTCTTTTAGAAGTGATGCTGAGTTTTGTGTTTTCAGTATGAGGTCATCCACCATAATCAATCCAATAGAAAACATTTCATTTATGATTACATTTACAAATGTAAATATTGCGTGGGCATAATTAATTTTTAACGATCACTTTTTTTGTTAATCTACAACTTATGACTTAAAAAGATTGCCGTTTACGTAAACCAATATCTTTACAAATGTAAATATCTTGAGAAAGTATATCGGAAGGTCTTCAGTTGCTCAAAAAGTTAAATTACACAGCACGAGAAAAACATTTGAATTGAAAAGCATATATGGATACTGTTTAGTTTAGAATGTGAGCGATATGAGTGATGATGACGATTTTATCAGGTTTTTAAAAGGTTGGGCGAGGAATTTTATCAATCGAAATGACTCGCCAAAGTACATTAATTTAGAGCGTAAAGATAACTTTGGAGATTGGAGCGAAAGATTCCTTTCTCAGTACGAAAAAAAAGAGAGCGGAAAAGAGGCAGGGGAAGATAGTACTATTGCCCTTATAGAAAAGGTAACTTCAGACGTTATTTCATACATTGACGAGGTAGAAGGCTCTAAAAAGAGCAAGAAGAAACGATGACATGTAATTCGACATCTTCAAAATCAAAGGCTATAATCCTCTTAAGAATCAGTTTATTTTTTGCCAGAGAATGCATGAGAACCGAATTGAGTTCAACCAGCTGTACTTGCGGGAATTAAAAGTGCAGTATCTCCATCATGTATATCATAGTTCGTTAAGACGCTTTTTTCATCCATTATAACGCCGTTATGAGACAAATGAAACGCTGTGGGGATCAGCCCAAACAAATTAGCAACCGTTTCTTTAATGGCGCTCACCGTGAGATCGGTATTAACTAGTAATTTATGCTTCTTCTCGCCAGGTCCAATAGTTGACATAAAGTAAATGTTAATTTGTTTCTCTGGAAATTCGCATTCTGGGAGTTCATCAGTTTTTTTGCCTGCACCAGACTCCGTTATTTTAGAATCTACCGTCGTAATCGGTTCACCAACAGGAACTTCTTCCATTGGCGATGTTAACTCTAATTCCTCTTCAGATATCTCGTCGGCCTTGACTATATCTTCCTCGTCTTTTTCTTCTTCTTTTTCCATGAGCATATTGAGTTCTTCATCGTCTGCGAGTTCTTTCTCTCTACTAGCTTCTTGTTCTTTTACTTTCTGCTTGAAGTAATTGATCACCGTCTCAGACATAATAGTCTCTATATCGTTTTCGTCTATCGTCTTATGGTCAGTTACTAGCCATCTAACATTGAGTTGAACCACCTCGTCTTTGAATTCATCAGGGCATATTAATAGGAATTCTCCAGCAGAAAGTTTGGGTAATTGAGCCACTATGTTGTCCGCTTTTTCGGGATTCAAACTTTTGAGCATATGATGAACCTTTGAAATGTCTTGTTTTGTCATCATACGCCCCAGTACCCAGGTGTTTGCTTGAGCCAACGCTTTGTAATCAATGTCCGCAGGATTTTGGGTTGCAATCAAATTACTTATTCCATATTTCCGAGCTTGTTTCATAAGGAGTTTTAAAGAATCCTTAGGCGGAGGATTGTAAGGATGTGGAGGCAGATAAGGAGCGATTTCATCAATATATAGAATGAGTTGGGGTTCATCTTTAGGATGGCGGAGCATCCATTCGTATAGTTGTCTGCCTAATGTGGCGATGAAAAAGTGCTTATCAACTTCCCTATTAAGAGTGTTCAGATAGATAATGTTCACAGGAGTCATACTGGGTTCTACAGGGGTCAATAAGGTGTCAATATCTAAGGCTATACCCATTTCGAAAATCAATTTGGTTGCTCCAGTCGCCAGAAATCGAATTTTCTTAGCTAACTTTCTAATTTCCTTTGTATCTATCACACCAGAGACTTTTTCTTGGATTGGTTCAGGCGGACTTTCCACACACTCAGCTAAAGTCTTTAAATCGTTTAGAGGTGTTTTTTGTTCGCGGTAATAATCCAAAAGTTGAAAGAGGTATGTCTGTGCAGCTTTACCATAATCATTTTCTGGATTGTATCCAAGGAAACGAATCAAGGTCGTTGCTATAGCATCTACAGCCTTTATGATATCTTCAACATCTAATTCTTCTTCTGAAAATTGTAAAGGATTAATGCATAAAGGAATGCCCTTTGATGATGCAGGAGTCCAAATACGAACCTCGGCATTTTTCTGATATTCTTCAGCAAACACAAGGGTAGTTCCCATCTCTTGCATTTTTTCTGAATCACCAAGTAGACCAAGGCTCGCGATATCTCCTTGTGGATCGATTATTATAGAGGGAATCCCCAGCCGTGTAACTTCTTCCACTATAACTTTATAAAAAACGGTCTTTCCAGATCCAGAGGCGCCAAGTGCACAAATATGCCGTTTTAAGGTTTTTTTCTTTATTTCAACAACTTCATCTGTCGCTCTATTCTTTCCTAATACAAGATTCACAATTTAGCCTCCTTATCAATCGAAAAGAGAGTAATAACTTCGATATCCAGTTCTTCTTCTACAAGAAAAGAGAATGTAGAGAAGAATTCGTTAGGACAAGATTCTACCTGAGACACTCTGAAAAAACACCTATCTAGATCAAGAATTTGATAAAATTAAAATGTTTCCAATGTTGTACAAATCATCGTTGGGGTATTTATGAAAATGGGAAACTTTGGGTGATATTACACGACATATAAAAAATAAACAACTAATAGCCAAAGGAGGAGGCAAACTTAATGACCCGATTGACAAGAGCAGTGGTAGGAAGTTTCCCAAGTTTTGATGATAAAGACATAGAGAATTCAATATTGAAAATAGTGAATCTACAACTCAAATATGGAATAAATATTATTTCAGATGGCGAGCAACGGTATGATATGATAGCATATTTTGCTGGAACACTTCCAGGATTAAAATCTGAGGGCCTAAATTCATATGTCACCGGAAAAATCAAACCCCCTGAAGATCTCACCACATTCTCGAAAATTAAGGACTTCATGTTTGTTAAAAGTTTTCTTGCGCAAAACGGGAAACCGAACAAAATCAAATTGACAATAACAGGCCCAGTCACATTAGGCTTCTCATGTGGATTAAATGGTTTAGAAGAGAGCCCATATTCAACTGTAAAAGATTTTCAACTCTACACTGATGTATCAACAGCTTTGAAGCCTATTGCAGATGAGTTTCAAAAGATTGGGGCACTAGTACAAATTGATGAGCCTGGTCTTTCTGCTGGCTATGTAAATTATAAAGACTTCTCAAAAGAACTTTTCCAATGGATAAATGAAATGACCGCTGATCTTAATCCTGAAAATACGATCATGCACATCTGTGGGCGTATACCTAAACGTCTTTTCGAGATCGTTTTACAATTTGAAAATATCGGAACGTTCAGTTTTGCTTTTGACGGAATGGTAGAAAAAGACAATATTAACATCATTTCACGAGAAATCTTGGAGGATCACGGGAAGAAGTTGGGATTTGGCTGTATCTCTGGAGTTAATCAGGTTTTAAGCGATCCAGAAACTGTAAAATCAAATATTATAGCAGCAGTCGAAAAAATTGGAGTAGAAAATATTGCTTTTATTCATCCAGATTGTGGACTGAGGGTTCTATCTCCTGAAAAAGCAGAAGTGGTATTAAACAATATGACTGAAGGCGTACAGCTTTTTGAGAATATCACTTAGGCAGATAAATAATGGTAGACGACTTTTATCATTTCGAACCTTAAGAAGGAACATAAATCATCAATAATTGAAAAAAAGAGAAATGTGAGGGTAGTCCTGAAAAATAGAGCTATATAGTAATCGGATATTTTCCATATTCGTAGACTGTGTCAAATAATGTCACTATGTTTTCTGGTGGGGTTTCAGGTTCCATATTATGAGATCCAGCAGCGATATAGCCTCCACCTGGCGCCATTATTTTGAGGTATTCCTTTGCACCCTCTCTTATTTCGTCCGGAGTTCCAAAAGCCATCATCTTTTGGACATCCAACCCACCATGAAAAACAATTTTGCCTTGAAACTCGTTCTTCAATCTCCATGGCTCCATATCTTTCGCTAACGGTTGTATTGGATTAATGATATCAACGCCTACATCTATCAAATCAGGTATCAGCTTATAAATTGATCCGCAAGAGTGCATTTGAAGTTTGGCTTTTGTAAGTTCGTGGATTCTTCCGTATAGTTTTTTCATCCAGGGTTTGACGAATTCTCTGAACATTTCCGGGGACATAAAGGGTCCCTCCTGAGTTCCCATATCATCACCAACTAGTACGATGTCGCAGTAGTCGCCAACTAGGCCGAAAAATCGGTCAATGAACTCTAGATCTATTTCAAGTATTTTATCCATTAAAGCTTTGGTGAATTCTGGGTTAAGAACCATATCTAGCAACCATTGATCAAATCCTCTGAACCATGAGTACGTATGGCCAAGAAGTGCGCAATATCCAGGAATAGCCGATATGCAGTAATCAGTTTCTTCGTGAAATTGTTTGAACATCTTCTCAGCGCCTTCATAATACATAGGATCCTCTGGATTTGGCCACTTAGGATAATTTTCGATTTCGTCTATGGTCTTAAAATCCCGCATTGGAAAATCAAAGGGGTCATAGTAATTACCGATTGTTTTCAGCCTGATACCACCCCATACTGTCATTGCTCCATCGGGATCAAAAGTAATAGGTCCTTCGGCATTTGGCATGAATAATTTACGAGTATCTACTTGTAGCCTGTTTAATATTTTTTCATCTACATTTGCAACAGTATTTAAGATGTAGGCTACGTAAATTGGGTGCTTTGGGACGTTGAGATATTTAGCAAGCGCTCTGTAACCATATGGCCCAGCATCGAGTATTGTTGAAATAAGACCGCCAAAATCGATTGGTACCCTGTCAGGTTCCTTAAACTCACAGGTTGTTAAGACTCTCTCTCTTGGTGTCATATATTCTTCAGTCATCATATCACACTCCCATGGCTTTTTTAACCTTGTCAACTCCTTCAAATGCAGTCCCAGCGTACATGTCAGCACCGATCTCTTTGACGAATTCTTCATTTACTGGAGCACCGCCTACAATTATTTTTACTTCGTCTCGAATTCCCTGGTTTTCTAGTTCTGCCACAACGTCTTTTACACTTAGCATAGTTGTTGAGATAAGAGACGATATTCCTACAATAACATTCTCTGCTCTAAGAATCTCTGCTCTAACAGCAGATGCAAATGTCTGAGGAGTAACATCAACCCCCAGATCAATGACTTTAAAACCAGCAGCTTCGAGGATAGTTTTGGCCAGATTCTTGCCGAGGTCGTGGATATCCCCTAAAATGGTACCTATTACCACCGTTCCTATTTGCTGCTCACCAGTTTGTAATTTTGGTTTCATTATATCCATAGCCCTTTTGAAAGCTTCAGCTGCAACTACTAAATCTACTAGAAAAGCATCGCCTTTATCATATTGGTCTCCTAAAACATCCATGCCCGGAGCAAGACCATTATCAATAATATCTTTAGGTTTCTTATTTTCGACATTTATAGCCTTGTCTACGATTGAAACTACCGTAGCGACTTCACCCTTTACTAATGCATCCATTAATGCTTGATAGGACATGATTTTGCCTCCAACACTCTCCAAATTTTATTTTGTGTAAATAGCCAGAATATAGGGTAAGGTTCTATATAAAGTTAAATAATTGGCAATTTTTAAGTGAAAAATGAAGTTAGCGGAGAAAAATTCCCATATTTTAATTGCAACTCTACGTAGCCGAATATCCCTTAAAAGGAAAAATACTGGATTAATCTATTTTTTATTATATAAGTGTTTCTTTTAACTTAATAAAGATAATTATGAAGCCTAATATCGGAAGACAGGACATTAGTAAAAACATGGTGGGCAGGCCCACATACTGTGCAATCATACCACCAAGAAACCCACCTAATGCTCCACCACCGAAAATACATGTAGTTAAGAGCCCCATTGCTTCTGCTCGTTGTGCTTCTGGTGATACATCGGTTACATAAGAATTGCTACCATTTTCCAAACTCGAATAGGAATAGGCTAGAAGAATCTGAACTGGCAGAATCCATAAATAATGAGGGCTTAAAGCATAGAAAATTTCTACCATTGCAGTGCCAGCTAAACCCATAAGAATCATCGGTTTTCTTCCGATTTTATCACAAAGTTTTCCTACTGGACCACTAAAGATTGCTATCCAAATAAAATTGATTCCAATTAAGAAACCAACCCAAAAATCACTTGCACCAAGGATAGTACTTAAGAATACTGCAAAGAGTGTCCAAATGCCCCAAAATGAAACATAGCGTATAAAGGTAACACCAAAAAGAACATGCAGCTTCGTCTTCTTGACGTAGGAGCCTTGTACACTGGTAGGAATGAGTTTCTTTTTCAGTTCACTCCACACAGATCTCATGGTAAAATGAGTATCTATTTCTTTGTCGGTGTTTCTTAAGAAAACTAAACTAAAAATCGCACCTATTGCCGCCAGAATTGCCGCTATGATCAATCCCATCTGAATTGAAATATATTGTGCAATTAATCCTCCAGAAAATGAACCTATTGCATTGCCTAACGATGTTGAGCCTGATAGGATCCCGAAAAATTTTCCTCTGTCTTTAGTCGAAGCTAAGGTTCCAACTATAGCTAAGGTTGGTGGACGAAATGCGGAGGTTACAAGTCCAAATGCACCCATCAGAAGTACTACGAGCAAAGGTATTTTAACCAGCGAAGTAATGAATAGCACACTAGCACTTCCGGTTAGACTTGAGAACAGAAATATTTTCCGCTTTCCAAAAATATCAGAAAGCACGCCCCAGAAAATACTAAAAAGTGTAGTAGTAAGATAGTAAAAAGAAATAACCAACCCCGTTAACCATAAACTCGCTCCTAATCTTTTTACATACAAAGGGAGCACTACTAGTGGTAAGAAATACACAAATGAAAACATCAAATTAGTTATAATAACAGCAGAAAGATCACGTTTCACTTTGTGTTTCTCCTTGATACTCCCACCTTAAGGAAATAGTAATCAACAGATTTTTTCAGTTATACTCAGTTATATATGGAGTTTGTGCAATAAGAGAAAGAGGATCTTGAATGAAAACAATTGATGGTGCATCTTTACCTCAAGAAGAAGACTTGTGTTGCAATTCAAAGTTAGCGTCGTGCGATGTAAGAGAAATATATAAACGAGTGACTTCTCTTGTTGTTGGCAGAAGACGCGAACTTAAACTTATTTTGAGCGCCATATTTTCTGGAAAGGCAGTTTTACTTGTAGGACCTCCAGGCACATCGAAATCAACCCTACTTCATGCATTGTGTCGCACGCTCGGGATGTGTTTGCACTATATTGAAGGAAATGCAGATTTAACCGCATCGAAACTAGTCGGTTACTTTGATCCAGCAGCCGTCTTACAGTCTGGATATATACCGGAGAATTTCAATAAAGGTATTCTCACAAGAGCAATGGAAAGTGGTGGTATTTTGTATATTGAGGATATAAATCGAATACCACCTGATGCACTTAATGCATTGGTTACTGTTCTCTCCGAAGGAGAAATTCATATTCCTCGATATGGTAGGATTAATGCTCTTAATGATTTCCGTATTGTAGCTTCGTTAAGTGTGTTTGGTATAGGTCCAACAAAATTAAGTCGAGCAATTCTGGATCGCTTCGTTAAAATAAATTTAGGCTATCAATCAGAAGAGGAAGAGAAAGAAATTGTAAGGCGAATGACGAAGTGTGAAATTTCTTGGTTAATTAACCTTGGTGTCAAGATAGCGCGTGAAACACGAAAACATCCTGACTTACGCCTGGGTGCAAGTGTTCGAGGCGCCATTGATTTTGTGAGTTTAATTGTGGATCTAACACAACTTGATTCTTTGCACGAGGGTTATTTGCTTGAAATAGCGAATCTTTCTTTTTCAAGCAAGATCTGGAAAAAAGCCTCTTGTGAGCGAACGGAAGAGGAAATTGTTGGAGAACTTTTTAGAGATGCACTTTCGAACATTAGTATTGAAAATAGCCTCAAGACAACAGATGTTTATGAAAAGGGAGAAATATCCGGAGATATATGGCCTGGTCTCGATGAAGCAAGGATCAAACGAATGTCAAGATGGTTAAAATTGCTAAGGCAAAATGTAAACTCCCATAGACGTAATTTGTACTTATTATCAACATTAGGGGGTTACCTATCTCAAATAAAAAACGTTGATATGTTAAAGGATATTTTTCGCGGTCCTGCATCTCCCGAACTTTACTTACTTATGAGACATACTTTAGATGAACAGACAAAGGCTGTAGCAAGAGAACTCGCTACACATGTTATAATGAATCGTGCACATAATTTGACTTTTTTCGGATTGAGAACGGGTGAGCGAAAGAGGTGTAGATTTGATGGCGATGGACTTATTGATATTGATAGAACCGTAGAGAACATAGTGGAGAAGGGTGAAAAGTATAATCTTTCAATGGATGATATCATTGTCACAAAACGAGAACGCGCAAAAAGAACATGTTTATTGATGATTGACGCCTCAGAGAGTATGTTTCCAATGAAAATAGGTTTAGCTGCTCTTGCAGCTGCAGTTCTTTCATATTGTTATTCTTCAAAGGATGATTTCTATGGAGTGATTGCATTTCATTCGCTGCCATTTATTTTAAAACCTATAGAACAAGACATCCCAGTAGATAAGATTGTGGAAGATATTCTTACTTTAAATGCAACACGAGGCTCATTTACCAATTACTATAGAGCATTCAATGTTGCGTTCTCGGAAGTTTCAAAAATGCCTTCATCCAGAATGGAAATCTTTCTTATGACTGATGGTGCATGGACCGTGGGCGAAGATCCAAGGCCCCTTATTCGTAAATCAGATGTAAGCAGAATAAATATTCTCTACTTGGAGCGAGGAGATTTCCAATTTGCTAAAGAATTAGCCTATAAAGGGCAAGTAATTAAAATAGATGATTGGCCGTCCATTGTCAAAGGAATCAATCAGATCATGAACACGCCTTATTAACAGTTAGGTAATAGGTGCCTTTAGTGATATTTCACGATATATAAAAAATTATCAAAAATTACTTCAAGTGGAGGCACTCTTGATGAACCAATTGACAAGAGCAGTAGTAGGCAGTTTCCCAAGTTTTGATAACGACATAGAGACCTCCATATTGCAAATTATTGATTTGCAACTCAAATATGGAATTGATGTCATTTCCCCAGGCGAGCAACGGCATGATATGATAGCATATTTTAGCGAAGTACTTCCCGGATTAAAACATGAGGGTAATAAATCATATATCACCGGTAGGATCAAACCACCAGAAGATCTCATCACATTCGAAAAATTCAAAGACTTTGAACTAGTCAAGAACTACCTCAACCGAAGCGGGAAAGCCGGCAAAATAAAAGTGACAATTACAGGTCCAATTACCCTCGGTTTCACATGTGCAGCGACTTTGAATCCGCATGGGGGAATTTCTATCGAGCCTTACAAAAATATAATTGATGCCAACCTTTATTCGGATGTATCAAACGCCCTGCAACCGATTGCTAATGAATTCCAAAAGAAAGGAGCTTTGGTTCAAATTGATGAACCCGGGTTTTCGGCAGGTTATCTCAACTTCATCAAATTCAGAAAAGAGATTATTCAGTGGATAAATGAATATTTAACCCCAGATTTGAACCCAGAGGACACATTGATGCATTGCTGTGGCCGCTTACCCAAGCAACTCTTAGAAGATGTTCTCGTAAAATTTGAAAATATCGGAACGTTCAGTTTTGCTTTTGATGGAGTTATAGAAAAAGAAAATATTAACATCATTTCACGAAAAGTCTTTGAGGACTACGGTAAGAAGCTGGGAGTCGGTTGCATTTCTGGAGCTAATGCGGTTTTAAGTGATTCAGAAACTGTAAAATCAAACATCGCAGCAGCAGTCGAAAAGGTAGGTCTAGATAATATAAAATTCATTCATCCTGACTGCGGTCTTAAAGTTATATCTACTGAAAAAGCAGAAATGGTACTAAAGAATATGGTTGAAGGCACGAAACTTTTTGAAGACACCAGATAAAGAAAGAAGTGAGAAATGGTAGCGGGGGATGGAATTTCACCGAAGGCGCTAACCACCACACGGATTTGAACCACCGATCTCGGGGTTTCCCAGTGCATTATGAGCCCCGCGGGATCTCCTGTCTACCCCACCCCGCTACAGAATCAAGGAGGGGGATTCAACTCTGAGGAGATTATTAAAAAAGGTTAACTCCTATTCTACTTACATAGAGAATATTTAAATATAGCGATGGTAACTATTTTTCCTATATAAAAAACTATTTTAATCCACGTTTGTATCCTCAAGTGATCCTATAAAAAGGTTCTACATTTTTGAGGGCACCTATAGTGATTATTAAGATTTCAGGAGAATACCTTATTTTTGTGGACAAACCTCACGAAGCTCAAGTAATCAAAAGAATTAACGAATTTGAAGACAGTTTGGAGTTTTTCTTTGCCACCAACAATAAGGAAGAATGCTTTCACGAGCTTCACGAACTTCTAAGGTTTATAGCTAGAAACGGCAAATTCTTGAAGATACGAGGTTTAAAAGTAGCTGATGTCGTATTACCACCAAAAGATATCACCTTTGAAGAATTGAAGGAACTTTGGCAACTTAGATCCAGACAAAAAGAAGAGAGTAAATAGCGAAAATTAAGAAACAGATAGCGAGGAAAGTTCACTCGGCCTTTTCAACGATGATCATCGTTAGTGTACTGCGGACTTTGTCCAATCGTCTTATCTTCCAGGTGATAAGTTCTTTTAACCTTTCCATCGTTTCCTCGTGTATTTTCGCGATGATATCGTATACGCCGTAGACAATGTAGGCTTCTCCAACACCTTCAAGGTCACGTAGCGAATTTAAAACAGACTCCTCAGCTCCAATTTCAGAATTTATTAATATAAAAGCCATGGGCATGGGAGCGTCCTCCTAATGTCCTTTATTCCCTAATAATAGGGGATAGATTGAACTAATATTTGTTGTTTCTAGTATTTGTTTGTTTCCCTTCGGAAAAAGTTATCTCTGATTAATTTAATTAGAATATACTGCGAAATATCGCAAGGTCTTTCTATCTTTCGGCTATTGTTCTAGCTCTTGCAATAGAAATCATCTTTCTTTACATATATGGACTTAATGGGGCTTTACAAAAACTATATGAATAATCAAGGAGGAAACGCCAAGTTGATAGCTCTCTATGTCTATCACGTTAAGCAATGTGACCCAAAGAAATGTACGGGGCAAAGGTTAACCCGAAATAGACTCGTAACCGAATTTCGAAAACTCTCACAAATACCTAAACGCGTTATCTTGCTTGATCCTTTTTCAGAAATTATCCTCTCAAAACAAGATATGGAGCATGCCGTTCGTCATGGAATTCTGGCAATAGATGCCTCTTGGGCAAAATTCACATCGGATTCAGTTGAAAAACTACGTGGAATAAAGAGAGCTTTACCTTTTCTAATTGCGACAAATCCTACAAATTATGGCAAACCGATTAGATTAAGTACCGTTGAGGCCTTTGCTGCAGCTCTTGTTATATTAGGTTTTGAGGAACAAGCCAAAACAATTCTCTCTAACTTTAATTGGGGCCTCAATTTTCTTGTAGTTAACCAAGAACTCCTTCAGCTTTATGCTGAAGCAGAAACGAATGATCATATGCGCGAACTACAAAATCAGGTTTTTCAAGAATTGTAAGGCGAAGCGAAAATAAGGCAGTGTGTCGAGAGTAATCCACTTTCTGTTAGAGAAGTGCAGTTATTCTACACGTCCCTTGCGGCATTCAACTATGCGTCTTACCCGCTACCTCCTACAAGCAAGTCATGAGTAGCCTATTTAGACTTGCACCCTCGGGGACGGCTGTTTCATCGATCCCATCTGCCTCCTCAACGGGTTAACTCGAACCTCGTCACCAAGGTCTTCTCAGAACACATACTCTCCAATGTGCTCTTCAGCCGCATCCTCGTCATCTGACAGATGGACGTGTCATTTCTGCTCCGGAGCCCTGCCTCTCGACAGGCATCTTTCGATTGCCCGAGCGCCTGTACGGTGAGTGGAATTTCCTCAGACGTATTCGTCCGTCAGCCGCCCTTCGACTCACTGCCTCGTATATTTTTAGTAGATACTGATTATAAGGTTATGCTCCTATTAGATTATAGGAGAACTATTCTAGGTGCCTGGATTGATTGGTATAATTCACCATCCTGATTTCTTGAAACATGATACTAATTTTCCAAGGCCTCATTTTGAGTCTTTTGAAACGCCTGAACGCCTAGCAACTGTATATACGTATCTTACACAAAAAGAAATCTTCACTGCGCCAGATGTTGACTCCATCTTAGCTAAACCTATCAAAGAGAAGGATTTGTATAAAATTCATGCACCTTTTCTTGTGGATTCCGTGAAATCGTTGTCTAAGGTTGGAGAAGGCGAAATAGGTGCTCATTCTTATGCGTCTCACGACGCTTTCGATGTAGCTAAACTAGCTGTAGGAGGCGCTATTCTTGCATGCGAAGAAGTACTTAAGGGGAACGTAGATCAATCATTTGCCTTAATTAGACCGCCAGGGCATCATTCGGGCTATTCAAAAGCTGATGGGCTCTGTATTTTTAATAATTGCGCTGCGGCTGTACTAAATTTGAAAAGGAAAAAGAAACTCGATCGAACACTGATTATTGATCTTGATTCCCATTATGGAGATGGAATTGCTGAATTCTTTTATTCGGATTCTTCTGTAATGTACATCTCGATACATGAGTACTTCAATGAAAGTGATAAGGGAGGTATTTTTGAAATCGGCTTTGGAGAAGGTGAGGGCTACAATGTAAACATTCCTTTGCCATATTTCACATTGAACCGTACCTACCTAAAATCCTTTGAAAAAATTATACCGCCGTTAGCGAGAGAATTCAATCCAGAACTTGTTATTATAGCTATGGGGTTTGATACCCACTATGCGGATCCTATTGGGAATCTTAGACTTACTTCAAGCGTTTATGCAACCATTACACAACAACTAAAAAAATTGGCTGAGGAGATTTGTGAAGGAAAGCTAGTTTTTGTCCTAGAAGGAGGCTATAACTTACTTGGCCTCCCAAAGTTTGTTGAAATTGTCATCCAAGCACTTCTTGATTATAAAATTGAATTTTTTGACGGCATCCCTATTGAGGAAATTAATACAGACAGAGACGCCATAAAGCGGGTAAACATGCTAAGAGGTGTGCTTTCAAAATACTGGAAGTGGTTCTAAAAAGAAAGTACTCTAATTATAATATCAATGAGTTTTGGAGAGGGGGGGAAGGGGAGTGTATTGGGTGATTGGGGGTTTAGGAGGCAATTCAAATTGTTTTTGTGTGATATCGTCCCCTTTAGTGCGTTCCCCCTTATCTAGTTTGAATCGACTCGTGATAGAATGGGCAGAAGCAATGATCATGCAGAGTATATAAAGACAACAAAAAATAACTGAATTATAACAAAACATACCTTCCTCCCCATCCTGAAGGGTAGGGGCTTCCGTGAGGTGGAGTCGTGATATGAAGCAAAAATTCAAGTGAAAAATATGTCAAAAGCAACTTACAAAATTGTGGATGTAAACGAATCAAATCTTGACAAGTACGATCTCTTTTGTCATAAATCAAGAAAGAAAGATGAAGGATATCAAAATAAAGTGCAGTGGATCGAAAAACGTTTTAAAGATGGTTTAAGACTAAATTTCATTAAAAAAAAGAATCACTATCCCTAATCGCCGCCCTTATCTCTATAGACCTTACGATATTAAAAACTCACTTTTGTAATATATGGAATCGAAATCTTTATTGCTAATTTTTACGAATACTCATAAGAGGAAAGATATATGCAGGACGTACAACAAACGATTCGATATTCGGATCTATGTAGAGAATTGAAAGACTTCGTCCAAGGAAATACCACTCTCTCGACTGTCAAGGATTTTTTATCTGTTTTTTGGAATAGTGCTCACAGTAACCAAAAAATCGACGATGAAACCATTGCCAAGGTTGAAATACTTAAAATAGGTATTGAAGCATATGAAAACGGAGATTTCGCCATTGACGACTTACAACAGATACTTCAAGACTTGACTGCAAGCTAGAATTGAAAAGAAGTAAAAAATATATTAAGAGTTGAACCAGCATCAGTAAAAGTCTCGAAAATAAACGATAAAACAAAAGATAATTCTCTTATTCTTTACAGATTTTTGGAGAGGTTCTTTTTCGAAGTTCATCATAAAATCAGATACATCTTCCTCAACTAATACTTCATCTAAATACGAGTGCACTGCGTATTGTCGCGACCTGCTTTGACTTATTTCAAGCATTTTTTGTTTGACCGAGTCTTGCTGCTTGTTATCGGCTTCTGGCTCAAGGTTTAAGTAGATATAATTGCATTGTTGACGAATATCTTCAGTATTGTCAGGAAAAAGAATTATTAGACGGTCTAACCCGTCTACATAGGCCCTAGCGTTGCCAGAAAGATTCGGATATGCTTCATATATCATCTGTTTTATCTTGTTAATTTGAAGAGTCATCTTCGCTCAATCATCCTTCCCCCTCACTAAGTAAGTGTGGCCTTTTCATATGCTTCATTTCTTGCTTCTATCGCCTTTTTAGAAAGATATTCATCGAGCCAAGTCGAGGCTATCAGCACCTTTCTTATTGAATATCCATATTTTCTAGCGAAACGTACGTAATCATCAAGTGTGATTTTCTCAGCGTTTTTGTATTTCCGAAAGGTTTCTTTTTCGAAGTTTGCCTTAATCTCTGAAGCCTCTTCCTCAGCCAATATATCGGTTGGAGGCTCTTCTATTTTTTCTCGCGATTCAATTTCATGAAGTATCTCAAGAATTCTTTGCTTGACTAATTTCTGATGCTCGTTATAAGGCTCAGGTTCAAGGTGCATGTAAATTTTCTCACAGTGTCGGCGGATAAATTCTTCAACTGTGTTAGTATAAAGAGTGACTACATTTTCTAATCCGTCTATATGAGCCTTTGTTAGATCAGAAAGATTCGGATACGCTTCGTAAATCATCTTCTTTATATCTGGAACTTGGATAACCATCTTTTCCTCATCACTGACGTTTTTTCATCGATCTCATGTGTTAAAAAAATTATATAAACTCCACATTTTTTAAAAACATCATTTACTTATTTTTCGCCTTTATCAGTCAAAAACAAAGCATTTTCTTCGATCTTGTCGTAGTTAGATTCGGATAGGTATGAAAAAATTGTACGATGAAACGTATCTTTTTAAGACCATACACCAAGAAATCAGCAGAAATTGATCACAAACACACAGAAAGATAGTTGTGCACTCGTTATAAAGAATATCTCTAGTTACTAAAGCTGTCAAAATCTATAATCATAAATAGTCAGAAAATATGTGCTTCTTAAAAAAGAATTTGAATCAATTAATTATCTAATGATATTCTTGATTTTTTGATTAAGTGATATAAAGAATGAATGCAAGTTTGCATATCAAGAGAAAAATGAGGCATTTAATATGAGAGCATTTACTCGAAAAGAAAAGGAAGACTCCCAGACTCCAAAGAATTGTGTATCAGATCTAGAAGTGCACCTCAAATACTGGGAGTTTGTATTTTCGCGGTTCGTTCAAGGCGTTACTGAGAGGGCTAAAAAGACTCTGGAAAAGGCACGCGATTTCGTATCCTTAGAGTTCTCTCAACATTTAACGAAACGCCTCACGGATGGTTTTAATAGAAAAATTTAGTTATATTACTATATGCAAAACCAGCCATTACCTAAACATTTCTTGCTATTTTTTACTTTTTCTTGTCAGAATCTCGTAATTCCTTGTGTATTTGACATTTGTGCATAATCATAATCATGTTAAAAGGCTATAATCAATTCGTTTTCTTTAACTGATTCCCTTTAGAGACGCAGATGACTAAAAATAAGATAAAAAAGGATGAAGGCGTGCTTCATAAAAACTCTTCTCTGCGGGCTACTAAAAGTATCTCAGTAAATATAGGAAAAACTATCAAAAACACATAGAATAGCAACGCAAAATTTGTAGTAGCGATCATACCCCTAGTAACTCCATTATTTAGTAGAAGCATCATATCAATTATAAGAATGATATTGAATATAGTTGCTAGCCAAAGAGCCCAACGTGAGACTCTTAAAATTCCAGCAGCCGCAATAAGACCTAGAACACCCCAAATAATTGCTACAATCCCTACTGCCATTGTCATTGAAATTGGGCCTATAGTAACCATATTAACAATCGCAACAACAAAGTAAACCAGAGCCGTTAATACTGTCGCATAGTCCACAAAATAACTCACTATTAATATTCCTAGAAGGTAGGATAAACCCAGTAGACCAATAAAAAGAGTTTCAAGCGCACTAATCAATTGCAAGATACCTGCAAAAGTTATACTTCCTGTTCTATCTCCCCGTATGTGCTTCACCTCCTTTTCCAAGCAGTACTGCCTTTTGTTTTGGTAACTTCTCACTAATAAATCGACTGGATTATCCTTTCCTTATGACATTGTCATATTGGAAGCCCAAAAAAAAAGAAGGGTAGAAAACCCTTTCGCGTAGAAGAGCCTGTGAATAACATAAAACGCCATACATTCGCCATCACGCTATATAGGTTTTGCATGGAACGGGGTTCTGTCTGTACACTCGCGCGTTTAGTAGCTGCAGGCTGAGTGTCTCGGCCCAACAGCATTAATCACGACACAACTATCTCCGAAGAGACGGTTGTATACATGACCAAGAGGCTGGAGGGATGTACCCTCGACACGTACACCTCAGCTCTATCAACCCAGTGTTTTCCTGGAGCACTCGTCTCCAACAGTTTCGGACGGTCACCCTGACTCCTTCTGTTGGTGAATGGCCGCCTCTTTTCAGGACTCGCTTCAAGCTTAGATGCTTTCAGCTTTTATCGATTGCGGCGTGGCTGCCCGGCGCTGCCCTTTCGGACAACCGGTACACTAGAGGCCGCCGCGTTCCGTTCCTCTCGTACTAAGAACACGCTACCCTCAGGCGACCGACAGTCCTAGCAGATAGAATCCGACCTGTTTCGTGTCTACTTAACCATTGTTATCTCTTTTTTCCACCACTAATCAAATAACCGGATTCCAATAGCGGGTTTAAGTCACTTGATTTTCAAACACTAATAACGGCTAAGTCGATCTCACGACGGTCTAAACCCAGCTCACGTTCCCTTTATCCTTCCATGAGTAGTTCTCATGAAATTTTAATGGGTGAACAACCCCACCCTTCGACGCTGCTGCACATCGAGGATAGGAAGAGCCGACATCGAGGTAGCAAGCCGCGGGGTCGATATGGGCTCTTGCCCGCGACGACTCTGTATGGGAATGCGCCGCAGACGCTCATAAAGTTGTACAGTCGTCAAAAGTAAATTACCCATACAACTTTACTAAGCTTTGTCTACACACTTTTCTTTGCAAAGCTGACGCATTTATCCCCGGGGTAACTTTTCTGTCACCTCAAGCCCCCACAAATAAGGCATTGAGGATCGATAAGCCTAACTTTCGTTCCTGCATTCTTTACTGGTCAGAATACAGTCAAGCCAGCTTTTACCTTTACGCTCTGCGGTGGATTTCTGAACCACCTGAGCTGACCTTTGGGCACCCTTGATATTTTTTCAAGGGTCTGCCGCCCCAGCGAAACTGCCCACCTGCACTTGTTCCAGAGCGTTCGCTCCGGTTAGCGATGAAATCAAAGAAGGTCGGTGTTCCATTGTTGCCTACTCCAACCCCCAGAGAGGCTGGTATTAACGGCTCCCGACTACGCTCTGCGTCAACGATCGCAGCACAGGCACAGGCTGCAGTAAAGCTCCACGGGGTCTTCTCTTCCCGCTAGGACATCCTGGACTGTTCGCCAGGTAGTGGGTTCACCGGGTCCCAGGCTGGGACAGTAAAGCGCTCATTGCTCCCTTCATGCACGCCGGTACTTATCCGGCAAGGCATTTGGCTACCTTAAGAGAGTTATAGTTACTCCCGGCGTTTACTGGAGCTTCACTTGGTTGTACCCAAGTTTAACTTACCAGCACTGGCCAGGACTCACTAACTGTACACACGTTTACACGCTAGCAGTTAGCTATGTTTTTATTAAACAGATAGCACTTCCTGGACACTGCGACCTACGGTTCCAAGCTTGCGACCCAAAACCATAGGCACCCCTTCTTCCGAAGGTACGGGGCCAATTTGCCGATTTCCCTAGCCCAGGGTTCACCCGAAACGCCTTAGGCTGCTCACCTAGGGGCACCTGTGTCAGTTCTGGGTACGGACACGGAGAATTCTTCCAAATTCCTTTTTCATTGGCTCCGGGAGTTGATCGAACTCACCTATTACGGAAAGCTATTCACGCATTTACCTGGTTCTCACCATTACGGTACTCCCCAGGTTTCTACGTTTAATTAGAGCGACAGCTCTAATCGACCTATCCAAAAGCGTCAGAAATTTGGCTTGCGTTACCGCGTGTATCTCCGTAGTACAGGAATATAAACCTGTTTCCCTTTCGTCTTACGCGAATTACGCTCAGACTTAGGACCGACTAACCCTCGGCTGACGACGCATTGCCGAGGAACCCTTGCCCTTCCGGCGATCGGGATTTTCACCCGACTTCGCTGTTACTACCACCGGGATCTGCGATACCGGACGGTCCACTGGACTTCACAGCCCAGCTTCTGCCCAACCGGCACGCCCCCCTACCAACTGAATAATCGCTTAACGGGAGTAGATCATAACATTCATAGAATGATATGACGTTTCGCGCTAAGTTTTCATCAGCTCCGCGGTATCGGTGGCTAGCTTAAGCCCCGTCCATTTTCGGCGCGGACAATCTCAATGGGTGCGCTGTTACGCGTTCATTCTCTCTGCTGTTTAGCAGTTTAGAGGATGGCTGCTTCTAAGCCTACCTCCCCACTGTCTAAGATTGCCCACAGCCTTCATGTTCACACTTAGCTAGCACTTAGGGACCTTAACCGCAGTCTGAGTTGTTCCTCTCTCGGCCCCGGAGCTTACCCCCGGGCGCCCGTTTCCAACCGTCTACGGCGCTGGCAGATTCGGAGTTTGAGAAGGGTGGTAGGGATTTCTCCCCAATCCAGTCCTAATCAGTGCTCTACCCCACCAGCTACCTCGGGTCAGACTGCACTGAGATGCACTTCGGGGGGAACCAGCTATAACCGAGTTAGATTGGTCTTTTGCCACTAACCCCAGGTCATGGGAGTGAATTGTACGTCAACACCCCTACAGTCCTCCACCTGGGTTTCCCCTGGCTTCAACTTGCCCAGGGCTAGATCACTCGGTTTCGGGTCTTATACTCGTGACTCCAGGCCGATTAAGACCTCGCACCTGACTAGCAGCCCATACTCACTACTGGGTCAGGAAGAAGAATATATGTCCACTCGGCGCCCTGCCTCTCTCGTTGGCCGAAGCCGCCAAGAGAATTAGGACAAATGAGTTTCGATATAGACTACTGCCCAACTTTTGGTAAGCTGGTACGAACTAGCTGCGTGCTGTCGGTTTCCCTACGCCTCCGTGGATTATCCACTTAAGCTTGCCACGAACATAAACTCCCCGGCCCGTGTTTCGAGACGGATTGCGTAACCCTGGTCCTCTCTCCTCGTACTAATGGGTCACCCCACGTTCCTTCGAAGAGACTCTACCCTTTAAGGCCACGCACGTCTGTTACCAGCTGATTTCAGGCTCTTTTAACCCCCCTTCCGGGGTACTTTGCAACTTTCCCTCGCGGTACTAGTGCGCTATCGGTCTTGGGACATATTTAGAGTTGAGAGTGTGTGTCTCCCAGATTCCTGAGGGATATCCAACCCACAGTACTCAGGGACACCAGTCATAAGGCCTCTCAATTTACGTATACGGGGCTTTCACCCTCTACGGCAGGACGTTCCAGACCACTTCAACTTCATTGAGGAGGCCGAGACCGGGCCCACAACACCACATTCCCCTCAAGTCGTCCTTAAGGGGTTCAGTTTGCTCTATTCCCAGTTCAGTCGCCCTTACTACGGGAATCCCTTTTGGTTTCTTTTCCTTCCGTTACTAAGATGTTTCCGTTCACGGAGTTCCCGATCCCTAATGGGAACATTAAGAGTTATTAATTCTTAATCAGAAGTCCTATTCGGCAATCCCGGGTTCTAAGGCAGCATGCACCTCGCCCGGGCTTATCGCAGCTTGCCACGACCTTCTTCGGTGCCCAAGCCAAGTCATCCATCAGCTGGCGTATGTACACAGACATTTTGAGCCCCTGGTTCCATTTGCACCTATATAATTGGCGTTTGTATGGCTATAATCATGGTTTGGATGAAACATAGTATGAATCATCAATTCGCTCGACTGTAGTCTTATCGCATGAGCAGACTCTGCATGGCCCTTAAAGGAAATAATTACGTAGGAGGTGATCCAGCCGCAGGTTCCCCTACGGCTACCTTGTTACGACTTCTCCCTCCTTGCGAACCCCAGATTCGACATGACCCTAGGGGACACGCCTCGTCTAGAGCTCACTCGGATGGAGCGACGGGCGGTGTGTGCAAGGAGCAGGGACGTATTCACCGCGCGATTCCACTGTAGTGGGAGTTTTCCGCACTACATTGATGACACGCGGTTACTAGGGATTCCATGTTCACGAGCGCGAGTTACAGCGCTCGATTCCAACTGCGACGGGTTTTGAGGATTACCTCCTCCTCTCGGAGTCGAAACCTATTGTACCCGTCATTGCAGCCCGCGTGTAGCCCGGGGGATTCGGGGCATACTGACCTGCCGTGGCCCCCTCCTTCCTCAGCCTTATCGGCTGCGGTCCGCATAGTGTGCCCGGCATCCCCGCAGGGATCCGCTGGCAACTAGGCGCAGGGGTCTCGTTCGTTGCCTGACTTAACAGGACACCTCACGGCACGAACTGGCGACGGCCATGCACCTCCTCTCAGCTAGTCCAGCAAGGTCATCAGCCTGGCTTTCATCCAGCTGTCGCCCCCGGTAAGCTTCCCGGCGTTGAGTCCAATTAAACCGCAGGCTTCACCCCTTGTGGTGCTCCCCCGCCAATTCCTTTAAGTTTGCTGTCCAGTATAGGTTCTTATGCGATTTAGAGAGTGTTTCTTTCCCGGATGTTCTGAATTGATAATCGTAATAAATCGACTAATCGCTTCTTTAGAAGCAACAACAAATCGCAAGGTTTCAACTAGCGCGTTCATAGTAGACTGAACCATCGCGCAGTGCGCCTAATAGATAGGCAATATCAGGACTAATCATATGTTCAAGTCTCATATATCCGGTAAGAATCTCTCTCGCGCATGGTCTTCCCATACCAGATTTCAGCCTTGCGGCCGTACTCCCCAGGTGGCGGGCTTAACGACTTCTCTACGGCACTTGCGCAGCCCGTAGCCACGCAAACACCTAGCCCGCATCGTTTACAGCCAGGACTACCCGGGTATCTAATCCGGTTCGCTCCCCTGGCTTTCGTCCCTCACCGTCGGACACGTTCCAGCCAAGCGCCTTCGCCACCGGTGGTCCCTATGGGATTACAGGATTTCACCCCTACCCCATAAGTACCCTTGGCCTCTCTCGTTCCCAAGCCCTGCAGTATCCCCAGCGAACCAACGGTTAGGCCGCTGGATTTGACCAGGAACTTACAGGGCCGGCTACGGACGCTTTAGACCCAATAATACTCCCGACTACTCGAGGAGCTGGTTTTACCGCGGCGGCTGGCACCAGCCTTGCCCTCCCCTTATTCTCCCAGCTACTTACACTGGGCAAAAGCCACCCTTATCGGATGGCACTTGGGATGGCCCCGTCACACTTGCGTGTATTGCGGAGGTTTCGCGCCTGCTGCGCGCCGTAGCGCCTGGATCGTTGTCTCAGTATCCATCTCCGGGCTACTGCTCTCACAGCCCGTACTGATTATCGCCTTAGTGGGCCGTTACCCCACCAACAAGCTAATCAGATGCAGTCCCATCCTCGGGCGATATCATCGCATGAGACGATACCTTTGGATGAAAAACCATTCCAGGCCTAATCAACTATCGGGAATTATCTTCAGTTTCCCGAAGGTATTCCCGTCCTGAGGGTAGGTTAACTACACGTTACGGAGCTTTTCGCCGCTTCCCATCATAGCTAGGGACGCGCGACTTGCATGGCTTAATCCCATCCCAATAGCGGTCGGGTCCGGCAGGATCAACCGGTATCGGAGCCACAAGCGAGCCTGCTCATCTTGCGAGACTCAATCGAGCTTATGATTATAACCAAACCACTAAGCTCTTCTACGACCACATGCTCATGAAAAGTAATTCCCTCTGCCTCTCCAGAGGGGTGAGGTTACTGAAGAATTAAGAAGAAGCTAAAGACGCGTGTAGCGTCGAGATAACCGTAATACACTTATTGAAGGTTCGTTATGAGTATGTGGAAGTTGTATGGTCACCCGAGAGGCATGCCCGAATTCGTGAGGCGTCGAATCAACTGCCCGAGTTCATAAGGCATCATGGACTCGAACCCGCGTACCCTCGAGCTCATCGTTGAACTCATAACCAATTCCTTCACCTACAGACTCACTATGGTCTGTGAGTTGCATCAAATTGGTAAAAATCCCCCCATAGTCTAGTAAATCCGATGTGGATTTTCCAAGTTGAGGGGAATTATGTGATACAGTGAAGTAATATAAATATTATGCATTTAGCACTTTTATATGTATCTCTACTACCGTAGCGTAATGATGGTTTCAAGACAAGAGCGCATATATCCTCTAAAAAAATGTCGTCAGGTCGCTGTAATACGGAGCACAGATGTTTAGTTTTGCCAAAGATGATAAATAGATGTCCATAGAGCTATGAACAACTCTTTTTTTTCGATGTCGCGCACTTGTTTAGCCATTTTAGACAAAGTAGCTTGTATCAGAATCGATTTCTGACCAAGAAATTGTCGTTGAAGTTATAACTGAGGTAAAATTTCCAATACATTACGATTTCAATCTATAGATTTTTACTAAATCATTGAAATACACAGGTTCAAAATAGTTCTGGTTTTCGAATTTGTCAACACCATCGCCGTATTGTTGCAGTTCGTCTGGTCCAACGTAAATATAAGAGATGGGATATGCTTTTATCACTTGCATAGTTTGTTGAACGTCTTTTGACGTATAAATGAGGTCAATATCGGATCCAATTCTGACGAATTCTCTATAATCAATTCCTCGTATGAGGAAATGTCCCTGCCTGTTTAAGAGCACTCTTCTTTGTCCGATATCTGTTACCCATGAATGGCCTCTACCGATTCTGATAGGTTCTTCGGCAATTTTTGTTGCCTCCAGATCTGTATAATGATAGGTCAAGAACACAGCGTCTAGTTCGGTGTTTTCACGTACCCAGATGAGGGCAGTATATTCCTGTTCTTGTGCAGTATAGACGGTATGGGCTGCTGGCAGATCATTTACTGCATAACCATTGATATAAACCATCCGAAGAAGGGATAAAGAGCAAGCAATTACCAGAAGAGGAACTCCATAACGTCTAAAAAAGTGCCAAGGAGTTGACCATTTATTTGGCTTGAAATCAAGAATTTTTACTAACCCTAAACTTGCAAATATGTAGAAGGGGACGTTGAGCAGTAAAGAAAAGATGTGGTTGTTAGCTAATAATAGGACAGAAATAGTTGATTGAACTCTTATGGCAATTAACGCGACATTAGCTAAAAATACGGCAATAATTAGCCACAGATATAAGAAATTTCTAGTCTTTTTGTCTTTCATCGGATAAAATAGTATACCGATGATCATAAACACAAAAGCAATCCCGAAAAGCGAAGTATAAAAGATAGGAGGGAGATATCTACCGGGATTTACTATCATACTGCCGGTTAACGTACCAGAAACGGATTCGAGCAACAATTGAATTGCAAACACAGGTAATATTGCAAAATGGATCAGGAAATACTTCAGAATATTGTTTAGAGATTGTTTAAAGTATAATAAAGCCATTATTAACAAAGCAAAGATTTCAATTGCCATACCGGGCGAGGTATTAATCAATACCCCTAATACAATCCCATTAAAAACGATGTATTTGCTTTTATTTGATTTTAAGAAAGAATTGAGGAAGTAAAAATAGAAGTAGAAGAGCCCGATTCCAAAGGTTCTCGATAAAGGCCTAAAGAGATTAACGCTAAATAATATGCTGTAGAAAAAGAAGGTGTCGATCATAAAATAATAGTAGGGAAAGAAGTCAATACTTCTGGGCAAACCTAAGAATGGGAATAAGGCGGTAATCCATCCATATCCACCAGAAAAAAGAACGAAGAAGGTAGTATAGAACGCGATTCTTTTATTATTGAAGAGTGAAGAGACCATGATGTAGCTAGTTAATCCCACAAAAATAATGAGAGCAATAGAAAAGAATCTAAAGACCTGAAGAACCGGAGCACCTGTTATTCTTACAAAGATTGCCACCAGTAGGGGGAGACCTATGGGATAATTGGTTGGGAAGCCATTAATCATTGGGTTTTGAAAAGGCCAGCCTCCTCTTAGCATTTCTATGGTATAGATTAAATGTTCGGGAACGTCGTAAGTCCGACTCCAGCCATTAATGATAAAATCACCCTGATAAAAGGCATAGTCATAAAAATGGGCAATAACACTGACACACGCGCTCGCTACTATCAGTAACAGCACATATTTATCGTATCTCTCTAATTCCATCCACATGCCTCGGGTTAGATTCTGATAGATTGAATTTTCCTGAAATAACTTTGCTAGAATGTTCTAACTTGTGGAATTTTAATCTTTAAAGAATTCTGTTTAAACAGTGTGAACTACCTCACGCTAAAGCAGTGAGGCTTCCTGCTTCGACGACCGAACTTGCTGTGACATAGGGAATACTATTTAAGTATTCCAGCGATGCCACAGTAGAGGATTCAGTCTCCACAGGCTTAACATCCCTACGTCCCGTAGGTAGCTGTTTTAACCCTTCGTTTTCTAGGTTATGACTTGAATTGAAGTCTCGATCTATCACTAAACCACAGACCGGACAGACATAGCGTCGTTCATCCCATCCTATGTTGCGAATATTCCCACAGCGCGAACAGGTTTTGGTGGAGGGGAACCACCTATCGACTTTAATCGGAGTCTGCACCTTGGTTTCAAGTGTGCGTAGTATCCCTCCGAGTGCCGTTGATAAGATTTT
>Ga0114921_10000175_pt1 | contig 26439 bp, 21 predicted proteins | sample BentaG_FD_87016 | JGI IMG/M metagenome (GOLD analysis project Ga0114921, IMG submission 87016) | Deep subsurface microbial communities from South Atlantic Ocean to uncover new lineages of life (NeLLi) - Benguela_00093 metaG | ecosystem: Environmental > Aquatic > Marine > Oceanic > Sediment ... | reverse complement strand
GGGGCCGGCCTGGCAGCGTCGCCGTCGGCCAATGTGCTGATCGAGGAATCCATTTACGGCTGGAAGGAATTCGAGCTCGAGCTGATGCGCGACGGCCACGACAACGTGGTGGTGGTGTGCTCGATCGAGAACGTTGACCCGATGGGCGTGCATACCGGCGATTCGGTGACCGTCGCGCCGGCGATGACGCTCACCGACCGCGAGTACCAGTGCATGCGCGACCTTGGCATCGCGATCCTGCGCGAGGTCGGCGTCGACACCGGCGGCTGCAACATCCAGTTCGCGGTCAACCCGCGTGACGGACGGTTGGTCGTCATCGAGATGAACCCGCGGGTGTCCCGCTCGTCGGCGCTGGCGTCCAAGGCCACCGGCTTCCCGATCGCAAAAATCGCGGCCCGGCTGGCGGTCGGCTACACCCTCGATGAGATCGTCAACGACATCACCAAGGAGACGCCGGCCTGCTTCGAGCCGACCCTGGACTACGTAGTGGTCAAGGCGCCGCGGTTCGCGTTCGAAAAGTTCCCCGGCGCCGACACCACGCTGACCACCACGATGAAGTCGGTGGGTGAGGCGATGTCGTTGGGCCGCAACTTCGTCGAAGCGCTCGGCAAGGTCATGCGTTCCCTGGAGACCAGCCGTGCCGGATTCTGGACGGCGCCCGATCCCGACGGCCCGGACGGCTGCGCCGACTCGGCCGGTGACGTCCTGGCCAGGCTGCGCACTCCGACCGAAGGGCGGCTCTACGATATCGAGCTGGCGCTGCGGCTGGGCGCCACCGTCGAGCAGGTGTCGGAGGCTTCGGCGGTCGACCCCTGGTTCGTCGAGCAAATCAGCGGGCTGGTGGCGTTGCGTGCCGAGCTCCGCGATGCCCCGGTGCTCGACGCGGACCTGCTACGGCGCAGCAAGTACCACGGGTTGTCGGACCGCCAGGTCGCGGCGCTACGACCGGAACTGGCCGGTGAGTCCGGTGTGAGCTCGCTGCGGGGACGGCTGGGCATCCGCCCGGTGTTCAAGACCGTCGACACCTGCGCGGCAGAGTTCGAGGCCCGCACGCCGTACCACTACAGCAGCTACGAGCTGGATCCCGGCGCGGAGACCGAGGTGGCGCCGCAAACAGAAAAACCGAAGGTGCTGATCCTGGGTTCCGGGCCGAACCGGATCGGGCAGGGCATCGAGTTCGACTACAGCTGCGTGCATGCCGCGACCACGCTGAGCCAGGCCGGTTTTGAGACGGTCATGGTGAACTGCAACCCCGAAACGGTGTCCACCGATTACGACACCGCCGACCGGCTGTACTTCGAGCCGCTGACGTTCGAAGACGTACTCGAAGTGTTCTACGCCGAATCCGTTTCCGGTGCGGGCGGTCCCGGCGTGGCCGGAGTGATCGTGCAACTGGGCGGTCAGACCCCGCTGGGGCTGGCGCAGCGGCTTTCCGACGCTGGTCTGCCGATCGTCGGCACCAGCCCGGAGGCCATCGACTCGGCGGAGGACCGCGGTGCCTTCGGCGACGTGCTGGCCTCCGCGGGGTTGCCGGCCCCGCGATTCGGCACCGCGACCAGCTTCGAGCAAGCCCGCCGGATCGCCGCCGAGATCGGCTACCCGGTGCTCGTCCGGCCGTCTTATGTGCTGGGCGGGCGTGGCATGGAGATTGTCTATGACGACGAGACGCTGCGGGGATATATCACCCGAGCGACAGAGCTTTCGCCCGAACATCCGGTGCTGGTGGACCGCTTCCTGGAAGACGCCATCGAGATCGATGTCGATGCCTTGTGTGACGGGGATGAGGTGTACATCGGTGGGATCATGGAGCACATCGAGGAGGCCGGAATCCATTCCGGCGACTCGGCGTGCGCGCTGCCGCCGGTGACGCTGGGCCGCCAGGACATCGAGTCGGTGCGCCGCGCCACCGAGGCGATTGCGCACGGGGTCGGCGTGGTTGGTCTGCTCAATGTGCAATATGCGCTCAAGGACGATGTGCTCTACGTGCTGGAGGCCAACCCGCGGGCCAGCCGCACCGTTCCATTCGTGTCCAAGGCCATCGCGGTGCCGCTGGCCAAGGCCTGTGCGCGAATCATGTTGGGCACCAGCATCGCCCAGCTTCGCGAGGAGGGGCTCCTGGCGGCGTCCGGGGACGGCGCCAGAGTTGCGGCCGACGCCCCGATCGCAGTCAAAGAGGCGGTATTGCCGTTCCACCGGTTCCGCCGGGCCGACGGCTCGGGCATCGACTCGCTGCTTGGCCCGGAGATGAAGTCGACAGGCGAGGTGATGGGCATCGACCGCGATTTCGGCAGCGCCTTCGCCAAGAGCCAGACCGCGGCCTATGGCTCGCTGCCGGTCGAGGGCACGGTGTTCGTGTCGGTGGCCAACCGGGACAAGCGGTCGCTGGTCTTCCCGGTCAAACGCCTGGCGGACCTCGGATTCCGGGTGCTGGCCACCGAGGGAACTGCGGAGATGCTGCGCCGCAACGGCATTCCGTGCGACGAGGTCCGCAAACATTTTGAAGAACCCAGCGCCGACCGCCCTGTTTCGTCCGCCGTCGACGCGATCCGCGCCGGTGAGGTCGACATGGTGATCAACACGCCGTACGGCAACTCCGGGCCGCGCATCGACGGCTACGAAATCCGCTCGGCTGCAGTGGAGATGAATATCCCGTGCGTGACGACGGTGCAGGGCGCGGCGGCGGCGGTCCAGGGCATCGAGGCCGAAATTCGCGGCGACATCGGCGTGCGATCCCTGCAGGAGCTGCACACTTCGCTCGGTGCCGCCCGGTGAACGGATTCGGGGCGCGGCTGGCCGATGCGGTGGCCGGGCGCGGCCCGCTGTGCCTGGGCATCGACCCGCATCCCGAACTACTGCAGGCCTGGGGACTGCCGGCTACGGCCGACGGCCTGGGCGGGTTCTGCGATACCTGCGTGGCCGCCTTCGCCGGCTTCGCCATCGTCAAACCGCAGGTCGCGTTCTTCGAAGCGCATGGCGCCAGCGGCTACGCGGCGCTTGAACGCGCCATCGCTGCCCTGCGCGAGGCCGGCGTGCTGGTGCTGGCCGATGCCAAGCGCGGTGATATCGGCTCGACAATGGCTGCTTATGCCGCCGCCTGGGCCGGCGATTCCCCGCTGGCCGCCGACGCCGTGACCGCCTCGCCGTACCTCGGTTTCGGCGCGCTGGCTCCGCTACTGGACGCCGCGGCCACCCACGACCGCGGAGTATTCGTGCTGGCGGCCACCTCGAACCCGGAGGGCGCAGGAGTGCAACGCGCAGAGTTGCACGGCAAGACCGTCGCGCAGGCAATCGTCGACGATGTCGCGGCGGCCAACCGCGGCACGTTGCCGAAGCCGGGGTCAGTCGGCGTCGTCGTGGGCGCAACGGTGCCCGACCCGCCCGATGTCAGTGCCATGGGCGGACCGGTGCTTGTCCCGGGGGTCGGAGTCCAGGGTGGCCGACCGGAGCAACTCGGCGGCCTGGGCGGAGCGGTCCGGGGTCAGCTGCTGCCCGCGGTGTCACGGGAGGTGCTGCGCGCCGGGCCGGACGTGGCCTCGCTACGGGCGGCCGCAGAGCGGATGCGCGACGCGGTCGCCTATTTGGCCTGACAAGCTTCCGGCAAGCATTAGTCGGGCGATAGCGTTGCGCACAGCAAACTCTGTTCTGCGGCTTCCGAGGCGCTTCTCGCCGGTGTCAATACGAAGTCGAGTCAGTGAGAGTCGGTCGTGCGGTGGTGACTGCGGCAATGACTGCGGCAATGACTGCGGCAATGACAATGTGTGCTTCGGTTGCCGGTGCTGGCACCGGCAACTTCGCCGCGCGAATGTCGGCGTCACTTTGGGGGTGTCCGGCGGTCAGGGCATCGGTGGGGTACTGCGGGATCAGCGGCGTCGCGGGGTTCCGACGCCGCCTGAGCTGGCAGTGCTGCGGCTGACCACCACTGCGGCGACACGCCCGACACGCCGTGACGGCGATGCGTTCTTCATTGATCTTCGTCTCACCGTCGGTTTCCCGTCGCCGGGATCCCGATGGCCGACCGATCCGGGGTTTACGGCCACCTATGCAAGCACGAGAACCGCTGCTGAGCAGCGACATCCGAGAGATTATCCGCGCCGGGCCAGCTATCGGCGCGCGGTTGCAGCGGGGCGGGTCCGTCTCCGCACGCTGGGCCTTTGGGGCCAGAACCAGGGGGTGGGGTTAGATTTCGTCAGGCGGCGTGGGTACGGTCATCGTCGCTGGCTGGAGTACTCCGGCCGAGACAAAGAAACATTGATGGTTATCGATGGTGAATGAGGATGGTTATCGATGGTGAATGAGACGGAGGAATCGTGGCCCTTCCCCAGTTGACCGACGAGCAGCGCGCGGCTGCCTTGGAGAAAGCTGCTGCCGCACGTCGAGCGCGAGCTGAACTCAAGGATCGGCTCAAGCGTGGCGGCACTGACCTCAAGCAAGTACTCAAGGACGCCGAGACCAATGAGGTCTTTGGCAAGATGAAGGTTTCTGCGCTGCTTGAGGCATTGCCGAAGGTTGGCAAAGTCAAGGCGCAGGAAATCATGACCGAGCTGGAGATCGCGCCGACCCGCCGTCTGCGCGGCCTGGGCGATCGGCAGCGCAAGGCCCTGTTGGAAAAGTTCGACTTTTCCTAGCCGGGCGACGATGCAGGCTGCACGGCCTGAGGTGGGGGCACCTCCCGCGAGCGGGGGGGAGCCGGGCAATCGGACCCAGCCTGCGACGATGCGGGCTGGGGAGCCAGACGGCGGATGCAGCGGTCCTTCTCGGGGCCCTTTGGGGCCACGAGCCGCAGCGCGGGTGGTCGTGTTGTCCGGTCCTTCCGCGGTCGGGAAGTCGACGATCGTCCGCTGCCTGCGCGAACGGGTCCCGGACCTGCACTTCAGCGTGTCAGCGACCACCCGGTCGGCCCGCCCCGGCGAGGTCGACGGTGTCGACTACCACTTCGTGACGCCGCAGCGCTTTCAAGAATTGATCGACGACGGTGCCCTGCTGGAGTGGGCGGAAATCCACGGCGGCCTGCACCGATCGGGGACGCTGGCCGAACCGGTCCGAGCCGCCGGTGAAGCGGGAAAGTCCGTGCTCATCGAGGTGGACCTGGCCGGCGCCCGGGCGGTCAAACGGGCCATGCCGGAGGCCGTCACCGTTTTTCTGGCACCGCCGAGTTGGGCGGAGCTGCGGGAAAGGCTGGTCGGCCGCGGCACTGAGACGCCCACCGCGATGCGGCGTCGCCTTGCCACCGCGCGGGCTGAATTGGCTGCTCAGGATGACTTCGATGAAGTCGTGGTGAACAGCCGATTGGAGTCCGCCTGCACGGAATTGGTATCCTTCCTGGTGGGAACCGCGCCGGATACGGCGTAATCGGCCCATCGGAGACGCTGCAGAAGCCCAAGAACCCCAAGGACACTGCCCTTTAACCCGCCAGGAGATTGTCTACGTGAGTACTCAGCAAGCCGGCGCGACGCAGGCCGCCGGCGATCAGTTCGACCCGGCCTCAGGTGCCCCGCTCTCCGGTGCCCTTGGCACCCATGACACACCGCTGGGCATCACCAACCCGCCCATCGACGACCTGCTGGCACGCGCTTCAAGTAAGTACGCGCTGGTGATCTACGCGGCGAAGCGGGCCCGGCAGCTCAACGACTACTACAACCAGCTGGGCGAGGGCATTCTGGAGTATGTCGGTCCGCTGCTCGAGCCCGGCCTGCAGGAGAAGCCGCTGTCCATCGCGATGCGCGAGATTCACGCCGACCTGCTCGAGCACACCGAAGGCGAGTAACCGGGCGCAGCGATGAGCCTCGTGGGCGAAGAGCAAGGCTGATGGACCGCAAGCGGATAATCGTCGGTGTGTCGGGCGGCATCGCTGCCTACAAGGCATGCACGGTGGTCCGGCAATTGACCGAGGCCGGCCATCAGGTGCGCGTCATCCCCACCGAGTCGGCGCTGCGGTTCATCGGAGCCGCCAGTTTCGAGGCGCTCTCCGGCGAACCGGTGCATACCGACGTCTTCCAAGACGTACCGCTGGTACCGCACGTCCGGATCGGCCAGCAGGCCGACCTGGTGGTCGTCGCGCCGGCCACCGCAGACCTACTCGCCCGCGCGGTCGCCGGCCGGGCCGACGACCTGCTGACCGCCACTCTGCTGACGGCACGCTGTCCGGTGCTGTTCGCGCCTGCGATGCACACCGAGATGTGGACGCACCCGGCCGTCATCGACAACGTGGCCACCCTCCGTAGCCGGGGCGCCGTGGTGCTCGAACCCGCATCGGGGCGGCTGACCGGCGCCGACAGCGGTTCGGGCCGGTTGCCGGAGGCCGAGGAGATCACCACCTTCGCCCAGCTGCTGCTGAAACGGCGCGACGCGATGCCCCACGATTTGGCCGGCCGCAAGGTATTGGTGACCGCTGGCGGCACCCGGGAGCCGATCGACCCGGTGCGCTTCATCGGCAACCGCAGCTCGGGAAAACAGGGGTACGCAGTGGCCCGGGTGGCCGCCCAGCGCGGCGCCGATGTGACGCTGATCGCCGGGCACACCGCCGGGCTCATCGACCCGGCCGGTGTGGACGTGGTTCAGATCAGCTCAGCGCAGCAGCTTTCCGACGCGGTGTCCAAACACGCCCCTGACGCCGACGTGCTGGTGATGGCCGCGGCTGTGGCGGATTTCCGGCCGGCCCATTTCACCTCCAGCAAGATCAAGAAAGGCCCTGACAGTCAGGCCGAGCCGACCATCGACCTCACCCGCAACGCCGACGTGCTGGCCGGTGCGGTGCTTGCCCGCGCCGACGGTCAGCTGCCCAATATGACGGCCATCGTCGGCTTCGCCGCGGAGACCGGCGACGCAGAAGGCGACGTGCTGTTCCACGCTCGGGCGAAGCTGCGCTGCAAGCGCTGCGACCTACTGGTGGTCAACGCGGTTGGGGAGGGCAGGGCGTTCGAGGTGGACGACAACGACGGCTGGCTGCTGGCCGCCGACGGAACGGAGTCCGCGCTGGAGCACAGGTCCAAGACGCTGATGGCGAGCCGTATCCTGGACGCGATCGTCGCCTTCCTGCACGGCAGCGGTGAATCCGGCTAGCACGTCAACTCGTTCAGGCCCCCGGAGGCGCGGAAGGGTTGCGCGGCCCGGCTGACCGACGGGGCCGACAGGGCCGACAGATATGCTTCGACTAACTAAATTTATTTCAAGATTTATTTCAACAGGCGCGAGCCGGAAGGATGAGACGTGAGTAAAGGTCGGCTGTTTACCAGTGAGTCGGTGACCGAGGGTCACCCCGACAAGATATGCGACGCCGTCAGCGACTCGGTGCTCGACGCGCTTCTGGAGCAGGATCGGTGTTCCCGGGTCGCTGTCGAAACGCTCGTGACGACCGGCCAGGTACACGTCGCCGGAGAAGTCAGCACCAACGCCCACGCGGATATCACCAAGATCGTCCGCGAGCGGGTGCTCGACATCGGTTACGACTCCTCGGAGAAAGGCTTCGACGGCAGCACGTGCGGCGTCAACATCGCGATCGGCGCACAGTCACCCGACATCGCCCAGGGCGTGGAGACCGCCCACGAAGCGCGCGTTGAGGGCGCCGCGGACCCACTGGACGCCCAGGGCGCCGGGGACCAGGGCCTGATGTTCGGCTATGCGATCGGCGACACCCCCGAGTTGATGCCGTTGCCGATCGCACTGGCCCACCGGTTGGCCCGGCGGTTGACAGAGGTACGCAAGGGCGGCGTGCTGCCCTACCTGGGGCCCGACGGCAAAACCCAGGTGACGATCCAATACGACGGCACCACGCCGGTCCGGCTGGACACCGTGGTCATCTCCACCCAGCACGCCGCCGACGTCGACTTGCAGAACATGCTGGCCCCGGATATCCGGGAAAAGGTGCTCAACACCGTGCTCGACGATCTCGCGCACAAAACCCTGGATACCTCAGAGGTGCGCCTGCTGGTGAACCCGACCGGCAAGTTCGTGCTCGGCGGTCCGATGGGTGACGCGGGTCTGACCGGCCGCAAGATCATCGTCGACACCTACGGCGGTTGGGCTCGCCACGGCGGCGGAGCGTTCTCCGGCAAGGATCCATCCAAGGTGGACCGTTCGGCCGCTTACGCGATGCGCTGGGTGGCCAAGAACGTCGTCGCTGCAGGGCTGGCCGAGCGGGTGGAGGTGCAGGTGGCCTACGCCATCGGCAAGGCCGCACCCGTGGGGCTGTTCGTCGAGACGTTCGGCACCGAGACCGTCGACCCGGACAAGATCGAGAAGGCCATCGGCGAGGTGTTCGACCTGCGGCCGGGCGCCATCATCCGTGATCTTGACCTGCTGCGGCCCATCTACGCCCAGACCGCCGCTTATGGGCACTTCGGCCGCACCGACATCGAGCTGCCGTGGGAGCAGTTAACCAAGGTCGACGCACTGAGGGCGGCAGTTTGATGACCGCGAACGAGCCGAAGACAGGGCCCTCGACGATTGACGTCTGCAATCCGGCCGATGGAACACTGGTCGGTCAGGTTCGGGTCGACACTCCAGACGGGGTTGCCGCCAAGGTCCGGGAGCTGCGGCTGTTCCAGCCCGAATGGGAGGCCATCGGCCCAAAGGGCCGGGAGAAATGGCTGCTGAAGTTCCAGGACTGGGTTCTGGACAACGCCGAGCACATCAACGACGTGCTCCAATCGGAGTCAGCTAAGCCGCGGGTCGATGCGAGCTTCGAGCCAGCGATGACCGCCGACCTGCTCAAATACTGGTCAGGCAGCGCCGAGAAGTTCCTTGCCGACGCCCACCCGAAGCCGCACGCTCCGCTCGGCCGGGTCAAGCGCCTCACCACCGCCTACCGGCCGTATCCGGTGGTCGGTGTCATCACGCCGTGGAACTTCCCGTTCCTGATGCCAAGCCTCGACGTGATCCCGGCCCTGGCAGCGGGTGCGGCCGTGCTGCTGAAGCCCTCGGAAGTGACGCCGTTGAGCGCAGTCGAATTCGTTCGCGGATGGAACGAGATCGGTGCTCCGCCCGTTCTCGCGCTCGCCACTGGATTGGGCGGCATCGGTGCGGCAGTCGTCGAAAACGTCGACTACGTGCAGTTCACCGGGTCGACGGCGACCGGCAAGCTCATCGCCAGGCACTGCGCCGAGCGGATGATCCCGTACAGCCTGGAACTCGGCGGCAAGGATCCCGCGCTGGTGCTGGACGACGCCGACCTGGACCGGGCGGCGAACGGAATCGCCTATGGCGGAATGTTCAATGCCGGCCAGGTCTGCATCTCGGTAGAGCGGGTCTACGTCGAGGAGGCGGTGCACGACGAGTTTCTCGCGAAGTTGGCCGAGAACGTCGGTGCGTTGCGGCAGGGCCAGGACGATCGCGGCTACAAGTTCGATGTGGGTGCACTTGCGACACCGGAGCAGCGCGACATTGTGCAGCGTCACGTCGACGAGGCGCTGGCTGCGGGGGCGCGCGCGGTCACCGGCGGGAAGCCGACGGGTGTGGGCACCTTCTTCGAGCCGACCGTGCTCGCTGACGTCGACCAGTCGATGACGTGTATCCGTGAGGAGACGTTCGGTCCGACACTGGCGGTCGTGAAGGTGGCCGACGAGGCAGAAGCCATCCGGCTGGCCAACGATTCGAGCTACGGCTTATCGGCTTCGGTGTGGACCGACGATCGGAAACGAGGCGAACGGGTCGCGCGCCGGCTCGACGTGGGCGCGGTCAACATCAACGACGTGTTCTCGAACATGTTCAGCTTCGCGCTGCCGATGGGCGGCTGGAAGGAATCTGGCGTCGGAGCCCGCTGGGGCGGCGCCGGCGGAATACTCAAGTACTGCCGCCAGCAGGCCATCACCGCTCCGCGGATACCCACGCAGCGCAAGGAACTGATCTGGTACCCGTATTCACCGCGCAAGGTCAAATTCGCGCTCGGCCTGATGCGAGCCGCCGCGGCGCACGGGTTGCGCCGGTTCGGCATCACCCCGAAGGGAGACAAATAGCAATGGCTGGCCCCATCGCAACATCCATCGCCGGCAAGGTCGTCGTCATTACCGGTGGCGCCCGGGGAATCGGGTTGGCCACCGCGACGGCGCTGCATCGGCTCGGCGCCAAAGTGGCGATCGGCGACATCGACGAGGCGACGGTCAAGGAGTCCGGCGCCGATCTCGGACTGGACGTGTACGGCAAGATCGACGTCACCGACCAGGAGTCGTTCGCGAGTTTCCTAGACGACGTCGAGCGCCAACTCGGTCCGATCGACGTTTTGATCAACAATGCCGGGATCATGCCGGTCGGCAAGATCGTCGACGAGCCGGACGCGGTCACGCGCAGGATCCTCGACATCAACGTCTACGGCGTGATCCTCGGCAGCAAGCTGGCCGGGCAGCGAATGATGAAGCGCGGCAGGGGCCATGTGATCAACATTGCGTCGCTGGCGGGCGAGGCGCCGACCCCGGGGCTTGCGACTTACTGCGCCAGCAAGTTCGCGGTGGTCGGGTTCACCGACTCGCTGAATCTTGAATTCCACGGCACGGGCGTCGAGTTCTCCTCAGTGCTGCCGACGTTCACCAACACCGAACTCGTTGCCGGCACCGCCGGCGCTAAGGGACTGAAGAACGCCGAGCCGGAGGACATCGCGAACGCGATCATCGGGTTGATCCAGAAGCCGAAGCCACGAGTAGCGGTGACACGGATGGCAGGGATGTTCGTCGCGTCGCAGAAGTTCATGCCCCGCCGCCTTTCGGTGGCCATCGCCCGCGCGTTCCGGCTCGACCATGTGTTCACCGACGATGTGGACGCCGCAGCACGCAAGGCCTACGAGGATCGGGCGCGCGGGATCAGCTGAAGCGGTAGTCGCCGAGGCTGAAGCGCCGGCTGCGCCAATAGGCCTCCAGCGTCGAGGCGGGCCGCAACGCGACGTCCCCGTGCTTGTCGAAGTAGTAGCTGTTGGCCAGCTTGCAGCTGTCCTGCCAGAAGACCTGCCGGTGCCGTCGACGCATCATTTCACCAAAGTATCGGTCGTTGGCCTCGGCGCTGACCTCGACGCGTGCCGCTCCGCTGCGGCCCGCACGTTTCAGGCACCGGATGATGTGGTGCATCTGGGCCTCTATGAGCGCGAAGTACGACGACCCGACATAGCCGTAGGGGCCGAAGACGGTGAAGAAATTCGGGAAGCCCGGAACGCTGACGCCCTCGTAGGCTTGCAGCCGATTCTGGTCCCAGAACCCGCTCAACGTCTGCTCCCCGAGCCCGGTCACCGGATACGTCGGGATGTTGTCGGACTCCAGCACTTTGAAGCCAGTGGCCAGTACCAGCACATCGATCTCATGGGTGCTGCCATCCACGGTTGCCACTGCGACGGGCGTGATCTTGTCGATGGGGTCGGTGATCAGCCGCACGTTCGCGCGGTTGAAGGTGGACAGGTAGGTGTTGTGAAAGCCGGGCCGCTTACAACCCACCGCGTAGCGCGGCGTGAGTTTCTCGCGTACCACCGGGTCGTCGACCTTTCGGCGCAGATAGGCCCGCCCGGCTGATTCCATCCGCTTGGCCACCGGGAACACCGTGAAGTAGTGCGCCGACAGCGGGAACGTGACCTCGACGTATGCCTGGCTGAGCAATCGCTGGACGGTCTTCCCGCCTGGAATCCGCATCGCCCGGCGCGCCGGCGCCGGCAGTGGAACGTCGAACTTGGGAAAACACCAGATCGGCGTGCGCTGGAAGACGGTGAGCTGCTCGACTTTGGGCGCGATTTCACCGATGAGCTGGACGGCCGAGGCGCCGGTGCCGATGACGGCGACGCGCTTGCCGGTGAGATCCGCTGTGTGGTCCCAGCGGGCGGTGTGCATCGTGAGCCCGTCGAATTCCTCGACTCCGTCGATGTCGGGAAGTTTCGGGGTGGTCAGCAAGCCACTGGCATTGACCAGGAACCGGGCGGTGAACTCTTCACCGGTGTCGATCTGCATACGCCACAGGTTCTGCACCTCGTCGAAGGAGGCGCCGAGCACCTTGGTGTTGAACCGGATCTTGGGGCGGATGCCGTACTTGTTGACGCAGTGGTCTGCGTATGCCTTGAGCTCATGGCCGGGAGCGTAGGTTCGGGACCAGTCGGGCACCTGCTCGAAGGAGAATTGGTAGGAGAACGACGGAATGTCAACGGCGATACCGGGGTAGGTGTTCCAGTACCAGGTGCCGCCCGGCTCGTCCCCTGCTTCGATCACCAGATAGTCGTGCAGCTTCGCCTTGTCGAGCATGATCGCTGCGCCGATCCCAGAGAACCCGGCGCCGACGATGACGGTGTGAAAGTCTGGGGCGCTCACGGCGCCCGCCCGACTTTCTTGACGAGACACAACTGCAATCTACCGGTGCAGAGCCCTCCGCAGTGCGGTCAATCCGAGATTGGCCGCCTCAGTGGCGGCGGGCACCACGCCGGCGTAGCCGAGATACCCGTGCACCAGCGTTTCGGCGTTGTGCAGCTGGACTGGAACCCCTGCGGCGCAAAGCAGTTCTGCGTAGCGAATCCCGTCGTCACGCAACGGGTCATGGCCGGCCACGGCGATGTAGGCCACAGGCAGATCGGACAGGTTATCCGCACGTGCGGGGGCCATTCCCGCAGGCGGGTTCGACATGTCTTCTTCGCCGGCATACCAACGGGAGAAGGCGGCGATCGCAGCCCGGTCCAGGATAGGCGCCGAGGAGTTTTCGGTGAATGACGGCAACGTGAAATCCCATGCGGTGGCCGGATACCAGAGCAGCTGGAAGGCGACCGGCGGCCCGGTGTTGTCGCGGGCCCGCTGCGCGATCACCGCGGCGAGCGTGCCGCCGGCGGAGTCCCCGGCAATGGCCAGCCGCGTCGGGTCGGCACCCAGCTCGGCGCCGTGTTCGGCGCCCCACCGGGTGGCCGCCCACGCATCGTCGACGGCGGCCGGGTAGGGATGCTCGGGCGCCAGCCGGTAGTCCACCGACACCACCACGGCGGCGGCGCCGATCGCGTGCTGTCGGCAGCTGCCGTCGTGGGTATCCAAATTGCCCATGGCGAACCCGCCGCCGTGGAAATACACCACGAGTGGCGGGGCAGTACTGCGGTCGGGATCCTCGGGCGGCCAGTAAACCCGGATTCCGATAGTGCCGCCCGGTCCGTCGATGGTGCGGTTCTGCACGCGCAGCTCGGGATGGATCGCTCGGCGCGGCAGGTCGCGCATCCGCTGCCGGGCGACCTCGACGCCTTCGTCGGCGGATAACCGGAACGGCACGGCGTCCAGTACCTTCTGCAGAATGGCGTCCACAGGGGCAGGGCCGGCCGGTTTGTCGTCCGTGACGGGCATGGGGACACCGTACGCACGCCGGCTGACCCGGTTCTGGCTGACCGGAGCGCTCGCCGGTGCCGGCTACGGGGTGTTCCTGATCGTCACTGCGCTGCGCGCATCGCTGGATGCCGCGCTGACCGGACAGTTCGGCCTCCAACCGGCAGTCAAGGCGCTGATGGCCCTGCTGCTGGCCGCGGCCGCGCTGGCACATCCGGTGGCCCGGGAACGACGATGGCTGCTTGGAGCGCTGCTGTTCTCGGCCGCCGGTGACTGGCTCCTGGCGATTCCGTGGTGGGAGCCGTCGTTCGTGTTCGGTCTGGGTGCGTTCCTCGTCGCGCACTTGTGTTACCTGGGCGCGCTGGTTCCGCTGGCCGTGCGATCCCGCCCATCGCATGCAAGGATCGCCGCCGCCGTCTTGACCTGCCTGGCGTGTGCGGCGTTGCTGGTCTGGTTCTGGCCCCGGTTGGCCTCCGACGGCCTGACCGTGCCGGTGACGGTGTACATCGCGGTGCTGGGAGCGATGGCGTGCGCGGCATTGCTGGCCGATCTGCCGACAGCGTGGACCGCGTTGGGGGCCGTGTGTTTTGCGGTGTCGGATGCGATGATCGGTATCGGCCGTTTCGTGCTGGACAACGACGCGCTTGCGGTGCCGATCTGGTGGGCATACGCGCTGGCTCAGGTGCTGATCACCGCGGGGTTCTTCTTCGGCCGCGCGTCGGCTGCCTCTGCTAGACCGTCGATGTGACCACCGCAACCTTGCCGGCCGCCGACCTGGGGGCACCACTCGCTTGCGGGGGAGAGCCGATCGCCCGGGTTTTGCCGATGCTGTCGGTGCCGCACCTGGACCGCGAGTTCGATTATCTGGTCAGCGCAGACCAGTCCGACGACGCTCAGCCCGGGGTGCGGGTGCGGGTGCGCTTCCACGGTCGGCTGGTGGACGCATTCGTGCTGGAGCGCCGCGCCGACACCGATCACGTCGGCAAGCTCGGTCGGCTGGACCGGGTCATCTCCGCCGAACCGGTGCTCACCCCCGACGTCCGAAGGCTGGTCGAGGCGGTGGCAGCTCGCTATGCGGGAACCCGCGCGGACGTGCTGCGGCTGGCGGTGCCGCCCCGGCACGCCCGGGTGGAGCGCGAAACAGGTGAAACCACAGTCAAACCGGTCTCACTCGTCCTGACCCCGGTCGACCCCGCCGGCTGGGAGGTCTACGGCCGCGGTGGGAAGTTCCTGGCTGCGCTGGGCGAGTCGCGGGCCGCCCGCGCGGTCTGGCAGGCGCTGCCCGGCGAACGATGGGCGGAGAGGTTCGCCGAGGCCGCCGCACAGACCGTCGCCGCCGGGCACTCGGCGCTGGCGATCGTGCCGGATCAGCGTGACGTTGAGGTGTTGTCGCGGGCCGCAACCGCCCGGATCGGCGAATCGGCCGTGGTAGCCCTGTCGGCGGGGTTGGGGCCGGCCGCCCGCTACCGGCGCTGGCTGGCGGTGCTGCGAGGCCAGGCACGGCTGGTTGTCGGAACTCGCAGCGCGGTGTTTGCGCCGGTAAACGACCTCGGCCTGGTCTTGGTTTGGGACGACGGCGAAGACACCCTCGCCGAGCCCCGGGCGCCCTACCCGCACGCACGGGAAGTGGCGATGCTGCGCGCCCACCAGATGCGCTGCGCCGCACTCATCGGCGGCTATTCCCGTACTGCGGAGGCGCACGCGCTGGTGTGTAGCGGATGGGCACACGACCTCGTCGCCACCCGAACTGTAGTGCGGTCCCGCACCCCACGGGTGGTCCCGCTCGACGACGGCGGCTACGCCGAGGAACGCGACCCCGCCGCCCGCACTGCGCGGCTGCCGTCGGTCGCGCTGCGCACCGCCCGGACCGCCCTGGACGCCGGCTCGCCGGTGCTGGTGCAGGTGCCCAGACGAGGCTACGTACCATCGCTGGCCTGCGGGCGGTGCCGCGCGATAGCCCGCTGCCGGCACTGCACCGGCCCGCTGTCCCTGCCGGACCGCGGCGCAGTCGGCGCCCTGTGCCGCTGGTGCGGCCGCATCGACCCGGCACTGAGCTGCGCGCGGTGCGGCTCCGACACGGTGCGGGCGGTGGTCGTCGGTGCCCGTCGCACCGCAGAGGAACTCGGCCGCGCCTTTCCGGGCACCACCGTGATCACATCCGCAGGAGACGCCGTGGTGGAAACGATCGCAGCAGGCCCTGCCCTGGTGGTGGCCACGCCCGGCGCCGAGCCCCGCGGTGACTACGGCGCGGCGCTACTCCTGGACAGCTGGGCACTACTGGGCCGCCAGGATCTGCGCGCCGCCGAGGACGCTCTACGGCGTTGGATGGCTGCTGCGGCGATGGTGCGCGCCCGCGGGGACGGCGGGGTCGTGGCGGTGGTGGCCGAATCGGCCATCCCGACCGTGCAGTCGCTCGTCAGGTGGGATCCGGTCGGGCACGCCGAGGCCGAGCTCGCGGCCCGCGCCGAGGTCGGGCTGCCGCCCAGCGTGCACATGGCCGCCGTCGACGGCCCGGCAAAAGCAGTCGCGGCGCTGCTGGAGGAGGCCGGGCTGGCCGACCTCCCGTTCGGCCCAGCCGACGTGCTCGGCCCGGTCGAACTCCCAGCGGGCGCGCGGCGGCCGGCGGGCGCCACAGCCGACGCCCCGGCGACCCGGATGCTGGTCCGGGTCCGTCGCAACCAGGGTCTGGCACTGTCGGCTGCGCTGCGCCGGGCGGCCGGGGTGCTCAGCGCTCGCCGCGATCAGCAACCGGTTCGAGTGCAGATCGACCCGCTGCACATCGGATAGCCGCGGCACATCGGATAGCCACTACATGCGTGATCACGCGGGTGTCGCGACGCCCCAGTAGTTGTAGGCCCACGGACGGGGCCCAGGGAGATACGCGGTCTGCAGCTCCTGCGTATCGAAACGGCCCCGTTCGAGGAGCGCGGGAATATCGCGGTTGAGGTGGCAGCCGCCGGCGACCTTCTTCCAGGCGGGCGTCACGCGATCCTGCCAGCGGCGGACCGATGCCTCCGGTGCGCGGCCATGTTCACAGAAGACCAGCCTGCCCTCGGGCTTGAGCACTCGGCGCATTTCGTTCAGGGCAGCAACCGGGTCACCGATGGTGCACAGCGTGAAGGTAATCAGCACGGTATCGACGTGGGCTTCGGGCATGTCGATACGTTCGGCGGGCAGGCCGACCAGCTCCACGTCCAATCCCGCTGCGGCAACGCGCTTCTTGGCCAGGCGGTGCATTCCCATCGCAGGATCGAGCCCCCATACCTTGCCGACTTTGTGCTGGTCGTAATGGGCGGCGTTGAGGCCGGTGCCGATGCCTATCTCGAGTACGTTTCCCTCAGCACGGGGCACTACCTTGTCGCGCTGCCGCTCGATGGGGCCGATGCCACAGGCAAGGTCGATCAGATAGGGAAGTACGTAGCGGTCATAGATGTTCATCGGATGCTCCCGTGGATGGATGGCGCAAAGCATAGACGGGTCGGGCCAGATAGGGCCGCTGCACATAGGGTGAGAGCCGGTAGCCCCACTGGAGGTGAGAATGCGCGGGACCAGACGAGCGCTGGTGTGGCCGATCCTCATCTTGGTGCTCACTGGCATCGGACTGCTCTGGCCCCTGGTCTTCACCGGGGAGTCCGACGGCGGACCGGTCAGCGACCCGGTCACAATCACCAACTACCGCGCCGACTACGCCGTCGACAGCGATGGGCAACTCGAAGCCACCGAAACCATCACAGCCTTGTTCCCCTCTTTCCGGCACGGCATCTTCCGCTACTGGGACGTTGCCAACCGCAACGATGCACACGTGCGCCAAGAACCGACGGTGACGTCGGTCTTGATGGACGACAAACCCATTCCGGTCGAGATGCTGTGGGAGAACGGCAACCGGTTCGTGGTGGCCAAGATCGGCGATCCGGACCGCTACCTGGCCCGGGGCACGCACATATTCCAGATTCGGTACGCGATTCCCGGTGTACTTGACCCCGGCAGCACCGGGGAAGCCAAGACCTTCGCCGCAACTGTCGGTGACGCCACCGCCCAATCCGCGTTCTACTGGAACGTCATCACTCCGGGCTGGAACAACGCCATCCACCGCGCCGAGATCACGGTCACCTTGCCCGGCCCGGTCACCGTGGCGGGCTGCTCGGTCGGCTACGGAGTGGGACGGGCGTGCCAGGAACTGACGGTCGACGGTAACCGGGTGCAGCTGACGGCGGCTAACCTGCTGCCCCGCACACCGGTGACACTCCGGGCCGGGATCGACGTGCCAACCCCGGCCCGCGCCACCCTGCCCTGGTCATACACGTGGGACCGCATTCTCGGACAATCGGTCGCCGGCGTGTTCTGGGTGGCAGGGTTGACCATCCTGGCGGCGATCGGCGGATTCCTGTGGTGGCGCACCACCGTCGAGCCGAAACCCGGGTTCCCGCTCCAGTACTCGCCCTCGGACGGCGTCGGCCCCGTGCAAAGCGAGTACATCCGCACCGAGGCGGTGAGTCGCAGCGCGCTCACCGCGACGCTGTTCTATCTCGCTGAACGTGGACTGATCAGGCTGACTCAGGTCAGCGAGAAGAAGTGGAACATCGGCGGGATTGCCGACAAGTCCGATTGGGCACGACTGGACCCGGTGAGCCGCAGCCTCGGCGCGGCGTTGAATATCAACAGGGCGGGCACCGAGTTCAAGGCCAACGGCAGCGTGTCCGCCGGCAATAAGCTGACGAAGGCCAAGGCCGACATTGCCGAGGCCGCCCCGCACTGGGCGTTGAGCGAGGGGTTGGTGGTCAAGAAGCACTCCGAGCTGTGGGTGCGGGTTGCCACCGCGGTGGCGCTGATAGTGGCGGCCGTGGCATTCATGTTCGCGCTTCCCGCCACCATGTGGGGGCTGCCGTTCGCAGCTTTCTTCCTGGCGTCAATGCGGTCATGGCGGTCCGGCGTCGGCACCCGACGCACCGCAGCGGGCCGCGACTTATGGTCGCGCGCAGGCGGATTCCACCGAATGCTGGCCACCGACTCCGCTGAGTCCCGGTTCGACTTCGCTGCCCGCAAGGACCTCTACACCGCCTACATCCCGTTCGCCGTCGCTGCCGGAACGGCCGCGCTGTGGGCGAAGAAGTATGAGGCCGCTACCGGTACGCCCGCTCCGCAACCCGGCTGGTATCACACGTCAGGCGCTGGCTACGCGCTGGCCGGCGGTTCACATGGGGCGAGCTTCGACAGTTTCGACTCGGCATTGTCGTCGTCGATCGGCGCCTACACCGCGTCGCAGTCCTCGTCCAGCAGCGGCGGTGGTGGCGGTGGCGGCGGCGGAGGAGGAGGAGGAGGCGGATCATGGTGACCTTGGTACTGATACTGGTGCTGGTGATGGCGGTGGTGGTACTGATCGGTTTCATGGTGGGCTACAACAAGATTCGGGCCGCTGACGTCCGGGTCGATGAGGCGCTGGGCGGTATCGACGTCCAGTTGACCCGCCGCGCGTCGCTGATCCCGAGCCTGGTGCAGACCGTGCAGACGTTCGCGGCTCACGAGAAGGGGATCCTGGACTATGTCAGCGATGCCCAGGTGGCACTGACCACGGCGACTGGCGGAAAATCGGTGGCGCAGCGCAGCACCGCCGAGCGGGAGTTCGACAACGCTCTGGGTCAGGTGATGGCGCTGGGGCAGAACTATCCGCAACTCAACTCGTCGAACAACTTCCTGAACCTACAGAACAATCTCGCCGACACTGAGGACAAGCTGGCGTTCGCCCGCCAGTACTACAACGATGCGGTGGCCACCTCGAATCGGCTGATCACCACCATCCCGTGGATGTTCGTCGCCGGTCTGGCGGGCGGCTCGGAGCGCGAGTACTACCAGGCGCCGCGCTGAATGCGCCTCGTCTTCGCCGGCACCCCGGAACCCGCTCTGCCCGCGCTGCGCCGGCTCATCGACTCGCACCGCCACGAGGTCGTCGCTGTTCTCACCCGTCCCGATGCGCGCTCGGGGCGCCGCGGCAAGCCGACGCCGTCGCCGGTTGCCCGGCTGGCCGATGAGCACGGCATTCCGGTGCTGAAGCCGGCGCGCCCGAATGGCGACGAATTCGTCGCCGAACTGTCTGAGCTGAGCCCGGATTGCTGCGCGGTGGTGGCCTACGGCGCCCTGCTCGGCGATGCGATGCTCGCCGTGCCCAGGCGCGGCTGGATCAACCTGCACTTCTCGCTGCTGCCGGCCTGGCGTGGCGCTGCGCCGGTACAGGCGGCTATCGCAGCGGGGGACGCCGTCACTGGTGCGACCACGTTCCAGATTGAGCCAGACCTGGATTCCGGACCCGTCTACGGCGTCATCACGGAGGCGATCCGAGCCACCGACACCGCGGGGGACCTGCTCGACCGCCTGGCTGTTTCGGGTGCCGCGCTGTTGGAAACGACGCTCGACGGTGTCGCTGACGATGCGCTGACAGCGGTGCCGCAGCAGTCCGACAACGTGAGCTTGGCGCCGAAAATCACTGTGGATGGGGCCAGGGTGCGCTGGGAACAGCCCGCCCAGGCCATCGAGCGGCGCATCCGCGCCTTCACCCCCAGCCCGGGGGCGTGGACGAAGATCGGTGACCTGCGGATCAAACTCGGCCCCGTCACCGTGTCCGCCGACGCACCGACCTCGGCGAGGAGGTCGATAATGTCAAGGCCCGGCCACCTTCACGTCGACCGCGAAGGCGTGTGGATCGGCACCGGGTCACAGCCGGTGCGGCTGGGCCGAATTCAGCCGCCCGGGAAGAAATTCATGGACGCAGCCGACTGGGCCCGGGGCGCCCGTCTAGACGAAGCCGCGCGGGCGTCATGACGGGGCCCAGGCGCCAACCCCGGCGCCGCCAGCCCCTCGACCCGGCGCGACGGGCGGCCTTCGACGTGCTGCGCGCGGTGTCCGAGCGAGACGCGTATGCCAACCTGGCACTGCCCGCGCTGCTTCGCGAACGTGGAATCAGCGGCCGCGACGCCGCGTTCGCCACCGAACTCGCCTACGGCACGTGCCGGACCCGCGGTCTGCTCGACGCGGTGATCGGTCGCGCAGCCGGGCGCCCACCTGATCACATCGACTCGGTCCTGCTGGATCTCCTTCGGCTGGGCACCTACCAGCTGTTGCGTACCCGGGTCGAAGCGCACGCCGCGGTATCCACCACCGTCGAGCAGGCGGGCATTGAATTCGACTCGGCTCGAGCGGGTTTCGTCAACGGCGTGCTACGCACCATCGCCGCGCGCGACGAGCTGTCGTGGGTCGATGAGCTGGCCCCCGACGCCGCTACCGACCCGGTAGGGCACGTCGCCTTCGTGCGGGCTCACCCGCGCTGGATCGCCCAGGCGTTCGCCGACGCGCTGGGCGCCGACGCCGGACAGCTCGATGCGGCGCTGGCCGCCGACAACGAGCGGCCACAGGTGCACCTGGCGGCCCGCCCGGGCGTGTTGACCGGCGCCGAACTGGCCGCCGCCGTCGACGGAACCGCGGGCCGGTATTCGCCGTACGCGGTGTATCTGTCCGGTGGTGATCCCGGTCGGCTGGCGCCGGTGCGAGACGGTGTTGCCCTGGTCCAGGACGAGGGCAGCCAGCTGGTGGCCCGTGCCCTGACGCTGGCGCCGATCAAGGGTGGCGACGGGGGTCGATGGTTGGACCTGTGTGCTGGGCCGGGCGGCAAGACGGCGCTGCTGGCGGCGATCGGCGCTGAGAGGGGAGCCCGGGTCACAGCCGTCGAACCGATGCCCCGGCGCGCCGAGATGGTGGAGGAGAACACCTCGGGGCTACGGGTCGAGGTGCTGCGCGTCGACGCTCGCGACAGTGCTATCGCTCTTCGCGCAAGCGGCTCATCAGGCGCTATCGGTCTTCGCGCAAGCGGCTCATCGGGCGGCCTGGCGCCGGGGTTCGACCGGGTGCTCATCGACGCCCCGTGCACCGGCCTGGGCGCGTTGCGCCGCCGGCCCGAGGCCCGCTGGAGGCGTCAGCCCAGCGACGTACCGGCGTTGGCGAAGTTGCAGCGCGAACTGCTGGCGGCCGGGATCGGGCTGACCCGGCCGGGCGGCGTGGTGTTGTATGCGACCTGCTCGCCCCATCTGGCCGAGACCATCGGCGTCGTCGCCGACGCGTTGCGCCGGTATTCCGTCCGCGCGCTGGACGCCCGGCCGCTGTTCGGGCCGGGCGTGGCGCCCCAGGATCTCGGAGATGGCCCGTACGTACAGCTCTGGCCGCACCGGCACGGTACCGACGCGATGTTCGCGGCCGCGCTCGAAGTAGTCTGACCTCCATGGGCGTCCCGCTGATAGCCCCGTCAATCCTGGCCGCCGACTTCGCCCGGCTGGGTGACGAGGCTGCCGCTGTTCGGAGCGCGGACTGGCTGCACGTAGATGTGATGGACAACCACTTCGTGCCCAACCTGACTATCGGTCTGCCCGTGGTGGAGAGCCTGCTCGCCGTGACGGACATCCCGATGGACTGCCATCTGATGATCGAGGATCCGGACCGCTGGGCGCCGCCGTACGCCGAGGCGGGGGCGTACAACGTCACGTTCCACGCTGAGGCCACCGACAACCCGGTAGGCGTAGCCCGCGATATCCGGGCCGCAGGCGCCAAGGCCGGGCTGAGCATGAAGCCCGGCACCCCACTGGAGCCGTATCTGGAGATCCTGCGTCACTTCGACACTCTGTTGATCATGTCGGTGGAGCCCGGATTCGGCGGGCAGAGCTTCATTCCCGAGGTGCTGGCCAAGGTGGGCATCGCGCGGTGCCTGGTCGACTCCGGCGAACTGAAGATCCTTGTCGAGATTGACGGCGGCATCAACGCCGACACCATCGAACAGGCCGCGGTAGCCGGTGTCGACTGCTTCGTCGCAGGTTCGGCCGTCTACGGCGCCGAGGATCCGGCTGCCGCAGTCGAGGCGCTGCGCCGGCAGGCCGGCGTTGCGTCGCGGCACCTGCGACTGTGAGCCGTCCGGCCGCCGCCACCACCGATGCGGCGATGCTACTGGCCGTCGAGCTGGCCGGGCAGGTAAAGGGCGGCACATATCCCAACCCGCCCGTCGGCGCCGTGATTCTGGACTCCGACGGTGAAGTCGCGGGTGTCGGTGGCACCGAACCTGTCGGTGGCGCGCACGCCGAGGTGGTTGCGCTGCGCCGCGCCGGCGACCGGGCTGCCGGCGGCACCGCGGTGGTCACCCTGGAGCCCTGCAACCACAGCGGCAACACGCCGCCGTGTGTAGAGGCCCTTGTCGCCGCAGGGGTTTCGTCGGTGATCTACGCCGTCGCCGACCCGAATCCGGTCGCAGCGGGCGGTGCGGCCCGGTTGGCGGCCGAGGGCGTGGATGTTGTCGGTGGCGTCGAGGCCGAGCTGGTGGCTGCCGGGCCGCTGCGGGAATGGCTGCACAGGCAGCGCACCGGGCTGCCGCATGTCACATGGAAGTACGCCGCTAGCATCGACGGTCGAAGCGCGGCCGCCGATGGGTCCAGCCAGTGGATCACCAGCGATGCCGCGCGTGCTGATCTGCATCGCCGCCGGGCCGCGGCCGACGCCATCGTCATCGGCACCGGCACGGTGTTCGCCGACGATCCGGCGCTCACCGCACGGCTGCCCGACGGCAGCCTGGCCGATCAGCAGCCGCTGCGTGTCGTCGTGGGAAAGCGTGAAATATCATCGGAGTCAAAGGTTCTCAACGACGACTCGCCTACCACGGTGATCCGCACCCACGATCCGGCCGAAGTGCTTAAAGCGCTGGCGGACCGCACCGACGTGATGCTCGAAGGCGGCCCCACTCTGGCTGGGGCGTTCCTGCGGGCGGGCGTAGTCGACAGGATCCTGGCCTATGTGGCCCCAATCCTGTTGGGGGGGCCCGTTACCGCGGTCGATGACATCGGTGTGCCAACTATCGCCAATGCGCTGCGGTGGAAGTTCGACAACATGGAGCAGATGGGGCCTGACGTTCTGCTCAGTCTTGTTCCGGGTGAACCTCGCGGTGCTCGATGAGGTCGTGGACGCCGGTGGGGCCGAGTCTTTCCCGGAAGGCCTGCACCGTGTATCCGATCACGGCCCCGTCGGTGAGGGCCCGCACGGTCGCCGAGCGGGGCATTCCGAACAGCGGCCCCATCTCCCCGAAGTAGTCGCCGGCTATAATGGTCTTCAGCGATTCTTCTCCGCCGCTTGCCAATTCACGGACGATCTCGAACTCTCCTTCGGAGACGACGTAGATGAGGTCTCCCATCGTTCCCTGTTCGATGAGCACGTCGCCGGCCTCGAGCTCCAGCGTCTCGGGTGGACCGTCTTCCGACGTGACGTGTGGTACCAGTTCGACGACGTGGTCGGCGAGCGGCAGCATGCGAGTGTCGTGGGTGGCGACCACCACCACGCGGTCGTCCTCGGTCAGCTCCCGAATCAACCGCAGCACTTCCTCGACCTGGATGAAGTCGAGGTGCGCGGTCGGTTCGTCGGCCAGTATCAGCCGCGGGTCCAGTGCTATCGCCCGCGCCACCGCGACGCGTTGTTGCTGTCCACCGGACAGGTCGGCAGGCCGGTGCTTCATCCGATCCTGAAGATCGACACGCGTGAGCAGCTCCTCGGCGCGCTGATGGGCGTCGTGGCGTGACATGCGGGCCGCTCGCATCGGCACCATCACGTTTTCGATCGCGGTCAGACTCGGCACCAGGTTGAACGCCTGGAAGACGATCCCGACGGTGTCGCGCCGGTAGGCCGACAGGCCGTGTCTGTCGAGCGCGGTGATATCGACGTCACCGAATTCGATTCGGCCGGCCGATGGGCTGAGGATTCCGCCCAAACAGGACAGCAGCGTCGTCTTCCCGCAGCCGCTGGGCCCCAGCAGGATTGCCAACGACCCGGCGCCGACGTCGAGGTCGAGGCCGTCGATCGGACGCACCGCGTAGCCGCCGCTTGAGTACTCGACCACAAGGTCTTTGATGCGCAGATCGGCCATGATCAGGGTCCTCCAAACGCGAGCGCGGGATCGACGGTGACGGCCCGACGAAGTCCGGCAATGCTGGCCAGCAGTCCGATCGCCACCGCCAGCACCGGCAGCAGGACGAAGGCCTCCGTCGGTATGTCGCAACGCATCGGGAACAAGGGGCCGAGCGCGACCGACAACACACTGCCGAGAAGTGCCGCCAACAACGCAATCACAACGGCCTGCATGGCCAGCCCGGCGAGGATCGACCGGGTCCTGACACCAACCGCTTTGAACACCGCGAAGTCGCGAATGCGCTCGAGGGCCGACATGTAGATCATCGAGCCGACGATCAGCGCGGCGACTACCCACAGCAATCCCGCCATCAATGTGATCGCCTGTTTCGCGCCCCGCAGCGGACGGACCATATCGTCGACGGCGCCGGCCCGATCCACGACCCGGAAGCCGGCCGGTACCCGCGTGGGTGTGCCGCGAAGGCCGATCGCGGAGATCAGCGGCTGCTTGGAGAACAGCAGCTGCTGGGCTCCGGTGACGGTGAGGAACATATTCGCCTGCCCGGCCAGCGCGGTGGAGTCGTCGACAAGGCCGACGATGCGCAACTGATGCGACCCGATGTCGAGGTCACTGCCCACGCTGCGACCCATCGTGTTCGACACCGCGATCTCGCGCGGGCTCGACGGTGGCCGCCCATCGACGATCGTGGGCATCCCCGGACGGTCGTCGGGCACCCCGAAGACGTTCACATTCTGTTGCGAATCGCCCTCGGGCACTGTCGTGCTGCCATAGACGAGTGGTTCGGCGACACTGACACCCGGCAGCGATCCACGCCTGACTTCGGCCTGGGGGAACGGCGACGAGCCGATGAGCGGCCCGGCGGCACCCTCTTTGATGAGGAACCCGTCGAAATCCAGCGAATTGACGGTGCGCTGCGCCTCGACGTTGAAACCGTTGGCGAGCCCGGTCAGCACCAGCGTCATCGCGAACACCAAGCCGGTACCGATGACTGCTATCACGAAACGCCGTCGCCGCCATTGCAGGTCGCGCAATGCCGCGGTCAGCAAGTCGATGTCCTCGGCATGCCGAGAACGTTACTCGGGCGTTTTAGGCGGCGTGGGGGTTGGCGAGTGTGATAGCGATTCTGGTTTCGATTTCGCTGATGGTGATGTTCAGAGGTCCTGGTTGGGGTGGGGCGGTGGAGTGGTACTGCTTGGTTGTTGGGGTGGTGAATTCGGCGTGGTGTCGGCCGGATTCGTCTTGGGTGGTCAGCACCGTCCAGCCGGGTGTTTCTTTGGTGTAGTTGCAGCGTTCGCACATGCCGGTGCCGTTGGATGCGGTGGTGGGTCCGCCGCGGGCATGCGGGGTGGCGTGGTCGCGGTGGCGGATGGGGGCATCACAGTAGGGGGTGCGGCAGTTTTGGTCGCGCAGTTCGATGAAGGTGGCTAGCCCTCGCGGGAACAGCCGGGCCCGAGATTCCATGGCGACCAGCGCCCCGGACTGGGGGTGTTTGTAGAGCCGGCGCAAGGTGGCCTTGGATCGCTCGTCTGTGACTGCGGCGGACACCAGCCTGCGGGCCACCGCGGCGGGAATCGGCCCGTAGCCGGAGACCATCGCGGCGGTGGTGTCCCCGCCGAGCAGGGTGTCATCGGAGATCACCAGGTTGACCGTCATCGGGGTAGCCACGGCGGCGGGGCGCCCGGTGATGCGTTCGATCAGGGTGTCGGCCATCACTTGCCCGCGAGACCGGCTGTCGACACCGGTGTCAGCGGCGCGGCGCAGCGCGGCATAGACCGATACCCCTTGGGCCACAGGCAGCAGCGCGGTCAGATAGGTCATGGTGTCCGGTGCGGGCCGGATGGTCACAGTGCGTTCGGTTTCGGCTCTAGCGGCGTGGTCTACCACGGCGTGCGGGTCGAGCCGGTAGGCGATGGCCTTGGCCGCCGCAGCCACCCGTGCATCGCCCATGCCGTGCAGGTTGGCGGTGTCGGCGCACAGTTCGACGTCCAACATCCGGCGGTCCTCGACGTCCAGATATGCCGATTCGCGCACGATCAGAGTGGCCCGCCATTCCGACAGCAGGCCCTGTTCCAGAGCGGCCAGAGTATGCGGCATCTCACCCACCAGCGCCTTGGCGAAGCCGAGATGCCGGCCGCCGCGGGCCGGGGAGTCCCGCCGCGCCAACGCGACTTCACTGGCCACCCCACGACCCCGCCGCGCCGCGGGCACACCCCGAGTGGCCTCTGCGGCGCGCCGCGAGGCATCCAACGC
>Ga0114921_10000173_pt1 | contig 26484 bp, 21 predicted proteins | sample BentaG_FD_87016 | JGI IMG/M metagenome (GOLD analysis project Ga0114921, IMG submission 87016) | Deep subsurface microbial communities from South Atlantic Ocean to uncover new lineages of life (NeLLi) - Benguela_00093 metaG | ecosystem: Environmental > Aquatic > Marine > Oceanic > Sediment ... | reverse complement strand
GGACACTTGAACCAGGCGAAAGCTATGCCTTCAACTATAGTTATTACATTCCAGATTTGCCGCGTGGTGATTTCTTATATGCGCCTATATTGGTTGTCTCTAATGTATCTAATTCAATTGATCCAGTAATTGCATTATCTAGTGTGGAAGACATCCATATTAATAGAAAACCTAGAGTAGATTCGGTTTCGTTTAATGCAACTAAATTAGACCGTGTGAAGGAAACTGTTGTAATAAAAGCTAAATGTTCGGACCATGAAACGCCACGTGCGCAATTAACTGTTGGTCTTCGTATAAACGACTCTGCAGGTCAGTTCTATAATATAAGTATGACTTTTGATGAAGCATCTAACTTGTTCGTCGGCAATTTTACTCCAAGTGCTAGTGCTAAGACTGGAACTCACACTTTTCGAATTGTGGTCACAGACCAACACGATCTAACGAAGTACTCGTCCTACTATAACTTTACTGTCAAAAATAAAAAGCCAAGAGTAGAATGGATGATCTTGTATGACACTAATGTAACAATAGGAACTACAATAGAAGGCTCACTAGGAGTTAAAGAAGTAGAAACGCCCTTATTTAATCTAAATATTTCACTCTACTGTCAAAGTCAAAATGTCAGTGTTGTTTACTACGGAACGCTGAGTTTGTTTGAGTCGCGTCTTGTAGATCAATATAATCGCGTGGGAACGTTTGATATAGAAATAGACACCTCTAATTGGCGAGAAGGCACGTATGACGTATACGTTACCATCGAAGATGATGTTTCCTCAATAGACTACTATTATGGAGAAATAATCGTTCGAAAATATGACTCCCCGTTCTGGGCTGACGAAAATCTACTTCTTGGATTAGCCTATAACATCGGAGTCGTTTTATTCTTGATTTTCCAATTTCGAGGATTAACTCTTCTCATAAAAAGAGAGTTCCCATTTTAGGTGATTCTGTCTAATCTTTTTCTTATTTCTGTGGATATATGAGATACAGTATCCTGAGGGGCGCTGCAAGTTGTATCTATTTCGAGTACATTTTCCAAACCGTATGCTTCTATTGCATCTTGAGCACATATTTTGCACAGTTCTGCATGGATATTTTCCATTATTTTGCTGGTAACAAAGCCCTTTTTGTTTAATCTTTTGTATAGTTCCTCTATTGCAGTACTTAGTACTACAACAAGAAGCACGTTTTTTGGAGAGACAAGATCTGGCAAAATACTGTCTATAACAGCAAACTTTCTTATTTTCACTAGCATATTATCTATAAACTGCCGCAATTTGTCGATATCTGCAATTAAAGCATCCCTTTTAACATCTACACCTAAGAAATAGCCATGTTTAGTAATATTTCCCGCGTTAACATAAATTCCTTCTATTTCGCTACTAAGAAGTTTAGCTATTGTAGTTTTCCCTGTCCCTGGCGTTCCGGTAATTATTATAGCCTTAGGGGCTAAATCAGTTGAGAGTTTTTGCCTCAGAAACGCTCCTCCTTTCTATAATGAATTTACTGAGTGCTTATTGCCTGGTGAACTACCTCTAATAAAGTGAGGGAGTCTTCTTACGCAGTAATTATAAATCACATAGATATATATCTGCTTGATTCATTACCCTCAAGATAACTATTAACGTGGTAAAAATTTGAAGGCGGCATTAATTTGGATATTACAGCAGTTATTCCTACAATGAACGAGCCGGCAGTTCAAGATGTAATTAAAGACGTTTTTAAAGCATTAGAAGGTCACAATGCGGAGGTTCTTGTAGTAGATAAGTCCAGCGATGACACACCAATACGTGCAGAAAAGGCTGGGGCACGTGTTATTTACCAATTTGCCAGCGGTTATGGTGATGCCTACATCACGGGATTTAAACACCTCGGTGATCGATGTGAAATCATTGTTATGCTCGATGGTGATAAAACATATGATCCTTTAGAACTTCCAAAATTAATTGAACCTATTTTGCGTGAACAAGCAGATTTTGTCATGGGAAATCGGTTTGCCGACTTAAAAGAAGGTGCCATGAGTTCTCGGAATAAATTTGGTAACAAAACCATAACCGCCTTTGTGAACCGCCTCTACGATCTTGATATTTCAGATAGTCAAAGTGGAATGCGTGCATTTAAAAAAGACGTACTTGATGCCATTGATCTCAATTTAACAGGTATGCCTTTTGCTACTGAAATGATAATTGAGGCTCGACGTGCTGGAGTAAGAATCGCTGAAGTTCCAATAAGTTATTATCCACGAGTGGGTTCTGCAAAACTTCGTCCCTTCAAACATGGTGCATCAATTTTTGGCGCACTCCTCAGAATGCTGCGAGATTACAACCCTTTGATGTTATTTGGCAGTATTGGATTCTTAATCAGTATCTTGGGAGCTATTGTCGGATTAAGTGTAGTTGTAGAGTGGATCACTACTGGAAATATTATACATCTTGCTTCAGTTGTTCTTTCAGCACTTCTAGTAATGAGTGGTCTGCAAATACTTCTCTTTGGACTTATAGCTGATATAAATGTAAAAAAAGTTCGTGAATAACAAACGATTTACCCTACGTCGAGCCATACTTGTACCCAATTACCCGTATACTCAATGTCTCCGATGTTCTCATTGTATCTCCAAAGTTCAAAAATTAGCCTGTGGTCGTCTCCTTTTTCATTAATAGACACTTCTAGCGGAAATTGCCAAGCTTCTTTATCGTCTAGGATTTGCTGATAAGTTTTCCTTGTTGAAAGAGTTGCCGGTTGGTTATCGCTAATGACAGTATTTACATCGCCCAATTTAAATCGAACAACATAATATTCTACTCTATTCTCGTGATTCTCAACCAAGATATACATGTCAATTGTTTCTCCAACTTTGACATCCGTTGGATAATCTGCTGCCTTTCCAGAGGGGCCTAGAATTGATATCACACTGAAAGATTCCCTTGGAGGACCTGTCACTGATGTATAAAGTAACATTGAAACTACAATCATTGTAGACACAGCGACTGCAATAAATATCAAATTTTCTTCTGTTCTTCTCTTTGGCATTACTCTTCTTCCTCCTCTGGTACTACAACTTCCATTTCTAAAAATTCTTCATCTGCCTTTCTTTCAAGCCACTTCCAGCCACGCTTTAGGAAAATGAAGCCAAATATGACTGCCAAGACAACAATTATAGGTATTACGATCATTTGTAGACTTCTAGTAAAATTAGCCCTTGCTCTTAAGTCATCTGCATTTTTTTCTACAGTTACAGCAATATTTTTAGCCTCTACGGCTTTCTCATTGGCAGTAGAATAGTCTTCTTGCTCATAAGAATCCTTAGCATCTTCTAACAGTGAAATAGCTGTGTTAAGTTGATCTACTAGATTTGATACATCTCCACCCGCCTGATCTGCTTGAGCAACGCTTTTGTAGGCCGAATAAATTGAATCTTGCGCCTCATTGATTGCTCTATTTGCTGATGCTTGTGGGCTCTCTGCGTATGCAAGCGTGCCGGCATATAATACTATTAAACTTGCCAATATGAGGAAAAGTACTGTTTTCTTTTTCAATCGATATCCTTCCGTGAGAACTCCTTGCTAAATTCTCATCCCTTAAGAGATTGAAACTCGCGTTATAAAGCTTTACCTTATTGTATGTATGTTGAATCGAAGGAGTTTCGAAGTTTCAGATTCCTAACCACTGCAAACTTGATTTATATAATTCACGCCAATGTTCAAAGGGTTGTATAATATCTGGTATTTTTTCAATAAGATCTGACGCTAACAATTGATACCCTTTTTCTACACATGCTAAATCACCAGCTACACCATTTACAAAGGCACCTGAAACTGCTGCTCTAAAGGGTGACACTCCCCATGACAAAAACGCGCCAACAATACCAGTTAAAACGTCACCAGTTCCTCCAACAGCCATTCCTGGATTGCCTGTTCTATTTATTTTGACATGAATTCCATCCGAAATTACATCTGTATGAGCCTTCAATAAAATCGTGACCCCTAATTCTTTGGCTGTCTCCATTACTTCGTCCATTCGTTTTTCGATTTTTTCAGGGGCCGGTAGTTGTTTTCCTGTCAAGATCTTATATTCTCCAGCATGAGGTGTAAGTACTGCTGGTACTCCCTCTAAAATTGTTGGTTGTTGACTCATTGCTTTTAGCCCATCAGCGTCCACAAGTGTTGGAACTTTCTTAACTTTCACTGTTTCTAATATCTTAAGTACTGTACTCATTGTTTCTTTTTCAAGTCCTAATCCGGGGCCTATGACAAGACAGGTTGTTTGATCTAACATTTCTTCTATTACTGACATACCTTCTTCAGATAATACATCACCTGGTATTTCTCGCACAATTAGGTCTGGACTAAAACTTCTAATGCTATTGGCAATTTTTGATGGCGTGACGACAAAAACTAAATCTGCTCCAGTTCTAAGCGCACTAACTCCTGAAAGTGCTGGTGCTCCGGTGTAATATTTCCCCCCACCTACTACCAGAATTCTTCCATAATTTCCCTTATATGAATGAGGCGATCTTTGTTTAATGACATTTGCGAGATCTCCTGGTCCCGCAACGTATTCGGCGTCCCAAGGTATTCCAATTTTCTTGACAAGTACTTTGCCAGTGTATTTTGCGTTTTTTTTCAAAATAAGACCCGGTTTAGTTCTATGAAACGTTACTGTGATGTTTGCCTTTACCGTGGGTCTTTGTGTTTTCCCTGTGCCTGGATCAAGCCCTGTAGGAACATCTATAGCGGCAATAAATGCTTTTTCTGACGCTGAATTAATGAACTTGATTGCTGATGCAATTGGTTCTCTTATTGTTCCTTTAATCCCCGTACCGAGAATTCCATCAATTAGTATATCTGCTGTCATGATCTCTTTTTTGAGTTCTTTAAACTGAGAAGAGTCTTTTAAAGAACTCAATTTGACAGAAAGAGGAAGTTTTTGCAGGGCTTCCCAATTAGTTCGAGCTAACTCTGATCTAATTCGTTCTGGTTTACCTAGAAGGACCACCAAGCTTTTACAGCCATAGTCAGAAAGATGTCTAATTGCAACCAGTCCATCTCCGCCATTATTACCTAATCCAGCGAATAAAACTACTTTTTTCCCCGCTATTGTCTCTGGGTAATTTTCAAGGATAGCATCTGTTATGCCTCTACCAGCGTTCTCCATTAGTAAAATAGTTGGAACACCAAGATATGCAGTGTTCATATCAACAATTGTCATGTCTTCTGGTGTGATGACATCATTGTTCATTTCATCACCATAAGATACTGGTTAAAGAAGAAACCTTCAAAACACCTAGGGGTATTCTTTCCCTATAAACATTTCAAATTTCTCTCTACCAAGAGTTGACAAAAAAGATGAAACTTCAATAAGTTCTTTTCTGCTAAGTATCTGTGTTGAGAAACTTAAGAATTAAAGGCGATTAGTTTTATCATGGTTAACAGAAGTACAGGATATGCAGGGATCAAAAGATCTAACTATGAACTTTGCAGTCTCTCTTACTGACTCAAGAGATTTATTGTTAGTAAATTCTTCTTTACAGGTTCTATTCAGAATTTCGTGAATTGAAAAACTTTTCAATTCTGTCGGCACATGGATTCTTGCATCAGCAACAACCATATCTTCATTCACTTTATAGTAGTGAATTAAGGTTCCCCTAGGCGCTTCTACCGCGCTAAATGCGTTATCGCGTTTTATCTTTGAGGGTGTAACAAAAACAGGTTGTTCTAAAATAAAATGTGAAATTACGCTTTTTTCTAAGCCTTTAGTTCCTTTACTTTTGCTAAGAGCTTTTCTAAGATTTCTCTGTCCGATAAACATCCTTCTGGCGCTTCTATTACTTTTTTAACACGGATAGGGACACCATCCATCCTATAACCCGTGCCTTCTACCTCAATACCTGCTATTGAGCATGGAAGCAAAACATCTGCAAGTTCCGTCGTAGGAGTTTGATGAGGGTCAATTGCTATGAGGGGAATTTCTGTGAGCCTTTTTGCTGCTTGTAAAGGAAAATTAGCCGCGGCATCTGCTGCAATCACTAGAGCAGCATCGACCTCACCTCGTGCTAATACTTCATTGCTGGTAAATTCTCCTGGACCGTATCTAGGAAATCCTCTGCTAAAATCAACAGCAAATGGATATCCTGTCTGCCATGTCATGACTTGGCCGATTCCAGTTACATTCCAATGCCCTCGCATCGGACAGATCAGAAATTTGGTGAAAGCAGCGAGATCTCTCACCAAACTCAAGGCAATATCTATATTTCTATGCTTTCCTCTACTCATGGTAAGTCCAAGACCAAAAAAGATAATTCCTAATTTGCTGTTCTTTAAGATGTTAACTAACTCAATTATTTCTTCCTTAGAAACTCCACCTATTTCGTCAATAGAAAGTTCATCGCCCTTTAGCACAGTTCTGATAGCGCTGATTATTTCGAAATCTTTTCCGGGTTCTGTTTGAATGAAGAGATTAGCTAATTTTGCAGTGTGGGTTTCCCTGGGATCTACCACAACCATCAGCCTGTCTTTAACGCCGCGTTCCGTAAAATAGCCCCGTCGGTAAACAGAATATCTGCTCATATGTCTAGGGTGAGCGTGTACTGGATTACAACCCCAGTAAATGATTAAGTCTGCGCGATTCATGATTTCTCCTAAGGTTGCACCAGACAGACCTATATCCTGCACTCCTAAGATAGACGGACCGTGACATACAGAAGCGGTCTGATCTATACAACCGCCCACTTCTTCGGCTAATTCTACGCCTACGCTTTGTGCCTCGCATTCTGTTGAAGCCCATCCATAAAGCAACGGCCATTCTGCATCCACTAGAATCTGTGCTGCCTTTTCTATGGCGTCATCAATGGGCACTTCTTTGAGTTTCCCATTTTCTCTTATCATTGGAGCAGTGATTCTGTGCGATACATCATTGGCTGACATGAATTTTGCTGTGCCGAGGACACAGGCGTTTGCAGTTTCCACAATTTTGCCTTTTTCCACATATATTTCAATATCGTCGCATAAACATCCACAAAAAGGACAGATGACGTCTTTTACAACAGTTTGTTTGCTCATCTTTTGGTTCACTGATCCCCCTCAAGGAAACCCCTGCCCTTGAGGGTGGGCAGGAATTGAGGGTGTTTTTCACTTGTACTAGGGTCTCTCCCCTTTTAAATATATGTTCTGGGATAGAGGTACGTGGTCTAAAGGCACACCTCTCGGAGAAGTGGAAACGGTTAATGACCTCAAGAAGGATGAAGGAGGAAACTGGTATAGCCCGACTCTAGATGAGGATTACTGGGCTGGGCTGCGGTAAACACGCCCATATGGTAGCGTGCGATGAGGTTGAAACTCTTCTGCAAAGAAGAGGACTGAGACCAAGTACAGCTACAAGCCTCACTGCTTTCGCGTGAGGTAGTTTACTTCCTCACTTTTTGAGCGGCATTATTTTTTTCATTAGTGCAGTTGGGGTTAGTACCTTCTCATTTAGAGCAACTTCAATGACGGCTTCGACCCCCTTGTAAGAGGGCATTCCTGTTGAATCAGTCTCTGGATTGACTACCGCGTTTGCGTATAGTCCCATTGGAATAAATATAATTCCTCTGTGTGGAGCCTGGGTTGATTCAATTCCGCTTACTAATATTGCTCCATAATCAGTCTTAACTTTCACAGTATCGCCATCGTAAATTCCTAGTTCTTTCATGTCATCCGGATCGATATCACACACAGCCGTGCTAAGAACGTAACCTCTAGTGAGTTTTTCACCCTCTAAACTGACTCCTTGCTCAATAGATCGACCGGTAAGGAGGGTGACCTTTTTTGACTTTTTCATTCCCATCTCTTTTCACCATTTTCCTACTGGAAATTTAAGAGGATATCTTGAAAACCAATATTGATGAATAATAGATCTAATTAACGAAATTTCAAGTGATTATCTCTTACATATCTACAATTTGAAAGTTTCGAAACTTTCATTGATCTCCTCAAGGAAGCCCCTGTCCCTTAGGGTGGGGGGAATTGAGGGTGTTTTTCACTTGTACTAGAGTCTCTCCACTTTTAAATATATGTTCTGGGATATAGGTAAGTGGTCTCAAGGCACACCTCTCGTAGAAGTGGAAACGGTTAATGACCTCAGGAAGGATGAAGGAGTAAACTGGTATAGCCCGACTCTAGATGAGGATTACTGGGCTGGGCTGCGGTAAACACGCCCATGTGGTAGCGTGCGATGAGGTTGAAACTCTTCTGCAAAGAAGAGGACTGAGACCAAGTACAGCTACAAGCCTCACTGCTTTCGCGTGAGGTAGTTTACTCATCTTTCCATTTAAATTTTGCTGATTTTAATGTTGTGAATGATACATTTAGAATCTATTGAAAAGAGTCAGTTGATTTTCAAGATGAGAGGCTGAATGTTGTTTTCCATAAATAAAAATATCTTGTTTTTAAGCTAAAGTAGAATTTTTGCCAAAAACACCAGATAAAAAAGAGCACGTGCTTACTAATACCATGTGATGAAAAGTTCAAAGGAGATAAAGGGAACAGACACTAGATAAACTATATATAACCACTTTATGTATTTCAATGATCTAGTGTCTCAAAATTCATCTCTTGCTGACCCTGTGATCTACTTGAACCCTCATCCTATTCTACTAAAGCGGCTGAATGTAAAAAGTATAAAGGTAAATGCGTGACATCCTCCCCAGCCTTTCGGATGGGGCTTCCAGCTTTCCATTGTAGTTCTCGCTCCCTCACGGGAGGCGACGCTTCGCCACGTTCACTACAGGTATGGGCTTACGGAAGCTTACCAGGTTGCACACGCTGCTCACCCTTATCCTGCCCCTTCTTTATCTGCCTGCAGAATGCTATTGATCTTTTACCTGTCTGTCTGACAGGTTAGCACACTGCACACAATAAGGGGATTCTCTTGCCACGCTGGATAAGACCTCATGCACGGGCTTCCTCACGTTTAGCCCTGTCACTTACTGACTGGTCGCTTACAGGAGGATATACCTCCACCCAGTCGGGCATTACGGGTACACTCGCCGTACCATCTATAGGTTTCCAAAAAACTATAAAAAGCCATCGGCTTTCATCCCCTCCCTCTCAGAAGGGGACTTCCCGCCGATAAAGTTAAATATTCAAAAACTGGTTAAAGGACAGTTGATCGCCTCACTTATAGGTGATTATCGGCTGATTCCTATGATCTTGAGGGATAATATCATGCCTTACGAAATTATTATTAATGAAAGGCTGTGTCATGGGTGTAATGACTGTGTTATTGCATGTCCTAAGACCGTATTATGTAGAGATGATCCTGAGAATATGATAATTATTGTAAAGTCAGGAAAGGCTCGTATTATGAAATCTGAGTTATGTGATGGATGCGGAATGTGTATTGAGGCATGTCCTGTCAGGGCAGTAAGAATAATTGTCCCTGCACAAACTGAGGGGTGATGCATTATGCTACCTTTAGTACGAAAAACAGAGGATCCTGATACGGTCACAGCAGAATTCAAACTGTTGACCGTTGATTTAAAGCTTCATTATGATAAGAATCGTTGTACTGGATGTGGAACCTGTATTTTAGTTTGCCCCAAAAGCGCTATTGAGAGAGGACCTGTAGGCGCTGCAATAAAAAAGTCTGGAGATATTGAATGCCCTCCAGCAATCTTGATCGACGAAAATAAGTGTGTTTACTGTGGTACATGCTCTTATATGTGTCCCTTTTTCGCTTTGAAGTTAGAAATAAATGGGGAGCAGAAAAATTTACTTGCTGAAAACAAAGCGGTTCCACCATTACCATCAGAGTTTGTAGACTGTGAAAGAAAAGGAATCAAGGCACGAAAATTATTCAAGGGCAAAATAAAAATCTACCCCGAGAACTGCCCCGGAGGATGTAGCACATGCGCTGACATTTGTCCCACTGGAGCAATCTATATTCCAATCCCTAAAGAGGGCGGAGAAAGAACACCACGAATTGCGCTAGATGAGGAAAAATGTATCTATTGTGGGGCATGTGTCAATGCTTGTCCAACGAAATGTACAATAATGAGAGATGAAGATCAGTGCCTCTTTGAAACTGAATGTCCTATTGTCTGCGTGAATGAATGTCCTATTGAATTACAGCGTGAAGTCATTTATGATGAAGAAGGGGAATATACGCAATTTTGGCTTGACATAGTAGCGAAATTAAGATCTCCCCTTAAATTCTACGAAAGAATCGAAACTAAGTAATGAAACTATCAAAGAACATTATGCCACTTTGGAGGTGGTGATTAGAACGTCAGAAGAAAAATCTTCTTTAGAAGAAGAAATTCGCATTGGAGTTTTCGTTTGTGAGTGAGGCTTCCAAATCGCTGCTTATGTCGATGTTCCAACATTGACCGAATATGCTTCAACTTTGCCGAATGTTGCCACTTCAGTAAACAATCTGTCTCTATGTACAACCGCTGGTGCAGATCTCATAAAAGATAAAATAGTTGTCTATAATTTAAACCGAATTGTTGTTGCTTCCTGTACCCCTAAGACCCATGAACCTGTTTTCAGAGCCGTGCTCAAGGAACTCGGGATGAGTCCCAGTTATCTTGAATTTGTGAATGTCAGAGAACACGTGGCTTCCGTTCACATGGAAGAACCAGAGGATGCTTTAGAAAAAGCAAAAGCGTTACTGCGGGCAGGCGTAGCTCGCGCTGCCACACTTGAGGACGTTCCTCGAAAGGTAGTCGCTGTAAAGCCGACAGCTCTAGTAATCGGCGGTGGCATCGGAGGATTATCCGCAGCGTTGAACCTAGGTGATGAGGGATTCCAAGTCTATCTGGTTGAAAAAGCGCCCAGCGTTGGTGGACACATGGCGGGTTTGGATAGAACTTATCCTACAGATGATTGTAGCATCTGAATTCTCGGCCCGGTAATGCTTGAAGTTGATAGACATCCAAACGTTGAAGTGATGAGTTATTCGGAAGTAAAAAGTGTTTCTGGTGTGATCGGAGACTTCACCGTAATGGTTGAACATAAGCCTAGATATATTGACGATGTAAAGTGCAATGGCTGTGGAAACTGCTCAAACGTATGTCCTGTTTACGCTCCTAACGAGTTTGACTGCAATATTGGACCAAGAAAAGCGATCTATAAACCATTTGCTCAGGCTGTTCCTAACATCGTTACAATCGATATGGATCACTGCATAAAATGTCGCCTTTGTGTTAAAGCTTGCGAATTAGAAGCAATCAACTTTGATCAACGACCTAAAGTCACAGAATTGCATATAGGAACAATAATCGTTGCCACTGGATTTGAAGAATATAAGCCGTACGGTATCTATGGCTACGGAGAATATGAAAACGTTATAACGCAGAATGAATTCGAGCGCTTATTAGCACCGAATGGACCTACCTTAGGACATTTACGTAGGATTTCCGATGACAAAGCACCGAAACACATTGCAGTGCTACAATGCGTCGGATCTCGGGATCGAACAAAGAATTTACACTGTTCGGGATACTGTTGCATGGTTGGCATCAAGAACGCGAAATTGGCAAAGCTGCATGATCCTGATACTGAAATAACAGTTTGTTACATGGATATAAGAGCCGCTGGAAAAGACTTAGAGGAGTACTATACAAGGTCTAGAAAGCATAAAATCAAGTATTTACGAGGCAACGTTTCAGAGGTAGCAGAAGATCCAGAAACAAAGAATCTAATTCTAACAGTTGAAGACACTTTATCGAATCAGATTAAGACGATCGAGGCAGATTTAGTAATTCTTTCTGCAGCTATGGTACCTGGAGAGGGTACGGTGGACATCGCCAATCTCTTGAAACTTGAGAGAAGTCCAGACGGCTTTATCAAGGAATTCCATAGCCGATTATCACCGATTGACACAAAAGTTCCAGGAATTTACCTGGCAGGCGCCTGTCAAGGCCCAAAATCGGTCGCCGAAACAGTAGCCTCAGCAAAAGGAGCTGCAGCAGCCGCATCGGGCCCGCTGATTACGCGCAAATACGAGATGGAGTTAATCAAAGCGATTGTAGACGATGAACGATGCTCAAGTTGTACGCTTTGTGTCCTTTCATGTCCGTATGATGCTATAACTATGGATGAATCTGGTATCGCGAAAGTAAACGAAGTTGGATGTAGAGGCTGTGGCACCTGCAGTAGCGTTTGCCTGTCTAGTGCTATCACACTTAGATACTACAGAGATGGGCAATTAGAAGCATATATTGATGCATTATTGGCACAGGACGTTGTAACAGAAAAAGTCGCTGCGGAGGAAGAAGCAGGAGGTTAGAACAATGGTTCAGGAACAAAAAGTTGAGGCAAAAGAATTCGTACCTCAGATAGTAGCCTTCGTTTGCTGGAAATGAGGATATGGAGCCGCAGATATAGCAGGAGTCGCAAGAATACAATACCCTGCAACAGTTAAACCGATACGGATTCCTTGTGCTGGACGAGTATCTCCTGATCTTATTATCAGGGCATTACGGAAAGGCGCAGACGCTGTATTAGTTGTCGGATGATATCCTGGAGAGTGTGACTACGAAATCGGCAATATCGTTGCAGAAAAGCAGATTAACTATCTGAAAAACTTGGCTAAATTAATTGGTTTAGACGAACGTCGCATTCAAATGAGATGGTGTTCCGCTGCTGAAGGGGAACGATTTGCAAAGATGGCGATAGAAGTGACAAACGAAATCCAAAAATTAGGACCTAATCCACTAAAAAACCGACCTGCTGCGAAAGAATGATACTCATGGAGAAACTTAAGCCATGAGTTAACGCCCCTGCGAGGGGAGCGGCAGATCTATCAATTCTTTCAGGAGAGTTTACATCCAAATGGAAATCGGAGAATTCTTCGCTGTAAGACCAAAAGAAGGTCTTGAAGAGCTTATGTCCCTTGATATTCGTTTTGGGAATGGTGCAATTCAGGCGATAATGAGTTTTATGTTAAAAAATCAAATAGTAGACACCTTTTTATCATTTCAGGAACGAAAGGATCACTTTACTTTAAAACCCGTTCTTGTAGAAGAACCGAAAGAAATTTTTGATATTTCTCTTTCTCAATTTATTGCTTACAACTTACCTAACATTGATTCTGTTTCTAAGTATGTTGCCTCTAAACTCAATGGGGCAAAAGACAAAAAAATAGGGGTTATTGCGCGGCCATGCGATATTAGAGCTTTCATAGAACTGGCAAAACGCGAACAAGTTTCAATTGATAATCTCTTTGTGATTGGACTCGAATGTATAGGTCGAATAGACGCTAAGCTCCTTAAAAAAGTGCTTAAAAAAGCTGAAATCGACCTTGAAAGTGTAGTTAATGAGAAAATAAATGATGGAAATCTTATATTAGAATTTAATGATGGAACGACACAAAGTTTCAAATTAGGCGAAGAAATTGATATCAGAAGTTACTGTAATCAATGCCCTGAGAAGGTTCCAAAAGAAAATGTTGCTGATTTAACATTCTGGATTGATCATCCTCTAGAAGGAAATGAAGAGATTTTTGAAATTCGTTCTGCTGAGGGTCAAGAAGTATTAGAAAAAGCAGCAACTGAAGTAATAGAAGCAGAAATTCTTTCTGATGAGGATGTACAGCAACTCACAGATTATATTACCTCCTTAGAACAAACTGCGCTTGAATTACAAGAGGCAGAATTCCAAAAGCTGGATGAAATGACGGATGAAGAGCGCTTTGATTACATTATTTCTAACTTTGAAGAATGCACTTCGTGCATGATGTGTATCCGTGCATGCCCTATATGTTACTGCAAAGACTGTAACGTTATACGAAGAAGAAAGGAATTAGATCCTATTATGATTAATCTAACTCGGCTATCACATATTGGTGATACATGTGTCGCGTGTGGAAAATGTTCGGAAGTGTGTCCCAAGTCAATCCCACTCTGCATTATATCAAAGAAATTAGTAGAAGATTCAAAAGAACTCTGGCCTGGCCACAAGCCTGGTCACAATATAGAGGAAATTCCTCCAAGATCTTGGAAGGGAATGAAAGCAGCAAGTAGTGCTGAATGATAATAAATTGATTCAGAATACTCGATAAACAATCATCATTTATGAGGGTGTAACTTGCAAAAAAGTATGACGGCTGAAGACATAGTTGACTACTGCTATCAATGTGGAAAATGTTCAGGAAAATGTCCACTTGGGCATGTTATGAAATCACCTAGAGTCCTGATCCAAGAAATCCTTTTAGGAGAGGATGTAGCAAATTCTAAAGATATTTGGCGATGTCTAACGTGCAATGAGTGCACAGTTCCTGAGTGTCCAATGTCTATTAATTTTGCTGAATTCATTAGGACAGTACGTACCAATGCGGTGCGTGAGGGCTATTTAAACTTCAGAGAAACACATCACGAAATTTTTAAAACTGCAACCAGATTGATGGCAAATCCTGATATCACGCCAAACAAATTGCTTAACTGGCCAGAGGATGCCAAAATCAGTAAGGAAGGAGAAACTGCTCTCTTTGTTGGTTGTTTAGAGTTTTTTGATAATGTTAGTTATTTTGATGACATGGGTACCAATTATGGTTCAATCTCACCAGACGCTGTCAGAATACTCAACGAATTGGGAGAAATCCCTGTAGTCCTTGAGGACGAGAAATGCTGTGGACATGACGTTTTATGGTCTGGCGATGAAGAAACCTTTCAAAAATTGGCAGAATACAATACAGTTGCCTTTAAGAAAGCTAATGTGAAACGCATTGTGACTACCTGCGCAGAATGTTACCGCACGTTAGCCATAGATTATCCGAATTATGTTCCCGATTTTGATTTTGAAATTATTCATCTTTCTGAATTTCTTGCCAAGAAAATTGATGAAGGACAATTAGAATTTCCGAGACATTTCAACAGAGTGGTAACCTATCATGATCCATGTCGGCTCGGAAGGCACATGGGTGTCTACGATGCCCCAAGGAAAGTGATGGAGCACATCCCAGGTCTTACCTTACAAGAGATGAAGAAGAGTAAAGAAAAAGCGCTCTGTTGTGGTGTCAGTTCTTGGCTTAACTGTGATGATTACGCAAAGGCGATACGAGTAGATAGACTTACCGATGCACAGAACACAGGAGCACAAATATTAGTAAACACATGCCCCAAGTGTGAGATGCATTTTAACTGCCTTAAATGCGAAAAGGGCGAGGACAAACCTTTGGATTTCACAAAAATTGAAGTAATGGACTTTGTAACACTTGTTGCAAAAGCTTTAGGTTTTTAGGAGGCTCATATATGGCTAGCCGTCTCAACGAGTCAAATAATGCGGTCTTGGTAATTGGTGGTGGCATTGCAGGTATCCAGTCATCACTGGATCTTGCAAAATTAGGTTTTAAAACCTACCTCGTTGAAAAACGCCCTAATGTTGGAGGCGGGATGACACAACTTGATAAATTGTATCCAACAATGGAAGACTCGCTTTATTACCTCACTCCTCTTTTTGGTGATCTATTAGAGAATCCAAATATCGAACTCCTTACATATTCTGAGGTAACAAATGTCACAGGATCTGCAGGCAACTTTCAGATAACTATTTTAAAGCGCCCTCGTTTTGTTGAAGGAGCAAAATGTGACGCTTGTGACACATGCGCTACTGTTTGTCCCATGGTAACTGTAGATAATGATTTTAACGTTGGTCTTGGTAGAAGAAAAGCTGTTTATACACCCTTTACTCAAGCAGTGCCAAAAACTTATGTGATCGACAAAGATATTTGTTTATACTTCAATGCCAATAAAATGTGTAAAAGCTGCCAAATACTCTGTCCAAAAGGTGCTATTGACTTTGATCAGAAGCCAGTTGAGACTCAAGTCGATGTTAATGCAATAATCATCGCAACAGGTGTGTCACGGCATGATGACACAATTCTCTCAAAGTTTGGTTATGATTTTGAAAACATACTAACGGCTTTGGAATTTGAAAGAATTCTAACTCCGAATGGACCTACAGAGGGGCAAATAGTTAGAATCTCTGATAGACAGACTCCTGAAAGCATTGCATTCATTACCTTAGACTCATCAACATCACAAAAAGCGGGTGCAATAAAACAGGCTATTCGTGTCAAAGAAAAAAATCCTAATATCGAATGCTTCGTTCTTATGAATGGAACTTTAGAAAATGAGGTGTTTGCCAAATTCATTCAAAGGTCAATAGAAGACGGTGTCAGTTATATTGATGGAAGCATTTCTGCAGTAGAAGAAGATCCAGACAGTAAAGATTTGGTCATCCAATACGAAGATAAAACAAAAGAAACTAATGAAATAAAAGTTAATACGGCTGTTCTCTTTGATAAGTTGCTTCCCTCTGAAGATATGACCCAATTGGCTTCCGTTTTAGGTTTAAAACTGAATAAAAAAGGGTTTTTCGTTAAGAAATCGAAATCAGAACCCCTTGAAACAAAAAATCCTGGAATCTTTGTAATAGGCGATGATCTGCAACAGGAAAGCATTATTGCAGCGATGACAGATGTCAATGCTGTCGTATCAAAAATTGTTTCGCAATTTGCACCACCGGAATTATGGACACCAAAAGCATTCGTTGAAACAGAATACTGTATTGGTTGCGGATATTGTAGAGAAGCATGTCCCTTCTATGCTATTAGTCTCCAGGTAGTAGAACTAGAGTTACCTGTGGTGGAGGTGGTTGGCATCTCACTTAAAACAAGAAAAGCGCAGGTACATGAGAGCCTTTGTAGAGGTTGCGGAATCTGCGTTTCAGAATGTCCTGTTCAAGCTATCAGATATGGTGATCCAGAAACATTGGAGCAGGTAATCTCTGCTCTTACTGAATAGTTTAAAATTGATGTTCAAAATCTGACATAATGGAAAAATTAAAAGAAAAAGGCAAAGATCGTATATTCGAAATCAATCTTATCCAAATGCAATCAAAAAAAAGTGGTGACATTGACAAATCTATTAATCAAAAATGGTACAGTTTTTGACCCAATTAACAATATTGATGGCGAAAAAATAGATATCGCTATCAGAGACGGAAAAATCGTGGAAAAGGCTGACTCTAACGCTAGAGTCATAGACGCATCAAAAATGATTGTTATGCCTGGTGGCGTTGACCTTCATGCACATATTGCAGGCAGCAAAGTAAACGCAGGGCGTCTCTTTAGACCGGAAGACCATCGATACGAGGCTTATGCACGTACAGCAACGACTCGTGCCGGTGTGGGGCATTCCGTTCCGTCAACATTCACGGCTGGCTATCGATACGCAAATATGGGTTATACAACAGTAGTAGAGCCCGCGGTTCCACCCCTCAAAGCTAGGCATACCCACGAGGAGTTGAGAGACACTCCAATAATTGATAAAGCATGTTTCCCTCTTTTTGGAAACAATTGGTATGTCTTAGAATGTATAGCAAATGATGACCTTGATATGTTATCAGCCTATATTGCTTGGATGCTAAAATCAACAAAAGGATATGCTATCAAAATCGTAAATCCTGGCGGTAGTGAAGCTTGGTCATGGGGCAAAAATGTTGGTGCATTAGATGATCCAGTTCCTAGTTTCAATGTTACTCCAAGACAAATTATCCAATATTTAGCTAAAGCAAACGAAAAATTAGGACTTCCTCATCCAATCCATCTCCACACTGTGAAACTTGGACAACCGGGTAACTTTGATGTGACTATAGAGACAATGGAAGCGTTAAAGGGTATTAAAGTAGCAGGAAATGGAAATGGAGGACGCACGGAAGTTCTTCATATGACACATCTTCAATTTCACTCTTACGGTGGAAAAGGTTGGAAAGACTTCAGATCAGCTGCAGCCGATGTCGCTGATTATCTGAACAAAAATGCTCACGTAAGTTTTGATCTCGGTCAGATCATCTTCGGAGATACCACTACAATGACCGCCGACGGACCTATGGAATATCGCCTGTATAAATTAACGCACAACAAGTGGTTGAATGGTGACGTTGAATTAGAATGCGGTTCAGGTGTGGTGCCTTTTAAATATTCCAGAAAGAATCCAGTGAATGCAATCCAGTTTACGATTGGTCTCGAATACGCATTACTTATTGAAAATCCATGGCGAGTAGTTCTAACAACTGACCATCCTAATGGAGGTCCATTTACTACATATCCTGGAGTTATCTCTTGGCTTATGAGCAAAAAAGCACGTGACTACCTGTTAAAGACTTCTCATAAAAAGGCAACTAGCGCTAGCACATTAAGTGATATTGACAGAGAATTGACCTTCAATGAAATTGCAATAATGACGCGAGCAGCCGCTGCAAGATTATTAGGCTTAAAGAATAAAGGACATCTCGGAATTGGAGCAGATGCTGATATAGCTGTCTATAATTTTGATCCAGCATTAAATCCCAGTGACAATCATGTTGCTATACAAAAAGCATTCTCTAATACTGCGTATACTATTAAAGAAGGCAAAGTAGTAGCAAAAGATGGAGAAATCTTAGCATCACCAGAAGGAAGAACCTTCTGGCTAGACCTAAAGATTCCAGAGGAGTTAGAATTTGCATTATTGCCAGTCTTACAAGAAAAATTCCGGAGTTACTACACAATTCAACTCAGCAATTATCCGGTACAACTAGAGTATCTACCTCGCTCTACACCAATTGAAATGGATGTCACAGAAAATTTTAGTTAAAATCTTTCATCTCCCACAAGCGTCTGTACCTTCTTTTTGTTTTTAAGAGACTTCGAGAATTATTTTTAATTCTTTATATATTGCACATTATGCAGATACTGATTTTTAAATGAATTTTTTGAAAGAAAACAAGAGAAACGCAGAAAACATTAATGAAATGTTTATCGCTTATTTTGAAATTTTGAGATATGGGTGTGTTCATGGGTTGGATACCGCTCTCAAGTGTGAAGCCATTTGAGATGGATCGCGCTACAAGACAACGACTTTATTTTGGGCTTGGAGAATTCCCACCATTAAATATAGTAAATCCCAAAGATGTGGAAAACTATCTGCAATGGCATCCTAAATTGATAAACAACGAGAAGCTCATATCAGTAACAGAAGTCTATGGATATTACCCTGATCTCTACGAGCACTGGTCGCGGAACAAAGTCTACCTTATAGAATTTTTAACTGAGGGTCTCCCTATAAGTAATTCGTACGATTTGGGAAGCAGTTTGGATCTCGTAAAGGAAAATGTAGTTGGAAAGATTGTAGACCCCGACGTTGGTATCCACGAACGCTCTGTTCAAACAAAATTATTTGAAAGTGGTTTCCCCGTACCCGAACCAAGAGGGTTATCGCTTCCTACAACCGCTGAAGATGAAGAAATCTTAAGACGTGCGAAACCTAAATCTGTGCTTTGGATGGACTTCGTGGAATCTAAATATACTTTTGAAAAGTATATGCTCTACCTATGTGTCGGAGAGGAAAAGGTTAATTCCAAATCATTCCAAAGAATAGCAGACCTAATTGCGGCGATGTGGGATCTCGATGTAGCTCATGGTGATCTAAAAGGGGAGCATATTTTACAAACGAATAAAGATAGATGGGTAATCATCGACCTTGGAGAAGCGAAAGAAGATGAGTATGCCGCCCGTGTGAATGATTTATACATCTTAATCACTGATACGACCGTTTTTGTAGAACGTCACTTACGATCAAGGAAATTAGATGAGGAATCGTTCACTCATGCCCTGTCCGATTTGAGCGATGTGTTAACTTTATTCCTAGAACAAATTAGTTCTTCTGTTCAGCAAACGTTGTTAAATGATGTATTTCAGAAAATTTACCGCGAAGCGCACGTGCTTTCAAATGGCTTTCGCAATATCATTGCCTCAGCCTTCCCGAAGTGACAAATTCCATTATCACAATTTCTCGTTTTTTGCCATTTCACTTCATATTTCTTCACGTCTAAGAAAGAGTCTTCTTCTTGAATTATCCTTTTTACGAGAAATAATAAAAATGATGATTACGTTGCCTACTCAGGAAAGATCACAAGGCAAGGATGAGAAAGAATGAAAACGATGGTGCTAGGTAATTCACTACTAACGGTTACGATTAACGAAAATGCCGACATTGCTGAAATGTATTTTCCGTATGTGGGACTCTACCAGTTGGTAGATAAGATGTATATGGGAGTCTGGGAGAAATCAAATGGTATTAATTGGCTTAAGGATTCGCATAACTGGACTGTTTCTCAGGCCTATATAGACGATTCTCAGATTGGGGTAACTCATGCGATAAACAAACATGATATAAGCCTAACGATAAGAGATTTCGTATATCCTTATCTCCCGATCTTTGTACGAGATATTATCATTGAGAGCCCTAACCAACGGGATATTAAACTATTCAGTTATCATGATATACATTTTACGGGTATGGCGATTCCTGATTCAGCTGTTTATGATAAAAAGATTAAAAGTATCGTACATTACGAACTTTCAAATTATATCCTAATCGGAAGTATCCCACACTTCACTCAGCTAGCATGTGGTCGCGCCGATTTTAAAGGTTTGCGCGGTACTTTTGTAGACGCTGAGGATGGTGATCTATCAGGCTGCACGGCCTCACATGGACCAGTAGATTCCGCAATAGGCTTCAACGTGAGTTTAGATCCTCAAAAAAGTCCATTTTCACGGGTTTCATTGTTCTTTTGTGCGGGACAAGGATATCATGCGGCGAACAACGCTCGAAAAGTTGTTCACGATAAAACAATTGATAAATTGTACGATGAGACCTTCGTCTTTTGGAATCGATGGTTAAAGAATGCAAGAGATTCAGCAAATGCTGAAAATGTAACTGACGAACGGCTTAAGAAACTTTTTAACGTTTCAGTGTTAATCACGGCTTTAATGTGTGATCATCATACAGGTTCGATTATTGCCTCTCCTGATGCAGACATTATGAGATATGGCGGAGATACCTATCTCTATTGCTGGCCGAGAGATGCTGCTTTTGTAGTCAAGGGATTCGATTCAATCTCACAATTTTCCCTATCTCGCAAATTCTTTGATTTCTGCATAAAGACTCTAGGGTTAGGTGGCTATTGGCTTCATAGATATTGTCCTGACGGGTCATTTGGACCTACTTGGCATGAATACCCATTTATACAGGTTGACCAGACCGGTAGCGTCCTGTTTGCGCTTGACAGTCATTGCAGATCATTATCGGATTTGGAATATCTTAGAAACCACAAATTGTGGGAAATGATAAAAGGTGCGGCAGAATTTCTTATGAGGTGGAGAGATGAAGAAACAAGGCTGCCAAAACCTATAAGCTACGACCTCTGGGAGGAAAGAACAGGAATCTTCACCTATTCTTCTTCGGCAGTATATGGCGGACTTTTAGGAGCGTCTAGAATTGCCCATAATCTTGGAAAACTGGATTTTTCAAAACGTTGGCATAAAGGAGCAGAGGAGATAAAAGAAGCAATACAGAGATTTCTCTGGAATCCGAAAATCCAGAGATTCAGAAGATCTATTAAGCCAGAAGATGATACTGTCGATTCATCATTATTTGGCATTTGGTTTTTTGATGTTCTCCCGCCTTCTGATGGTCGCGTGCGTTCCACCATGAAAGCAATTGAAGATCATCTTTTGAAAGAACATGGAGTTTGCAGGTATCAAGGTGATACTTATCAAGGTCACATGAACCCTTGGATTATTTGCACGTTGTTCCTCGCGGAATATTATCTCTGGATTAATGAGACAGAAAAAGCTCTTAAATTGTTTCATCTAGTTGCAGATAATGCTTTAGAGACCTATCTACTTCCAGAACAAGTTGATTCTAAAGGAACGCCATTAAGTGTTGTGCCTTTAACATGGTCACATTCTCAGTATTTGATCGCCTTTAAGCAGTTGGCAAAGCAATTGGCAAAATAATTTATCGGATTGTGTTACGCTGAAGTAATTAAAAAAGGAACTCTCTCTAGGAGAGATTTAATCCTATGCTTGGACTTGTCGTATCATATATCTTTGAATGAACCTGTAGAAGAAGAAGCTTGCAGGTGATGAAAAGAAACGAAACAATTTTTTACCGAGTGGAGACTTCTCAGGATACGCCCAATCCCATAGAGTTTTGTGGAAAAGTGTATCAATTGCACTCGGGACAGCTATCTTCGCCCAAACACTTAGATCAGCAAATTTTTTAATTGCATCCAAACCAAAATACTTGTCTTGGTCTTCAAAACTCATCTTTTTCAAAAGGTCGACCCGAACTTCCATTTTGGAGATATATAATTCTAATTGTTCCATCATTTGTATGTCTTCTTCTGAAAAAATTGCTTGTGTTAACTCTTCTTTCCTAAATTCACTTAACTCATTGTCCTGAAGAAAAATTGGCGTCCGCCAGAGGATGTCCTCAAATTTATTAAGTTGCAAAAGCTCATTCCACGTAGCGGTGCGGTTAAACTTTTTTGCAATCCAATTTCTAAAGAAATAATAATTTTTCTTAAGTTTATACTTGAATTTTCCTCTTTCCTTTATTTTCTCCTGTAGTCTCCTGTCAAGATCAAATATCTGATTCATATATATATCCAGATCTATTTCTAAACCCTTTAATTCATCTGACTCCAAGAAGTAGAATTCGTAATAGCGTTTGGCATCAAAGGGAGAATGTGGTCTCAATATCCCTGTTAATCGTCGAGAGAATCTTGCTAAGCCATCAACGAATAAACGTACGAAAGTAGACGAACTGACTATTTTTGTATATACCTTTTCGAAGTGGACACGAGTTGTAAGCTCAGAGGGTTTTAACAACCCCATGGCATGATCTCCTGGTTGGAGAAAAACTTCACATCCTTTTACGGCATCTTCTAATTTTTTATGTTTTCCAAGGTCATCTTTCATAAGAACAGGGAATCCATGAGCTGCTGTATTCAAGAAATAATAATTTTTTAAGTTACCTGCTGCTGGATAAACCTGAAAGATTACTCTCTCAAGGTCGCCTGGGTGATCTGCATCCACAACACCTTGTACGGACAGACCTTTTGAGAAGGCTAGGAATGTGTACATTACATACCTTTCTTCGATCTTAAGGCCAGGTAATTTTAGCAGAAATCCTATCATTTCTGAAAGGCCTTTTTCTTTAGCCCATTCGTGAGTCATTATTAGATATTTCTGTCTCTCTAAGTCCGATTGAATAAACTTGAATAGTTCTAACGTATCTCTTTCAGCAATGATATTCTCCAGTTTTTGGTAAAGTTCGTCATAAGTTGTTTCATATTTCTCTACTACCGTATCCCTACTTTTCTCTTCATATTTTAGTTCTCTCTCGGTGATTGCTACTTTCATCTTCAATTTTTTTCCCTCTAAATGGGAGTAATTTGCGTCTATGTATTATCACAAAAAGTAATAAGAACTTTGCATATATTCATCTCTTATTATCATATAAGCCTGTCTTATAACTCAAAGAAGTGTACTCTTCATAGTGTTTACTGATTTTTACCGCTTCTCTCGTTTTTGTATTACATCTATAAGATTTACGGACACTGTCATGATCAATTATGATAATTAATAAACAAAAAAATAAAAGCCTACAAAACTTATAAAGGCATGTAAGCTATGCAAACCCGTCGATGTTATCAACCAAATAACATTGCATAGCAAACTACCGCAGAGAAGATTATTTTCTCAACCTTCTCTCTCCCGTGTAGGGAGTTAGAAGTTTCTTATTAATCACCAAAAGGAAGAGGTGGAAAAATGAGCTTTGAAGATATGCCCGTTGAAGTAGGCGTTATCTATGAAGGAGAACGGGTTAGAAAGGCGCAAATGTATGCCGAATTTGGTGGTCCTAAAGTCACTGAAAAATTCGAGCTGTGTCGAGCGAAGACGCTGGACGAAATCGAAGATATGAAAGTAATCATAGAAGGTCCAGACATCTCGGAATTAGAGGAAGGGAAAAGTTATCCGCTGGGAGTGATTGCAGAAGTATCAGGAGAGCAAATAGAAGAAGAACTTGAAGGTGTCTTTGAGAGGAGACTTCATGAGTTCAATAATTACATTCAGGGCTGGATGCACCTTAATCAAAGATACGATATTTGGATGCGTCTGAGCAAAGATTCTTTTAACAAAGGTTTAAACACATTTCAAGTTGTTGGCACAATTCTTATGCGACTTTACAAGGCAGAATTACCTATTATCGAAAAAATTCAGATGCGGTTCATTACTGACCCAGAAGCAATAAAGCCGTACTATGAAGAGGCATTACAGATCTATGAGGCGAGAGACGCTAGAGCGCGAGCACTCAGCGATGATGACGTAGAAGAATTCTATGGATGTGTTCTGTGTCAATCTTTTGCACCCAGTCACTGCTGTGTCATCACGCCACAAAGAATGGCTTTGTGTGGAGCTATTTCATGGTTTGATGCACGTGCATCTGCAAGAATTGATCCCAAAGGTCCAAATTTCAAAATCGACAAAGGCGAAGTCATTGATGCCTTTAAGGGCGAATATGAGGGAGCAAATGAAGCCCTCAAAGAGAAATCTCTTGGTGAAGTAACCCGCGTGTTCTTACATACGATGTTCGAGCTCCCACACACAAGTTGCGGATGTTTTGAGGCAATTGCGTTCTACATTCCAGAAGTGGATGGAATTGCTCTTGCACACAGAGATTTCCGTGGTCCTACTGTTAACGGCTTAGCTTTTTCGACCATGGCGACATCCGTCGGTGGTGGACTGCAAACCGAAGGTTTTCTTGGAATATCAATTGAATACATGAGATCACCAAAGTTCCTTCAAGCAGATGGAGGCTGGGAACGTATTGTTTGGATGCCTGCAGACGTAAAAGAGCGCGTAAAGGACGGAATACCAGAGGAACTCTTTGACAAAATTGCAACAGACGCTGACACAATGTCAGTAGATGACTTAAAAGGCTTTTTGAAAGAGAAACAACATCCCATAAGTGAAAGATGGGCTGAAGAAGAGGCTGAAGAAGCAATCGAAGCCGCAGCAGAAGAAGGAGCACCAATGATGCCATATCCAACGTCGCAACCTATTCAAATGTCTAGCATGAACATACCCCTCACGGGAGCAGGACAAGACATGATAACTTTGACATTGAAGGGTGTCAAGATCTTTGCAGAGAAAGCAATCATAAAAAGAACAAAAGGAAAGAAGGGAAAGTAAGATGGCAGAAACACCAGAACCATTTAAAAGACTACTCGCACTTCTCAGTGAAGTTGAAGAGATCGAATTAGAAAATTTTAAGCTTGAGGCAGAAGAATTAACTCTATCACTTACTCGCGCAATGATGCCAGCGATAATGCCTGCTATGCCGGCACCAGAAATGGCAAAACCTGGATTACCGACATTGCCAGCATTTCAGGAAGTGGAATTCAAATCTCCAGCCATAGAATACCCTGGAGAAATCGTTGAGGTACAACTTGGCGCAACAAAGTCTGAGGGTGGAACACGGGAATACGTAGTGAAACTTGGCGGTCAAAAAATCATGCCATTCTATCGCTTTCTTGGCCCAACGCCGAATCCTCCAGTAGTTTCGCTTGACGTCTTCGACATGCCTCTTAAACTTGCAAAAGCTGTTCGCTCCAACATAGAGGATGTCATGGAAGATCCAGCAGAATGGGCGAAAAGATGCATTAATAAATTCGGAGCAGATATGGTTACGATTCATTTGATCTCAACCGATCCCTATATCAAAGACACACCCGTCAAAGAGGCTGCAAAAGTTGTTGAAGATGTTCTACAAGCAGTGAAATGCCCGATAATTATTGGAGGTTCTGGAAACAAAGATAAGGATCCAGAAGTATTAACTAAGGCGGCAGAAGTTGCTGAAGGCGAGCAGGTATTGATTAATAGCGCAGATTTGCATACCTACAAGCCAGTTGTTGAAGCCGCGAAGAAGTATGGCCATATCGTACTCAGTTGGACACAACTGGACATAAACAATCAAAAAAAGCTTAATACTTTGATCATGGATGAAGGCTTCCCTAGAGAAAGAATGATTATTGATCCGACCACGGCTTCACTAGGATACGGTTTAGAGTATACCTATTCAATTATGGAAAGAATACGCCTTGCAGCACTCAAGGGAGATGAAATACTTCAGATGCCTATGAGTTCTGGTACTACCAACGCTTGGGGAGCTCGAGAAGCGTTTCTTAGTAATAAGAAATGTAATGAATTAGGTCTCCCATGGGGCGATGTGGCCTTAAGAGGTCCTATGTGGGAGACTCTGTCTGCTATGTCCGTGATGTTAGCTGGGGCAGATCTTCTGATGATGATGCATCCAGGCGCAGTTGCTGGCTTTAAAGCACTTGTGAAGGCATTTACAGACGATACATCCAGAGATATGCCACCAATTGGAAACTGGGTGACAATGAAGTGAGGGGTCAATTACCCCACCCTAAAGGGACGGGGCTTGTTTCGTGAGGAGCAAGAGTAATTAGTTGATTAGCCTAAGAGAGGTCAGGTATATGACGATATCTACGTTATCAGCAGAGTTAAAGAACACACCAAGGGATGCTTCTCTAGTCCCTTGCTCTGTAAATGGTGGTTTAAACAGAGAGGAAACTCTCAGTGATCATC